>Ga0181519_10004739_pt1 | contig 10960 bp, 6 predicted proteins | sample PEATcosm2014_Bin_26_FD_121102 | JGI IMG/M metagenome (GOLD analysis project Ga0181519, IMG submission 121102) | Peatland microbial communities from MTU Mesocosm Facility, Houghton, MI, USA - PEATcosm2014_Bin02_10_metaG | ecosystem: Environmental > Terrestrial > Soil > Wetlands > Peat | place... | reverse complement strand
GCGGCAGCGGCGCGGGCTGGCTAATGCGCTCAGGAGCCGGCCGCACGATCGGTTCGCTCGGCGGGGCGGGGGCCTCGGTCGATGCCAGCCGCACCGGTGTCACGTCGGGCACGTTCGGCAATCGGCGAGGCGGAGCGGGCGCGGCGACCGCCGGAGGGGCAGGCGGCACCGCACTCAACTTCGGGGCCGTCGTCGCTCGGCAGCCGGCCAGGGCAAGGCTCAGCGCCAGCACAGCGACGCCGCGCCGACCATATATCTGTTCGCGATCCTGGGAGCCTGGCAACAAGCGGAAGTTGAACAGAAGGACGCAAAGAGCGCGAAGAATACATCTTGCCAAGGGATCTTCGCGGCCTTTGTGACCTTCTGTTCGCAGTGCTTCTTTCGTGAAGCTGGCGGCGCCTCCCGGAATCGTGCAATTCCATCCAGTCCGCTTGGTTGACGAGTCTGGCACGAGAGGCGGCCTTGGCGGCTGGGTGGCGGAACGACGCACACCTGCGTCTTCGTCCGTTTCGCGAGTGCTTCCGCAGACCGAACAACCGGCGCCGCCAAACTCGAACAGTCGTTGGCGTTGCACCTTACGCAAGCGCCACGAGCCGAACGCTAGTGGCCCGATGCTCGCGCTAGCTGATGTCGGCGCTGGCGGGCGGAACGGTCGCGGGCGCGAAACGCAGATAGAGCGGTGGTAGCAGGAAGAGATTGAGCACCGTCGAGGTACACAATCCACCCAGGATGACCACGGCCATCGGGTATTCGATCTCATGGCCGGGGCGATTGCCGCCGATCACCAGCGGGACCAGGGCCAGCCCTGTGGCCGCGGCCGTCATCAGGATCGGCACCAGCCGCTCGCGGGCTCCACGGAGGATCAGCTCGCGTCCCAGCGGCATGCCTTCCTCTTCGGCCAGATGGCGGAAGTGCGATGCCAGCATGATGCCATTGCGGGCCGCAATCCCGAGCACGGTCACGAACCCGACCAGCGACCCGAGCGACAGCACGCCCCCCTGAGCCAAGGCCGCCGCCACGCCGCCGATCAGCGCGAACGGGATCGTCAGAAACACGAGCAGGGCAACTCGCCAGGACTTGAAATCGACATACAACAGCAGCAGAATCGCGGCCAGGGCGAAGCCCGACAGCCCCAGCAGCCGCTGCCGCGAGGCCTGGCGAGCCGCGTATTCGCCCAGAAACTCGGGCCGATACTCTTGCGGGAAGTCAAGAGCCCGTACCTTCGATTCGATCTCTCGGGCGACCGAGCCCAGGTCGCGGCCTGAGACGTCGCAGCTCACGTCGATGCGGCGCGAGGCCATCTCGCGTTTGATCTGATTGGGCGCGGGCGCGATGAACACCGAGGCCACATCGCACAATTGCACTTGCCCGCCCTGGGGCAAGTCGATCGGCAAGTTGCGCAGGGCCGACAGATCGCTACGGACCTCGGGTGTGCCACGGACGACAACATCGAAACTCTTCTGGTCGAGATGGATCTGCCCCACGCGCACACCCTGCACGAGCGTGGCCACGGCCCGGCGCACTTGGGCAGGTGTCAGCCCGAAACGCGAGGTGGCCTCGGGGCGGAGTCGGACTTCGACCTGTGGGACGAGGACCTGGGGCTCGGTCTTGAGAGATTTCACGCCGGGCACCTGGGCCATCGTCTTGTGGATCTCGCCAGCCAGCGTGCGGAGCACGTCCATGTCGGGCCCGAACGTGCGAACGACGATCGGCGCGCCGGCGCCGGTGATCACTTCCCTGATGACTTCCTTCAGGTAGGTTAGCACGTCACGATACAAGCCGGGATAACCGTCGATCGTCTGCTGGATCTTGGCGACGGTGCGAGGCATGTCGGCTTTGGGATCGACGCTGATCCACAACTCGGTGAAGTTCGGCCCGACCACTTCGTCGGCCACTTCGGCGCGACCGATGTGCGAACCGAGATTGCGGACGCCGGGAATGCTCCGCAGCTCTCGGCTCACCTGAATCGTGATCCGCCGCATGGCATCGAGCGATGTGCCGGGTTTCTCGACCCAGTGCATGAGGAAATCGGTTTCTTGAAAGTCGGGCAGGAACTCTTCGCCCAGCCCGGCGACCGCGATGCCTGCCAATAAGAAGCTCGCGCCGAGGATCCCGATCGCCAGCTTCGGCTTATCCAACAGCGGCGGTAGGGTCCGATCGTAGAGTCGCTTGAGGGCCCGCGTGAGCCACGTTTCGTGTTTGCGCTCGCGGGCCTTGGGGAGCAGCATCAGCGAGAGGGCAGGGGTCACGGTCAGGGCAACAATTAGCGATGCCAGGATCGCCAGGATGTAGGCGATCGCCAACGGCCTGAAGAACGAACCGGCCACGCCATCGAGAAACAGCACCGGCAGGAAGACGAGCGTCACGATCAGGCTGGCGTAGACGACGGCGCTGCGCACTTCGAGCGAGGCCTGATAGACGACTTGCTCGTCGGGCAGCGGATTGGCTGCCGTGCGATTGAGCTGCAACCGCCGCAGGATATTCTCCACGTCGATGATCGCGTCGTCGACGACTTCGCCCAAGGCGATCACCAGCCCGGCCAGGACCATCGTATCGAGCATCCCGCCATGCATCCTGAGGAGCAGGGCGGCGGCCACGAGCGAGAGCGGAATGGCCGTCAGACTGATGAGCGACGTGCGCCAGTCGGCCAGGAAGGCCACGAGGATGATCACGACCAGGATGCAGCCGATGGTCATGGCATGGGAAAGGTTGTCGAGCGAGCGCTCGATGAACGTGGCCGGCCGGAAGATCGTCGAGTCGATCTCGACGTCGTGCAAGCCCGGCCGCAAGTCGTCGAGGGCCTTTTCGACCTGCCGCGTCAGCTCCAGCGTGTTGCCCCAGGGCTGCTTCTCGACGATCAGCAGCAAGCCGGTTCCGTCGTTGACCACGGCATCGCCGATCGGCGTGGGAAAGCCTTCGACGACGCGCGCCACGTCGCGCAGCCGGAGTGGCGAACCGCCGCGGAAGTCGACCACGGCGCTGGCCAGATCGTCAGCCGTGCGAATGCCGACCGACTGACGCAAGGCGATGCGCTGGTTGGGCGTATCCATGAAGCCGCCGCCGACCGGGGCGGTTGCTTCGGCCGCAGCCTTCTCCACGGCCGCCAGCGTCACCTGGTGGGCTCGCAGCCGCTCTGGCTCGACAAGCACCTGCAATTGCCGATCGCGCTGGCCCCAGATTGCCACATTGCCCACGCCGGGCACGGCCATCAGCCGGGGTCGGATCGTCCAGCGAGCGAGCGTCGTCAACTCGACCTGCGAGAGCTTCTTCGACGTGAGCCCGATCTTCAGCACCCGGCTGGTCGATGACTTGGGGCTCATCAAGACGGGCGGGTGCGCAACGGTCGGTAGCCGGCTGGCTTCGGTCGCCACACGTTCCTGCACGAGCTGGCGAGCCCTGATCAGATCGGTCCCCGGCTGGAAGTAGAGCACGACGCTCGACAAGCCGAGCACCGAATTCGAGCGGATGACCTTGAGCCAGGGGGTGCCGTTGAGCGCGCTTTCCAGCGGCACGCTGATCAGGCTTTCGACTTCTTCGGTCGAGAGGCCCGGCGCCTCGGTCTGGATCTCGACCTGCGGCAGGGCGAATTCGGGAAACACGTCGAGCGGGGTCGTTTCGAGCGTGCGCGCTCCGGCGACGACGAGCACGACCGCCGCGGCCAGCACCAACACGCGCATTCGAAGTGAGGTGGCGATCAGCCAGTTCATGCCGCGCTCACTTCTTGAAGTCGAATTCGGTGCCGAACAGCTCGGGCGCGCCGGTCACGACGAGCTTCGCCCCCAATTTCGGCCCCGGCTCGAGCACGGCCCGATCATCGATCACGTAGCGAATCTGCACGCGGCGGCGGATGAACGTCTGCGGCGCGACGTTCTCGTAAACCCACGTGCCGCCTTGGATGTCGTGAATCACGGCCGACCAGGCGATGGTCAGCCCCTGGCTTTCGCCGCGAAGTGGCAAGGCCACATCGACGCGCTGGCCCGGACGCAAGGCGTCGTCGGGATTGGCCATTTCGTAGTAGAAATCGACGGCCGACGAGAGGGGCGTGGCCGTGGGCGGAGCCCGCACGGGACGAGCCTCGAAGGTCTTGCCGCCAGCCACTTCGCCACCGACGCGGACCGGCTGATCGGCCGCCACTTCGTCGAGCTCGCCGACGTAGATCGGCACGCGGACCCAGATCGGGTCGCAATCGATCGTTTCGAACAGCGGCCCGCCGGCAGCCACGACTTCGCCCGCCGCGGCCAACCGGGCGCGGAGCAGCCCCTGCAGCGGGGCTTCGATCACCAGCGGTTGCAGGTTCTTCGGGTCGTCTTCGATCACGAGCTTGTCGAGCAGCTCCTTGCGCGAGCGGGCGGCCTCGAAGGTCTCCTGGGCCAGGTTGAGCTGCGCCTTGGCGTCGTCGACGGCTCGCACCGTGCCAGCTTGTTCGTGGAGCAAACGTTCGGCGCGATCGAGCGCGATCTTGGCCGCGTCGACTTGAACCTGGGCTTGTTGCAGTTGGCCGTGGGCATCGATGCGGGAAGTGGCGATCGAGTTGCGGGCTTCGGCGTAGCGAATGCGTTCGCCGGGCGAAAGCACGGCCGCTTCGGTCGCCACGAGCGGACGGAGCAGGAACACCGGCTGACCCTTGGTCACACGGCTGCCGACGTTGGGCACCTTGGCTTTCTCGGGTACGAGCAACGTGCCCGCGATCGGCGCCGAGACGATGATCGACGCTCCCGGCGGGAGCGACACTTCGCCGCCATACACGCGCACGCGCCTTACCGAACGCTCGACCAAGGGTTCGGTTTTGATGCCCAACCGCTCTTCGGCCTGGGGCGTGAGACGGATCGTGTTCAGATCGGCTTCGTTGGCCGGATGCGCGACGACGGCCGGAGGCGTCGCCGGGCTCTTGGCCGTGCCATGACCGCAGCCCACGGTCGGAACCGCGAGTGGCAGCACGAGCATTGCCCTGATGACGAGCGATCGAGAACACGCGGCGGGCGAGGGCATGGCGGTTCGGCGCGAACGCCGCTCACAACACTTCTTCGAGTTCATCGACCAGGCGGGCGAAGTAGTCCAGAGCCGTGTCGACCGGCTGCGGTTGTTCCATGTCGACACCCGCCCCGCGGAGCAGGTCGAGCGGATCCTTCGAACAGCCGCCGCGCAAGAAGTTGAGATAGTCGTTCAACTCCGGCTGGCCTCCCTTGGTCACTCGATCGGCCAAGGCGATGGCCGCCGACAAACCGGTGGCGTACTTATACACGTAGAATGCCCGATAGAAATGCGGAATGCGAAGACATTCCAGCGACAGCTCGTCGTCCAGAACGAAGTCGGGGCCGAAGTAAAGCTCCAGCAGCCCGCGATAGATCTGCTTGAAGCGTTCGACGGTCAGCGGCTCGTGCTGTTCGGCGGCTTCGTGGGTCAGCTTCTCGAACTCGGCGAACATCGTCTGGCGGAGGATCGTGCCGCGGATGGCGTCGATCTCGCGGTTGAGCAGGTAGGCCCGTTCGCGCTCGTCGCTGGCCTTGGCCAAGAGATGCTTGCTGAGCAGTTGCTCGTTGAAGGTGCTGGCCACTTCGGCGACGAAGATCGAATAGTCGTAATACTGGAACGGCTGGGTCTTGGACGAGAGATGCGAGTGCATCGAGTGGCCGGCCTCGTGGGCCAACGTGAAGACGTGATCGAGCACGTCGGTCTGGTAGTTCATCAGGATGTAGGGGAGTCCGTCGTACGAGCCGCAACTGAACGCGCCGCTCTGCTTGCCGCGGTTCTCGTAGCGGTCGCACCAGCGGCCTTCGAGCCCGCCCTGGAGCACGCCGCAGTAGTCGCTTCCTAGCGGCTCGAGCGAGCGCAGCACGACGGCCACCGCTTGCTTCCAGGTGTGCTTCTTCTTCAACTCGCTGAGGATCGGCACGTAGGTGTCGTAGTGATGCAGGTCGCGGAGCTTCATCTTCCGCCGCCGCAGCTCGAAGTAGCGATACATGCTCGGCAAATGCTTATGAACCGAGGCGATCAGATTCTCGTAGACCGAGCGCGGCACGTTGTCGGGAAACAGGGCGTTGTCGAGCGAACTGGCATAGCCCCGGGCTTGGGCGTAGTAGACGTCGCGCAGGATCGAGCCCGACAGCGACGCGGCCAGCGTGTTCTCGTGAGCCGTGAACTGCGCGTAGTATTGATGAAAGGCGTGCTTCCGCACGTTGCGCGTGGGGGATTGCAAGCAGGTGGAGAACGACGCATGCGTCAGCTCGATCGCACCGTCGTCGGTCTTGATCGTGCCGAACTTGAGATCGGCGTTGTTCAACTGCCGGAACACCATCCCCGCCGTGCCGGCCATCTCGCCTTGCATGGCCAAGAGCTTCTCTTCGGAGGGCCCGAGCGTGTGGGGCTTGTAGCGGAGCACGCGCTCGAGCACGAGCCGGAAGGGTTTCAGCTCCTTGGCTTCGAGCAGTTCGTTCATCCGCTCGCTGGGGATGGCCAGGATCTCGGGCCGGATGAAGGCCGCGGCCTGAGCGGCGCGGCTGGCGGCCGAACGATGCCGGCCGGCCATGCGATGGTAGGTGCTGTTGGCGGTGTCTTCGGCCGTCTTCAGAAAAGCGTAGGTGCCGACCCGTTCGCCGGCCCGGTCGAACTCGACGTCGAACTTCAAGCAAGCGGCCAGGGTCTTGGCGTCGTCGGCCAGGTGGCCCGTGAACTTGGCGAAGCCGGAGATCTTCTTTTCCCAAGCGACGAAGGCTTTTTCCCAGGCGTCGTCGTCGTGGACAAGGCTGGTCAGGTCCCAGGTGTCTTCGACTTTGACGCGACTACGCGGCGGGCAACTCTTAGCGACCATCATGACTCCAGGCGAATGACGAAACGCCCTGAGGGCCGACGACCAGCCCGCAGGGTTTTACCAACCTAAATCGAATTGCACGATTGCGGGAGACGTCGCCGGCTCTGCATGAGCGGAACGGCGCTCGCCAGCCGGTTTCTTTTGCCGTCGATTCCTGACGCGATTGCGCTCCGGTGGGGAGCCGTTCCGACGATTCGGCGCCGGTCGTGGGGCAACCGACGGCTAGCGCCGTGCCGAAGACATACACGGAACCGGCGGCTAGCGCCGTGCCGAAGACATACACGGAACCGGCGGCTAGCGCCGTGCCGCTCAGGATCGATCACCATCGTCTTCGCGTCCTTCGCGAACTTCTGTTAAACATCCGCTTGTTGCCCGGCACTAGGAACGCGAACCGTTACCGTGCAGCGTTTACCAGCGCAGCAGGGCCGTACCCCAGGCCAGGCCGGCGCCGAAGCCGCAGAGCACGATCCGGTCGCCCGGCCGCACGCGGCCCGCCACGACCGCCTCGTCGAGCGCCAACGGAATGCTGCCGGCGGAGGTATTGCCGTAGCGATCGAGGTTCACGACCAGGCGTTTACGATCGAGCTTCAGGGCATCGGCCGCGGCATGCACGATGCGGATGTTGGCCTGGTGCAAGATGGCCAGATCGACCTGATCGACGCGAACGCCACCATGCTCGAGCACGTCGCGGATACTGTCGTCGACCAGGCGAATGGCCCACTTGAAGACGGCCCGGCCGTCCATTTGCAAGTATTGCCCGCCGGCGTCGAGTTGATCGGCGGCCAGGGGCACGCGCGAACCTCCCAGCGGGCGCTGCAGGAGCGACCCACCTGAACCATCAGCTCCGAGCGTGTAGGAGATCAGCCCCTGGTCGGCGCGCCCGCGGGCCAGGAGCACGGCCCCGGCCCCATCGCCGAACAGCGGATAGGTCCGCTGGTCTTTGGGATTGAGGATCCGCGAGTTGCAGTCGGCGCCGACGACCAGCGCGAGCTTGCTCGACCCGCTGGCCACGTACTGCGCCCCGGTCACCAGCGCGTACATGAAGCCGGCGCAGGCCGCTTGCAGGTCGACGGCCGGAGCCCAGATCCCCAGCCGGTCTTGCACCTGGCAGGCCGTCGAAGGGAAGGGCATGTCCGGCGTGAACGTGCCGACGATCACCAGATCGATGTCCGCGGGCGAAACGCCGGCCCGCTCGATCGCCTGCTGGGCCGCGGCCACGGCCAAGTCGCTGGTCGCCATTTCGGGCGGAGCATGCCGCCGCTCGCGAATGCCCGTCCGCTGCACGATCCAATCGGGATCGAAGCCGAGCCGCTGGTGCAGGTCTTCGTTCGTGACCACGCACTCGGGCACGTAACTACCGGTGCTGACGATCCGAATGCCCGGCAGACTGCGCAGCGGGGAATGGCGATTCTTCTCGGTAACGTCGTCGCTCATAGGATCATAGTCGCGAATCGAGGCCGAATGGTCCAGGCCGAACGGCAGTCTGTGCGATTCAGCGTCTTTCATGGTTCTCCGTGGCGGACCGCCACCCATCGCCGGTCGCGGTACGATTCGAGCACGGTATCGGCCACGATTTGGGCCGACCAGCCGTCGTAGTAGCTGGGGGCCGCCGGACGCTTCTCGACGATCGCCGATACGAACTCCCACATCAGGTCGTAGCGGAAGACGGTGGCGGGTTTGCCTTCGGCCGGGTTGCGCGGGCTGCCGGTCGGCTTGAGGAACTCGGCGGGGACGTCGACCGGGGCCAGGTCTTTGCCCGTGCTGCCCAGCAGGATGGTATTCGGCTCGTGGAGCCGATAGACGGCCGAGCCCTCGGAGCCGTTGATTTCGGCCCACTCGTGGCCGAAGCCGTCGCGATGGTAACCCTTGGCGAGGGTCGTGCCTTCCCAAACGCCCGTGGCGCCGCTGCGAAACTCGCCGATCAGGCTCGACCAGTCGTCAACGTCGGAAGGCGGGCAAGTGCGACCATCGGTCGTGGTCGTGCGCTGCGCGAAACGTGCCACGGCCCCGCAGATCTGATCGAGCGGGCCAAGCAACCACTGGGCGAAGTCGAGCCGGTGGATGGTCATGTCGAACAGGTCGCCGGCGCCGGCCTTGTCCTTATATTGTCGCCAGCCCCAGCTTGTCTCGGGCCAGTCGAGAAACCGCTGCGAGCGGAAGTGCCGCGGCTGGCCAAGGGCCCCGGTGCGGACCAGGTGCTCGAGGTAGCGCATCGAGGGGGCGAAGCGATAGGTGAAGGCCGTCATATGGACCACGCCGGCCTGCTTCGCCGCGCGGTACATCTCGCCCACCTCGCCCGCATTGAGCCCGAGCGGCTTTTCGCACATCATGTGCTTGCCGTGCTGGGCGGCGGCCAGGGCGATCGGCTTGTGGGTGAAGTTCGGGGTGGCGATCACCAGGGCGTCGACCTCGGGGTCGGCACAGAGCTGGGCCGGGTCGGTCGTGACCTTGTCGATGCCCCACTCTTTGCGGCGGCGCTCGAGCAGGGCGGGGTCGGTGTCGCACGCCGCGACCAGCTTGGCCCGCGGGTCGAGCCGAATGCCCGGCACATGATGGTAGTCGCTGACGGCTCCCGCTCCGATGATCCCGATCCTGACCTGTTCCGGCACCTGCGTGTCTCCCTAAGCCCCTGCAACGTAACCCCTGCGACGTACCCCCAACTGGCGAAACCGCAAGCCTACGGCTTTAGCGGGGGCTCGACAAGGGTCGGGGGCGACAAACCGGCCTGGGCGAGGGTGGGACGGGCGGCGGGACCGCAGCTTGCCGCCGGCGGCCGGGGCGAAACAATGGGTAGTTGTCGCTCGATCACCCCATTCGATGGGTCCTCCCGATGTGCTTTCTGCTGGTCGCTCACCGGATGTTCGCCGAGGCGCCGCTGATCGTGGCGGCCAATCGCGAGGAGTATTACGCTCGCCCCTCGGCCCCACCGCACCTTTGGGCCACAGAGCCGCGAGTCTTGGGCGGAACCGACCTGCTGGCCGGCGGCACTTGGCTGGCGATCAACGAACATGGCCTGCTCGTGGCCGTGACCAACCGTCCCTGGCCCGCGGCGACGCCCGACTCACCAAGCCGCGGCCAACTCGCGCGCGAGCTGCTCGGGCTCCCCACGGCCGAGGCAGCCGCCGAGCGGGCTCTCGGCCGGCTGCGCAGCGAGCCCTTTGCTGGCGCGAACTTCTGCTGCTGCGATCGGACGTCGGCCTTCGTCATCGAGCACGGGCCGGCGACGCGCATCAGGCGTTTGTCGACCGGCCTGCACTTCCTTTCGAATGGCGATCTCGACGACGCGGCCGACCCACGCATTGCCTTCGCGCGAGGCCGGCTCGACGAGCGCCCCCCAGCCAATGCAGTCGAACTGATCGACGCAGCCCGCGACCTTCTCGCGCATCCGGCCGACGCCGAGCTTCGAAGCGGCATCATCGTTCAACTCGCCGACCGGGGGACCGTCTCCTCGACGATCGTCTCGCTCACGGCCGAGGGTCGAGCTGGGACCTATCTCCACGCCGCAGGTCCGCCTGATCGGGCTGCATACGAAGACTACAGCCCACTGCTGGCCGAGCTGTTGCGCTAGGCACGGGCAGCGCCGACGAAAAGCAGACAGGGGGCCGCGAATACACGTGAATGCACGCGAATAGGCAACTCGCGTGCCGGCGTAGTTCCTCGTCTTCCATTTCCGTGCATTCGCGTTCATTTCCGGCCAACCCTTTGGCTGCGTACAATGAGCGGCGCGGCCGGTACTATTCATTTCCGCCGGTCCATCCGCCCATTAGCGCAGATTAGCGTCGATTAGCGTTTCCTCATTCCGCCGGACCTTTTTCCGGAATTTCCCATCGCTAGCCATATGACCTTGCCCTGGCGACTCTTCGTCTCGATCCTGGCCATCACTCCCACTCTCGGTTGCTGCGAAGCAGCTCGAGCCCAAGTCCCGGTCGCCCGCGAATCGCGCGTCGTCGAATCGGTGGTCGAGCCGTGGCTCAAGCAGTTCGAGCCGCCGGGCTTGATCGTCGTCGTTCGTCGTGGGGGACAGACGGCGTTCTTTCCCTATGGCCTGGCGAGCCGCGAACGCAACCAGCCTGTCACGCCCGACTCGATCTTCCAACTGGCGTCGATCACCAAGGTCTTCACGACCACGTCACTGGCACTCGAAGTCGAGCT
>Ga0181519_10004735_pt1 | contig 10968 bp, 14 predicted proteins | sample PEATcosm2014_Bin_26_FD_121102 | JGI IMG/M metagenome (GOLD analysis project Ga0181519, IMG submission 121102) | Peatland microbial communities from MTU Mesocosm Facility, Houghton, MI, USA - PEATcosm2014_Bin02_10_metaG | ecosystem: Environmental > Terrestrial > Soil > Wetlands > Peat | place... | reverse complement strand
TCGGGAATGCCGCACAGTCCAAAACCGCCGGCCATCAGGGTCATGCCGTCCTTGACCAACCCGGCCATGGCCGCCCCGGCGTCGGGATAAACTTTCTTCATGAGCGAAACTCGCTTGCCTGGAAAACGCTGCGGCGCAACAATAGGGCCGGCTCAGGCGCGGGTCCAGTGGGCCTTTCCGCCGTATCAGTCGCATTTGCGCAGCACAACGGCCCAGCCGGGAACGTCCGCTCCGCGATCCCTGCGCGTGGAAGCCGCGAAAAGCTCCACCACCGCAAAACCCTGCGCCGTCGCCAGCCCGCGCAAAAAAGCTTCGCTGTGGCAAAACCGCAGATCCTCGCCCAGCGCGAATTTTTCCACCGCGCCGCTCTGCGTGGTGAACGCGAACAGTCCGCCGGGTCGCAGCACGCGAAAAACCTGCGCGAACACGGGCTCGAGATCGCCGATATACACGAAGACATCGGCGGCGGCGGCGAGGTCGGCGCTCTCCGCCGGTTCGGCGGCCAGAAATTCGGTCAGCTCCGCCACCGCCAGCCGATCATAAAGCCGCTTGGCCCGCGCCTGCTCGATCATGGCCGGCGAGAGGTCCACCCCGGAAATTTTTTCCGCCCGATCGCGAATCGCCCCGGCGAACAGGCCCGCACCGCAGCCGAGATCGAGCACATCGGCGAATCGCCGCCCCGAATCGGCGCGCGCGAGCGCCCCGCAAAGAATCTGCGGCCCGCGATAGGCCAAAGCCTCCACCAGATGCCGGTCGAACCGGGCTGCATACTGATCGAAAAGGGTTTTCACATAGGCGCGCGGCGCGGTTTTGGCCGCGGCGCCGCCCAGCCGGGCCAGCGCCAGCCCCGCCCCCAGCGCGTCGGCGGCGTCCAGCGCCACACACTTTTCATAAGCCGCGCGCGCAGCGTCCGGCCGGCCAAGCCGCTCAAGCGCCTGCGCGAACGCGAACCAGGCGGGAGGCCAATCCGGGGCCAGCTCCAGCGCCTGCGAAAACAGGTCGCGCGCGCCTTCCGCGTCGCCCGACGCCAGCGCCCCCTGACCCCACTCGTATCGCCTGTCGGCGGAAAGATCGCCGGAGGAGCCTTGCTCGGTCATTTTGGTCCCATCTGGAAAATAGTCGCATTTCGCGTCCAAATCCATTCAAGCCTCGTTCAGGCTCGACGCCTTATATTGATATTGCATCAATCGCGCCGGCGTCGATTTGACAAGTTCACGAACGTTGCAAGCCGCTTCGGGAGACCAAGAGAGATGAAGTTTTCAATGAGGAAGTCCCTGCTGGGAGGACTGGCCGCCGCCGCACTGGTTACGGCCGCAGCGACCCCCGCTTCGGCCTATTGCCCCGGCTGCTGGGTCGGCCCAGGCGTCGCCGCCGGGGTCATCGGCGGCATGGCGCTCGGCGCGGCCGCCGCCGGCGCCGCCAACGGCCCCGGTCCCTATTACGACGGTCCCGGCGAATGCTGGATGGAACGCCGCCCGATGTACGATGAATACGGCAATTTCATCGGCCGCCGCCGCGTGCGCGTCTGCCGCTGACGACAAGAGTTCGGCGCCGCCCGGCGGCGCCGAACGCCCGCAATGAACCTGGACTCAGGGGACCTGGACTCAGGGGACCTGGGACCTGGGCTCAGGGGACCTGGGCTCAGGCCTGCTCTTGCGCCGCGACCTGACGACCGATGTCGAGAATGGCCGCCCGCAAGTCGGCGTTTTCCATGCCGCCGCCCTGGGCCAGATTTTGCCGCAGGGCCTTGATCTCGATTTCGACCTCTTCGACCCGCTTGCGCTCCGCTTCGATCTTGGCGACCAGGCGTTCGCGCCTCGCCTCGAAGCGTTCGTTGCGCCCCTCCGATTCGCGCAGGCGCGACCGCGCCTGCTCCAGCTGGACATGCAGGGTCCGGTGCGCCTCCGCCAGCGCATCGTATTCCCCGGCGGCTTTGCGCAACTCGGCTTCGCGCAGCTCCAGCCGGCCCCTGGTCTCGCCAAGGTCGGTTCGCAGCTTCTCACCCTCGTCGAGCGCCCGCGCCAATTGTCCGTTGCGCTCGTCGAGCTGGTCGGCGGTCGTGCGCAGTTGCTGCTGCGTCCGCACGATTTCCGTGGCGCGCCGGCCGAGTTCGGCGCTGTCGCCGGTGCGCGACAAGCGCTCGTGTTCGAGCGCGATCTCGATATCGCGCCGTTCCACGGCGAACCGGGCGCGCAACAGGTCGCGGTCGGCCTCGATCTCGTCGAGAGTCATCGGCAGGCGCTCTTCGATGCGCTTGAGCGTCAGCCGCTGGGCGCGGGCGGAGACCAGGGGAAGAAAGGCGAGTGCGATCAGGCCGCAAATGGAGAAGCCCAAAGCGAAGGCGACGAGTTGTTCGACCAAGGAAGCATCCTGTCCTGTGCCTGTTTTCAATAGAACAGGATCAGAAGGGATTCCACGTCGATTTCGGGGTAAACTTGAGATAGCCGAGATTGACCCCGAGTCGCGCGCCGACGCCGGTGCTGATCGGGACCACCGTCACGCCTTTGTTGCCGAGCGCCGTGACGCTAAAACCCCCGACCAGATAGGCCGAGCCGTCGATCCCCGCGAATCGGTCGAACATGGCGTCGATGGAGGGCAGGTTATAGACCAGCATCATGGTGCGGTCGCCGTCCGCGCCGGCGTCGAAGCCGAGCGAGGGCCCCTGCCAGTAGATGCGGCGATCCCCGGCGTTGCGCGTGTACATCGCGCCTTCGCCATAGCGCAGGCCGCCGACGAAGGCGCCGCCGGCCTCCTGCCCGAGAATGTAGGCGTTGGGCTGGCCCCAACGCTTGGTCGCGGACTGAACCGCTTCGGCCAGCCCGCGTGAAACACTGCCAAAGAAACGATGCCCGTTCTCGATCAACTCATTGTCCGTATAGACGGTGCGGTCCTGCGCGACCGCCGGGGCCGCCGCCAGGGCGAAGCCGAGGCTGAAGGCCCGCAGGGCGTCCCGCCGGGAAATCTGCAAACGTGGCATTGTCAGCCCTCCGCCGATCCGTGGCGGCGAAAGTATCGCGACGCCAGATGAAGGTTTCCTTAACGATCTGTTATAACCGCTCGCTTACCATTTATCGCCATAGTCCGCCGCTGTGCTCAAGAACGGAAAAGCCTCATGACAACCGCCCTTTCCCTGGAAGCCCTGGATTTGGCCGCCCTGCTGTGCTCGCGCGTCTGCCATGACGTGATCAGCCCGGTGGGCGCCATCGTCAACGGCCTCGAGGTTCTGGAGGAGGACAAGGACGAGAGCATGCGGGAATTCGCGCTGGACCTGATTCGCAAGAGCGCCAGGTCCGCCTCCGCCCGCCTGCAATTCTGCCGTCTCGCTTTTGGCGCGGCGGGTTCGGCGGGCGCCTCCATCGACACCGGCGACGCCGAAAAGGTGGCGCGAGGGCTGTTCGGCGCCGACGAGCGCACCACGCTCAACTGGGAAGGTCCGCGCGCCTTCATGGCCAAGAACAAGGTCAAGCTGCTGCTCAATCTCTGCCTGATCGCCAGCGCCTGTATTCCGCGCGGCGGCGTGATGAACGTGCGCATCGACGGCGAGGGCGACGACGCCAGCCTGTCGGTCGCGGTGAAAGGCCCCAACCTCAAGCTCGCCAGCCACGTCGCCAGCCTGCTGGACGGCGTTTCCGAAAGCGGAACGGTCGACGCCCACGGCATCCAGCCGTTTTTCACGGGACTTGTGGCGCGCGATTGCGGCATGGCCGTGAAGGTCAACGCCAGCATGGAAGAGGTGGCGCTCAAGGCTCAGACGAAGCCAGCCGACGCGGCATCGGCCTGACCCCGACGTTTTTGCGCAAGCGCGCCTTGCGCTGCCGCGCGATGCGGCTATAAAGGCGCACTCGTCGCGCCAGCGGCGTCTGGAGGGGTGGCCGAGTGGTTGAAGGCGCACGCCTGGAAAGTGTGTATACGGGAAACCGTATCGCGGGTTCGAATCCCGCTCCCTCCGCCATAGATTTTTCAGCCACAAAACGTCAATAAAAACAACTGATTGGCCCGCGAGAGGGTGGCGAGATACCCACACGCTGCCCACACAAAATACCCACCTACTAGCGGCCAACGCATTTCCCCTCCGCCGCGCCGCCGCATGGCCAATCTCAGGTCAAGTGGTCTTGACGCCCGACTACGGCTTCCCCTCTCCGCCCTGCTACCTAATGGCCAACCTCACGCCAACCTTTGCGCCAACCTCAGGTCAAGCTATCCTGAGGCCCGCCTCATGCGGATCATAGACCCCCTCTCTTCTCCGGCTGCTTTGGGGAGGCATAATGCGGGGGGCTTAAGGGGAGCGGGGCTGAGGTGGCTGCCATCCCCTGTCCACTATGTGACCGACCTGCGGCTAACCTCATGGCTGCTTCGTTAGTCGGTCATGCTGACCACTTGCCCCATTGGCCGGGGTGGTCTCAAGGCCCCCTCCCGGTTGGCTTGAGGTTGGGGCATGAGGTGGGCTTGAGGTCGTCCGCTGAGTGGTGGCGGTGGTAATGGCGATGAGGGAAGGCATAGAGGGAAGCCCCGCAAAGAACCACTCTAGGCCCACCCCGTACGCCTTTAGGTGGGCCGTAATTTCCTGAGGTTTCTCTAGGCCTTCCGGGCGACGGGGAGCCGATAGCCAACGATTTGCCCCGCTGCGTCCTCCATCGCCAGCTTCACTTGGTCCGCCTTGGACTTGGCGAACTCGCCAGCTTTTTTCTGGGTCACGGCCTCCAGCGTCTCAACCTTGCCCGCTGGCCATTCCTTGAGGCGCTGAACGGCGCGGCGGTGGTCACCCTTGGTCCGATCGGTATAGGGGACCTCTCTAAGCCAGCGCTCAAGGTGGTCTTCTAGCGACCACATGCCGCCGCTCAACGCCAACGCTATCGTCTACGCCTGCGGCGCCGCGAACATGGTGGAGGGGGTGGCGACGAAAGCGCGCGCGGCCGGCGCGCATCCTGTCGATTCGCATGGGCCCTTCCGTTGCGCGCGCGGATGCTTCATACTTGTCGCGCCCGTTGCAACGGGCGCCGATATTGGCGGGAGACGCGGAACATGCCTGAACGAATCAACGAACGGGAGAGCGTGGGCGACGTGACCACGGCGCACGCGCGTCTGTCCGGGCTCGACATCGACATCTCCCATCAGAAGGCGCCGGGCGGCGAGTGGGAGGAGGTGTCGATCACCCTGCGCGCGGCGCCCTCCTTCGAAGCGCTCGGGAGCGTGTTCGCGGCGGCCGATCCGTTCGCGCTCTGGGGCCAGGCGGCGAAGCTGATGTGGATGCCCTGGCTGATCGCGGCGCAACCGATGCTGCTCGCGGGCGGCGCGCGCCTGCTTCCCGAGATCAAGCGGTAATCTCGCAGGCGGCGGCCTGAGCGGCCTGTCGGGAACGCTGCGGCTGTCAGCGGTCCCGGCCGCCCTCGCATGCGCGCGCGACAGGGATCGGCCGAGGCGTTCAGTCGGCTCATGACGAGCGAGGTCCGGTCCGAAAACCCTTTTGGTCTCTTCGAACCGGTCAGCGACCAGCTTTCGCGCGTGTTCCGGGAGCGCTGAGCGGAACTTTTTGCCGCCCGCGTCGTCCTGTCCACATGGAATCAGAAGCTCAAATCCGCGTCAGCCTGCCGGAGGCGGAGCTGGCCGCGGTGGACGCCTGGCGGAAGCGGCAGGCCGACCAGCCGGGGCGCGCGGAAGCCTTGCGGCGGCTCGCGGCGATGGCGCTGCGCGCCCAGCGCGCTGGCCGGGAAACCATCCCGCTCGGGGAGCTGAACGCCTCGAACGACGAACGAGCGGCAAACCGGGGTCCGCCGCGTAAAATTCAGCCGCCCAGCTTCGCCATCAGCGCGTCGGAAATCTCGAAATTGGCGTAGACGTTCTGCACGTCGTCATTGTCTTCGAGCGAGCCGATCAGCCTAAGAATCTTTTCGCCGGCCTCGTCGTCCACGGCGATGGTGTTTTGCGGCCTCCACACCAGTTTGGACTTGGTCGGCTCGCCGAATTTGGCTTCCAGCGCCTTGGTCACTTCGACCAGATCTTCCAGCGTCGTGGTGATTTCGTGGCCGTCGGGCGTGGAGGCCACGTCTTCCGCCCCGGCTTCGATCGCCGCCTCCATCATCGCGTCCTCGCTCGCCGCCTTGGCGGCAAAACCGATTTCGCCGACATGGTCGAACATGAAGGCGACCGCGCCGGTTTCCGCCAGCGCCCCGCCCGCCTTGGTGAAATAGGAGCGCACCTCGCCCGCCGTGCGGTTGCGGTTGTCGGTGAGCGCCTCGATGATCACGGCAACGCCGCCGGGCGCGTAGCCCTCGTAGCGCACTTCATCGTAATTCTCGCCATCGGCGCCGGCGGCCTTCTTGATGGCGCGCTCGATATTGTCCCTGGGCATGTTTTCGACACGGGCGGCGATGCAGGCCGCGCGCAGGCGGGCGTTCATGTTGGGGTCGGGCAGGCCCATCTTGGCCGCGACCGTGATTTCACGCGCCAGTTTGGAAAACAGCTTTGAGCGGGCGGCGTCGGCCTTGCCCTTCCTGTGCATGATGTTCTTGAACTGACTGTGCCCGGCCATGGGAATCCCTGTTGCTTCCGCTTGAAATTGCGTCGCGCCTTATAATCGGGCGCACGCCCGCTGAAAAGAGCCGAGCATCTTAGACCTGTGGCAGCGCCTGCGCCAGCAGGCCGCCCACCCGCACCGGCTCGACCCGCTTCGCCAGCCCGTCCGGCCCGGTCTCGACGAATAGCCCGCAAAGGGTCGCCGGGCCGTCCGCCGGCTCGAACCGCGACCCCGGCGTCTTGCGGATGAAGCGCCGGATCGGCTCGTCCTTGTCCATGCCGATCACGGAATCATAGTCCCCGGTCATGCCGGCGTCGCTCTGGTACGCCGTGCCGTGCGGCAGGATGCGCCAGTCGGCGGTGGGCACGTGGGTGTGGCTGCCGACCGCCATGGAGACGCGCCCGTCCGCGAAATTGGCCAGGGCCTGCTTCTCGCTCGACGCCTCCGCGTGGAGGTCGAGGATGATGGCGTCGGCGGCTTGCCCGAGCGGACAGGCGGACAGCTCACGCTCGAGCGCCGCGAAGGGATCGTCCATCGCATCCATGAAGACACGGCCGAGAACGCTGATCACCAGCACGCGGGCGCCGCTCCGGGTCTCGTACAGCCAGGCCCCCCGCCCCGGCGTTCCCGGCGGATAATTGATCGGCCGCAGCACATGCGGCGCGCGCTCGATGAAGACCAGCGCTTCGCGCTGGTCGAAGGAATGATTGCCGAGCGTGACGCAATCGACTCCGGCGTTCACAAAATCCTGCGCGATGTGTTCCGTGAGGCCGAAGCCCCCCGCGGCGTTTTCGCCATTGACGACCACGAAGTCCAGCCCGAGTTTTCCGCGCAGAACCGGAACATGTTCCGCGATGGCCGCGCGGCCGGCGCGGCCGATCACGTCGCCGATGAAGAGAAGCCGCATCTGCCTTCCATGAAATTCAAAGTCTCTTGTTCGGTTATCACGAAATCGAGGGGCGCGTCGTGCTTTTCCATTGGCAGCGCCGACGCCCTTTGCCGGGCGAAGGCGAGCCCGCCCGCCGCCAGCAGCGTTTTTTCCGCGCGCAAGGCGGCGAGCGTCGCGTCGTAATAGCCGCCGCCAAAGCCAAGCCGCCCCCCGCGCTCATCGAAGGCGAGCAGCGGCGCCAGCAGGATTTTTGGGGCCATTTCACGCGCATCCCGCGCGGGTTCGCTCAGCCCGTAGCGGCCGGCGACCAGCGCATCGCCGGGACGCCAGAGCCGGAACGCCAGCGGCGTGGCTTTCGCCCCCGCGCAGGGCAGCAACGTCGGAAAGCCAAGCCCCGCCAGCGCGCCGAGCAGCGGCGCGCAGTCGAGTTCGCCGGGAAGGGAGAAATACAGCGCGACCGGCGCCTGCGTCGGCGCAAGTCCCGCGTCCTCGATCAGGCGGGTCAGCAAGCGCGGCGCGGAGTCCGCGACGGCGAGCGCGGCGGCGCGTGCGGTCTCAGCCGGAACCGAGGCGCGAAGCGCCTTGAAGCGCTCGCGCAATCGGGCCTTGTCATCCCCCCCCTCCGCCTGCGGCGAGCGGGAAAGCTTTGAAAACCAGTCCTCGCGCAGACGCCAATTCCGTTTTTTCAGGCGGCATGGGCTCGCCCTGAGCGATGCTACAGCCCCGCCGCCAGCGTTTCCAGCCGTCGCCCGCAAAAAAAAGCGCGTCCCGAAGGACGCGCTCCTATTTTTCGCCATGCGATGGCTTGCGCCTGTCACGCCGCTCCGCGCTGTTGCAGCGAGAACACGCGGGTTTGCAGATCCAGCATGGCCGTGGCGAAGCTGGTGGCGTTGTCGGCGAATTCGCCCCAGACGGAAGCCGGGCTGGGCGGGCGCGCCACCAGCTTGCCGGTTTGTCCGTCGGTCTCGAAGCGCAGGTCGGCGGCGAACTTGCGCGCCAGCCCCTGCATCGCGATATTGCCCGCGAGGCAGGACATGTAGAGGGCGTCGGCCCTACGGTTGCGCGCCGCGCGCACGATGCGCGACATCAACTCGGTGCCCACGCCGCGCCGGCGCCAGGGCGTCTCGACGGAGAACGCCGCCTCCACCGAGCCGCCAATGATGTTGTTGCCGACCGAACGCAGTTCACCTGCGCCGCGCAACACCGCGTCCACGTAGTAGCCGTAGATCACGTCGTCGATTCCGAAACAGCGTTCCGCGTAGCGGATGAGGAAATCGTCGTTCACCGCCATGGCATAGCGGGAGTACCGGCTCTGCGCGTCGAGGCGCAGCAGATGGTCCCGGAAGGCCGGCAGATCGGCCGGCCAAAGTCTGCGAACAACGCCTCCATGGATCATTGCCTGTTCCATGTGGTCTTCCTATTCTCTGCGCGGCCGAAGGGCCGCTGTTGAAGCACTCCCCCTGTCGAGCGTTTCCTCGGTTGTTGTTATTATGGTGCAGTGCAGCACAAAGTTCAAGAGCAAACATCGTGCGAAGGATTTCTGTCGGGGCTCAAGCTGAATTGACCCCAGGACAACATCTCTTCGCCTTACTTTGACCCAAAATCCGGCCTGAACGCTCTTCCACTCTTTGTTGCGGCGCAGCAACCTTGTTCCAGCGCGTCAGCGAGGCGACTTTCGGCGCCAAATCAGGCCAAAAGTTCAACCAGCGCGGGAATCAACGGCTCATCCGCTGGAGGCATCGAATAATCCCGAAGCTTGACGGCCGCAACCCACCGGAGCCTTTGACCTTCGCGTGCGGCGATATGTCCTTCCCAGCGCCGGCAGACATAAAGTGGCATCAAAAGGTGAAAATCCGGATAAGCATGACTGGCGAAAGTCAAAGGCGCGAGGCAGGCCTCCTTAACGACGATGCCCAGTTCCTCCTGCAATTCGCGAATGAGCGCCTGCTCCGGGCGCTCGCCCGGATCGATCTTGCCTCCGGGAAATTCCCACAGGCCGGCGAGCGTCTTGCCCTCCGGCCGCTGCGCGATCAACACGCGATTGTCGGCGTCGACCAGCGCGGCCGCGACCACCAGCAGCAGTTTCATTTGTTTTCCCTGAACGGACGATGAACCACGCGCCAGACGGCCCAGCGAAACCGCGGACCGCCCGAAAGGCGCAAGACGCTGCAAGACGCTGAATGCAAGACGCAAGGCGCAAAAAGCAAAGGCTCAGCCGACGCCCGCTCGCAAGGAGCGGGCGCGAGACGGCGCCCGCCTATGAACGATAATCGCCGTTGATCGCCACATATTCCTTGGTGAGGTCGCAGGTCCACACCGTCGCCTCGCCCTTGCCGATACCGAGATCGGCGCGGATCGCGATTCTGTCCTGCTTCATCGTCTCGGACACCGCGGCCTCGTCGTAGTCGGGATCGCGCAGGCCCTCATGCGCCACGCGAATGCCGTTGAACCAGATCGACAACAGATCGCGCTCGGCCTTCTCGCCGGCCTTGCCGACCGCCGCGACCACGCGGCCCCAGTTGGCGTCCTCGCCGGCGATCGCGGTCTTCACCAGCGGCGAATTGGCGATGGAGAAGGCGACTTTTTTCGCGGCATTGTCGCTGTCGGCGCCGGTCACCCGCACTTCCACGAAATGGCGGGCGCCCTCGCCATCGCGCGCCACCTGCTGCGCGAGGTCGAGCAGCAGCGCGTCGAGCTTTTCCGCGAAATCCGCGAGCGCCTTGTCGCGCGGTTTCTTGATCTTCTTCTGGCCGCGCGCTTCCGCCGCGCCGGTCGCAAACAGCATCAGCGTGTCCGACGTCGAGGTGTCGCTGTCCACGGTCACGCAGTTGAACGAACCCTCCACGCCGCGTGACAAAAGTCTTTGCAGCGCTTCCGAGGAAATCGCGGCGTCGGTGAAGACATAGGCCAGCATGGTCGCCATGTTGGGCGCGATCATGCCGGCGCCCTTGGCGAAGCCGTTGAGCGTGACCTCGACATCGCCGATCACGGCCGTGGCCGTCGCGACCTTGGGAAAAGTGTCGGTGGTCATGATCGCGCGGGCGGCGTCGAGCCAGGCGTCGGCGCGGGCCTCGGAGGCCAGTCTTTCCAGCACGCCCTCGAACTTGCTCGCGTCCAGCGGCTCGCCGATCACGCCGGTCGAGGCCAGAAAAATCTCCTCCTCGTCGGCGCCGACCGCCTTGGCCGCAAGCTGCGCGGTCAGTTCCGTCGCCTCCCGGCCAACCTTGCCCGTAAAGGCGTTGGCGTTGCCGGAGTTCACCACCAGGGCGCGCGCCCTGCCGTTTTCGAGATTCTCGCGGCACCAGTCCACCGGCGCGGACGGGCACTTCGAGGTGGTGAAGACGCCGGCGACCGCCGCCGGCTTGTCGAACACCGCCAGCACCACATCGGTGCGGCCCTGGTAGCGGATGCCCGCGGCGCCGGCGGCGAGGCGCACGCCGTCGATGGGCGGCAGTTCCGCGAAGATTTTGGGCGCAAGGGGGGAGAGCGGGGCGGGCGCGGCCATGGGAATCGTCCTCGTGCGTCGGAGAAGCGCGTGTCGTTTGCTTGCGCGCCGCCGCGCCGT
>Ga0181519_10004734_pt1 | contig 10971 bp, 10 predicted proteins | sample PEATcosm2014_Bin_26_FD_121102 | JGI IMG/M metagenome (GOLD analysis project Ga0181519, IMG submission 121102) | Peatland microbial communities from MTU Mesocosm Facility, Houghton, MI, USA - PEATcosm2014_Bin02_10_metaG | ecosystem: Environmental > Terrestrial > Soil > Wetlands > Peat | place... | reverse complement strand
GCGCCACCCGGTCGAGCAGGTCCGCGTAGCTGCGCTCGTCGCGGTCCGCCGCCGCCTCGTACCCCCGGAGGTTCTCCACCAGGCCGGCCAGCGGCCCCCCGTCGGCCCCCACCCCGTCGAGCGCGGCGAGCCGGTCCGGCCCGAGGAACCGGGGCTGCACCCGGTTCACCACCAGGGCGGTCACCGACATCTTCGACTCCTCGAGCTTTCCGGCGAAGTGGATGGCCTCCTCCACCGAGTCGGGCCGCGGGGACGCCACCAGGATGAACGCGGTGGTCTCCTCGGTCAGGAGCTCGCCCACCCGGTCGGCCCGCTGGCGGAACCCCTCCTCCATCCCCTCGAAGGCCTGGAAGAAGGTGACCGCGTCGCGCACCACGTCGGTGCCGGCCACCTTGGAGAGGGTCCGGAGCAGCGCCTGGGCGGCCACCCCCATGAACCGGAGCCCGGCCCGGGTGGGCATCATCAGCGTCCGGAAGATGCGGTTGCCCAGAAAGCCGGTGAGACGTTTGGGGGCGTCGAGGAAGTCGAGGGCGTTGCGCGACGGCGGGGTGTCGACCACCACCAGGTCGAATCCACCCTCTTCGACCAGCTCGTGGAGCTTCTCCATGGCCATGTACTCCTGGGTGCCCGACAGCGCCCCGGTCAGGTTCCGGTAGATCCGGTTGGCGAGGATGCCCTCGGCCTGCTCGGCGGTGTCGGCATACCGGTGCACCAGGTCGTCGAAGGTGCCCTTGGGGTCGAGCATCATGGCCGAGAGCTCGCCGGGCCAGTCGCCGGCGATGGGGGCGGGCGTGTTGGAGAGGGTGTCGAGGCCGAGGGAGTTGGCCAGCCGGCGGGCGGGGTCGATGGTCACCACGCAGGCCTTCCGGCCCTGGCGGGCGGCCTCCAGGGCGAAGGCGGCCGCGGTGGTGGTCTTGCCCACCCCACCCGAGCCGCAGCACACCACGATGGTCCGGGTCCGCACCACCTCGGCCAGGACGTCGTGGGCCCGAGCCGGCGCGTCGGCGGTCACCGGGCGACCCGCTCGGGCAGGCTCCGGACCTGGTCGGCCAGGGCGTCGGCGAGGACGCGGAGCTCGGCGGGGCCCACCGACCCGCTGAAGACGTACGGCACCTCCACGGTGGGGAGGGGGAGCTCGTGGGTCAGTCGCCCGATCTGCTCCTGCTGGAGATCCTGGCGGGTCCTGCGGAACCGGCTGGCGGCGTCGAGCGCCCCCAGGACGTCGGCGTCGAGGGTCACCCCGGCGGCGGCCGCGGCGTCGGCGGCCCGCACCTCGAGACCGGCGACGGCCGGGTAGCAGGCGTTGACGATGACGGGGCCGAGCTTGATCCCCACCTTGTCCTCCAGCTGGTAGGCGGCCTCGATCACCTCGTTGACCGGCATCTCCTCGGGCAGGGTGACCAGGCCCACCTGGCAGCGCCCGGGGTCGTTGAGCAGCTCCACCACGTCGGCGGCCTGGTCCTTGACCGGGCCCCCCCGGGCGGCGTCGACCAGGCCGCTGGCCGAGGTGAGGAAGGTCATGGCGTGCCCGGTGGCCGGGGCGTCGACCAGGATCAGGTCGGCGATGCCGGCCCGTTCGAGCTGCTTGATCTTCCCCAGTACCAGGACGTCCCGGATCCCGGGGATGGCCCCCGCCACCACCTCGAAGATCCCCGTCGAGGTGAGCCGGCGGGTGAACCGCCGCATCCCGTGGGCGTCGAAGTACTCGCTCAGGGCGTGGTCCGGGGTGATCATGCGGGCCTGCACGGTGCCCCGGGGGATCGGGGTGTCGTCGTCCCCGTCGACGCCGTCACCGATGCCGGCCGCCCCGGCGGCGTCCAGCACCGCCCGATCGTGGCCGAGCGGCACCTCGTGCCCGAAGGCGTCGGTGACCCCCGGACGGCCCTCCAGCTCCACGACCAGGACGGAGAGCCCGGCGTCGGCCGCCATCCGGGCCAGGGCCGCCACCATGGTCGTCTTCCCCACGCCACCCTTGCCGGCCACGATCAGGACGTGACTCTGCCTGCAGAAGGTGCGGACGTCCATGACCATCCGCAGCGTAGCGGTCCGCCGGCGCTGTGGTCCCACGCCTCCGGAGGGGTGGCCGGCCGCCCCCGCCGACGTGGCGGACCCGGCCGATCGGAGGGAAATCCTGGTCAGAGGCCTTGTCAGTGCCCGATCCCGCGAGTACGTTCGCTGCGTGGACCGCTCCGAGGAGCGTGAGGGGGAGAGGCGTATGGCGCAGGCACTCGATTCGTGGCAGGCCAAGGCATCGTGCCGCGGCCCGCAGGCCGAGGTCTTCTTCCCCCCTGCCCATCCCGAGCGCAAGGAGGAGAAACTCCAGCGTGAGGAGCATGCGAAGTCGATCTGCGCCACCTGTTCGGTGCGCGCCGAGTGCCTCGAGTACGCCATCCGCATCCACGAGCCGCACGGGATCTGGGGCGGGCTCAACGAGGTGGAGCGCAAGCAGCTCACCGACCGCCGAGCCGGCTGAACGCCCCGGCCGCTTCAGCCGCCCGCCGGCAGCCCCAGGGCGGCGTCGGCCGTCCGGACCCCGTGGCTGGAGCAGACCGCGCCCGGCCGCTGTCCCGTCACCGAGCAGATCCCGGCGGTCAGGTAGTTGGCCGAGGCGAGAATGGCCCGTCCCGCCGGCGTGGTGGGCTGGTCGAGGTCGGCCACGATGGCGCCCTGGGCCAGACGGGCGAGCGCCGCCGGGCTGAAGCCGGCGGTCGGCGCCACCACCGCGTTGTCGACGTCCACGAACGGCATCGACCCGACCGCTCCGTCCCCGGCGCCGTACCGGTCCACCAGGGCCAGCTGCACCGGGCTGAGGGTGGCGATCCGGGTGTACACGCCGTGGGCGTCGGGCACGTTGGAGTACAGCTCGACCGGGTCGAACACCAGGTACGGGCTGTCGTAGGTGGCGCCGTGGAGCGAGAAGGTCTGGGTCCCCGGGAAGACCGAGGTGTCGGACGACTCCATGTCGAAGAGCGTGGTGAACGTCCCGAACCGCGACAGGGCGACGACCAGCGGCCACCGCTCGGCGGCGCAGAACGGGCAGTACTCGGCGCCCACGAAGAGCACCTCCGGCCGGCCGCCCGGACCGGAGAGGGCCGGCTGGTGGGCAAGGACGGTGGGGGCGGTGAGCCCGGTTCCCGGCGCCGTCACCCCCACATCGTCGAAGGCGTCGGTGGGGATCGTGGCCAGGGATCGGATGACCGACGGGGGGGTCGCCGACCGGTGGACCACCCGGACGGTGACCGGGGTGTCGGTCAGGGCGTAGACGACCAGGGCGACGACCCCCACCAGCAGGACCGCGACCGCGCCCCAGGCGAAGCGGGCGGTGCGGGTCAGCGGCGGCCGGGAGGTGTCACGGGGCACCCGTCAGCGGTCGCTGTCGGCCGGTTCCAGCTCGTCGTCGCCGTCGGCCGGTTCCAGCTCGTCGTCGCCGGTCCCGTAGCCGTGGGCGAGCACGACCGGCGAGGCCGTGACGATGACCACGAAGAGGATGAACGTGATCACGTGGACCGAGGAGCACCAGAGGCAGATCGCCTTGATGATGAAGAGCTCGGCGGAGATCAGGTAGATGATCATCCCGACGCCGGTGATCGACAGGGCCAGCCGGGCGAGGTGGACCCAGCGGTTGGCCGTCCGCCAGGCGGCCGGCAGGCAGAGCACGAGCATCGGCACGAAGAAGCACAGCCCGAGCACCGCCACCGGGATCCCGACGAGCTCCGACTGCGGGCTGGTGGTCACCTTCTCGCAGTTGATGATCCCCTTGCCCGAGCACACCAGGGCCACGTGGGTGTCGAAGTGGGTGATGGTCAGGTAGGTGGCCACCCCCAGGCCGGCGATGCTCAGCAGGAGCGTGGTGAGGGGCTGCCAGCGCAGGGTGGTCATCGTCGGAGCTCGCCGGGGACCCGGGTCAGCCCAGTTTGAGGGCCTTGGCCGCGGCCTTGACCCCCGAGCTGGTGCAGACGTCGGACGGCTGCTGGTTGGTGCTGGCACAGACGGCGGCGCTGATGTAGTTCGCCGTCCCGACGATCGACTGGGTCACCGAGTTGGTCGGGTCGTTGAGGTTGCCGGCGATGTCTTCGTGGGTGAGCCCGGACAGCATCTGCGGGCTGTAGGTGGCGCCGGAGATCAACGCCTTGTTGCCGATGTCGATGAACGGGTAGCCGATCTGCCCCTGCGTGGCGTTGGGGAGGTACTGCGGCGTCGCGTACTTGTCGAGCACCGCCTGTTCCTCGGCGGTCGGGGTGTCCAACGACTTGTAGCCGTTGCAGGTGGTGTCGCTGGAGTCCGGGATGTTGGTGCAGAACTCGATCGGGAAGAAGCTGAGGTACGGACTGGTGAAGGTGGCCTTGGCGAAGGTCAGGGTGGGCGTGGCCGGGTAGACGTCGGTGTGCGACGAGGCGGTCACCTGCAGGCCGCTCCACGTGCCGAACCGGGCCAGGGCCACGGCGATGCCCCACCGTTCGGCGGCGCAGTAGGGACACCATTCGGCGCCGTAGTACAGCATCGCCGGCGTCTTGCCGTCGAGGGTGAGGGCCGGCTGGCCGGAGATCACGGTGGGCGGGTTGGGGGTGGCCTGCGACGGGATGTTGACGCCCACGGTGTTGAACACCGAGGCGGGCACGCCGGTGATGCCCTGCACCACCGCGGGCGGCGCCGGGGTGGCGGGGGTGTAGCCGAGCCCGGACGGCGTGGAGCTGCTGGTCAGCTTCACGATGACCAGCACGGCGATGACGACGATGACCAGGCCGACGGCACCCCAGGCGATCAACGTGCCGGACGGCCCGCGGGGCGGCTTGGTGGGCGTGGGTGTCGGCCGACCGGGTCGGGGCTTGTTGCCGCCACCGCCGCTCTTGGCGGCCGGCTTCGGGGTGTTGCCCCCCTTGGCCGCCGCCGGCTTCCCGGTCACCGGCCGGCTCTGGGCCCGGCTGCGGTCCTTGGCCGACTGGCCCGAGGTCGACTTGGCCGTGCTCCCGCCCGGCTTCGGGGTGTTCCCGCCCTTCGGGGTGTTCCCGCCCTTCGGGGTGTTCCCGCCCTTCGGGGTGGCCCCGCCCTTCGGGGTGGCCCCGCCGGACGTGGGCGTGCTCCCCCCGCCCTTCGGGGTGCTCCCACCGCTGGCGCCCTTCGGCTGGTCCTCTGCCATGGTTCCGCAGTCCTTCAGTCGTCCGATGGTCCAGGCGAGCGTAACCGGCCCCGGGAAGGGGGTGCGTGCGCGGACGCCCCGGGGGATGCAGTCCTTATGGGATGTTTATGCCTACAGTGTGCAGCGATGTCCATCGCCGCCGGTACCGGGGGGCTCCCCGAGGGAGACCACGCCGCCCGCGGCGACTCCCGTCTGACCTGGTCGGAGACGGTCGTCGACGGGCACCGCGTCCGGTACCTGGTGTCCGGCAGCGGACCGGACGCCCTCTTCCTCCACGGCTGGGGCCTCGGGCCCCACGCCTACGGCGAGCCCGTCCGCCACATGGGGTCGGCCGGCTGCCGGGTGGTGGCGCCGGCCCTGCCGGGCTTCGGCGGGACCCGCGAGCTCCCCGCCGACCAACGGTCGTTCGACGGCTACGCCGCCTGGGTCGGCCGGTTCCTCGACGCCGCCGGCATCGGGCAGGTCGCCCTGGTGGCCGGCCACTCCTTCGGCGGCGGCGTCTCCACCGCCTTCGTGCACGACCACCCGGGACGGGCCGCCTCCCTGCTGCTGGCCAACGCCATCGGCAGTCCGACCTGGGCGGCGCTGCCCGGTGAGGTGCGGACGATGATGGACCGTCCGGCCTGGAACTGGGGTCGGTACTTCGGGACCGACCTGCTCCACTCGGCCAGGCACCTCCGCGTGCTGCCGATCCTGCTGGAGGACTTCATCCCCAATCTGGTGCGCGATCCGGTGGGCATGTTCCACACCAGCGTCTTCATCCGCCGGGCCGACCTGGTGGGCGAGGTCCGCACCATCGCCTCCCGGCACACCCCGGTCCTCGTCGCCTGGTCCGACCGCGACGGCCTGGTCCCGCGCTCGGCCTTCGACGACCTCCGCCACGCCGCCGGGGTCGAGGGGATGGTGGTCGAAGGCTCCCACGCCTGGCTGATCGCCGACCCCGAGGAGTTCGGCCAGCTGGCCATCCACGCGCTGGTCGACTCCGGTGCCCTGGTGGGCCGGCCCGACCTCCGCGCCCTCTGATCCCGTCCGGGGGGCCTCCGACGTCGGCGGTAGCCTCGGGCATGGTCCACGTCCCCGTCCGCGACGCCGCCACCGTGATGCTGGTCCGCGATGCCGTGGCACCCGACGGCGGTCCTGACGTCGAGGTCTGCATGCTCCGCCGCAACCTGGCCTCGGAGTTCGTGGCCGGCGCCTACGTGTTCCCGGGGGGAGCGGTCGACCCCGGCGACCTCGGCGCGGCGATGGAGGCCCGGTGCCACGGCCTGAGCGACACCGAGGCGTCCTCGGTGCTCGGGGTCGACTCGGGGGGCCTGGCCTTCTGGGTGGCGGCGCTGCGCGAGTGCTTCGAGGAGGCGGGGGTGCTGGTCGCCTACCGTCCGCCGTCCGCCGGTGGGCCGCCGGCGCTCCTCGACACCACCCCACCCGGGGAAGCCGCCCGGTTCGTCGCCCACCGCGCCGGGGTGAACGCCGGTACGACGTCGCTGCTGGAGGTGGTCGAGGAGGAGGACCTGACCCTGGCGGTCGACGCCGTCCGCTACGTCGACCGGTGGATCACCCCCGAACTGGCGCCCCGGCGCTACGACACCCGGTTCTTCGTGACCGCCGCCCCGCCCGGCCAGGTGGCGCGCCACGACGACGGCGAGACGATCGCCAGCCTGTGGATCCGCCCGGTGGACGCCCTGGCGCGCTTCGAGGCGGGCGAGATCGAGCTGCTGCCGCCGACCATCACCTGCCTCCGGCGCCTGGGCGCCTTCCGGAGCACCGGTGCGGTGTTGGCCTGGGCGGCGTCGGTGACCGAGGTGGTGGCGATCCTCCCCATCGTGCTGATCGAGGACGGACAGGTCCTGATCCTCCGCCCCGGCGATTCCGGCTACGAGGAGGCGCTCGCCGACCGGGCGGCATCGGGACCGCGGCACGGCACGGTGCTGGAGGAGGAGTCCCGGGTGGCCCGGGAGGCCTGGGGCACCTTCCGGACACCGCGCACGTCGACGTGACCCCGGCCGGCGCCGGCCGGCGGTCGGACCTCCTCGACGACGTGGTGCGGGTGCGGGCCGCGAACCCCGGCGTGCTGACCGGGGCCGGCACCAACACCTACCTGGTGGGGCGACGCCACCTGGCGGTGATCGACCCGGGCCCCGACGACCCCCGGCACCTCGACGCGGTGGCCGCCGCCGGGTCCGGCCGGATCCGGTGGATCCTGGTGACCCACACCCATCCCGACCACGCCCCGGGTGCCGCCCGTCTGGCGGCGTGGACCGGGGCCGAGCGGCTCGGCGCCGCCTCCCGGGGCGGCTTCGTGGCCGACCGCCTGCTCGGCGACGGACCCGTGCTGGCGGACCCGGACCTCACCGCGGTGGCCACCCCCGGCCACGCCTCCGATCACCGCTGCTACCTGCTCGAGCGCCCGGGGGGCGACGGCCCCCGGCGGGTGCTCTTCACCGGCGACCACGTGCTGCAGGGCTCGACGGTGGTGATCCCCCCGCCCGACGGGGACATGGGCGCCTACCTGGCCAGCCTCCGCCGGGTCCGGGCCCTCGACCCACCGGTGGACGTCATCGCCCCGGGCCACGGGGAGCCCATCGACGACCCCGCGGCGGCGGTGGCGGATCTCCTCGCGCACCGCCTGGCCCGGGGCGAGAAGGTGGCCGCCGCCCTCCGGGCCGCCGGCCGGGCCACGGTGTCCGAGCTGGTGCCGGTGGTCTACGACGACGTGGACTGGGAGCGGTTCCCGATCGCCCGGCGCTCGCTGTGGGCCCACCTCCGGCTGCTGGCCGCCGAGGGCCGGGTGGAGGTCGACGACCCCGACGACGGGTCCGCCACCTGGCGGTGGCCGGCCGGGTGAGGCTCAGGTGGTGGGGAGGCCCGCCTCGACGGCCGCCTCCACCTGCTCGACCAGGCGGGCGCTGCACGAGTGCATGTCGAGGACCGGGGCCACCGACGTGACCACCTCGGTGGCGATGGCGTCGAAGACGTCGGCCAGCGGCTGGCCGACGTCCAGGGCGACCGGGCGACCGTCGTCACCACCGGCCGCCACCGAGGGGTGGAGCGGGACGCGGCCGATCAGGGGCACGCCGATGTCGGCGGCCAGGCGGTCGCCGCCGCCGGAGCCGAACAGGGCGTAGGAGGTGCCGTGCTCGCAGACGAAGTCGCTCATGTTCTCGATGACCCCGGCCACCCGCAGGTACCCCTTGCGGGCCATGTCCGCCGCCCGGGCCGCCACCTTCTGGGCCGCCACCGGGGGGGTGGTCACCACCAGCACCTCGGTGCGGGGCAGCATCCGGGCCAGGCCCATCTGGATGTCGCCGGTCCCCGGGGGCATGTCGATCAGCAGGTAGTCGAGGTCCCCCCAGTGGACGTCCTCGAGGAACTGCTGCACCGCCCGGTTGAGGACGAGCCCCCGCCACATGATGGCGCTGTCCTCGTCGGCCAGGAAGCCCATCGACAGCACCCGCAGCAGGCCGTCGCCGACCGGGAGCTCGAGGGGCACCATCTTCTTGTCACGGGCCTCGACCTCGCCGGACATCCCGAGGAGCCGGGGGATCGAGAACCCCCAGATGTCGGCGTCGAGCACCCCCACGGTCAGGCCGCGGCGGGCCAGCGCCACCGCCAGGTTCACCGTCACCGAGCTCTTGCCCACCCCGCCCTTCCCCGAGGCGACGGCCAGCACCCGGGCAGTGTCGGGGATGTCGGTGGCCGGAGCGGGATCACGGGCCAGCAGGCGGGCCCGGGCCATCACCGCCCGGCGCTGCTCGGCGTCCATCACCCCGGTGACCACCGACACCCCCTCCACCCCGTGGAGGGCGGAGACGTGGGCCTCGACGTCCCGGCTGATCTGGCCGCGCAGCGGGCACCCGGCCACGGTGAGCGCCACCTCCACCTCGACGGTCCCCGGCGTCGGGAACCGGACGGCGGTGACCATGCCGAGCTCGACGATGTCGGCACCCAGCTCGGAGTCGATCACCGCCCGGAGGGCGGCGCGGACCTGCTCCTCGGAGGGCCCCGGCCCGGCGTCGAAGGGTGCGTCGGAGGTGGCCACGCAGCAATTCTACCGGCGAGACCGCCCGGTCGACCCCGACGGTGTACCGCCACGCCGGTCTGGCGGGTACGATCTGGGTCACGGTCGCGGCACGCCCCGGGGGCGCCGTCGGCCGGTCACGACCGCAGTCGCCACGTACGGCAGTCACGAACGGTAGGAGGAAGCCGGTGAGCACCACCATGCAGACCGTGAGCATCGGGAAGAAGCCGAGTCCCGTCACCCTGACCGACCTCGCCACCACCAAGGTGGCCGAGCTCCTGGCGCAGGAGGACACCGACGACCTGGCACTCCGCGTGGCGGTCCGCCCCGGCGGCTGCTCGGGCTTCAGCTACGAGATGTTCTTCGACGCCGACATCGCCGACGACGACGTGGTGCGGGAGTTCGGCACGGTCACGGTGGTGGTCGATGCGGCCAGCGCCGACCTGCTCCGGGGATCGACCCTCGACTACAGCGACGGGCTGCAGGGGCAGGGCTTCCACGTGACCAACCCCAACGCCACCCGCACCTGCGGCTGCGGCTCCTCCTTCAGCTGATCCGCTGATCCGGTTCCGCCTCGACGGGGCCGATGTCGAGGTCCCCGACGACGGTTCGTCGTTGCTCGAGGTGCTGCGCGACCGCCTGGCGGTGCGCACGGCCAAGGACGGCTGCAGCCCCCAGGGGCAGTGCGGCTGCTGCACCGTCTGGGTCGACGGCTCCCCCCGCGTCTCGTGCGTGACCCCGGCGCGCCGGGTGGCCGACCGGGAGGTGACCACCCTCGACGGCCTCGGTGACGACCGGTGTGACCGGTGGGCGGGGGCACTGGTGGCCGCCGGCGGCAGCCAGTGCGGCTTCTGCACCCCGGGGATCGTCATGCGCCTGGCCGCCCTCGAGGAGGGCGGGGCCCGGCCGGTGGCCGGGGACCGGGTCGGTGCCGCCGTGGACCAGGCCCTCCTCGCCCACCTCTGCCGCTGTACGGGGTGGCAGACCGTCCGCGAGGCGGCGGTGGCGGTGCTGGACGGGGAGGGCCCCGTGCCCGTGGACGCGGACGCGGGACGCGACCTCGACCGGGCCGGGCGGCGGGCCACCCTGGAGGGCGGCTCCCCCCAGCGGGTGGGACCGGACGTCGCCCTCGGCCACGGGGGCTTCGCCGACGACGACGCCCCGGCCGACGCCCTGGTGGCCGTCCCCGCCGGCGACGGCGGTGACGGGTACGTGGTCGCCCCGACGGTGCGGGAGGCCCGGCTCCTGGCCGGCAAGGTCCAGGGCCGCCGGACCACGGTGGCCCCCGCCGCTCCGGTGCCGCTGCCCGACGGCGCCTGGGCGCTCGCCCTCCGGACCGCCTGGGTGGAGCCGGCCTACGTGGAGCCCGACGCCTCGTGGTGCGCCCCGGGGGGATCCCCGGCCTCCCCGCTCGCCAACGGCGGGGCCTTCGGCGGCAAGCGGCACTCCCCGGTGGGGGCGGTGGCGCGGCGGCTCGCCGACACCCACGGCCGGCCGGTCCGGGTGCTCTGGTCGCGCGAGGACGTCGTGCGCCGCGGCCCCAAGCGGCCGCCGGTGGCGGTGGGGATGGCGGCCGACGGCACCGGGGTCCTGCGGATCGGCGTCTCCGGCCCGGCGTGGTCCGGTGCCGGGCTGGCGGCGGTGGCGGCCCGGGTGGCGGTGGTGGCCCCGGGGCTCGCGGTCGAGCAGGTGGCGGTGGCCGGCCCGCCGGTCTCGCCCGACCTGCGCGCCGCGGTCTGGGCCGAGGCCGCGGCGGTCGAGGCCTGCCGCCGGGCCGGCGGCGTCCCCGGCCGGCCGCAGGTGGACGTGCCGGTGG
>Ga0181519_10004733_pt1 | contig 10973 bp, 6 predicted proteins | sample PEATcosm2014_Bin_26_FD_121102 | JGI IMG/M metagenome (GOLD analysis project Ga0181519, IMG submission 121102) | Peatland microbial communities from MTU Mesocosm Facility, Houghton, MI, USA - PEATcosm2014_Bin02_10_metaG | ecosystem: Environmental > Terrestrial > Soil > Wetlands > Peat | place... | reverse complement strand
CCGGCGCCACCGGCAGGCTTGCAAGGCCTGGGCGCGGCAAGGGCGCCGCAGCGCCGGCCGGCGCGTCCTGCGCCATTGCCCCGGGCGCAGCGGGGGGACCGGTCAAAACCTCGCGCGGCGTGCGCCCACGGCGCTGGTCGCGCAGGCGCCGCCCCTGAACCCAGACATACAGCGCGGCGAGCAGGGGCGCCGTCGCGACGAGGCCGAAGGATTGGGTGTCGAGCACCGCCGCAACGGCCGGATCCGCGACAGCGGTCTTGCCGGCAATCCAGCCCAGCAGCGCGGCCCCGGCTTCGACGAGCATCGGATGCGCGCCCAGGAGCCGGCTGATGAAAAGGCTCGCAAAAACCAGAATGGGCACGCTGATCACGAGACCCACGACGAGGTACAGGAAATTGTCCTGCGCGGCGGCGGCCACGGCGACGACGTTGTCCAGGCTCATCACCGCGTCGGCAACCACGATGAGCACGATGGCGCGCCAGAGGCCGGCATCGGGTTCCTGGCGAGCGCGGGACTGCTGCCCCGCGGAATCGGCGGCCAGCAGTTCGATGGCGATGAGCAGCAGCAGGCCGGCCCCGAACAGCTTGAGGTACGGCGCGCGCAGGGCCAGCGTGGCAACAAAGGTCAGGATGACGCGAAACAGCACCGCAGCGCCGGTGCCCAGCAACGCGGCCCTGGGGCGGATGTCCGCGGGCAGCCCCGCGCACGCCATGGCGATGAGAATGGCGTTGTCTCCGCTCAGCAGCAGATCTATGAGGCAGATCTGCACGATGGCGCTGACAACGTCGAGGTTACTGCTGAGCTCCACGCGGGAAAGTCCTGGAAATCGCCAAAAGTGCCGCGCGAGGGTCGCGCCGGAGTGCGGGCGGCACGGTGCCGGCGCGCGGGCGACCGGATCGCGCAGGCCGATGGTATCGCAGCGGGCGAGCGGCTTTTTTTCGCGGTTTTGCCAAGACCGTGGCCATAGTTCAATAGAATCGCGGCCATGCCCAGCCCTTTCGTCCACTTGCGCCTGCATTCCGAGTTTTCCGTCGTCGACGGCGTCACCCGGATCGACGCGGTGGTGCAGCGGGCAGCCGCCGATGGCCAGGGTGCGCTGGCGCTCACCGACAGCGCCAATCTGTTCGGCGCGATCCGCTTCTATGAAGCCGCGCGCAAGGCGGGCGTCAAACCCATCCTGGGCTGCGATGCCTGGATCACCAATGCGGCCGACCGCGAGCAGCCTTACCGCCTGACCCTGCTCGCGCAGAACCGGACCGGCTACCTCAATCTGTGCCGGCTGCTGTCGCGCGCCTGGCTCGAGAACCAGCACCACGACCGCGCCGAAATGCTGCCGGAGTGGTTCGACGCGCCGGGCGGCGGCCCCGATGGCGCCGGCGGCTCCGATGGCCTGATTGCGCTCTCGGCAGGGCCGGCGGGCGAGGTCGGCAGCCTGCTGCTGGGCGCCGGCGCGGCCGCTGCCGCACAGGCCGCGCAGCGCCTGGCCGCGCAGTTCCCCGGCCGCTTCTACCTCGAACTGCAGCGCGCCGGGCGTCCGGGCGACGAGGCCTGCTGCCGTGCGTCCATTGCCCTGGCCGTGCGCCTGGGGCTGCCCGTCGTCGCCACCCACCCGGTGCAGTATCTCGATGCCGAGGATTTCCGTGCGCACGAGGCCCGGGTCTGCATAGCCGAGGGCCGCACCCTGTCGGACCCGCGCCGGCCGCGCCATTTCACGCAGGAGCAGTACTTCCTGTCGGCGGCGCAGATGCACGAACGTTTTGCCGACGTTCCCTCGGCCTTGCGCAACGCCGTCGAGATCGCGCGGCGCTGCAACCTGGAACTCGAGCTTGGCAGGCCCCGCCTGCCCGACTACCCCACGCCCGCCGGCATCTCGCTCGACGAGCACTGCCGCCAGCTGGCCGCAGCCGGCCTGGAGCGCCGGCTGCTCGCCCTGTTTGCCGATCCGCAGGTGCGCGAGGCGCGGCGCGCGGCGTATGCCACGCGCCTGGACACCGAACTCACGACCATCGCCTCGATGGGTTTTTCCGGATATTTCCTCATCGTCGCCGATTTCATCAACTGGGCCAAGGGCAATGGCGTGCCGGTGGGCCCGGGGCGCGGCTCGGGCGCCGGCTCGCTGGTGGCCTATGCGCTGGGCATCACCGATCTGGACCCGATCCGCTACGACCTGCTGTTCGAGCGCTTCCTCAATCCGGAGCGCGTCTCGATGCCCGACTTCGACATCGACTTCTGCCAGGATGGGCGCGACCGGGTCATCGATTACGTCAAGAAGAAATACGGCGCCCAGGCCGTATCGCAGATCGCCACCTTCGGCACCCTGGGCGCCAAGGCCGTCGTGCGCGATGCCGGCCGCGTGCTCGACCTGCCCTATACGAAGTGCGACCAGCTCTCCAAGCTCATTCCGCACAATCCGGCAGATCCCTGGACGCTCGACCGCGCGCTCAAGGAAGAGCCGGCGTTCGCCAGCGCCGTCAACGGCGACGAGGAGGCCAGCGCCCTGATCGCGCTCGCCCGCCCGCTCGAGGGGCTCGTGCGCAACGTGGGCATGCACGCGGGGGGCGTGCTCATCGCGCCGGGCCGCCTGACCGATTTCTGTCCCCTGTACTGCGCCCAGGGCACCGATGCCGTGGTGAGCCAGTTCGACAAGGACGATGTCGAGTCCATCGGCCTCGTCAAGTTCGATTTCCTCGGCCTCACGACCCTCACCATCCTGGACCTCGCGTTGCGCTACATCCGCCAGCTCGATCCGGCCGACACGCTGACGCTCGAGGCCATTCCCCTGGACGACCCGGGCACGTTCGCCCTGTTCCGCCAGGCCAACACGACCGCCGTATTCCAGTTCGAATCGCGCGGCATGCGCGACCTGCTCAAGCGCGCGCGCCCCGACCGCTTCGACGACCTCATCGCCCTGGTTTCGCTGTTCCGGCCCGGGCCCATGGAACTGATCCCCGAGTTCTGCGACCGCAAGCACGGCAAGCGCGCGCACTACCTGGACCCGCGCCTCGAGCCCATCCTGGGCCCCACCTACGGGATCATGGTGTACCAGGAGCAGGTCATGCAGATCGCGCAGGTCATCGGCGGCTATTCGCTGGGCGCCGCCGACCTGCTGCGCCGGGCCATGGGCAAGAAGAAGGTCGAGGAGATGGCCAAGCACCGCTCCATCTTCGTGGCCGGCGCGGCGCGCAACAACGTGCCGGAGAAATCCGCCACCGAGCTCTTCGATCTCATGGAGAAGTTCGCCGGCTACGGCTTCAACAAGTCGCACGCCGCCGCGTACGCCCTGGTGGCCTACCAGACCGCCTACTGCAAGGTGCACTACCCGGCGGCATTTGCCGCGGCCAACCTCTCGGTCGTCATGGATGTCACCGAGAAGGTCCAGGACCTCGTTGCCGATGCGCGCAATGGCGGCCTGGTCATCCAGGCTCCCGATATCAACGTGGGCGCGTACCGCTTCGTTCCGGTCGATGCGCGCACGGTGCAATATGGCCTGGGCGCCGTCAAGGGCACGGGGGCGGCGGCCATCGAGTCGATCATCGAGGCGCGCCGCGCCGGGCCCTTCGCGGGCCTGGCCGATTTTTGCGCCCGCATAGACAAGCAGCGGGTCAACCGGCGCGTGATCGAGGCGCTGATCCGCGCCGGCGCCTTCGACCGCGTCGACGCGGACCGCTCGCGCCTCATCGCGGCCCTGGGACGCACGCTCGAGGATGCCGAGCGCGCCCAGGCCCATGTCGGGCAGGAGAGTCTCTTCGGCGGCGGCGCCACGGCCCTGCCGGCGCTCGCCGAGGTGGCCTTCACGCCCTGGACCGAGCGCGAACGCCTCGCCAACGAGCGCATCGCGCTGGGTTTTTGTTTCAGCGGCCACCTGTTCACGGAACTCGAGACCGAGGCCCGCCGCATCGCGCCGACGCGCCTGGCAGACCTCAAGCAGTCGCGCGAAAGCGTGCGCGTGGCCGGCATCGTTGTCTCGGTGCGCCAGCAGAACACGCGGCGCGGCCGCATGTGCGCCGTGCTCATCGACGACGCCTCGGCCCAGCTCGAGGTGGCCGTGTTCGCCGAGCTGTTCGACCGGCGCCGCGCGATCCTGCGCGAAGACCAGCTCGTGTTCGTGACCGGGCGCGCCCGCTTCGACGAGTTCTCGCAACGCCTTGCCCTGACCGCCGACGAGGTGCTGGACCTTGCCGAGGCCCGCGCGCAGTCGCAGGCGGCGCTGGCCATCACGCTCCAGGACGGCACCGACCCGGCATGCCTCGAGGAAGTGCTGGCCGCCTATCGCGCCGTAGCGCCCGCGCCGGAGCCGGCGCCCCAGGGCGGCGCGGGCGCTCGCGGCGAGGCGGCCGCGGCCGGCGCCGGATGCCGGGTCATCATGCGCTACACCAACCGCGTGGCCATCGCCGAGATCGTGCTGCCCGATGCCTGGCGCGTGCGCGCCGACGAGCGCCTGATCGACGACCTGCGCACGCAGGCGCATGTGCGCGCCGCGTTCCACTATGCGTGAGGCGTGTCGGCAAGGCCCGGCGGCCGTGCTGGCCCACGCGCGCGTGGCCGCGACGCTGCTGGCGGTGGCCTGCGCGTCGGCCGATGCCCATCCCGGGCCGGCGGCGGCGCCGGCCGGGCAGGCCGCCGCCGAGGAACACTGGCGCCTGGGCAGCCTGGACCTGGCGCCCTGCGCGGTGGGCGCGCAGCGTGCCAGCTGGATTCCCTCCCAGTCGGCCTACTGCGCGGTCTTCGATGTGCCCGAGGACTGGGATGCGCCCGGCGGGCGCCATATCGGCTTGCGCGTCGCGGTCGTGCGGGCCGCCGCCGCGCAGGCCGACCGCGACATGGTGGCCTTCCTCGATGGCGGACCGGGTGGCGCCGCGACGCAGGACTACCCGACCGTGGCCGCGGCCCTGGCGCCGCTGCGCAAGCATCACCATATCCTGCTCGTGGACCAGCGCGGCACCGGCGCATCCAATGCGCTCGATTGCGGCGAGGACCTGAACGTCGAGGCCGACAAGCCGACGCGGCCGGTGGCCGCCGGCGCGTCCCGCAAGGAGGCCCTTTCCCAGCGCGCCGCCGTGCGCCGGTGCCTCGATGCGCTGCTGCCACGGGCCGCGCCGCAGTTCTATACGACCACCGACGCCGTGCGCGATCTCGAAGCCGTGCGCCATGCGCTGGGCGACGTCCCGCTCGACCTCGTCGGGGTCTCCTACGGCACGCGGGTGGCCCAGCAGTTCGCGCGGCGCTATCCGGCCGGGGTGCGCGCCATCGTCCTCGACAGCCCCGTGCCCAACCGGCTGGCGCTCATGAGCGAGCATGCGCGCAACCTCGAGGATGCGCTGCGCCAGCGGCTGTCGCGCTGCCGCCAGACGCCCGAGTGCGCCCGGCGCTTCGGCGACCCCTACGACAGCCTCAAGCAGGTCCACGAGCGCCTGCAGCGCCGGCCCGAGACCGTCACCGTCCACGACCCGCAGACCTTCGCGGCATCGCAAGTGCCCATGACGGCCGCCGATCTTGCCGAACTCATCCGCTTCTACCTCTACAGCGACACGACCAGCGCCCTGCTGCCGCTGGTGATCGGCGAGGCGCGCGATGGGCGCCTGGGCCCGGTGCTCGCGCAGTCGCAGCTCATCGTGGGCGACGTCGCCGACCACCTCAGCAGCGGCATGTCGGCCTCGGTGATGTGCTCCGAGGATGCCGACCTGCTCACGGAGAATCCGGCCGATGCGGCGACCCTGATGGGTCCCGAGGCGGTGCGCTCGGCCATCGATACCTGCGCGCAGTGGCCGCGCCGGCCCCGGCCCGACGACTTCCACGCGCCATTCGAGACCGAGATCCCGGTGCTCGTGCTGTCGGGCGAGTTCGATCCGGTCACGCCCGCGCGCTACGGCGCCGAGATCGTCGCCGGCCTGGCGCACGCGCGCCAGCTGCTGGCCCCCGGTCAGGGTCACGCGGTGATCGGCGCCGGATGCATGCCCAAGCTCGTCAACGGTTTCGTGCAGAACCGCGATCCGGGCCGCATCGACGACGCCTGCCTGAAGGTGCTTGGCGATACGCCGGCCTTCCTCACCGTCAATGGGGCTGCGCCATGATCGTGGTGGAGGGCCTCGTCAAGTCCTTCGGCGCGGTCCAGGCCGTGGCGGGCGTTTCCTTCACCGCGCACGACGGCCAGATCACCGGCCTGCTAGGGCCCAACGGCGCGGGCAAGACCACGACGCTGCGCATGCTCTATACGCTGATGCGGCCCGACGCCGGGCGCATCTGCATCGACGGCCTCGATGCGGCCCAGGATCCCCTGGGCGTGCGGCGCAGGCTGGGCGTGCTGCCCGATGCGCGCGGTCTGTACAAGCGGCTCACGGCGCGCGAGAACATCCTGTATTTTGCCCGGCTGCAGGGGCTCGACGCCGCCCGCGCGCGCGAGCGCTGCGACGCCCTGATCGGCGCGCTCGACATGACGGCCCTGGCCGATCGCCGTACCGAGGGATTCTCCCAGGGCGAGCGCGTCAAGACGGCCATCGCGCGCGCCCTGGTGCACGATCCGCGCAATGTCGTGCTCGACGAGCCGGCCAACGGCCTGGACGTCATGGCCACCCGCGGCCTGCGCGAGGTCCTGCGGCGCCTGCGCGGCGAGGGCCGCTGCGTGCTGATGTCCACCCACATCATGCAGGAGGTGGCCGTCCTGTGCGACCGCATCGTGATCATCGCGCACGGCCGGGTGGTCGCCGACGGCACGCCCGATGAGCTGCGCGAGCGCTCGCAGCAGTCGAACCTCGAGGAGGCCTTCATGCGGATCATCGGCGCCAGCGCGCTCGAGGGCCTGGCATGAACGGCGCCGGGCAAGCGCGCGGCGCCGGCCTGGGTCCGGCCCTCATCGTCTATGTGAAGGAATGCCGCGAGAGCCTGCGCGACCGGCGCGTGCTGCTCAATGCCCTGGTGCTGGGGCCGCTGTTCACGCCCCTGCTGTTTCTCGCCCTCATCCACCTGATCGTCGGGCGCGAAATGGAAAAGGCCGAAAAACCCCTGCCCGTGGCGGTGATCGGCGCCGAGTTCGCCCCCAATTTCATCGCGGACCTGCGCCAGCAGGGCATGGAGCAGCGCCCGCCGGTGGCCGACCCCGAGGCAGCGGTGCGCCAGCAGGCCGTGGACCTGGTGCTGCGCATCGATGCGCGCTTCGCCCAGGATTGGGAGGCGGGCCGGCCCGCGCAGGTCGAGTTCTTCTACGACTCCTCGCGCCAGGACCTGCGCAGCGCCATCGATCGGCTCCAGACCATGGTGGAGGCCTATACCCGCCGCACCGGATCGCTGCGCCTGCTGGCGCGCGGCATCGCCCCCGCGTTGATGTCCCCGGTGGTGCTGGCCGGCCGCGACCAGGCAACGCCCGAGGCGCGCGGCGCCATGCTGCTCGGCATGCTGCCCTATTTCCTCATCCTCACGGCCCTGCTGGGCGGCATGTGGCTGGCCATCGACGCCACGGCCGGCGAGCGGGAGCGCCAGTCGCTCGAACCCCTGCTCATCAACCCGGTGGGCCGCGGGCAGATCCTGCTGGGCAAGCTGCTGGCCACGGCCACCTTCAGCATGGCAAGCCTGATGCTGGGCATGCTCGCATTCCTCGTGGTGGGCCATATGCTGCCCTCGGACGAGCCCGGCCTGGCGCTGAGCATCGGGCCGCGCTTCATCCTCGGAGCCCTGCCGATACTGGTGCCCCTGGTCTTCCTGATCGCCGCCGCGCAGATCTGGGTCGCGTCGTTCGCGCGCAGTTTCCGCGAGGCGCAAACCTACCTGGGCCTGGCCCAGCTCGTGCCGCTGGTGCCCTCCATCCTGCTGATGGCCGTGCCGATGCGCCCGCAGCTGTGGATGTCGGCGATACCGGTATTCGGCCAGCAGGTGACGATCGCGCATATGCTGCGCGGGGAAGCGGCGGACCCGCTGGGCGTTGCCATTGGCGTTGTTGTCACGCTGGCCACCGCGGCGGGGGTTTTCTGGCTGGTGCTGCGCTTGTATGCGGAGGAGCGGGTGGCCATCGCGGGGTGATGCCCCGCGCCGTCAAACCCCCTCTCCCGCTTGCGGGAGAGGGCGGGGGTGAGGGTCGTCGTTGATCGCCCACCCTCACCCCAACCCTCTCCCGCAAGCGGGAGAGGGAGTCAAGTTGCCGCGCTGCGCATGCTTAACCCAATCGCAGCCGCTCCACCAACGGCGCCCAGCTGTTGCCCGGCTCGAATCCGGCTGCCGCCGCGAAGGCCCGCGCCTGCAGGGCGCCGTATTGCGCCACCGCCGTTTGCGCGGCCGCCAGAAAGGCCGGCGCCGTGGCCTCATCGATGACGATACCCGCGCCGCTGCGCGCAACGATGTCGGCCATCGTGGTGCCCGACAGCGTGATGACCGGCGCGCCGGCCCGCAGGGCATCGAAGGTTACGGCGCTCATCTTGTCGGCGTATTCGGCGCGTTCATAGGGCTGCAGGCACACCGAGCCGGGGAACAGCTGCGCGTATTGGCTGGCGTCGAGCGTCGCGTCGATGAGCTGCAGCCCGGCATAGCGGCAGGCCCGCAGGCGCCGCAGGTCGGCGCTGGTGCGCTCGTCGTAGCGCCCGTAATGGTCGCCCGAGGTCTGCACGGCGATGGGCAGGGTCGCGCCGGTACTTTCCATCCATTGGACGAGGTCGACGATCCGCGAGAAGCCCTTGTCGGCGCGCGCGGCGCCCGCGCTGAGCAAGGCGCGAAACGGCGGCCGTTGCGCCCTCGTGTCCGTGGCCGCGCCTGGGACTTCCCCGGCATCCGCGGTTGCGCCATGGCCTCCAGCCGCGCCAGCGCGTGCAACTGCCGCACCGCCCGCAGTTGCCTCGGCGCCCGTGCCCGGCGCGGCGCCCGCCGTGAGCACGGGCAGCACCTGCTGCACGCGCGTGAATCCCGCGGCGCGCAGCCGCCCGACGATCTCCCCGGAGGTGCCGAAGAGTTCGAGCGCGGGCTGGCGCCGCGCCAGCTGCGCAAGGGCGCGCGCGCGCGCGGCGCTCACCCGCAGCTTGTGGAAATAGAGGTAGGCGCGATGCGCCGGCAGGCGCCCGCCCGCGGCCAGATCGATGGCGCGCAGGTCGAAATACGTGGCGGTGGGAACGAGCAGCGGCGCGGCGTCGCGCAGCAGGCGCCGGTACAGGAGCAGGGCCTGGAGCTTGCGCCAGCGGCGGTGGAAGAACGGCTCGAGTTGCGCGGCACCCGCCGGCCAGTGCGGCAGCTGCGCGGCGCGGTCGATCCAAAGGCGGAAGGACAGGTCCGGTGCCGCAGCCCGCAGTCCGCGAAACAGGGCGGCGCAGTGTCCGGCCTCGCTCGACAGCGTGGGTTCCACCACGTTGATGCGGCGCACCGCGCCCGGGTCCGCGCCAACGGCGCCAGGGGCGGTCGAAGTAGCACGATCGGATAGAATCAAGCGATGACTCCGAATCTCCAGGCGGCAAATCGGGGGGCGGGCAGCGCCCCATCCCAGGCCGAGCGTAGCGCGAAGAGCGGTGGTGGCGCCGACGCGGGCAGGCGCGTGAACGACGTGGTCGACGCGGTGCTGATCGTCGGCGTGAAGAGCTTCCACGACCGCATCGCCCACATCGAGGCCGAAATGGCGCGCTTTGGCATCGACTTCGAATGGATATTCGACTTCGACCCCGACACCATACCGCCCGGCCTCATCGAGAAGACCTTCGCGCCCAGCGACATGCGCCTGCCCCACCAGTCGGCGGTCCTCAAGCACCTGGCCGCCTGGCGCATCTGCGTCGAGCGCAATTATCGCCGCGTCCTGGTGTTCGAGGACGACGTGGTCCTGGCGCCCAATTTCCCCGCGGTGCTGGCCATGGCCATGGCCGAGGCCGACGCCCTGCGCACGCCCTACCTGGTCTACCTCGGATGCGGGCACAACCGCTACGCGGCCGGCGCCGTCGCATCGCCCACCATGCTGGTTCCGGGCGGGCCCCTGCCGGCGGCCGAGGCCGTGGTGCTGGACCACGCATCGTGCGTCATGCGCCTGCAATGGCTCGAGCGTAACCGCGTCACCCGCCCGCCCGACTGGCTGCTGCGCGAGGTCGACGCCGAACTGCGCATTCCGCACTACTGGTTGCGCGAACCGGTGGTCGAGCAAGGCAGCATGAACGGCAAGTTCGCCAGCGTGCTCGATGAAAAGCGCCGCGGCCGCGGCCGCCTGTATGCCTGGCTGCGCTTCCGCTGGGACCGGTGGCGCCATCGCGCCGTCGGCGGGCGCGTCGTCCCCACCGACCGCAGCTAGGGTTTTCCTTGGCGCACGCCACCATCGCCGGCACTGCCGCGCCCGCGGTCGCGCGCGGCGCAGCCCCGGGAGCGCCCGGCGTGGCGGCGGGACCCGCCGATGGGCGCGCTGCGGCCATCGCGCGCGGCCTCTTCGCCCTGGCGGCCATCGGCAGCGTTACCTCGCCGCCCGTGGCCAATATTGCCGCGGCATTGGGCCTCATCGCGTTTTGCGCCATACCGGGTGCCTGGCCACGCCTGCGCGCCGCCGCCGCGCGGCCCCTGGGACGCGGCGTGCTGGTCTTCCTGCTGACGATGGCCGTGGCCATGCTCTGGGCCGACGCGCCCTGGGGCCGGCGCCTCGCCGCCTGGTGGAGCTGGCGGCCGCTCATCCTCATGCTCGTGGGCACCGCGCTCTTCGACAGCGCGGCCGCGCGCGACCGCTTTGCGCGCGTGCTGGTGGGCGCGCTGGCGCTGGCGGCCGTCGCTTCCTTCGTGCTGCGGATGATGCCCAATCCGGTCGTGATCGACGACCCGGGCATCCTGCTGCGCAACCACACGACCCAGGGCATGGCCTTCGTGGCGGGCACCGCGCTCGCCGTGTTGCTGGCCTGGGGCCGGCCCGTGAGCGCGCGCGGCCGCTGGCTGCTCGTGGGCGCGCTGCTGCTCTTCTTCGCCAACATCGCGCTCATCGCCACGGGGCGCAGCGGCCACGTCGCCCTGCTGGTGGCTGCCGCGCTCTCGGCCGCGGCCGT
>Ga0181519_10004732_pt1 | contig 10974 bp, 11 predicted proteins | sample PEATcosm2014_Bin_26_FD_121102 | JGI IMG/M metagenome (GOLD analysis project Ga0181519, IMG submission 121102) | Peatland microbial communities from MTU Mesocosm Facility, Houghton, MI, USA - PEATcosm2014_Bin02_10_metaG | ecosystem: Environmental > Terrestrial > Soil > Wetlands > Peat | place... | reverse complement strand
GCGCAGGCCCGAGGTCAGCGACGCGAGCCCGAAGAACACGATGCTGATCACGACGTACAGGCGCACCGGCGGCACGTAGCCGGCGCGCCGCTCGGCGAAGTACTCGAGCGTCAGCTGGCCGGGCCGGACCAGCAGCAGCCACAGCGTCGACCAGAAACGGCCGTCGACGTGCGTGATCACGTGCCAGGCGTCGTGCAGCAGGGCGCCGAGCGAGCGCGCGCTCGAGTGCGCGTGCTGGCCGCACTGGGCGCAGTACGGACCGGTCAGCGGGGCAGCGCAGTTGCGACAGGTTGCCGAAGTCACGGATGCTCAGCGGCGGCGCCGGGTGGCACGTCTACGGTGCCAGAACGGGGCGCTGACCGACAGCCCTGCCCGGCGCCGGATACCGGCGGGCGTGCAGCGGCGCATCGGCAGGCCCTATGATCGGCGGCCGTGGGCGGTGGAGCGCGTGGTGACCCCGACGAAACGAATGGCGGCGCTGTCGATCGCGACCTCGGTCGCGACGCTGGGGCTCAAGTTCGGGGCCGCCGAGATGACCGGCTCGATCGGCCTGCTGTCGGACGCGATGGAGGCGCTGGTCAACCTCGCCGCCGGACTCGTCGCGCTCGCGATGCTGTCGGTGGCCGAGCGGCCGGCGGATGCCGAGCACGCCTATGGTCACGAGAAGGCGGAGTACTTCTCGAGCGGCGTCGAGGGCGTGCTGATCCTGTGCGCCGCGTGCGGCATCGCCTACGCCGCCGTCGGCCGCGTGCTGCACCCGGCGTCGCTCGAGCGGCTGGGCCCGGGGCTGCTGGTCGCGGCGATCGCGGCGGTGATGAACCTGGTCACCGCGCGCCTGATGCTGCGCGTCGCCAAGGAGCACGACAGCATCACGGTCGAGGCCGACGCGCGCCACCTGCTGACCGACGTGCTGACCTCCGCCGGCGTGATCGCCGGGTTGCTGATCGTCATGATCGCGCCGGGCTGGGCGATGCTCGACTCGCTGATCGCCTTCGGCGTCGGCCTGCAGATCCTCGGCACGGCGCTGTCGCTGATCCGCCGCTCGGTCGACGGGCTGATGGACAAGTCGCTGCCGGCGGCGGAGATCGACACCGTGCAGGCGATCATCACCGCGTCGCTGCCGCCGGGCGGCCGGGTCGCCGAGCTGCGCACCCGCAAGGCGGGCTCGAGGCGCTTCATCGAGTTCAAGCTGCGCCTGCCGGGCGGCGAGACCGTCGCTGACGCGCACGCGGCCTGCGACCGGCTCGAGGCGGCGCTCGGCGCGGCACTCGCCAAGACCGTCGTCACGATCCACGTCGAGCCGCTCGAGCAGGTCGCCGCCGCGGCGACGCGCCAGGGCGGCCGCTGATGGCGCCGATCAGCGCCGAGATCCTGGGCGAGCCGATCCGCTACGCGGTCGACGGCGCGAGCGACGACCTGCTCACCGCCGGGCTCGGCGCCGAGGGCCTGCGCGGCCCGCCGCCCGCGTTTGAAGATCCCGAGCGACCGACGCGCCGCGAGCTGCGCCGCCGTGCCGTCTACGTCGCGTACCGCGGGCTCGTCGACGTCACCGCGGCCGGCGGCTTCGGCCGGCTGTTCGGGCCGCAGGACGGCCGCGGCATCGCCGGAGTCGAGTACCTGGTGGCGCTGCGCGCCCCCGGCGGCGTCGGCACGACGAGCGTGCTCGTGCAGATCCCGGCCGACTTCGACCCCGCCGCGCCGTGCCTGCTCGCCGTCGCCTCGTCCGGCTCGCGCGGCATCTACGGCGCGCTGCCGACCGCGGCCGAGTGGGGCCTCCGGCGTGGCTACGCGGTCGTGCACACCGACAAGGGCACCGGCGTCGGCGTCTGGGACCTCGACCGCGGCCGCGGCTACCGCATCGACGGCACGCTGACCGACGATGCCGCGGACCCGCTGCTGACGTTCGCGCCGGCGCCGGCCGCGGAGCTCGCCGCGTATGCGCGCGCCGAGCCCTGCACGCTGCTCTTCAAGCACGCGCAGTCGGGCACGAACCCCGAGGCGGACTGGGGCGTGCATCTTCTGCAGGCGATCCAGACCGGCTTCGAGCTCCTCAACCGCGAGCTCGGCGGACGGCTGCGCGGCCGGCTCGCGCCCGGCAACACGCTGGTGCTCGCCGCCGGGATCTCCAACGGCGGTGGTGCGGTGCTGCGCGCGCTCGAGCGCGACCGCGCCGGCTGGATCAGCGGCGCGCTCGCCTGCGAGCCGAATGCCATGGTGTCGGGACGCACCGGCGGGCTCGCGCTCGCCTACGGCGCCCGCCGCCTGCGGGGTGCGGACATCGCGCTTTACGACTACACCGGCCTGCACGGCCTGCTGCAGCCGTGCGCGGCGCTCGCCGAGGACGACGCCACGGCGCCCATGTTCGCGGCGACCGACGCCGGCCGGCCGCGGCTCGAGCAGTTCTGCCGCGCGCTGCAGGACCGCGGCCTGCTGCCGGCGGGGCCGACGGCGGCGGCGGCCACGGCGGCGCGTGAACTCCTGCTCGAGGCGGGCGTGCTGCCGCAGGCGCTGCGGCTCGGGCACTTCAACCTGGCCGCGAACCTGTGGCCGGCGGTGACGGTGTCCTACGCGTGGGCCTACTCGCGCCGGCCGGCGTGGGCGCCGTACGCGGGCGTCAGCTTCGCCGCCACCGACGCCGGCGGCCGGCCGCGGCCGCTCGCCGAGGCCGAGGCCGCGAGCCTGTGGGCCGACAGCAGCGGCATACCGCCGAGCGGCGCGGTGTCGCTGCTGGCGCGCGACGCAAGCGGCGCGCGCCGCGCCGACAACGACGGCAGCGTCGCGCTCGCGCTCGCCTACGCCCCCGAGCGGCTGCTGGCGCGCGCGCCGCGCCCGCTCGGCGACCTGCCGCCCGACCGGCCGCAGATGCTGGCGGCGGTGCGCCGCGGCCAGGACGAGGTCGCGATGACGGCGCGGCTCGGCAACCGCCCGGTGATCATCGTCCATGGCCGCGCCGACAGCCTGATCCCGGTCAACCACGCCTCGCGCGCCTACTACGCGCTCAACGAGCGCGAGCGCGGCGGCCGCGACGAGTTGCGCTACTACGAGGTCGAGCACGGCCACCATTTCGACGCCTACCTGGCGCTGCCCGGCTTCGCCGCCGGCTACGTGCCGATGCAGGCGTGGCTGTGCCGCGGCCTCGACGCGCTCGTCGAGCGCCTGCAGCGCGGCACGCCGCTGCCGCCCTCGCAGGTGCTGCGCTCGCGGCCGCGCGGCGGCGGCGCGGCGCCGCCGCCGCTCGAGGCGGCGCACCTCGGCGTGCTCCGCGCCGATCCGGGGGCCGACGCCATCCGCTGCGCCGACGGCGTGCTCACCGTGCCGGACTGACGGCGGCGCCGCCGAGGCGGCGCTCAGTGCACCGGCGGCAGCCGCTCGTGCCAGTGCGTGAGGCGCTGGTAGGCCGCGGCGGCGCCGAGCAGCGTCGCCTCGGCGAACGGCCGGGCGACGAGCTGCAGCGCGGCCGGCAGGCCGCGCGGCGTGAAGCCGACCGGCAGGCTGAGCGCCGGCACGCCGAGGTAGTTGAACGGCGCCACGCACTTGAGCAGCTGCGCGATCGTCGCCCACATCGAGGCGCTGCCGCCGACGTCGGTGGCGGCGAGCGTCGGCACGTCGATCGCGAGCGCCGGCGTCAGCAGCACGTCGCAGCGGCCGAGCACCTGCTCGCAGAACGCGCGCAGCAGCACCGCCCGCAGCTGCAGCGCCTCGGCGTACGCCGCCGCCGGGATCGCGACGCCGGTCGCGACCCGCGCCCGCACCTGCGGCGAGTAGTCCTGCGGGCGCGTGCGCAGCCAGTGGCCGTGCAGCGCGGACGCCTCGGCGTAGACGACGGTGCGGCCGAGCTCGGTGAGCTGCTCGGCGGCCGGCACGACGACCTCGACGCAGCGTGCGCCGGCGCCCTCGAGCACGGCGAGCGCGGCGTCGAGCGCGCGGCGCACGTCGGGCTCGACGTCGTCGAAGAAGAAATTCCGCGGCACGCCGAGCCGGAGCCCGGCGATGCCGGCGCCGAGCGCGGCCTCGTAGTCGGGCACCGGCCGCCGGCTGGCCGTCGGGTCGCCCGGGTCGTGGCCGGCGAGCACGCCGAGCAGGCGCGCCAGGTCCGCCGCGGTGCGCGCCAGCGGGCCGACGTGGTCGATCGACCACGACAGCGGCATCGCGCCGGTGCGCGGCACGCGGCCGTAGGTCGGCTTGAGGCCGAGGATGCCGTTGGCCGCGGCCGGCAGCCGGATCGAGCCGCCGGTGTCCGAGCCGAGCGTGCCGAAGGCGATGCGCGCGGCGACGGCGGCGCCGGAGCCGCTCGAGGAGCCGCCGGCGATGTGCGCCGGGTTCCACGGGTTGTGGCACGCGCCGTAGAACGGGTTGTGGCCGGTCGGCCCCAGCGCGAACTCGGTCATGTTGAGCGCGCCGAGCACGACGGCGCCCGCGGCCTTGAGCCGGGCGAGCGCGGTGGCGGTGGTGGCGCTGCGAAAGCCGCGCCGGATCGCGGAGCCGGAGCTCGTCTCGCGCGCGGCGTCGTAGAACATGTCCTTGACCGCGATCGGCACGCCGTGCAGCACGCCGAGCGGGCGACCGGCGGCATGGGCCGCGTCGGCGCGGCGCGCCGCGGCGAGCGCCGCCTCGTCCTCGATCCTGAGGAAGCAGTTGAGCGTCGGATTCAGGCGGTGGGCGCGCTCCAGGCAGGCGCGGGTCAGCGCCTCGCTGGTCAGCTCGCCGCGCACCAGCGCCGCGGCGGCCTCGACCAGCGTCGCGCGCGCCGGGTCGATCATGCTGCCGGGTCCGCGAGCCGCTCGAGCTCGACGAGGTAGCTGCCGGGCTCGGTGTCGAACAGTGGCACGGTCGCGGTGGCACGCACCGCCGCGACCGCGTTGCCGGCGCCGGCGGCGATCCGCGCCGCGGTCTCGGCGTCGAGCGGCGGATAGCCGACCAGCCGCGCGAGCGCCGCGACGAGGTCGGCGTCCAGCTCGACGGTGTCGCGATCGGTCACGGTGGCGGTCTCCGGCGGCGGCGTCTCGGGTGGCAAGCATTGCAGTCTCGCACCGAACGGTCAAAATGTTCGGATGCCGCGCTGCGCGAGGTGCCGATGATGAATTCGCTGGACGCCGACCCGCGCAGTCGGCGCCGCCGGCGCGCGCGCTGAGCGGCCGCCGTGCGCATCCACGTGCTGCCGACCGCGGAGCTGGCCGCCGAGCGCGCCGCCGACTGGCTGCGCGCCGAGATCGGGCGTGCGACCGCGGTCCGCGGCCGCTGCCTCGTGGCGCTGTCGGGTGGCCGCACGCCGTGGCGGATGCTGCGCGACCTGCGGCGCCTGCGCGTCCACTGGCACGGCGTCGAAGTGTTCCAGGTCGACGAGCGGGTCGTCGCGGCCAACGACGAGCGCCGCAACGCGCGCCAGATCGCGGACCTGCTGATCGCTCCGGACGGGCTCGCGCCGACGGCGTTCCACGGCATGCCGGTCGAGCACACGCCGCTCGCCGACGGCGCCGCCGACTATGCCGCGCTGCTCGCCGAGCGCTGCGGCACGCCGCCGGTGCTCGACGTGGTGCAGCTCGGTCTCGGCGCCGACGGCCACACCGCCTCGCTGGTCGCGGGCGATGCGCTGCTCGACGACGAGCTGCTCGACGTCGGCGTCTGCGGCGTCTACCAGGGCGTGCGGCGCATGACGCTGACCTACCGCGTGCTGAACGCGGCGCGCCACCGGCTGTGGCTGGTGACCGGCGCCGACAAGGCGCGGGCGCTGCGCGCGCTGTGGGACGGCGACGTGGCGGTGCCCGCCGGGCGCGTCGCGCGCGAGGCGGCGTTCGTGTTCGCCGACGCCGACGCGGCCGCGGCGCTGCCGGCCGAGCTGCGCGCCCCGCACTGAGGCGCGGCCGCGCCGCCGGGCGCGCGTCTCAGCCGCCGCCTTTCGGGACGAAGTGCCCGCCGAAGGCGTGCCTGAGCTGCGCCAGAAACTGGGCGGCGTAGTCGTCGCGGCCCTGCGTCGCGAGCCGGCTCATGAGCGCAGCGGTGATCGCCGGCAGCGGCGTGCCGAGCTCGAGCGCCTCGCGCACCGTCCAGCGCCCCTCGCCCGAGTCGGCGACCACCGGCGCGACGCCCTTGAAGTCCGCGTCGGCGCGCAGCATGTCGGCGGCGAGATCCAGCAGCCACGAGCGCACGACGCTGCCGTCGCGCCAGCTGGCCGCGATCGCCGCCACGTCGAGGCCGAACTCGCGTTTGTCGCGCAGCAGCGCGAAGCCCTCGGCGTAGGCCTGCATCAGCCCGTACTCGATGCCGTTGTGCACCATCTTGACGAAGTGGCCGGCGCCGGGCGGGCCGCAGTGCACCCAGCCGCGGTCCGGCGCCGGCGCGAGCGCGCGCGCGAGCGGCAGGACCGGCGCGAGCGCCTCGGGCGTGCCGCCGAACATCAGCCCGTAGCCGTTGGCGAGACCCCAGACGCCGCCGGAGACCCCGGCGTCGACGGCCTGCAGCTCGAGCGCCGCCGCCTCGCGCGCATGCCGGACGCTGTCGCGGTAGTCGGCGTTGGCGCCATCGACGATGACGTCGCCCGGCGCGAGCAGACCGTGCAGCGCCGCGAGCGTCGTCTCGGTCGGCGCGCCGGCGGGCAGCATCAGCCAGACGACGCGCGGCCGCGCGAGCAGCGCCAGCGCGCCGGCGAGCGTCTCCGCGACGGCGATGCCGGGCTCGGCGCCGAGCGCGGCGCGCGCGTCCGCGGCGGCATCGAAGGCGGCGACGCCGATGCCGGCGCGGGCGAGGCGCCGCGCCATGTTCGCGCCCATCTTGCCGAGTCCCACCATCGCGACGGTCGCAGCGGTACGGGTGTTCACGCGGGGCTCCGGGTGGTGAGCGGGGCCTGCCAGTGTGCCCCTGCGCTCAGAAGCCTGCCAGCGCGCGCACCATCGCCCGCACCGCCACCACCTGCCGGCCGTCGCGGGTGGCGTAGTCGGCGCCGGTGTAGCCCCACCAGTCCCAGCAGCCCTCGGGGTTCAGCGGCCACAGGTGGCTCGCCTGCGCCTGCGGGTAGAGGACGACGAGGCGATGGCTGTCCGCCCAGCGGTTGTAGCCGGCGTCGCGCACGAATGCCTCGCCGACGAACTCGGCTCCCTGGTGGCAGCCGTGGAAGGCGACGTGCAGCCGGCACGGTCGCGCCGCGCTGCAGCTGCTCGGCACGTACAGGTAGCCGCGCGCGGCGAGGCTGCCGGTCGGGTCGTACGGCGCCTGTTCGAAGCTGACGAGCGTCCCCGGCGCGCCGGGCGCCGCGGCCGGCGCCGCGTCGCGGTACAGAAAGCCGAGCAGCTCGCCCGCGCCGTCGTAGTGGCATGCGTTCAGGAAGGGCGCGCCCGTGGTGCCGCAGTCGTTGCCGGCCGCTTCGGTCGGCACGCCGTGTGCGGCGGCGACGTCGTCGACGTAGCGCAGGTTGGCCGCCGGAACGAAGCCGCGGTAGAACTCGACGAGCGCCTGCGCCACCGCCGGCGCGACCGTCGCATCGCGCGTGCCGTGGAATACCCAGACGCGCGTCGTGGCGAGGGCCGTGAGCGGGTCGATGCGGCCGGCGGCGGCGGCGGCGCGGGCGAGCGCGATCAGTCCCGCGGCGTCGGGCGCGCTGCCCGGGCTGCCCATGCACTCGCCGAGGCCGCGCGCGAGCGAGCCGCGCGCGCAGTACCAGGGACCGGCGGCGAACACGCCGACCCCGTCGACGATGCGGCTGAAGGCGAGCTGGAACTGCGTCGCCATGTAGCCGCCCGCCGAGACCCCCGAGACGGTCAGTGCGCGCGGCTCGATCGCGACCTTCGGCAGCTCGGCGCCGCGCGCGGCGAGTGCGGCGAGCGCGGCGCCGAGCAGCAGCGCACCCGCGGCGCGCCGGCGCAGGCGCGGTGCGCGAGCGGGGCGCCGCTGCAGCGGTGGCCTCAAACGGGGAGGCCGAAGGACGTGGTGCCGCGCCCGGTGCGCCCGAGCCGCGCCCACAGCCACGCGACGAACGCGGCGCCGCTCGCGGCGGCGAACCAGACGCTGGCGCCGCTCGGCAGCGCCGCGAGCGCGGGGCCGAGGATCCGGCCGAGGAGCCAGGCCGGGCCGAGGGCCGCGAGCGCCGCGCCGGCGACCACGAGCGCGTTCAGGCCGAGCGCGCGCCGCAGCGCCCGCTCGGTCGCCTCGCGCTCCCGCAGCGCGCGCTCGCGCGCGTGGACGAGCGCCGCGGCGTCGGTCGCCGGCGGCTCGCGGGCGAGCCGCGCGCGCAGCCGCGCCTCGAAGCCCGGCGCCGCGTCGAGCGTGCCGAGCACCCTGGCGAGCCGGGCGTCGAGCGCCGTCGGCCGCGCGCCCGGGCCGCTCATGTGCCGTGCTCCCGCAGTGCCGTCGGCGCGCCGAGCGCTGCGGCGAGGCGCGCGCGCGCGCGGTGCAGGTGCGTCTTGACCGTGTTGACGGGCGTGCCGAGCATCGCGGCGACCTCCTCGACGGGGCGCTCGTCCTGATAGTAGAGGATCACCGCCTGCCGCTGCGCGGGCGGCAGCGCCGCGACCGCCCGCCACAGCGCCGCGTCGTCGGCCCGCGGCTCGGCCTCCACGGCCGAGCGCGCCTCGGCCTCGGCGAGCACCGCGGCGTCCGACAGCGAGCCCGCCGGCCGCTGCCTGCGCAGCATCGAGATCGCGGCGTTGCGGGTGATCGCGTAGATCCACGTCGACAGCTGGGCGCGCCCGTCGTAGCGGTGCAGGGACTTCCAGAGCGTCACGAACACCTCCTGGGCGACGTCCTCGGCGGTCGCGCGTGAGCCGACGATCGCGTAGGCGACGCCGAATACCCGCCGCCGGTAGCTGCTGACGAGCGCCTCGAAGGCCTGCCGCGAATGGCCGGCCCGCAACGCGTCGACGATGGGCTCGTCCATTCCTGCCTCGGCAACCCCCGGCGATCGGGTGATACGCGGCGCGCGGCCGTCCGGTTTCACGGCGGTCTGCCGGCCGCTCGCGCCGCGCTGAAACCGGCGGCGCCGCGGCCGCGTATCAGTGGACGTGGCTACCTTACGACAGAGCCGGCGACCTGCAAACCCGGCGCTCGACACGCTGTGCGCGGCGCTGGTCGGGCTGCTGGCCGGGCTGGCGCTGGGTGGCGAGTGGCGAACCCTGTATGCGCTGCTGGCGCTCGTGACCGGCGGCTGACCCGAAGGAGACCGTCTTATGAGTCCGGCCATCATTGGTGTGTCGATCCCGATCATCGCGATCCTGGCGGGCATCGCGGTTGCGATCGTCAGCATGCTGACGGGCCACCGCCAGCGCCTGCAGCGCGCCGATCTGCGCCACCGCGAGCGGCTCGCGGCCATCGACAAGGGCTTCGAGCTGCCGCCCGACCCGCCGGACGGCGAGCCGCGGCGCAGCGATCCCGGCCGTTTCCTGCGTCACGGGCTCGTGCTGGTGGCGGTCGGCGTGACGGTGACCGGGGCGATGATGCAGCTGCCGGACGAGCACGTGCCGTACCTGTTCGGCCTGCTGCCGGCGGCGATCGGCGTGGCCTACCTGCTCTACTACTTCATCTACGAGCGCAGCGCGGCGCGCGAGCCGCGCGGGCCGACCGCGCCCTGACGGGCGGGCGGCGGGCCCGGCCGCGCCTCAGGCGCGCGCGCCGAGCACCGCCGCGATCGTCTCGCAGACCGCGTCGATCGCCGCCGGCCGCGTGGTGCTCGGGCGCCACGCGGCGCCGAGCACGCGGTGCGGCACCGGCTTGCCGAACGGCCGCACCACGAGGTTCTTCGCCGCGCCGAACGGCCCGCGGGTCGCGAGCTCCGGCAGCAGCGTCACGCCGACTCCGGCCGCCACCATCTGCCGCAGCGTCTCGAGGCTGGTGGCGCGGAAGTCCTGCGCCTCGTGGACGCCGACCCGGCTGCAGACCTCGAGCGCCTGGTCACGCAGACAGTGGCCGTCCTCCAGCAGCAGCAGCGTCTCGCCGGCGAGGTCGTCGGTGCGCACGCTCGCCTGCTTCGCCAGCCGATGCGCCGCCGGCAGCGCCAGCGTGAACGCCTCCTCGCCGAGCGCGCGCGTCTGCAGGCCCTCGGTGTCGACGCCGAGCGCCAGGATGCCGACGTCGATCTCGCCGGCGCGCAGCCGCTCGAGCAGCGCCCCCGTCTGGTACTCGTACAGCATCAGCTGCAGCTTCGGCAGCCGCTTGCGCAGCGGCGGGGTCACCGACGGCAGCAGGTACGGGCCGAGGGTCGGGATCATCGCCAGGCGCAGCGTGCCGGCGAGCGGGTCGCGCGCGGCGCGCGTCAGCTCGACGATGTCGTCGCAGTCCTGCAGCACCTGCCGCGCGCGCGCCACGACGCGCTCGCCGACCTCGGTCAGCGTGACGTTGCGGGGCTGGCGCTCGACCAGCGGCGCGCCGAGGTAGTCCTCCAGCTTCTTGATCTGGGCCGACAGCGTCGGCTGGCTGACGTGCGACCTGGTGGCCGCGTGGCCGAAGTGCCGCGTGTCGGCCAGGGCGACGAGATAGCGCAGGTCACGCAGGTTCATGGGGCCTCCTTCCGATATACCCAGACTATCATAATCATAGTAACAATCGAATTGATCAATGGCTGGCCCGGTCCCAGACTGCCTCCCAGCCCCATCCCGGGGCACCGGTTCCGGCGAATACGAGGAGTGCCCCATGCTCGGTGTAGGACAGAAGTTTCCGGCGTTTTCCCTGACCGGCGTGGTCTCGAACGACGCCGCGCAGGCCTTCAAGCCCGTCGATTCGGCCGCGTTGCGCGGCCAGTGGGCGGTCATCTTCTTCTGGCCGAAGGATTTCACCTTCATCTGCCCGACCGAGATCGCCGCGTTCGGCAAGCTGAACGGCGACTTCAACGACCGCGACGCGGTGGTGTACGGCGCCTCGACCGACAGCGAGTTCGTCCACCTGAACTGGCGCGTCTACAACGAGGACATCCACGACCTGCCGTTCCCGATGCTGGCCGACGTCAAGCGCGAGCTGTGCGCGTCTCTGGGCGTTCTGGACCCCGAAGAAGGC
>Ga0181519_10004729_pt1 | contig 10976 bp, 8 predicted proteins | sample PEATcosm2014_Bin_26_FD_121102 | JGI IMG/M metagenome (GOLD analysis project Ga0181519, IMG submission 121102) | Peatland microbial communities from MTU Mesocosm Facility, Houghton, MI, USA - PEATcosm2014_Bin02_10_metaG | ecosystem: Environmental > Terrestrial > Soil > Wetlands > Peat | place... | reverse complement strand
GTCGAACATGCCCTTGTCCTCGCCGAGCAGGCTCGCGATCGGCTGCTGCACCAGCCGGAAGCGGTTCTCCATCAGCGCCGACTTGATGTGCCGCACCCAGATCTTGTCGTAGGCCTGCACGCGCGTGTCGGAGTCGGCGCGGTCGAGCGCGTAGACCTTGTTGCCGCCCTGGTCGCGTGCGCGGCGCGTGGCCTCGACCGCGTCGCTGACCGGTGCCGACGGGTCCGAGACGCTCGCCGGCACGAGCCCGAGACCGACGGTCGCGGTCGCCGACAGCGTCTTCGACTCGATCTTGAAGACGTGGGCCTGCACCTTGCGCACGATGTGCTCGCCCCACGCCTCGACGTCGCGTTCGGTGCCGCGCTCGACGAGGAACAGGAAGCTGCTGCCGGTGAAGCGGCCGCCGAGCTCGCCGGCGGTCTGCTCGCGCACCACCGCCGCGAACTGCGCGATGAATTCCTCGGCGAGCAAAGGCCCGAGCTGCGCGACGATCTGTTCCATGCGGTCGGGCCGCACGCAGGCGATGAAGCGCATGCCGCCCTTGACCGGCTCCTTGAGCCGCTCGCGCAGCTGCTCGACGACGTAGCGCCGGTGCAGCAGGCCCGTGCTCGGGTCGGTGCGCACCGCCTCCGACAGGCGTCGCTGGATCTCGGCCTCGTCGTGCCGTCGCGCGGGAACCACGCAGCGCACCGCGGGCTCGCCCTCGAACTCGCCCTGGCCGAGCACCATCTCGAGCGGCAGCTGCGAGCCGTCGGAGAGCAGCGCCGTCACGCGCAGCGACGTATCGGTCCAGCGGCCGGACAGGCAGCCGACCAGCCCGCCCTTGAGCGCGGTGTGTGACTCGGCGTCGAAGGAGTCCATCAGCGGCTGGCCGCGCACCGAGTCGGCGTCCGAGAATCCGTAGAGCTCGAGCCAGGCGGGATTGACGTCGACGACGATGCCCTCCTGCACGAGGGCGATCGCGTCCGCGGAGCCCTCCATGAACGCCGCCAGCGCGCGCTGGTATTCGCGCGCCGAGGTCAGCGTCGAGTTGAGCGCACGCTCGAGCCGGAAGGCGCGCAGCTCGCGCGCGCACACGAGCTGCATGCGCTCGGCATCGGCGAGCGTCACGACGTCCTGCGCCCCGGCGCGCAGCGCCGCCGTCAGCTGCGGCTCCGTGATCGCCGCGGCGACCAGGATCACCGGTACCGGCGGCTGCGTGCGGGCGCGCAGGTCCTTCAGGGCCTCGAGCGGCACGAGCGCCTCGTCCGGAAACACGACCAGCAGCTCCGGATTGATCTGGATCAGGGCATCGGCGAGGTCACGGGCGTCCGGTAGCCAGGTGCAGTGCACCGGGTGGCCCGCACGCCGCAGCGTCGCGTTAATGGCTTCGACGTGATCCTGGTGCTTGGTCAGGATCAGCATCGGAACCGGGGCGCCTTCCTGCCCGGGTGACTTGAGTAGAGGTTGCTGCAAGGCCTGGGATCGCTTCTCGCTGTGCCGCGCCGCGATCCTACCACCGTGCCGGCCGGCCGCCGGGCGACCCGGTCGACACTTTGCGTCCGGGGAACGACGCCGACGGCCCGTATCGCCCCCGGCCGGCTGGTCCGGGTGCCCGATTGCCGCTACAATGCTCTGCTAACTTCGAGGCTCTGTTATGTCCAGCTACAGCACCAACGAATTCAAGACCGGGCTCAAGATCCTGATCGACGGCGACCCGTACTCGATCGTCGAGAACGAGATGGTGAAGCCGGGCAAGGGCCAGGCCTTCAGCCGCGTCAAGATCCGCAACCTCAAGACCGGCCGCGTCGTCGAGCGCACCTGGAAGTCCGGCGATACCGTCGAGGCGGCCGACGTCGTCGACGCCGACATGCAGTACCTCTACAACGACGGCGACTTCTGGACGTTCATGCTGCCCGACACCTTCGAGCAGTACACCGCCGGCAAGTCGGCGATGGGCGATGCGGCGCAGTGGCTCAAGGACGGCGTCGAGTGCATCGTGACGCTGTGGAACGGCCAGCCGCTGACGGTGACGCCGCCCGCGCACGTCGAACTCAAGATCGTCGCGACCGACCCGGGCGTGCGCGGCGACACGGTCACCGGCGGCCAGAAGCCGGCCAAGCTCGAGACTGGCGCCACGGTCCGCGTGCCGCTGTTCATCAACGAAGGCGAGCTGATCCGCGTCGACACCCGCACCGGCGAGTACATCTCGCGCGCGAAGTAGCCCGGCGCTACCAGTCGGACGCGGCGACGACGCGCGCCGCGACCGCCTCGAGGCCGGTCGCATCGGCGGCACCGAAGCGCCCGGGCAGCGGGCTGTCGAGGTCGAGCACGCCGAGCAGCCGCCCGCGATCGACGAGCGGCACCACGATCTCCGAATTCGAGGCGGCATCGCAGGCGATGTGGCCCGCAAAGGCGTGCACGTCCGGCACGACGAGCGTGCGGCGGTCCGCGGCGGCGGTGCCGCAGACGCCGCGGCCGAGCGCGATGCGCACGCACGCGGGCTTCCCCTGGAACGGGCCGACCACGAGCCCGGCGCCGTCGTACAGGTAGAAGCCCGCCCAGTTGAGATCCGGCAGCAGCGCGTAGAGGAGCGCCGCGGTGTTGGCGAGATTCGCGATCCGGTCGCGCTCGCCCGCGAGCAGGCCGTCGAGCGCGCTGAGGAGCGTCGCATAGCGTTCCTCGGCACTCGCTCCCGCCGCCACGTCTGGAACCGTCTCGCTCATGGATGCCCCCGGAATCTGAGTGCTGTTCGGGCGCGGCCGGGTCAGGCCTCGTCCACCGTGAAGGCCATCGCCGCCGCGATGTCGCCGACGCCCGCGGCGAGCATCACGATGCGGTCGAAGCCGACCGCGACGCCCGCGACGTCCGGCAGGCCGGCGCCGAGCGCGGCGAGCAGCCGCTCATCGATCGGCACCGCCGGCAGGCCGCGCGCGGCGCGCGCCTCGAGGTCGCGCCGGAACCGCGCGCGCTGCTCGGCCGGGTCGGCGAGCTCGTGAAAGCCGTTGCAGAGCTCGAGTCCGCCGACGTAGGCCTCGAAGCGCGCGGCGACGGCGGGCGTGCCCGGCAGGAGCCGCGCGAGCGCGGCCTGGGAGGCCGGGTACTCGTGCACGAAGCTGATGCGCCCGGCGCCGAGCGCGGGCCCGACCAGCGCCCCCATGAGCAGGTCGAGCAGCGCATCGCGGCCCTCGGCGGCGAGGTCCGCGGGCGCGCCGAGGCGCGCGCCGGCGAGTGCGGCGAGTGCCTCGAGCGGCGCGGTGTGCGGGTCGATGCCGAGCTCGCGCAGGAAGGCCTCGCGGTAGCTGAGGCGCTCGGCCGGGGCGTGCAGCCGCGCGCCGAGCAGGCGCGTCAGGAGTGCCTCGACCTCGTCCATCAGCTGGTGGTGGTCGAAGCCGAGCCGGTACCACTCGAGCAGCGTGAATTCGGGGTTGTGCTGCCGTCCGGCCTCGCCGTCGCGGAACGCCTTGCACAGCTGGTAGATGTCACCGGAACCCGCCGCGAGCAGCCGCTTCATCGCGTACTCCGGCGAGGTCTGCAGGTAGTAGGCAGCCGGGCGGCCGGCGATGCGCGTGGTCAGCGAGCCGAGGTGCACGTCGCTGACGCCCGCCTGGGCGAGCAGCGGTGTCTCCACCTCGAGCACGCCGCGCGCCGCGAAGAACTCGCGCACCGCGGCGGCGAGTCGCGCGCGCAGCTCGAGCACCGACCGGCTCGCGCCGGGCTGCCAGTGCACCATGGCCGCTCAGCCGCCCACGACGGCGATCGCCTCGCCCATGCGCAGCACCGCGCCCGGCACGCAGCGCTCGGACCAGCGGCAGCTGCCGCGCGGCAGCAGCAGGATCACGGTCGACCCCATGTTGAAGCGGCCAAGCTCGGCGCCGCGGGCGAACGCGAGTCCCGCCGCAGGCAGCGGCACGCTGCGCACGTGCCGCGGTCGCGCCGGCGTCAGCTCGCCGACGCCCGCGATCTCGATGCTGCCGACGTTGAGCGCGCCGACGAACACGAGCGCCCACGGGCCGGACTCGCCCTCGAAGCGGCAGACGACGCGCTCGTTGCGTGCGAACAGCCGCGGCACGGCCGCGGCCGTCGCGCGGTTGACGCTGAACAGCTCACCCGGCAGGTAGCGCAGCGCCGTCAGGCGGCCGCCGAGCGGGGCGTGCACGCGGTGGTAGTTGTAGGGCGCGAGGTAAATCGTCGCGAATTCCCCGCCGACGAACGCCACCGCCGCGGGCGCCTCGCCGAGCAGTTCGCCGAGCGTGTACCAGCGGTTCTTGGCGGCGAGCCGTGCCTGCAGCAGGCGCTCGCCGTCGAGCGTGCCCCGTTCGCTGACGGTGCCGTCGCAGGGGCTCGCGATCGCGCCGGCCGCGGCCGCGAGCGGCCGCGCGCCGTCCTTGAGGGCGCGCGTGAAGAACTCGTTGAAGCTGGCGTAGCCCTCGGCGTCGGGTTCGGCGGCGTCGCCGAGCTCGATCGCGTAGAGGCGCATGAAGCCGCGGATCAGCGCGCGCTTCAGCCAGCGGGTGCGGGCGCGCGCCAGCCGGTAGACGAGCGCCGTGATCGCGTGCTTCGGCAACAGGTACTGGAGCGCGACGAAGGCGCGGTCGCCGAGCCTCATCCGCCGCTGCCTGCGGCGCGGATGGCCCGGTAGTCCGCGGCGAGCGCGGTCGCGACGTGCGGCGTCGGGAACACCGCGGCGACCCGCGCCAGAGGGTCGACCAGGAACACCGCGGCGGTATGGTCGACCGCATAGCTGCCGTCCTTCGGCGTGCCGCGTTCGATGGCGACGCCGAGCGCGAGCGCGAACGCATCGATGGCGGCCTCGCTGCCGGTGACGCCGACGAAGGACGGGTCGAAGTGCGGCACGTAGGCGGCGAGCTGCGCCGGCGTGTCGCGCGCGGGATCGACGCTGACGAGCACCACCGACGGCAGCGCCGCCGCCGGCAGGTCGGCGAGCAGGCGGCGCGCGCGCGCGAGCTCGAGGAGCGTCGTCGGGCAGACGTCCGGGCAGTTCGTGTAGCCGAACAGCATGAAGGTGTAATGGCCGCGCAGGCGTGCGACGTCGAAGGGCGTGCCGTCGTGGGCGGTGAGCGCGAACTCGGGCAGCGGCCGCGGCCGGCGATAGACGGCCGCCACCTCGGTGCGCGGCACGTCCGCGGCCGTGCCGACCAGGTGGCGGGCGCTCCAGACGCCCGCGGCGAGCGCCGCGAGCGCCACGAGACCGACCGCGAGCGCGCGCGGGCCGAGGGGTCGTTCCGGCGGGGTGGCGTTCATCGGCCCATTATCCCACGGTCGCGCCACCGCGCCCGGCCGTTGCACCCGGCGGGAGTGGCGGAAACGGCGCTGCCAAGCCAGTATTCGCTCAATGAAGTCGACCCGTCTGCCGCCCGCCCGTACCGACGCCGCCATCCGCTGGGCCGCGACGCGCCTCAAGCGCGCGCGCCTCGCCTACGGCCACGGCACCGACAACCCGCATGACGACGCCGCCGCGCTCGTCTTCCACGCGGCGGGCTGGGCGCACGCCGCGGCGCCGGCGGCCTACCGCTGGCCGCTGCCGGCCGCGGCGCGCGCGGCGCTCGCTGGCCTCGTCGCGCGGCGCATCACCGAGCGCATGCCGTCTGCGTATCTCACCGGGCGCACCTGGTTCGCCGGCCACGAGATGCGCATCGATCCGCGCGCGCTCGTGCCGCGCTCGCCGATCGCCGAGCTCATCACGCACCGCTTCCGGCCGTTCCTCGAGCCGCCGCTCGTGCGCCGCATCCTCGACATCGGCACGGGCTCGGGCTGCATCGCGATCGCCTGCGCGCTCGCCTTTCCGCGCGCCGTGGTCGATGCGGTCGACATCTCGGCGGCGGCGCTCGAGGTCGCGCACGAGAACGTGCGGGCGCACCGTCTGGCGCGGCGCGTGCGACTCGCGCGCGGCTCGGTGTACCGCAGTGTCGGCGCCGCGCGCTACGACCTCATCGTCAGCAATCCGCCGTACGTGCCGCGCGCCGAGGTCCTGGCGCTGCCGGCCGAGTACGGTCACGAGCCGCGCATCGGGCTCGAGGCGGGCGAGGACGGCCTCAAGGTGGTACGCGCGATCCTGAGGGGCGCGGCCCGCCACCTGAGGCCGGGTGGCATCCTGGTGGTCGAGGTCGGCGACAGCGCCGCGGCCGTCGCCGCGGCCTGGCCGCGTCTGCCATTCCTGTGGCTCGACTTCGAGCACGGCGGCGGCGGCGTGTTCCTGCTGAGCCGCGAGCAGCTGGCGCCACGCGCGCGGCGCGCGCGCTCGCGGCGGAGGTAGCGGCATGTCGGGCAACAGCTTCGGGCGACTGTTCACGGTCACGACCTTCGGCGAGAGCCACGGGCCGGCGCTCGGTGCGATCGTCGACGGCTGCCCGCCCGGGCTCGCGCTCGCCGAGGCGGACCTGATGCGCGACGTCGAGCGCCGCCGCTCGGGCACCTCGCACCACACGAGCCAGCGCAAGGAGCCGGACCAGGTGCGGATCCTGTCGGGCGTGTTCGAGGGCCGCACCACCGGCGCGCCGATCGGCCTGCTCGTCGAGAATACCGACCAGCGCTCGCGCGACTACGAGAAGATCAAGGACCGCTTCCGGCCCGGCCATGCCGACTACAGCTACCAGCAGAAGTACGGCTTCCGCGACTACCGCGGTGGCGGGCGCTCGTCGGCCCGCGAGACCGTCATGCGGGTCGCGGCCGGCGCCATCGCCCGCAAGTACCTCGCCGAGCGCCTCGGCGTGGCGATCCACGGCTATCTGGCCGCGCTCGGCCCGCTCAGCCTCGCGCCCGTCGACCCGGCCGCCGCCTACGACAACCCCTTCTTCTGCCCCGACCCGAGCCGTCTGCCCGAACTCGAGGCCTTCATGTGGCGGCTGCGCGAGGCCGGCGATTCCGTCGGTGCCCGCGTCACGGTGATCGCGCGCGGCGTCCCGCCCGGGCTCGGCGAGCCGGTGTTCGACCGGCTCGACGCCGACCTCGCGCACGCGATGATGGGCATCAACGCCGTCAAGGCGGTCGAGATCGGCGCGGGCTTCGCGGTGGTGGAGCAGCGCGGCAGCACGCACCGCGACGAGCTGACGCCCGGCGGCTTCACGTCCAACCACGCCGGCGGCGTACTCGGCGGCATATCCACCGGCCAGGACATCGTGGTCAGCATGGCGCTCAAGCCGACCTCGAGCATCCAGGTGCCCGGACGCACGATCGACGTGCACGGTGCGCCGGTCGAGGTGGTCACGACCGGGCGTCACGACCCGTGCGTCGGCCTGCGGGCGACGCCGATCGCCGAGGCGATGCTCGCGCTCGTGCTGATGGACCATTATCTGCGGCACCGTGCGCAGAACGCGGACGTCGTGCAGACGACGCCGCCCATACCCGCCGGGCCACCGCCGCGGTGAACCGCGGCGATGCGGCGGTCGCGGCCGGCTACCTCAGCTACTTCGGCGCCGTCGGCGTCATCCAGCCGTACCTGCCCGTGCATCTGGCGGCGCTCGGCTATTCGGCCGGCGCGATCGGCGTGCTGCTCGGCCTGTGGAACGCCGCGCGCGTCATCGGGCCACTGGCCGTCGCGGTCCGCGCCGACGCCCACGCCGACCGGCTGCGGGTCCTGAGGCTCCTCGGCCTCGCGAGTCTCGCGAGCGCCGCGGTGGTCGCGACGGCGCGACTGCCGCTCGCCGTCGGTGGCGCGCTCGTGCTCCTCAGCCTCAGCTTCCACGGCCTCATGCCGGTGTACGACGCGCACGCCATCGAGCGGCTCGGCAGCCGCGCGCACCGCTACGGGCGGCTGCGCCTGTGGGGTTCGATCGGCTTCGTGCTGACGGCCGGCGCCACGGGATTCCTCGTGTCGGCGCGCGGCCCGGGCGCGATCCGCTACGCACTCGTCGCGCTCGTCGCCCTCACGGCGCTCGTCCTGTGGACGGTGCCACGGGCGGCTGCCGCACGCGGGCCGGCGATGGGTCGTGCGGAGTTCGTGCGGGCCCTCCGCGATCGGCGCCTCGTGACGTTCCTCGCGGTCTGCTTCCTGCACCTCGCCGGCTTCGGCGCGTACTACGGGTTCTACTCCCTGTACCTCCTCGGCGCAGGCTACGGCAGCGGCACGGTCGGCCTGCTGTGGGGCACGGGCGTGCTGGCGGAGATCGCGCTCTTCGTCGCAGGACCGCGGATCCTCGCCCGGCGGCCCCTGCCGCGCCTCCTCGAGGTGTCGCTCGCGGCGACCGTGGTCCGCTGGCTCTTGGTCGCGGCGTTCCCGGGGGTGCTCGGCGTGCAGGTGCTGGCCCAGCTGCTCCACCTGGCGAGCTTCGGCCTGTTCCACTCGGTCACCGTGCTGCTCGGACCGGCGCTACTGCCTGCCGGGGCGACCGTGAGGGCGCAGGCGCTCGTCTCGGGCATCGGCTGGGGCGCGGGCGGGGCTGCCGGCAGCCTTCTGGCAGGGGCCCTGTGGGAGCGCCTGGGGCCGCAGCCGGTGTTTCTGGGGGCCGCGGCGCTGGCCGGGGCGGCATGGCTGCTCGCGAGGCGGAGTGCCGGCGACTGGCCGGCCCGCGGCTGAGGATCAGCCTCGGTCCGCCGATATGGTGGAGGCGGGTGTTTCGGTCAATAGTGTGGACATCGTCGAAGTTTTGGTGCGTAACTATTTCTAGGCTATATTTCGTCAAATACACTCTGTACTTGTGAATCAGCGACTTGTGATGGATTTCACGTTCGCTTTGTAGCTTGAGGGGCCTTGCGGCCCGTCGTCGGTCGCTCATCGGGGTAATTAGATGGTCACCAAATTGCGCGTCATGATCGGGATGCTGCTGCTCGCACCCGCCCTGGCGCATGCCCTCGGCCTCGGCGACGTCCGCCTCGGGTCGGGCCTTAATCAGCCGCTCGCAGCGGAAGTCGAGATCGTCGGCGCCTCGCCCGAGGACCTGCTGCAGCTGCGCGTGGCACTGCCGAGTCGCGACATGTTCTCGCGCTACGGCGTCGACCGCCCCGCATTCCTCTCGAATTTCACGTTCAACGTCGGCCGCGACGCCGCCGGGCGCGCCGTGATCCAGGTGCGCTCCACCGAGCCCGTCACCGAGCCCTTCGTCACTTTCCTGATCGAGGCGACCTGGCCGCGCGGCCACCTGATCCGCGAATACACGGTGCTGCTCGATCCGCCCGTGTTCGAGGCGAAGAATTCGCAGGCGCCACCCATCGCCGCCGCGCGCACCGGCGAGAGCGCCGCGGCCGCCGCGGGCGCCGTGGTACGTGCGCCGGCGAGCGCCGGCGAGTCGCCGCCGCGCGCCGCGGCGAGCGCTGCGAGTGGCGCGGGCGCGAGCGAATATCGCGTGCAGCCGAACGACTCGCTGTCGGCCATCGTGCGTCGCTCCGGCGTCTCCTCGAAGGCCGACGTCGACCGCGCGATGCTCTCGACCTTCCGTGCCAATCCGTCCGCCTTCGACGGCAACATCAATCGCCTGCACAAGGGTGCGCTGCTCAAGCTCCCCGGCGCCGACGAGTGGGGCGCGCTCGGTGTCGCCGAGGCCGAGCGCGAGGTCGGCCGGCAGATGGCCGACTGGCACCCGTCGGCGGCGGGCGCGCACGCCGCCGGCGACGAGGCCCGCCTGCGGCTCGTGCCGCCGGCCGAACCCGGCAAGGGCCAGGGCGGCGGCGCGGCACCGGCACCCGCCGGCGAGTCGCAGCGCGTCGCGGCGCTCGAGAAGGAGCTCGCCGAATCGAAGCGCCTGCTCGAGCTCAAGAGCGCCGAGCTCGCGAGGCTCGAGGCCCAGGCGAAGCCAGGCACGGCGGTACCGCCGCCGGTGGCGCCCCCCGTCACGGCGCCGGTGGCACCGAAGCCCGAGGCCGTGAAGCCGACGCCGCCGCAGGCAGAACCGGCCAAGCCCGAGACCGCAGCGCCTGCCGCCGTCACGCCGGCCGTTACCCCGCCGCCGGCGAAGCCGAAGGCCGTGCCCGTCGAGACGCCGCCCGAGCCCGGCTTCTTCTCGACGCTGACCGACAATCCGCTCTACCTCATCCTCGGTGCGGCCGTGGTGCTGCTCGCGGGGCTGTTCGGCTACAACGTCGTGCGTCGCCGCCGCAGCGAGGCCGGCATCGACGACGCCTTCGCACCCGCCGCGTCGCAGCCCTCTGCACCCGCGGGTGACCACGAAGACGACCACGCGGCGATGGTCGTCGAGGAGTCGGACGACGACTCGGGCGAGTTCGTGCAGCCGGCACGCGCCAAGGCCGCTGCCCCCGCCGCGGCCCCGGCGGCTGCGACCAGCTCGATCGAGGACACGATCTCGTCCGAGACCTCGCTCAACCTCGAGCAGGCCGACCCGCTGGCCGAGGCCGACTTCCACATGGCCTACGGCCTCTACGACCAGGCCGCCGACATCGTCAAGCTCGCGATCGGCCGGGAGCCCGCCCGCCGCGACCTCAAGCTGAAGCTCCTCGAGGTGTACTTCGTCTGGGGCAACAAGGACGCGTTCCTCGAAGTCGCCCGCGACCTCAACCGCACGCGCGACGCCGCGCCCGCGGGCGAGTGGGACAAGGTCGTCATCATGGGCCGGCAGATCGCCGGCGACGACGCGATGTTCGCCGGCGCCGCGGCCGCCGCGCCCTCGACCGACGTCGACGTCGACCTCGAGGCGGGCGGTGCGCAGAGCGTCGACCTCGAGCTCCTCGGCGACTCGCCGTCGGCACCGGCGAGCCTGCAGCACGACGATTTCGTCGACCTCGACCTCGGCCAGGCGCTGGCCGGCGCCGACTCGACCGCCGACACGGGCGAGTCGAAGACGCTCGATCCCGATCGACTCGACCTGATGCTGGAAGGCGAGTCGGCCGACCACGACCACGGCGGCGGCACGACGCGCGAGATGCGCCCGCAGGTCGATTCCCCGACCGTCGAGCAGCCGGCGCTGCGCGCCTCGGAGGCGCCGACCGTCGAGACGCCGATGATGGCGGGCAACGACCAGACCATCCGCGACAAGCTCGACTCCGCGCTGAAGCGCAGTCCGGTGGCCGCCGATGCGACCGCCGAG
>Ga0181519_10004727_pt1 | contig 10979 bp, 7 predicted proteins | sample PEATcosm2014_Bin_26_FD_121102 | JGI IMG/M metagenome (GOLD analysis project Ga0181519, IMG submission 121102) | Peatland microbial communities from MTU Mesocosm Facility, Houghton, MI, USA - PEATcosm2014_Bin02_10_metaG | ecosystem: Environmental > Terrestrial > Soil > Wetlands > Peat | place... | reverse complement strand
CCGACCACCATCAAGAAAGACGTCGCAAACGCGATTCACACTCGCACGCTTGTCGGCGTGCAAAGTGTGGCAGGCAAAACAACCGATACGACCACGTCGTATGCGAGCCAATCGATAGGTACGATCCCGACTCCGGATCGAAAATTCGATGCCGTTCATGCCAATGGCCCGAACGGCTGGCAAATGCTCGAACTTGGCGGGACTGCTCCCAAACCGGAGGCCGACCGCTGGTTCGCGATTGAACCCGCCTACACGAGCAACGCTCAACTCAAGAATAGCCCCAACACGCAAGTCGTCGCGTTGGACGACTTGCCGCCGCCTGTTCACGTCGAACAGCAACTTCACGCCGTCCCCCGTCTAAGCCCGTTCGTCTACCGGGAAGCAACACTCACGTTCTCGCAGGGCCTGCCGCCAGGCCCCGTGTCGGTCTATGTCAACACACGATTTGTCGGTGAAGACAACATCGCCTCGTTTCACCGACCAGGTCAGAAATGGACGATTGGGCTGGGCGTTGATCCGACGCTGCACACGAGCTACAAGCCGCCGCGCAGGACGCTGTCCAGCCCCGGTTCGAACCTCGCCTTGGCCGATTATGCGTATAGCCTTACGGTCGAAACCGCCCTGGCATCCCAGACGCTCGACAAACTGATCTTGGAGGATCGCTTACCGACGCTGAGCCATCCGGGCGACGTAACGGTTCTCGACGCGTTCGAGGTTGATGCGCAAGGAACCCAATTGATGCATCCGGTTGCCCACATTGATTCGGCGAAGATCGTCTGGACGCTGACGAACGTTAATCTCGGGCCGGCGCAGTTGCAGAAGTTCTACCGCTTCTCGATCCAAGGGCCGGCCGATTAGACCTAGCTACAGGCCGCGAAAGATGGCCTTCCCGCGCCGTTCCGCCCCGGCGTAGGGAAGCATTCGTCGAGATGCGCATGTTGGACTCAAGGCACGACGGGGTTGCGCGCAATGGTCCTTGTAGCCCGATCGACGGCTGTCGAACTCGCCGAGAACAGGTCGGCGACGCACGATTTCGGTCACCAAGTCATAGGCGGTCACGAGTTCGATTCATCGCGGAAGGGTTCTCCTGCGGAAGCGCGCGTATTCGCCGACTTGGTCGTCACTTTCCGATGCTAACCGCCCAAAGCACGCGTACTCGGGAACCCTGTCAGACCATTTCAGGCCAAGCTGCCGGCTCGGCGGGCGACTGGTCGGCGCATGAAAAACCCCCGGAGTCGCGAGCTTTCCGGGGGTTCTAGAGCGAGGACGACGGGACTCGAACCCGCAACCACCGGATCGACAGTCCGGTACTCTAACCAATTGAGCTACGTCCCCAAATCGAGCGGAAGTCTCGTATTATACGTCTCTAAGCGCGGCTCGCAAGAGCTTCCGATTCTCGACTCCAGCTCCTTTTTCCGTAGCTGCCGGCCCCCGCTCGGGAAGACGGTCAAGATCGTAGCGAATTTGCTGATTGTCCGGTCTTGGGCGGCTCGCTGCCCGGTCCTGGGTGGCTCATGGACTTCGGTTCCCAGCCCGCCTGAAGACGGGATTTGAGCTATGGTTTCCAGAGGCGAGGAATCGGGACTAGCCTCGCCGCCGTCCCAGTTGCCGGGTGAATCGATGTTCTCACGAGCCTATTCCGAAGCACTAAGCTACATCGACTCGCTTTCTCCGGAGGAATGGATGCTGGTCCTGGTCGGCGTCGTGCTGTGGGGCATCTTCTGCATGCGTAGCTTCAGTTCCCAAGCCAATTGACCGACCATCGCGAAAAACCAAGGACGGCTGGCCACGCGTGCCGGCCAGATCCAATAGCCTCGTAATCAAGGATCCTGCCGTGTTGTTCGGTTTCGATCTGTTGCTTCCGCAACTTCCCGCGACCGTGGCCTTGGGCGCCGTCGCCGTGATCGGCTACCTGCTGGGACGACATCAGCGGGCTTTGGCCGCCGCCACCAATGACCAGTCGCGCCGCGACATCAAGCGGGCTCGACTGATCGCGTCCGACCTGGAACGCATCACGCAGGACATTCGCAAGAGCCTGGCTCAGCATCATGCCAGCGTGGCCCGTTTCAAGAATCGCGTTTCCGATCTGAGCAGCAAAGAGAACGAGTCGGCGTGCCAGAGTCTCTGCCTCGAGGCCGAAGAGATCCTGCGGCCGACGATGCAGTTCGCGGCGCATATCGCCCAGGCCTACGACCAGATCCGGCAGCAAAGTTCGCACCTGATGACCTTCACCGAGGTGCGGACCGACGCGTTGACCGGCGTGAGCAATCGTCGGGCCATGGACGACAGCATGGAAACCCTGGTCGCGATGAAGGTCCGCTACCAGAACCCCTTCGCGATCGCGATCTGCGACATCGACAACTTCAAGTCCATCAACGATCAGCGGGGGCACGTGGCGGGCGATGAAGCCTTGCAGGGCGTCGCTCGGTTGCTCGATGATGCGGCGCGCGAAACCGATATCGTCGCCCGCTACGGCGGCGAGGAGTTCGTCGTTCTGATGCCGCAAACCAGCATGGCGGGAGCGGCGACGTTTGCCGAGCGCATTCGCGCCACGATCGAGCGCAAGCTCAACGTCACGGTCAGCATCGGCGTGGCCGAAATCGAAGACGGCGAGAGCGGGGCCGAATTGCTCGGACGCGCCGACAAAGCCCTGTACCATGCCAAGCACGCCGGTCGCAACCTGGTGGCGCTGCACGACGGCCAGACTGTCGAAACGCTCGCCCCGCGCGTGGCGGTCGACTACTGACCCGCCGCGCGCCGATCCGAACGGCGGACCAGCAGCGCGGTCAGGGGCCGTCGCCGCGAGCCGCCAACACGTCGCGCCACAACACGCGAAGTTCGATCTCTCGCGGACGCAATTCGGCCAGATACGCTTCCAAGAAGCGCAGGCAATTGGGTTTGGCCAGGCAATCGGCGCTCGACAAGCTGCGAGCCAGCGAGGCCAAATTCTCGACCTGCTCGGCGTAAGTCAGCCGGCGGCGAAAGCGAATCCCGTCCAGCTCGCGCAGCCAAACGTCGAGCGACGCTTCGCGCGGGCGGACCAGGATATGCCGCGCCGAGAGGCCGACGTGCGTGGTGCGCCAAGCGTGCATTCGCCCTAGCATTCGCCCCAAGCTAGCCGCGCCTTGGAACGAGCGGCGAGCCCGTTCCTCACGTTCGCCTTGGGCGAGCTGGCCCAGGTAGCTCACTAGGTCGATCGCCCCCTCGATTCGCTGGCTGACGAGATAGCTGACCGCGCCCGACAGCTTGCGCCGCGGCACGCACACGGCCAGCGGCCGCGGCGTCGACACACCCCGATCGAGCAGCGAGTGGCCAGCATACCACCACCACAATGCCCGGTTGCGCCCGGTCGGACCGACGATCGTTCGCCACCACGGCCAGGGCGTAATCGGCTGGCAGACGACCGGTATGCGAGTCGCTCCGAGCGGCAGTTCGCTGATCCCCGCGTTCCCGACGTCGCCATGCGACGATTCGCCGGCAGCATGCGCCCAGCGTTCCGGTTCATCCAACAACCGCACGAGATCGGCCGGGGCCACCTCGGCGACCGCATGTCCGCGCGCGCTGGCAGTTTCGAGAGCGTAGTAGTCGCGATTCGTTTGCAGCGAACGCTTGGCCCGGCCGCGTTGGATGTTGCAGGCATAATCGCGAGTGGCCCGAGCGATTTCGCCGACGGCTCGCCGCTCGTCGCCGGGATTCCAGCCGCCGCGTTCGAGCCGATAGGTCCGCCAGAAGCGCATGCGTTCGGTGATGCTGGCGCGTCCGCCCCAGTCGGAGTTGAGCATGATCAGGCTTCGCCGCGTGGCCGTCCACGGAAGCGGACCCGAGAAGCGAATGCCCGGCAGGTCGACCAGGTACAAGGCCGGCTCGATGTCGCGAGAGTCGGCCGAGCAGGTGTCGAGGCGCACCAGCACGTTACCGCCGTGGAAGTCGTCGTGGAACACGCCCGCCTGGTGCGCCGCCGCGCACAACCGGGCCAAGGCGACGGCCAGCTTCCGCCGCAAATGCCGTTGATCTCCGGCCGACAGTTGCGGAAGCCGATGCTCGACGAAGGTATTGAGCGAAACGGCGTGCGGAATGCCCTCGGTGATGAGGTAGTTGTCCCTCACGATGCCCGAGCAGTGGACCTCACCCAGGCCGATCGGCCGAATCGTCGGCACGCTTCGCCGTGCCAATTCGACCGCCTTGCGAAACTCGCGCCGCGATGCGCTCGCTCGCAGCAAGTGCCGCCCCAAGTCCATCACGTCTGGGCAACGGTAGTGCTTCAAGAAGATCGTGCGCTCGGGAAGATCGACGCGATAGACGGTGCGTCGCGTTCCCTTCTTGACGATCTGCGCCTGTCCGCGCTGGAGCCACTCGTAGAGCCGCAGTCCCTGGGGCCCCAGCAAGGTTTCCTGCCATTCCGGCACGACCTCCCAGCGGACCTGTTCCAAGGCCGACTCGTCGGCTGCTAGTCGATCTTCGACTCCGTTCACACTCGGCATCCTGCGAGGTGCTACCGGGGGCGTCGCGGTTTCGCCCGGCGGTCAATAGACTCCTTCCGCAGGATTGTACCCGAGCTTATCCCCCTGTCGTAGGTCAGCCGTGGCCTCTTCCTTTCGACCGACCTTCTCGTAGACCATGCCCCTGTGGTGGTACATGACAGCCAGGGTTTCGTTGTAATAGCGAAGCCGGCGAGCCAAAAAGCCGGCCGGGGCCACGCGACGTCGAGCCGCCGACAACGGAACCCGCCGCTCCTCCTCGGTTCGACCGATCGCCAGGTCCAGGTCGGTTAGGGCTTCAGTCTGATTGCCCAGCAAGTGCTGGATGAGACCGCGAGTGTCGAGGAAGGCGGGAATGTCACCGCCGGCCATCCGCAGCGCAAGTTCCACGTCAGCCAGAGCTTCCTTCAACTCGACCCCGGCCAATGCCCGAGCGTAGGCCCGGGCGTTGAGCGGGATCGCATCCGAGTCGAGCCGTGTCTTGACCGCCTCGTTGGCGTCTTCGAGAGCTCGTTTCGTGTCGCCGAGCCGCTGGTAAACCTGGCTGCGGTGCATGTAGGTCCATGACAGCCGCCGACGGGCAATCGGATCGAGCTGGGCTCCGGTCTTGCGGCCTGCCAGAGTCTTGAGCGCACCGCCATCGAGGCTGATGACCCGATCGCTATCAGCCAACGCTCCCGCCAGATCCTTGGCCTCGAGGCGCCAGGTAGCCCGCAGGAAATACAGCTCCGGCCGATCGTGGCCAAACCAAATGGCCCAATCCATTTCGGTCAGCGCCCCGTGCACGTCGTCGTTCGAGATGCGGTGTTCGGCCACCTCGGCCAGCCATTCCGAAGTCGCGAGGCGCGCGATCGTCGTCAGCGGCGAATCCAACACCAGCACGACCGCCACCACGGCCAACATCCCGACCAGGACGTACTTTCCGCGCTGCCCTATCCCGCGCCGCGGAATCCCACTCGCCTCGTCGCGTGAGGCTTGCGAGCCTAGTCCGGCCGATTCGAAGGTTTGCGGAATGGGAAAGCCGTGCTTATCGACCGGTCGATCCGAATGTTTCATAGGCACTCTCGCAGGCACTGAAAGTGACGGCTTACCCCGCGTCACCCCCTACTGCGAAGATAGCCCTCGGCCGCTGAGGCAGCAAGCGGTAGGACGGAGCCACCCGATACTAAGGGGAGTTGCACGATTCCGAGACGCGTCGCCGGCCTAACGGTAAGAAGGCTTTGAACATAAGGTCGCAAAGGACGTGAAGGAAGGCGACGGAGGATCTGCGGATGACCCCGATTAATGGCAGATGAACGGGAAATCGAGATCGACGCCCAGCATCTGCTTGCTTCTTCTCCGCGTCCCTCCCCGTCTCCATCAGCGTTCATTCGCGTTCATCTGCGGCCCCGTGCTTCTCGGTTTTTTTCCCTCCGTCTTCTTCGCGCCCCTCGCGAACTTCTGTTGAATGTCCGCTCGTTGCCCGGCTTCCAGGATCGCGAGCAGTAAGTCAGGAGCCTTGCGAAACTGCCGAAACACAGCGATGGCCGGCTATTTCGCGCTGGGCAATTTGATCAGCCAGACCTCGGCGACTTCGGTGCTGCGCTGCCGCTCGCCGCAACTCCAGGACAGCTCGAGCCGTCCGCTGCGTGTGGCCTCGACCGGAATCGGAAACTCCTGCTCGATCGCCTGTTTCGGCTCGATCTGCTCGGCCACCACGTGCTTCTCGTTGGCCACCAACCGCATCAGCCGGCTCTCGCGACCCGAATAGCTGGCGCGCACGGCGTAATGTGCCGTCGGGTCAAGGTCCTCGTACACCAGCCGCAAGGGGAGGCCGTATAGCGTGCAAGCTTGCTTCTTCCAGGCCAGCGGAATCTCCTTGTCCTGCGGCCGATCGATGATGTAGTAGAACGTCACGCGCGGGCTGTTGAGCGTGCCCGGGTCGGTGGCCCAGGCCACGTCGTTCACGATCCGCGACGCGGTTCCAGGCACGCCGAGATTGTCATAGAACCCGCCGGGCCCTGGATCGGTCCGATGCAACACACGCTCGATCGCCGCTCGGCGCTCCGGCTCGCTGCCTAGCTTGCGTATGTCTCGGAACTGCGCTCCGAGCCAAGCGACGTCGTTGAGCGGCTCGTCGATCCCGTCCAGGAACGCGCCGCGCGTGCGATGCTGAGCCTGGTGCCTGGCGACCGAGGTCTGCCAGCCGATCTGGTGGAACAGAATGTCGGCCAGCTCGATGCACTTTGCCTTCAGTTCGACGCCGACGGGCTGCGATTGAGGCCCCGCCAGAATCGCCTCGGCGCGGTCGATCGCCGCGAGCATATCATTGCCCGAGCTCAATGCCTCGCGCGCCTGACGCTCGAGGTCGGTCTCGTGGATCAACCGCCGCTGAATGTACGCATCGTAGTGCGCGCGAAGTAGCGGCATCCGAAACCGATAACTCTCTCGTGCCCGCTGCGGCAACGCTTGCTCCAGTCCTTGCCACAGGTCAAGCGTGACGCCGATCTGCGGATTCACGGCCACCGGCCCGACCCAATTCTGCTCCAGCGCCAACAGTCCCTGGGCGATGTCGTCGGCATGGTGCGGGTCGATGAACAGCCGCGCGTAGTCGCGAAGCGTGTCGATCACCTGCGTGTTCGGATCCCAATCCTGGTCGCCCCACACGAACTTGTTCACGTCGTCGGCGATCCCCTCGCTGTAGGTCAGCGAACCGCACATCCGATCGGCGAACACGTTCTGAATGGTCTTCATGGCCCGCGGCCGTGGGTTGTAGCATTCGCGGTGCAGCGTGATCGCGAAGGCCAGATCCCAGTTCGGCACCGGGTATTGGCAATCGACGTTGTGCGTGATGTCCGGGTAGTTGCGAACCGGCAGCGCCGGATCGGTGCGGCGGCGAAGCTCGTCGATCGTCACCGGTTCCCACGGCGCGAAGCACGAGCCGCCCAGCCAGTCGGGCTTCTTGTTGAGCTGCGCGAAGAACGAATCGACCCACTGCTTGGTCGGTTCGAAGGCCTGCGGCGAGACCCAGATCTTGGCCTTCGGATGGTGCTTGCGCAACACCTGGGCCATCTTCTCCAGCCAGGGGAAGAGCACGTCGGGCTCGAGGTTTCCCGGGTCGCCACCCGGCACGAGAATATGATCGACCCGCTTCAGCTTGCTGAACACCTCGTCGCGCTCGGCCAGCTCGGCCGCGATTCCCTTCTCGCTCACGTAGTCCTTGCCCATGTTCGGATACCAGAGCCAGACGTCGAGCCCATACGAAGCGATCACCTCGTCGACGCGGACCAGCATCTCGAGCGGAGCGACCTTCATGTGCGGACTGCTCGGCTTGTCGTCGGTCCGTGGTGGCATCAGCTCGATGCTGTTCGAGCCAAACAGCGCCAGATCGCGGATATAGCGGTCGTACTGCTCGACGCTCCAGGCGTCGTAGGCATTCACCTTGGGCCGATAACCGAGCTGATGTCCACGCAGCGGATACTTGGGCGTGGTAACGACGTGCAGATCGGCCGGGAGCGTGAACTCGCCGGGAGCGAGCGAGCTCTTGCGCAGCAGCCGGCCGACGCCATAGAGCAGGCCGCGGGCATCGGCTCCGGCCAGCAAGATCGTCGGCCGCTCGGTCGCTGAGACGAGCAGCGCGAAGCCTTCCGGCCCGAGCTTCGCGGCCGCCTCCTCGAACCCTGGAGCACCTGGCCCGGCGTATTGATTCGCTTGCGAACCGAGGCCCAAGGCAATGACCGGCCCCGTTCCTTCGGTCCAATGATCCGCCACGGGCAAGTCGATGCCCGATCGCTCGCGCACTTCCTCGCGCAGAATCTCGACCGCGCGGCGCTCCAGCGGCGCCTGCTCCTTCGGCACGACGATCGATGCCTGGCGGAGGTCGATCGCTGGCGCGGCGTGCGTTAAGCTAGGAGCGAGCAGGGCCAGGGTCACGAAGAGCAGCGAACGAAGCAAGCGGGGCATGACGATTCCTCGGTGGGCATGAGTCCTGGGCGGACGGCAGGCATGAACGAAGTCAAAGGTTATCATTTGGTCGTGCGGCTCGGCGCCTCGCAAACGCGCCGCCGGCTCAAGGGAGTCGGCTATGGCGTTCGCAAGGTCGAGACGGCCGGCACCGGTCGCGCGCTCATCATCCACACCGCCACCGGCGAGCATCTCGTGCGGCTGCGCTCGCTGTTCGATGGGCTGATCGAAGATCCGCCGCCCCGCGAACCGCGGGCGACAGAGCCCGAATCACCGTAATCAAATCGCGGGTTCTCGAAACGGGGAGGAATCGAACAGAAGCTCGCAAAGGAAGGCGGACGGAGAAGCCGGAAATGAACGGGCATGCACGCGAATGAAACAGCTCTGACGAAGCTTGAAATCGCATTTCCTCACCTCTGCGCACCTCGGCGGCGTCTGTGGTCGTTATCCAGTCTTCACGTTCATTTCCGTGTATTCGCGTCTATTTCCGGCCCCTTGTTTCCCGTTTTCTTCTCCCCGTCTGTTGTTTCGCGCTCTTCGCGACCTTCTGTTCGATTGCCGCACTTTGTGCTCCCCTTGGAAAGGGAGTGCGGCCACTCCGCTCAGTCCGGAAGGATCTTGATCCGAATGTTGCGGTACCAGACGCGGCCGTCGGGGTCGTGGGCTTGGAGCGCGATGGCGCCGTGCGACAGAACGCGGCCTTCGCGTCCCTTGGGCCGCACGGGATTCTCCGGCTCGGTGTAGTCGACCGTGGTCTTACCGTTGATCGTCAGCACGATCCGTTTGCCTTCGACGCGAATGTCGTAGGCGAACCACTCGTCGTCCTTGACCGGCGACTCGTCGAGATCCTCGATCACCAGCAGCCCACCGGTACGCCGCTTGTCTTTGTGCGTCGTGCTGATCTGGGCTTCGTAGCCCTTTTTCAGCGCGCCGATCTGCTCGGCCGTGTGAAAGAAGATGCCGCCGTTGGAGCCCGGCTTGGTCTTCACTTCGAGCTTCAGTTCGAAGTTCTTGAAGTCGTGATTGCCGACTGGTCCGACGTAGAACAGATGGGCCATCGGCCCGCCGCCAGACTCGATCGTCCCGTCGACGACCTTGAAGACTTCCGGATGATCGGCCGCCTTCCAGCCGTCGAGCGTGCTGCCGTCGAACAGGCTCTGAAAACCGCTCTCTTCGGCCCGTGCGATGGTCCCGACGAGCGACATGGTCAATGCCACCAGGCCGGCGGCAAACGAACGCGAAAACATGACGATCCCCCTGGATTTGGCGAGCGATGCGGATACGAAACCAGAATACGCGACGCCCCAGCCCGGAGCAAACGAAGACTGTGGCGGACCGCCCGCCGGGCCGTTATGCTCCACGGCGTCGTGAGTTCACCCTGGCGGAGCCCGTCGCATGAAGAAGCACCTCCTGGCGTTGGTCGTCCTGGCACTCGTTACCGGCCTGGCTCGCGGTGCCACTCCCGAGAGCCAGGCCCCGAAGCTCGACACGCAGCGTGGCGACGAAATGCTCGCCGCCTATTTCCGCCAAGAGACTGCCCGGCTGGCGGCGCGTTCGCTGGCCGACATCCGCACGCTCGACGACTGGAACAAACGCAAGGGAGAGTACCGCCGTCAACTGTTCGAGATGCTAGGGCTCGACCCGCTGCCCGAGCGCACGCCGCTCGAAGCCCGCACGACGGGCACGTTGGAGCGAGATGGTTTCAAGGTCGAGAAGGTCGTATTCCAGAGCCGGCCGCAGCTCTACGTGACCGGCACGCTCTACTTGCCGAAAGACACGTCCAAGCCGGCCCCGACGATTCTCTATGTCTGCGGTCACGGCACGGTGAAGAAAGACGGCGTGGCCTACGGCTCGAAGGCCAAGTATCAACACCACGGCGAGTGGTTCGCCCGGCATGGTTATGTGTGCCTGACGATCGACACCTTGCAGCTTGGCGAGATCGAAGGCTTGCACCACGGCACGTATCGCGAAGGGATGTGGTGGTGGCCGGCCCGGGGCTACACGCCGGCCGGCGTCGAGGCTTGGAACTCGATCCGCGCGCTCGACTATCTCGAGACTCGGCCCGAGGTCGATAAGACGCGCTTCGGCGTGACTGGCCGCTCCGGGGGCGGGGCCTACAGTTGGTGGCTCGCCGCGCTCGACGAGCGCATCCAAGCCGCCGTGCCCGTCGCCGGGATCACCGACCTCCAGAACCACGTCGTCGACGGCTGCGTCGAGGGGCACTGCGACTGCATGTACCAGGTGAACACGTACGGCTGGGACTATGCCCAGGTCGCGGCCCTGGTCGCGCCGCGGGCCTTGCTGATCGCCAACACCGACAGCGACGGCATCTTCCCGCTCGACGGCGTCGAACGGCTGCACGCCCAGGTGCGGCGGATCTACAAGCTGCACGGGGCCGACGATAAGCTCGGCCTACAAATCTCGCCGGGCCCGCACAAGGATATCCAGGAACTTCAGATCGCGGCTTTCCGTTGGTTCGACAAGCATCTGCGCAAGGAAGACCGCCTGATCGACCAGGCGGCCGTCCCGCTTTTGGAGCCCGAACAGCTCAAGGTTTTT
>Ga0181519_10004726_pt1 | contig 10980 bp, 12 predicted proteins | sample PEATcosm2014_Bin_26_FD_121102 | JGI IMG/M metagenome (GOLD analysis project Ga0181519, IMG submission 121102) | Peatland microbial communities from MTU Mesocosm Facility, Houghton, MI, USA - PEATcosm2014_Bin02_10_metaG | ecosystem: Environmental > Terrestrial > Soil > Wetlands > Peat | place... | reverse complement strand
GTGGTAAACCTTTCTCGCTTCGCGCAGAACGCAGGGCTCGACCTCTCTGCCTTCGAAGGAGCCACGCTCTGCGAGATGTTCGGGAACACGCCCTTCCCGGTCATCGGCAAGGATCCGTACCCGCTGACGATGGGGCCCCACGGCTTCTTCTGGTTCTCGGTGGAGAACGAGCCGGCCATCGAGGCGGGCTCTCGCCCCACGATCGAGGTCGACGGCTCATGGCTCGACGTGCTGGCCGATGGCCCCAACGGACCGCTGGACAAGGCGTTGACGAGCTTCTACAAGGGTCATGACTGGCTCCGAGACGAGGGCCGCGTGGTGGCCTCGGCCTCGCTCAAGGGCACGATGGCCCTCCACGACGACGCGGCGTCGCTCACCCCGGAGACCGCCGTGTTCGCCGAGATCGAGGTGACCTTCGAGTTCGGCGAGCCCGAGCGACACCTCCTCGCGCTCGGCTTCGCCTCCAAGGCCCGAGGGGAGCGGCTGGCGAGGGAGCGACCCGACGTCGTGGTCGCCGCGCTCAGCACCACCGCCGGCTCGGGCTACCTCGTCGACGCGGTGGCCTTGCCGACCTTCGTCCAAGAGCTCATCGCGGAGGTCGAGCACCGAGGCAGGCCCGAGGGAAGCCTGGGGCCGAGTGCCCGCGTCATCACCAGCCTGGCCACGCCCGCGCTTGGCCGTCTGGCGAAGAGCGTGGCGTCAGGGACCATCGAGCCCTTGGCCAACGCCAGCACCACGGACGCCTCGGTGGTCGACGATCGCCTGGTGGTCAAGGTGACCCGACGCCTGATCGAAGGACCATCACCGGGCGTCGAGCTGCTGTCGTTCCTCAGCGACCGAGCGCGCTTCGATGCCTCTCCTCGCTTCGCCGGTTGCCTGGAGCTCCGCTCGGGCACCGGAGGAGAGACGGCGACCACCCTCGTCGCCCTCGAGGAGTACCTCGTCCACGAATCCGGGGGCCTCGACTACGTGGTCGACGCCCTGGTCCACAGCCTGGAAGAGACGCTCGCCCACGGCATGACGCACGACATCGAGATGCTCGAGCCGGTGCGGATGGTCGACGTCGTCACCTCGACGTACCCCGCGGACCACGCCCTGCTCGGCCCTCACCAGGAGTGGGCGCTGCAGATCGGCCACCTGGTGGGCTCGCTGCACCTCGCCTTGGCCTCTGATCGAGAGGACCCCGACCTTCGACCCGAGTCCTTGGGCCTCAGTGAGCGCCAAGCGATGTACCACCGGACGAGGCGCATGGCGCGAGCGGCGCTCGTGGACGTCGACGAGGACGATCCGAAGAGCCTCCAAGCGCTCGCTGGCATGGAGGCCGAGCTGTTCGACCATCTCCGTCGGCTCCCGTCGACGCCTATGGCGGTCGAGAAGATCCGCGTCCACGGCGACTGCCAGCTGACCAACCTCCCCTGGCGGGGCCGCGACTTCGGCATCGTGGGCTTCGAGGGAGAGCCAGGCCGCTCGCCGGTCCAACGGCGAGCGAAGCAGCCCGGTGCGGTGGACCTGGCGGGGATGGTCCGGTCATTTGACAACGCAGCCCGGCTGGGCTCCGAGCGCATCGAGCGGGACCTGACGGCGGCGATCCCGGACGGCATGGTCGACAAGTGGGTCTCGACGTGGTTCCGGTGGGTCTCCGGCACGTTCTTGCGCGGGTACCTCGAGACGACGAGCGGCGCCCCCTTCGTCCCCGCGGAGCTCGAGCACCTAGGCGTGCTCGTGGAGTTCTATCTGCTCGAGCAGGCCATCTTCGAGCTCCAGCGCGACCGGATCGCTCGACCCGACCAGCTCGACATCATCGCCACGAGGATCTTGCAGATCCTGCGTCGACCGGCTTGAGCCGGGTCCACGCCGGAGCCGCTCTGTGGTCTTCTCTGCGGGCCACCCCTCGGTCGAAGAGGTCGGCTCGAGGACCAGGTGCCATGCTGATCGAGAATCAAGATGGATCGGGGGTTTCGCCATCGGTTCGGTGGGTACGAGATAGATGCACGGCCTGCGTCCTCTGGGACAATCTGTACTCGTAGGGAGCCGAGCTAATGCCAGGAGGGACAATGGCCGAACAAGACTTCGAGGTACGAGAGCACTCCCACGCGGAGCTTGAGGTGATCTCGGTGGTCGGTGAGATCGATCTGGCGACCGCACCTCAGCTGCGCACGGTGCTCGATCGAGTCCTCGACGCGGGAGCGGTGTCGCTGATCGTGGACCTCTCGGGCACGACCTTCATCGATTCGACGGCCTTAGGCGTGCTGATCGGCGCGTGGAAGCGCACGCAGAACGAGGGCCGCTCGATGAGCGTGGTGGCGTCAGACCCCCGGATCCTCCGGGTCTTCGAGATCACGGGGCTCACCGACCTCTTCCCGCTGCACGGCACCCTCGACGAGGCGATGGCTTCATGAGCGAGGTGATCGAGCTCACCATGCCGGTGGATCCCGATCTGCTGATGGTGGTGCGCTTCACGGCGGCTGCCATCGCGGCTCGGGCTGAGTTCGACCTCGAGGAGGTCGAGGACCTTCGCCTTGCGGTCGACGAGCTGTGCGTCTCGCTGATCCGGAACCGTGATGGGGGGCGCCTCGCGCTGTGCTTCACTCGAGACGACGACCAGGTGGACGTCACGTGCAGGTTCGTGCCGAACGCCTCGGATCCACCCAAGCGTGAAGCCCTCGATGAGCTCTCGCTCTCGCTCTCGCTGCAGATCATCGACGCCTTGGTTGACGAGCATGGCCTCGGTGGTCCTGATGACCCCGAGACGTCATGGCTACGCAAGAGGCGAGCCCACGCCACCGCGTGATGTCGAGCAGCGCAGGGCGCCACGACACCTCGGAGGCCTTCGTCGAGTTCGCGGCGACCAGGGACGAGGCGCTCCGCAACGAGCTCGTCGAGGCACACCTCGGTCTGGCCCGACAGCTGGCCCGCCGCTTCGCCTATCGGGGTCAGAGCCCCGATGATCTCGAGCAGGTCGCCTCGCTCGCCCTGCTGCACTCGGTCGATCGCTTCGATCCCGATCGAGGCGTCGAGTTCAGCACCTTCGCCACGCGCACGATCCTTGGTGAGCTGAAGCGCCACTTCCGCGATCGCGGGTGGGCGATCAGGGCTCCGCGACGCATCCAGGAGCTCTACCTCGAGCTCGGGCACGCCACCGAAGAGCTCACCCACCAGCTGGGTCGACCGCCCACCGTCGCCGAGCTCGCCGTCGAGCTCAGCGTCACCACCGAAGCGGTCCTCGAGGCGATGGAGGCGGGCGACGGCTATCGCACGACCTCCATCGATGCCCCCGACCGCCAAGAGATGACGATCGCCAGCCGTCTCGGCCAGCTCGACGCAGGCTTCGTGCGAGCCGAGGATCGCGAGATCCTCGCGGCGGGCCTCGAGCAGCTTCCTGAGCGTGAGCGGCGCATCTTGTTCCTCCGCTTCGTCGACGGCCTCACGCAATCGGAGATCGCGGCACAGGTGGGGGTAAGCCAGATGCACGTGTCCCGGCTGATCGCCGCGTCGCTGGCCACCTTGCGGGCCTCGTTCACGACGGAGCCCTGAGGGCGCGCAAAGGGCCGGGCTCGTGGTGCAAGCCCGGCCCTTTGCTGCGCCGTGAGCGTCCCTCCCGGGGGGTGCGCGACGCTCGGCGTCGCCTCCTACCAGCGGTAGAAGCGATTTGATCCGGCTGATTCCCCCCTGCCGATGGCTGCGCCGATGACCCAGAAGACCAGCGCGATCAGTGCCACGATCCACAAGAAGTGAAGAGCAAAGCCCAGGCCTGCAAGCAGCAGCACCACTAAGAACGCCAACAACAGGACCATTTCCTACTCCCTCTCATCCGGTGCCCCCCAATGGGGCTCGTGGGAACGATGCCCGCGACGAGGCATCCTCAAACGTCGGGCTTCTCCTCACGAAGCCTTCACCGCTCTCTTGATCCGTTGGATCATCAAGGTGATCGTGCTGGCTCGGTTCTCGGTGCCGCTCGCCACCGTTCGAGTGGGCACGTAGACCGATGAGTGGCGCGAGGCCTCGTAGCGAGCGCCCAGGTGCTCGACCACGGTGATGGTGGCGTTGAGCTCGATCATGGGGAAGACCTCAGCCTCTTCTCGCGCCACATGGGCCATGAACGCGGCCTCGAGGCGCGCCACGCCGTCAGCGAAGCCGCGGTGCGTCGGATCGAGCTGGCTGAGCGTGATGAGGTCCTGCTCGGAGCGCTGCTGCTCCTCGAGGCGGGGGCCCGCCAGATCAGCACCTCCCGGGAGCGAGGCCAAGAACGGGAAGACGACCGCCTCTTCGGCGACCTCGTGGCGGATCATGAGGGCCGTGAGTTCGTCGAAGAGCACGCCTCGATCGTGCTCGGCGCTTCGTCGCAGGCGCCAGAAGAGATCGTGGATCGAGGCATGATCCCGATAGAGGATCTCGATGAGGTTGAACTCGTCGTGCTCTCTGACCATCGCAGAACTCCGCCGCTCTTCTGGCATCAGGATCTCTACCCACGTCGCGCACGACAGAAACCCCCCCCGTGCCCCTCCGTCGGTGGGAAGGGGGGAAGATTGTTCCGCTTGTGAGTCGATCGACGTGCTGTCAGTCTTAAGGTCCTCGTCACGAGGCTGTCTGTGAAGTTGAGGTGCGGATGAGCGAGCAGTCTGACGTCGGACCGTCGGTCGGACGAGACGAGGGGGGCGCCCTTGGTGCACCGCGCCCGGTGTTCGCGCTCACGCCCAAGCGAGTGGTGGTCTTGGTGGTCGTGGTGGGGCTGCTCCTCACTGCGGGGCTCACCTACACGGCCGTGGCGCTCAACGATCGCAACGAGCATCGCCTCTTGGAGGTCCACACTCGCCAGGCGGGTGCGGTGATCGAATCGTCCATCCTCGGGATCACCGACCCTCTGGCCACCGCCCTCCAGATCGAGCTGGCGACGAACGGGAACACCGAGGAGTTCACGGCGTTCATGGACAACTACGTGGGCAAGGGGAGGCCCTTCGTCTCCGCCTCGCTGTGGGATGCCTCCGGGTCGAGCCCCACCGTCTTGGCACAGGTGGGCCTGGCGCCCCTGGTCGCACCCTCCTCGCCCCAAGCAGCCGCGCTGATGCGTCGAGCGAGGCGGACGATCTCCTTCGCCGTGGCCGGTGCACCGACCAAGGAGGTCAAGCGCATCGCCTACGCCCAGGCGGATCAGGCTGATCACAGCCTCATGATCTACGCCGAGCGAGCGATCCCCCCGAGTCGTCGTGTGCCGGTGGAGAGCAACTCCGCCTTCGACGGCCTGTCCTTCGCGACCTACCTCGGCCGAAAGCAGGTGCCCTCTGCTCTGGCGACCACTGACGTCCCGCTCTCGCAGCTCCCTCTCACGGGCGACACCACGACGGTGACGGTCCCGTTTGGCGACACCGTCGTCACCTTGGTGGCCGCTGAGCAAGGCCAGCTCGGCGGCTCCTTCGGTCTGCAGCTCCCGTGGGTCTTCTTCATCGGAGGCCTGCTGCTGACCGCACTCGGCGCGGTGGCGGCCGAGGAGCTCGTGCGGCGGCGGCGCAACACGGCCGAGGACTCCTACGTGATCTCAGGGCTCTACGACGAGCTCGGTCAGCTCTACGGGGAGCAGCGCTCGATCGCCGAAGAGCTCCAGCGGGCGCTGCTGCCCCTGAGGAACCCCGAGATCCCCGAGCTCGAGATCGCCTCGTCGTACGTGGCCGGAGCGGTCGGCGTGGACGTCGGCGGCGACTGGTACAGCATCATCGGCATCGACGAGACCACGTTCGCCTTCGTCGTCGGCGACGTCTCAGGACGAGGCGTGAGCGCTGCCACGGTGATGGCCCGGCTTCGCTACACGCTTCGGGCCTACCTCGTCGAAGGCCATCCGCCTGCCGTGGCGCTCGACCTCTGCGCCCGACAGGTCGACCTCAAAGAGGACGGTCACTTCGCCACGGTGCTCGTGGGTGTGGGCGACAGCGCCACACGCACGGTGACGGTGGCGAACGCCGGGCACCTCTCGCCGTTGCTCATCGGGCCGGACGGGACGTCGTTCGTGGCCACCCACGTGAACCCGCCGCTCGGCATCTCCACCGACCCCTACGTGTCGACGACCTTCACGATCCCACCGGCGACGGCGTTGCTCGCCTACACCGACGGCCTGGTGGAGCGACGGGGCGAGATGCTCGACGAGGGCCTCGAGCGCTTGGCTCGAGCCGCGGCCGCGAGCGATGGTCCGCTCGACCAGCTGGTCAGCTCCGTGCTCAGCTCGCTGCTCGAGGGCAACCACGAAGACGACGTGGCCCTCTTGGCGTTCCGCTGGAGGACCACGATCGAGGTGGGCTAGGGCTTGAGCGTCGAGCGCGCCTTCTTCGAGCGCGTCGAGACGTCCCTCATCGAGTGATCCATCTTGACCTTGGCGTTGGACACCAGGCGTCCGAGCGCGGTCTTGGGTGGATGGGGCTGCTCCGAGGCGTGGCGGGAGGCGTGGGCGACCTCCGCGTCGAGCTGGCGGCGCTCCTCCTCGGGAGCCGCCTGCCACAGAGAGCGGCTCGCCTCGTCATCGAGGGCCAGCAGCCTGACCAGCTTCGTGATGGTCACGTCCAAGGCGTCTTCGAAGCCCTGGGCGTCGCCACGGTGCACGTTGCGAGGATCGACGTGCGTGGTGCGCTGATGGATGACGTCGAGCGCGGCACGCATCTCCTCACGGGCTTCGTCGATCGTCTCGATGGCTTGGGTGGGCAGGTAGTGGCGGAGCGCAGGCTCGATCGCTCGCTCCTGGACGTCTTCATAGCGAGAGACGGCTCGCACGAGCTCCGCCGAGAGGTCGGCCCGCTCGGTCAGGTCGGTCGCCTCATCGAGCCGAGCCAGGATCCGCTCGATCAGCGCTCGGTCCTCTTCTAATGGTGTGAAGCCGCTCTCTTGGTCGTCGTGACGCATGGCTCCTCCCCTCTCGTTGCCTGGTTGAGCCCTACCCAGCGAAGGGCACCCCTACTCGCGCCGACGAGCAGTCGCTCGGCGAGTAGACCTCAAGGAGGAGGGCGCAGATCGCAGCCGAGAGGAGCACCATGGGTGAGCGCAGCGAGGCCGATGCCATGGCCGAGAGCGACGCCGTCGATGAGGCCAGCAGGGAGTCGTTCCCGGCCAGCGACGCCCCAAGCTTCTGGGCCGGTCCCGACGTGGACCCGCGCCATCGGCCGGCTGACGAAGCCCGCGACCGTGACGACGAGCCAAGCGACGAGGGCTCACCGGGGGCCACCGAGCGCTAGAGGCGCCCCATCGCTGCGTCGGCGTCCTAACCTGGGCCGATGGCGACGTCCAGGCAGCTTCGAGCCGCTGAGAGTGCCCACGACGAGGAGATGCGGTGAGCGAAGAGGTCGAGGCCGCTCCGCCCGAAGGGGCGCCAGGAGGGGCGACGGAGCTCGAGAGTGAGCCCGACCGCCTCGTCGAGGATCTCGATGGAGAAGAGGCGGGCCTCATCGCCGCCTATGACCGTTTGGCGCTGCGCTGGAAGGTGCTCGCCCTGGTGGGCCTCGTCGTGGTGCTGGCGATCATCTTCTCCCTCTGGCACGACTTCTACTTCCACTGGTTCGAGGTGCACACCGGCACGGTCAACGAATCGGGTCCGTACTACGGGTTCTGGAGCGGATTCGGCTCCGACATCGGCGAGGCCACGCTGGTCGCTGGCGTCTTCGCCCTCTGGCGTCACCACAGCTGTCACGTGAGAGGGTGCGCCCGCTTCGGTCGACCGGTGCCCGGGACGCCCTACCTCGCCTGCCCGAAGCACCATCCACAGCACCGTGGGAACCGCCGGTCGGTCTCGCTCGAGACCATCCACGAGCAGCACGCCGCCTCCAAGCGTGCGTCGACGAGCTGAGCGTCCTCCAAGCACCCGGATCGCCCGCAGCCTCCCTGACGGTCTCTGAGCAGTGATCGACGCCCTGCTCGTCGGGCTCGCCGTGGGGCTCGGGAACTTCGCTGCCGCGATCGGCATCGGTGTGAGCGGGGTGGACCGCAAGACCAGGCTGAAGGTCGGTCTCGCCTTCGGGGCCTTCGAGACGGTGATGCCTCTCGTCGGGCTCGCACTCGGTCGTCAGCTCAGCGGCCCCCTCGGAGGCGCGGCCTCGGTGCTCGGAGGCTGCCTGCTCATCGCCACCGGCGTCTGGGGCATCATCTCGGCCCGGCGGGTGCGCGAGGAGCAGCCGCCGCACGAGATCGCCCTCGGCCGGCTCCTGCTGGTCGGCGCGGCGTTGAGCATCGACAACCTCCTCGTGGGTCTCGCTCTCGGAGCCTCAGACGGCTCCCTCCTCGCGGCGCTCCTCGCCATCGCCGTGCTGAGCGTGGTGATGACCCTGCTCGGCTTGGAGCTCGGCAGCCGACTGGGCGCTCGGGTCGAGCGGCGCGCCGGCGAGCTCGGAGCGGGGCTCCTGGTGCTGGTCGGCATCGTCGTGATCGTCGGCGTGCACTGAGGAAGAGCCTTCGTCAGAGGACCTGGCTTGCCCCGGTCGGGCCGCGCAGAGCGCTCGAGTCGATCGGGCGGAAGACCTAGAGGTCGAGGGTGATGCTGACAGGGCAGTGGTCGCTGCCCATGATCGAGGGGTGGATCTCGGCCGCCACCACCTTGTCGGCCAGATCGGGCGAGACCAAGAAGTAGTCGATGCGCCACCCGACGTTGCGAGCTCTCGCGCCCGAGAAGTTGGACCACCAGGTGTAGTGGCCGTTGCCTTGGGTGAAGAGGCGGAAGGTGTCGACGAAGCCGGCGTCGAGGAGCGCTTGGATCCCGGCTCGCTCTTCGTCCGTGAAGCCCGCCTTGCCGACGTTGGGCTTGGGGTTGGCCAGGTCATCTTCGGTGTGCGCCACGTTGAGGTCCCCGCAGATGGCGACAGGCTTCTTCTTCTTCAAGCTGGTCACGTAGGCCAAGAACGCCGGGTCCCAGCGCTGATGGCGGATGTCGAGCCGGCTGAGGTCCCCCTTGGCGTTCGGGGTGTAGACGTTCACCACGTAGAGCTCGTCGTACTCGACGGTGAGGACGCGGCCCTCGTCGTTGGTGTCGCCGAAGACGTCCTCTTTGAGCCCGTGCTTGGTCCCGATCCTCTTCGGCAGGCCACGTGTGACGCCGAGCGCTGGCTGCTTGGTGAAGATCGCCGTGCCGGAGTAGCCCTTCTTGGCCGCCGAGTACCAGTGCTCCTCGTAGCCGGTGCGATCGCACGTGGCTTGATGTGACTCTGCCTTGATCTCCTGCAGGCAGATCACGTCGGGCTTGAGCTCATCGACGAAGGGCGTGAAGAGCCCCTTGCGCTCGACGGCACGGATGCCGTTGACGTTCCACGAGACAAGGCGAGTGGTCATGGACGAAGCCTAGAGAGCCGACGACCGGGCTCCGGAGCGCTCCAGCGCGAGGCGCTCTGCCTAGCGCTGGAGCGACTTGATGGACAAGAACTCCTCGATGCCGTAGCGGCCGCGCTCCTTGCCGATGCCAGAGCGCTTGTAGCCACCGAAGGGGGCCTCGGGGTTGAAGGCTCCGCCGTTCACGTCGACCTGGCCGGTGCGCATGCGTCGAGCGAAGCTGAGGGCGTGGTCCTCGTCGGCCGCCCACACGGAGCCGGCCAGCCCGTAGATCGAGTCGTTGGCCACCTCGAGCGCCTCTTCCTCCGAATCGACGGCGATGATCGAGAGCACAGGGCCGAAGATCTCCTCTTGGGCGATGGTGCTCTTCGGATCGACGTTGGAGAACACGGTGGGCTGGATGAAGAAGCCCTTGTCCAAGCCCTCGGGTGCGTCGGGTCCACCGGTGAGCAGGGTGGCGCCCTCCTCGATGCCGGTGGTGATGTAGCCGCGCACGCGATCGCGCTGGGCCCCGGACGCCATGGGGCCGAGCTTGGTGGCGTCGTCGAAGGGGTCGCCGACGCTGTACGAGCTCGCCGCTTGGACGGCCAGCTCCTCGACCTCAGCCAGCTTGGAGCGGGGGACCACCATCCTCGTCGGAGCCGTGCAGGTCTGACCGCCGTTGAAGAAGGCGGAGTAGACGCCTGCCGGCACCGCCTTGGCGAAGTCGGCGTCCTCCAAGATGACGTTGGCTGATTTGCCTCCAAGCTCGAGGCTGACGTGCTTGATCGTCGCTGCCCCGACCTGCATGACGCGCGTGCCCGCCCGGGTGGAGCCGGTGAAGGTCACGGCGTCGACGTCGGGGTGCGCGGCGATGGCCTCCCCGACGACGGGGCCGGTGCCCATCACGAGGTTGAAGACGCCAGCGGGCAGTCCCACCTCGTCGAACACCTCGGCCATGACGAAGGCGTCAAGCGGCGCGACCTCCGAGGGCTTGAGGACCACGGTGCACCCCGCAGCCAGCGCGTGGACCACCTTCAAGGCTGCTTGGAAGAACGGGTAGTTCCACGGGGTGATGGCACCCACCACGCCGACCGGCTCTCTGACGATGAGCGAGTTGCCGATCTCCTCTTCCCACTGGATGCCGGCCAGAGCCTTCGGCAGACCGGCGAACACGCCGAGGCCCAACCCCGACTGGATCCGCTGGGCGATCTTGAGCGGGGTGCCCACCTGGTGGGCGATCAGCTCTGCGATCTCGTCGGAGCGCGCCGCCAAGCCCTCGCCGACCTTGACGAGCAGCTCACAACGCTGCTCAGGGCTCAATGCGGCCCACGACGGGAACGCAGCCTTGGCTGCCGCGACCGCGGCGTCGACGTCTTCGCTCACCCCGTCGGGGATGGTGGCCAGCACCGCCTCGGAGGTGGCATCGAACACCTGGAGGGTGCCGGTGCCGGCAGAGGGGACCCACGCTCCGTTGATGTAGATCTTGTCGGTCACGTCCATGGTCATCTCCTCTTCGGAACAAGCACCTCTCAACCTATCGAGCCCGCCCGAGCGACGTGCCGAGAACGGCGCAGCCGATCCGGGTGTCGCTCAGCTGGCCTCGGAGGAGCCCTTGGTCACCTCGGGCGGGGTCGGGTTGGCGGCCGCCTCGGCGAGCGGGCGGAGCATCTCGCTCATGCCCTTCAGCACACCGCCGACCTCCATCGGGAC
>Ga0181519_10004725_pt1 | contig 10981 bp, 10 predicted proteins | sample PEATcosm2014_Bin_26_FD_121102 | JGI IMG/M metagenome (GOLD analysis project Ga0181519, IMG submission 121102) | Peatland microbial communities from MTU Mesocosm Facility, Houghton, MI, USA - PEATcosm2014_Bin02_10_metaG | ecosystem: Environmental > Terrestrial > Soil > Wetlands > Peat | place... | reverse complement strand
TTTGTTCTGCCGCTGGCCAATACCCAGGAGTGCGTCGAGCTGACGCAGGCCGACGTCGAGGCAGCCAACGGCAAGCATCTGGCCCATGTGCGCGGCGAGTTGATTCCCTACATCCGCCTGCGCGAGTACTTCAATATCCGCTCGCCGCGGCCCAAGATCGAGCAGATCATGATTGTCGAAACCGAGGCCGGGCGCTACGGTTTCGTCGTCGATGTGGTGCTGGGCGACTGCCAGACGGTCATCAAGAACCTGGGCCGCTTCTACCGTCACGTGCAGGTAGTCAGTGGGGCAACCATCCTCGGCAACGGAACGGTGGCGCTGATTCTGGACCCGGAGCGCTTGGCGCAGGATGCGGTGCGGGCCGTCTCGCAAAGCGCGCGTGGCCGGCCGGCGCCGGCCATGGCGGCGGCCGTCAAACAGTGCCTGCGGGATAGTAAAGCGACGCAGTGAGCTCCGTAAATCTTCGTCGGTGCTGGAGTGAGCGCCAGCACCTGTCCAATCACGATCTAACTGACTGATCCTGGAATCTTTCTTTCCAACTCTGACAGCGGGCAGAGGGAAGGTCTGGGATTCAGGCCAAAGGGAGGGGCGAATTTCATGCCAACTGCATTGGTAAGTGAAGGCCGGAAGGCGCATAGCGCGGTTTCCGGAAGCGGCGGGAACGGGCACGCAGTCCGTGAACGCGTGAGTGAGAAGAAACCTCCGATGGATGACGACGATCTGTTGCTGGTGCTGAACGAGGTCATGCGGCTGGTGGACGCCTCCAAAGAAGGCCGTCTCTCCGAGCGTGGCAAGGCAACGCTCTTCAACGGCACGCATCGCGAGATTGTGCAAGGCGTCAACGAGATGCTGGACGCGATTCTGCTGCCCATCGGCGAGGGAAACCGGGTGCTGGCCCAGATTTCAGGCGGCAAGATCGATGAGTTGATCGCTCAAAATTACCAAGGCGACCACGAAAAAATGAAGTTGGCCATCAACAATGTGGCCCAGGTGCTCCAGGGTCTGCAAAGAGAATTGGGGCGGCTGATTGAGGCCTCCAAGGATGGGCAGCTCTCTGACCGCGGCAAGCCCGAGCAATTCCAGGGCGCCTACGCGGAGATTGTGCGCGGCGTCAACGAAATGCTGGACGCGATTCTTCTGCCCATCGGCGAAGGCAATCGCGTTCTGGCGCAGATTTCAGCCGGCAAAATTGATGAACTTATCACGCAGACCTACAAAGGCGACCACGAAAAGATGAAGGTAGCCGTCAACAACGTCGCCGAAGTGATGCAGACCCTGATGAAGATGTTTGATCGACTCACCAGTGCGGCCAAGGAAGGCAAGCTGTCCGAGCGCGGGCATCCGGAGCGGGTCAAAGGTGCCTACGCCGAATTCGTCGTGGGCATCAACAGCATTCTTGACGCGGTAATCACTCCGCTGAATGTCGCCGCGAATTACGTGGACCGCATCAGCAAAGGCGATATCCCCCCCAAGATCACCGATGTTTACTTCGGCGACTTCAACACCATCAAAAACAACCTCAACAGTTGCATCGACGCGGTCAACGCGCTGGTCGCCGACGCCGGAGTCCTCTCCAAAGCGGCGGTCGAAGGCAAACTGGCGACGCGCGCCGACGCCAACAAGCATCAGGGCGACTACCGAAAGATCGTGCAGGGCGTAAACGATACCCTGGACGCGGTGATCGGGCCACTGAACGTCTCTGCCAACTATGTGGACCGCATCGCCAAAGGCGACATTCCCGCCAAAATCACCGACACCTACAACGGTGACTTCAACACCATCAAAAACAACCTGAACACCTGCATCGACGCAGTCAATGCGCTGGTTGCCGATGCTGCCCTGCTCTCCAAGGCAGCCGTTGAAGGCAAGCTCGCTACGCGCGCCGACGCATCCAAGCATCAGGGCGACTATCGCAAGATTGTGCAAGGCGTGGACGATTGCCTGGACGCGGTCATCGGACCTCTCAACGTTGCCGCCAACTACGTGGCTCGCATCAGCCAGGGCGATATTCCCGCCAAAATCACCGACACCTACAACGGCGACTTCAACACCATCAAAAACAACTTGAACACCTGCATCGACGCGGTCAACGCGCTGGTCTCCGATGCTGGCCTGCTTTCGAAGGCTGCCGTTGAAGGCAAGCTGGCCACGCGCGCCGACGCCAGCAAGCATCAGGGCGACTACCGCAAGATCGTGCAAGGCGTGGACGATTGTCTGGACGCGGTCATTGGACCTCTCAACGTTGCCGCCAACTACGTGGCTCGCATCAGCCAAGGCGATATTCCCACCAAAATCACCGACACCTACAACGGCGACTTCAACACCATCAAGAACAACTTGAATACTTGCATCGACGCAGTCAACGCGCTGGTCACTGACGCCGGAATGTTGGTCAAGGCGGCGGTGGACGGCAAGCTGGCCACGCGCGCTGACGCATCCAAGCACAATGGCGACTACCGCAAGATCGTGCAAGGCGTGGATGACACGCTCGACGCAGTGATCGGACCACTCAACGTTGCCGCGAATTATGTCGACCGGATCAGCCGGGGCGACATTCCAGCGCGGATCACCGACACCTACAACGGCGACTTCAACGTCCTCAAGAACAATCTGAACACTTGCATCGACGCGGTCAACGCGCTGGTCTCCGATGCCGGAATGTTGGTGAAGGCAGCGGTGGATGGCAAGCTCGCCACACGCGCCGACGCCAGCAAACATCAGGGCGATTACCGCAAGATCGTGCAAGGCGTCGATGACACGCTGGACGCGGTAATCGGGCCTCTCAATGTAGCCGCGCGCTATGTGGACATGATCTCCAAGGGCGATGTGCCTCCGCAGATCACCGACACTTACAACGGCGACTTCAACACCATCAAAAACAATCTGAACACTCTCGTTGTAGCGATGAATGACATCACCGCGGCGGCTGAAGAGGTGGCCAATGGCAATCTGACAGTCGAGCTGCATGAGCGTTCTCCACAGGACAAACTGATGCAGGCGCTGGCTTCGATGGTCAGCGGGTTGACCCGCACGGTCTCCGATATTCGCGGCATCGCCGGTGAAGTTGCAGCGGCCTCGCAGTCCATCTCAACTGCTTCGGTGCAGGTCTCCAAAGGTGCCAGCGCACAAGCGGCGGCGGCGGAAGAGGCTTCGTCCTCGATGGAAGAGATGGTCAGTAACATCAAGCAAAACGCCGACAATGCCTCGCAAACCGACAAGATCGCCAACAAGAGCGCCAAAGACGCAGCCGAGAGCGGCAAGAGCGTTCTGGAAGCGGTCTCTGCGATGAAAGAGATTGCCAACAAGATCTCGATCATTGAAGAGATTGCCCGCCAGACCAACCTGCTGGCGCTCAACGCGGCCATCGAAGCGGCGCGCGCCGGAGAGCATGGCAAGGGCTTTGCCGTGGTGGCGGCAGAGGTCAGGAAGCTCGCCGAGCGCAGCCAAAAGGCGGCGGCGGAGATCAATCAACTCTCGGCAACCACGCTCCGAGTCTCGGAGAAGTCGGGCGAGATGCTGGACAAACTCGTCCCCGACATCCAGCGCACCGCCGAATTGGTGCAGGAGATTTCTGCTGCCAGCAAGGAGCAGGACACCGGCGCCGAGCAGATCAACAAGGCATTGCAACAACTGGAGAAGGTGATTCAGCAGAACGCATCGGCCTCGGAGGAAATGGCTTCAACCACTGAGGAGTTGACCGGGCAATCCGATCAATTGGTCAGTGCGCTGGGCTTCTTCCACACCGGCGACGAGGGTGGCGGGCGCAAGGGCGCAAAGGCCGCGCGCTCCACGCACTCTGCCGCGCCAAGGCCGGCCAGTCAGGCAGCGCATCCGGCCTCTTTCAACGCGAAACCGGCGGGCGGGGTGAATCTCCGTCTCAAAGACAAACACGACGAATTGGATGGTGAGTTCGAGCGTTTCTAAGGTTTCAGCCAGGTGCTGATCGTTTGTGATTCATCCAATGTGGGTGCCCCAGGTCTCGATTCTGAGACCTGGGAAACTATCGATCCGCACCAGTCTTCACGAGAGGAGTTGCAGTATGAGCGTTAGCGAAATCACGGAAGCGCGGCAGTACCTCACCTTCAAGCTCGGCAACGAGATCTTTGCCACCGATGTGGCCAAGGTAAGAGAGGTTCTCGACCTCACTACCATCACCCAAATTCCCCGCACGCCAGAGTTCATGGCCGGGGTCATCAACCTGCGCGGCAGTGTGGTTCCGGTTGTCGATCTCCGGCTTTGCTTTGAAATGTCGAAGACCGAAAGCACGCGCAACACCTGCATCGTCGTTGTCGAGGTGCTCCTGGAAGGCGAATCAACGGTAATCGGCGCGCTGACCGATTCGGTCGAGGAGGTCATCGATCTGGAGCCGGATCAGATTCAGCCGGCGCCGCGCATCGGAACCCAGATCAAGACAGACTTCATCAAGGGAATGGGCAAGCGCGACACCCAGTTCATCATGATTCTGGACATCGACCGCGTCTTCTCGGCCGAGGAGCTTACAGCAGTCCGCGGAGTGGAATCAAGCAAGCTGGATGCCTCCCGCCCGCTTGCCGATAAGCAAACAAATGACAGGCAACTGGTTGCAGCATAAGGGGAGGAGATGGGGCGGTTCAGGATAGAACTAGCCGCCCCATACACATCATGGGCGCTCACGACGAGACTATTTCCGTAAAAGACTATGCGCGCCTATGCGAGTTGATCTACGCTCAGGCCGGCATTCACCTGGGCACGGAACGAAAGACTATGCTTGAGTCGCGCATCAAGCGTCGGCTGAAAGCTCTCAGTTTCCATTCCTACAGCGAGTATTGCAATTATCTTTTTGGGCCGACGGGTCTTAAGGATGAGCTGATCCATCTGATCGATGTGGTGACCACCAACAAAACCGACTTTTTTCGTGAGCCGAAACACTTCGATTTTCTGGTTGAAAAGGCCCTTCCAGAGATGGCGGAGCGCATCAACGGGCGGAATTTCATCATTTGGAGTGCAGGTTGCTCCACAGGCGAAGAGCCGTATACCATGGCCGTTGTCCTCAGCGAGTACGCGGCGGCCCATCCCGGATTCCGCTTTCGCATTCTGGCCAGCGACATCTCCAATATCGTTTTGTCCAAGGCCGAGCTGGGCGTCTATACCCAAGACATCATCGCCCCAGTCTCGCCTTGGCTGCGCCGCAAATACTTTATGCGCAGCCGCAAGCCTGGCTCCGAGCAGGTGCGCGTTGTGCCGGAACTGCGTCGCGCGGTCGAGTTCCGACGCTTGAATTTCATGGACTCTGATTACGGCATGAGCGAGAAGGCGGACGCCATCTTCTGCCGCAACGTCATCATCTACTTCGACCGGCAAACGCAAGAACGGATTTTGCAAAAACTTTCCAGCTACCTGCTCCCCGGCGGATATATGTTTGTCGGCCACGCCGAAACCCTGCACGATATGAAGCTGCCCCTCGTGCCGGTCGCCCCGGCCCTCTACAGGAGGGTCGATGGCTGAGGCAACAGAAAAACTTCCCGAGATCTATTTGCAGCCGGGTGAGTCTCGCCTGGTGAGGGAGCCAACCATTCTGCGCACACTGCTCGGTTCTTGTGTCGGCATTGCCTTCCGTGTGCCGCGCCTCGGTTTGGGCGCGCTCTGCCATCCCATGCTGCCGCGCTTTCCCACCAAGCCGCCCATACCGTTGAGTCGAGCCGCCGGCCGCCGCTATGTGGACTTTGCCATCCGTGAATTGGCCGAGCGATTTGACGTGCTCGGTGCGCGCCGCGAAGAGGTTGAGGTAAAGCTCTTCGGCGGCGGAGACGTGCTCTTGACCGCCCAGGATTCGCCCCGCCCCACGGTGGGTAGTCTGAATATCGAAGTCGCACGAAAAGTTCTGGAAGAGGAATGTTTCAAGGTCACAGCTTCTTCTCTAGGTGGCCGCCGCGGAGTCAACATCTACTTCAATACGCTCACCGGAGAAGTGCTGCTGCAACGCCACTCCGAAACGAGTTGAGGTTCGGTGAGCAAGCAAAGGCTTCAAATGAGTGAGAAAGAAAGCAATGAGGTCCGATCTATGAGCACCCCAAAGATTCGCGTTTTGATTGTGGATGACTCCGCCGTCGTGCGCCAAACGCTGCGCGAGGTGCTCGAGTCCGACCCGGAGATCACGGTCATCGCCACGGCCGGCGATCCTTTTGTTGCCGCGGACCGCATCAGTGAGCAGGTTCCCGACGTCATCACCTTGGACATCGAAATGCCCCGCATGGATGGGCTCACCTTCCTGAAAAAAATCATGAGCCAGCATCCCATCCCCGTGGTCATCTGTTCCAGCCTGGCCGACGAAGGCGCGCAGAGTACGCTGCGCGCGCTCGAATACGGCGCGGTGGAAATTATCACCAAGCCGAAGATGGGCACTAAGCAATTCATTGAAGATGCCCGCATCGAAATCTGCAATGCGGTCAAAGCCGCCGCGGGTGCGCGCTTGCGCAATCTGACCCCAAGCCACACCGTCGAGCCCAAGCTCAACGCCGATTGCATCCTCTCACAGGCCACTCACGCCATGGACGAGACCACAGAGAAGATCGTGGCCATCGGTGCCTCAACCGGCGGAACCGAGGCACTGAAGACTGTCCTGGAAGCCCTCCCTGCCGACACGCCCGGCATCGTAATCGTGCAGCACATGCCGGAGCTTTTCACCCGCGCCTTTGCTCAGCGCCTCGACGGCCTCTGCGCCATCAGCGTCAAAGAGGCCGAGACCAATGACTCCGTCATCCGCGGCCGCGCCCTGATTGCGCCGGGCAACCACCACATGCTGCTCAAGCGCAGCGGCGCGCGCTACTACGTGGAGATCAAGGACGGTCCGCTGGTCTGCCGCCACCGTCCGTCAGTCGATGTGCTCTTCCGCTCCGCCGCGCGCTATGCCGGACGCAACGCCGTGGGCGTAATCCTGACCGGCATGGGCGACGATGGCGCCCGCGGAATGTTGGAGATGAAGCAAGCCGGAGCCGTCACCATCGCCCAGGACGAAGCCACCTGCGTCGTCTTTGGAATGCCCAAAGAGGCCATCAAAGCCAACGGCGTAGACAGAGTTCTGCCCTTGCACGCCATCGCCGGAGCCATGCTCAACCTGACCCGCTAGCCGCCGCCAGAAGCTACAGACTTGTAGCGCCGACCTCCTGGTCGGCTGTGGCGTGGACGTCCCCGTCCGCGCTCCAAACCCAAGTCCAGTTCTTTAATCCTGCTTTGGCGGGATTTTCAACGACGTACCGGATAGCGCGATTGAGTTCGTCTCCATCGCGGATCAGGCGGTCGTAGTACTCTGGTTGCCAGAATCGACCCTTACGTCCGAGAGCTTGGTTGGCGGCTTTTGCCGAAAAGTTCTTCCAGGCCTTGACAACCTTGGCAAGCTCCCGCCCCGGGAAGAGTCTCACCACTACATGAACGTGATTGGGCATAATGCACCAGGCAAGAAGTCTATAGTGCTTTCCCTCTCTGAAGCGCAAGGCCGCGGCCATAGAGCCAGCGACGCGCATATCTTGAAGCGGACACGAACCAGCGCCGCGGTCGAAGTACTCTTCAATGCGCGTGTGGCTATAGTCGGCAAGCAATGCCTTCTGCTCGGGAAGTAAATTCGCGTTGATCTCTTTGGCGGATTCCAGAATATGATGGCGTTCTGCGATTTTCGCAAGCACGGATTGGGGAAGCGAATCAGCAAGATGAAAGGTAAGAAAGTAAAGGCCTTCTTCTTTTTCCCAATGCGGCAGGCGACCGCGACTGCGAATGTGGACTTCGCCGTAACGCGGCTGCACGGCGCCGTTGATAGATGCGGAAGTATTGACTTGCGCCATGGCGGGATTGTACTCCGAGTAGCCGAGTATGCGTCAAATAGCAGTGTAGCGCCGGCCTCCCGGCCGGCTGTGGCGTGGACCTCCCGGTCCACGCACTATTCTTCTGGTGCGATACAAATCGACTGGAAAGAGAAAAATTCGTGAGAACCTCAGCTTCAGCGCCCAGCGCGGACGAGGACGTCCGCGCCACAGCCGACCGGGAGGTCGGCGCTACGTTGATCTGATTCGGCGCTGATTCGATGCGGTCCCGATGTGGCTGGGCGGCCCAGGCCGGGATTTTCAGAGCTGGGAAACTTTGCAAGCCGGAGTTGAAGAGAACGAATAGCAGCCGGTTGAGGTTCGTGGACTCCCACATCTCAAAATCGAGATGTGGGGCACCCAGCTTTATTGGGCAGATATGGGCCACCCGCCGGGTCAAGCGACTTTTTGCTCTTCGATGGGAGTGGTGGAGAGGCGGAGGCCCATGGAGCGAACGACCCGGAGAATGGTGTTGAACTCGGGATTGCCCTCCGGACTGAGGGCGCGGTACAAGCTCTCGCGCGAGAGTCCGGACTGGCGCGCGATTTCACTCATGCCGCGGGCGCGGGCTACCACGCCGAGCGCGTCGGCGATAAAGGCCGGGTCTTCGGTGGCCAGCGCCTCGCTCATGTAGGCGGAAAGAGATTCAGCATCGTCCAGATACGCGGCCGGATCGAATGGTTGGGTCTTCAGGGTGCTCATGGTGTCTCCTTCGCCAGTTTCTTCGCGCTGGCAATGTCGCGATCCTGTGTGCTCTTGTCGCCGCCGCAGAGCAGGACGATCAAGACCTGGCCGCGTTGAATAAAGTAGACGCGGTAGCCGGGACCGAAATCCAAGCGCAATTCGCTGACGCCTTCGCCGACCGGTTTTACGTCGCCGTAGTTGCCAAAGGCCAACCGCCGCACACGCACGGCGATCCGCGCTCTGGTCTGGCTGTCCCGTAGCGATTGCAGCCAGAGCGAGAAGGTCGCGGATTCGCGAATCTCGATCACAGATCAACTGTAGCTCATAGGCCACAGTCAGTCAATAGAATCCGCTTCCATCAAATTTCTAAATCCCTCGAATTCGGGGAAATTGAAGGAGGGGCCGGGTGGCCAGGCCTGGATTTTCAGAGCTGGGAAACTTTTCAAGCCGAAGTTGAAGAAAACGTAAAGCGGCCGGTTAAGTTTCGTGGTTCCCACCCTTCGCTAGAAAAAAGCGAAGAACGGGCTACCTGACTTTTATGGTTTGGTCAAGGGTGCGCTAGCCGCGAGGAACTACGAACTTGTAGCGCCGACCTCCCGGTCGGCTGTGGCGCGGACGTCCCCGTCCGCGCTCCACACCCAAGTCCAGTTTTTCAATCCTGCTTTGACGGGATTTTCGACAACGTACCGGATGGCCCGGTCAAGTTCGTCTCCATTGCGGATCAGGCGGTCGTAGTACTCTGGTTGCCAGAATCGGCCCTTACGTCCGAGCGCATGGTTGGCGGCTTTTGCGGAAAAGTTCTTCCAGGTTTTGACGATCTTAGCAAGTTCCCGGCCTGGGAAGAGCCTCACCACCACATGAACATGGTTGGGCATAATGCACCAGGCAAGAAGCCTATAGTGCTTTCCCTCTCTGAAGCGCAAGGCCGCGGCCATAGAGCCAGCGACGCGCATATCTTGAAACGGACACGAACCCGCGCCACGGTCAAAGTACTCTTCAATGCGCGCGTGGCTATAGTCGGCAAGCAATGCTTTTTGTTCGGGAAGTAGATTGGCATTGTTATCCTTGGCGGCTTCCAAAATGCGATGGCGTTCAGCGATTTTGTCGAGGATAGAGGAGGGGAGTGAATCAGCAAGATGAAAGGTGAGGAAGTAGAGGCCTTCTTCTTTTTCCCAATGAGGAAGGCGGCCGCGACTGCGAATGTGGACTTCGCTGTAACGCGGCTGCACGGCGCCGTTGATGTATGCGAAAGTAACTTCTTGCGCCATGGCGGGATTTTACTCCGAGTAGCCGAGTGTGCGTCAAATAGCGGTGTAGCGCCGGCCTCCCGGCCGGCTGTGGCGTGGACCTCCCGGTCCACGTTTCGGTCTTCTGGAGCAGCACAAATCGATTGGAGGCATAACTATTCCATCGGCCTCCGGATTCTGCCCGGCGCGGACGAGGACGTCCGCGCCACAGCCGACCGGGAGGTCGGCGCTACCTTGATCCGATTCGGCGCTGATTCGGCTGGGGGGCACCGGACAGGAAATCCAGTGCTGGAAAACTTTGCAAGCCGGAGTTGGAGAGAACGTAAAGCGGCCGGTTGAGGTTCGTGGTTCCCACCCTTCGCTAGAAAAAAGCGAAGGATGGGCCACCCAACTTTATGATTTAGTCAAGGGTGCGCTAGCTGCTTGCTCGTTATACGCAATAAGCGGGGCTAAGGCCCCTTGAGAGGCTTGTGGACTCAAATAAGCTAGGAGAAACGGCCCTTTCGGATGTGAGCGGGAGTTGTCTGATTTGGTTTCTCCCGGTAGATGTATGGCCCACAGATATGGAGGGCGCGTCCCCGAGCTCGAAACCCGCATAGGCACGCTGAACGATCTGGATTACTCGCGGGAAAAGTGGCACCTCTTCGCGGTAGCCCATAAAGGTCTTAAACATCAAGTCCTCCATTTCCCTGTCAATACGGTTCATCTCCGCTACAATTCCCGCAGCTACAATTGGCAGTTCCGCAGGGGAGAGGCGTCGTTTTGCCTGCCGAAGTGCATCCTGCAGGTTGGATCGATAGTCTTTAGTTGCCTGAAGCTTCGTCATAGAATCAGTCCTTCATATCTCTCGAGATCGATTTTGATGATTCCCCTCTTCGTACCTGTTTTACTCTTGCGAAAGCCCGTTAACAGGTACTCAATGATCGTTTGATCATCGCTGCAGCAGAACATATCCCAATGCCAACGGGACTTCATTGTCTCATAGTTTAGCAATTCTCGGCATCCCGGACGAAGCGACTCAAATGTTTCTTGCCTATAGACCCACATCAGGTCGATGTCGTTTGGGTTGTCCTTCCCACTGATAAATGAACCAAAGAGGTAGACGGCTCGAAACCCGCAGCATTTGGCGATTTGTATGAATTTGCTCATCTGTTCGCAGAGGTCTTTCCTGGTTTGCCCTGAACCGAATCTCTCTTGAACCTCAATCCAAGTCGCTTC
>Ga0181519_10004724_pt1 | contig 10982 bp, 5 predicted proteins | sample PEATcosm2014_Bin_26_FD_121102 | JGI IMG/M metagenome (GOLD analysis project Ga0181519, IMG submission 121102) | Peatland microbial communities from MTU Mesocosm Facility, Houghton, MI, USA - PEATcosm2014_Bin02_10_metaG | ecosystem: Environmental > Terrestrial > Soil > Wetlands > Peat | place... | reverse complement strand
TGAAGTTCGCGAAGTACACCTTGATCGTCTGGTTGTCGATGGCCAGCTTCTCTTCCAGCGCATTCAGTTCGTCGTCCTTGTAGATCTCCCACCACTTGCCCTTCAGCATCGCGTCCTGCGGCTCGGCCACCTTCCACTCGCCCGCATCCGCCGCCTGCGTGGTTGCAGACGCGCCCGCCGTCGCGCTGGCCGGTTGTGCCGCGCCGGGCGTTTCCTTGTAAGCCGCCGGAGGCGCCTGTGTCATCGCCGGCGGCTTCTGGTACTTCGGCCCCACTAGGCATCCCGTCAGAAGCAGGGCCACCAGTGCGGAGGAGAATGAAAGCGTGAGAAGGCGTAGGAGGGGGCTCTTAGTGTGCATGCTGGCCCTCCACAGCCTGACGAATGAAGGCGCTCGCGTCATCAACGCTGCGTCCCTGTAACGCTGACCCACCCCTTTTCGATCTTGAGATCTCTTGGTCGGTGTCCGGGACCAGGATTCCATTCGCGACTTTCCATTGCTTGGATGCTGAAAAAGTCCCGGCGACTGAGGGCGTTAGCTGAACCAGATAAGTATTGCCTACCTGAAAGTAATGGGACATCGGATAGACCCCTACCGTTCGAATCTGTCCCGTTGACGTTCTAAGTCGCCCTCCGGGAATATCCATTGACAGAAGCTCACCTTCGCTAAAAGCCTGAGTCGAAGGCGAAGCTACAACTCGCTCGATTTTGAAGTACATCTCCGTATAAGGCAGGTACTCACCTTTGCTAGCGTCGAACACCTCGAAGGACTGGAACTGTACAACTGCGAAGATTGTTCCCAGAGCAGGATCGATCTCCGGCGCATCGGCAAAATATGACCCTCCTCCTACTACAACCGCAGTTCCTGGTGGTGTTTTATACATCTGCATCGCCTCTGCCCAGTAAGCGTTTCGTGCTGCGCGAACATCGGGCGCAACCAAATCGTTCTTTGGCTCTTCATCTCCAGCAAGAAGTTGCCAACTGTTGCCTGCTGCTACAAACGGATTCGGGGAGTGCTTGGGTGATGGAGCGTGAGCGCTCTGCGGATCCTGCGCATACGCTGCATCACTGGGGCACGATACGATAATTGCAAATAGCATTGCTGCGCCAAGAATCATTCTGCTCATAGTTTTACTTCCACCAAGCCATCCAGCTTCTCCCATTAATACGTTCAGTCTAATCCGAAGTCGCCGCAATCGGCCCTCCCGCGGAATCCAAACTCCCGCGCCGCCGCGCCGCAACCCACAACCGCATCCGGTCGAAGGTCAAATAGACCACCGGCGTGGTATACAGCGTCAGCATCTGGCTCACCACCAGCCCGCCCACAATCGTAATCCCCAACGGCCGCCGCAACTCCGATCCCGTCCCGCTGCCGAAGGCCAGCGGAAGCGCGCCAAACAGCGCCGCCATGGTCGTCATCATGATGGGCCGGAAGCGCAGCATGCACGCCTCGAAGATCGCCTCCTCCGGGTTCATCCCCCGCTCGCGCTCCGCCTGCAATGCAAAGTCGATCATCATGATCGCGTTCTTCTTCACAATCCCGATCAGCAGTATGATGCCGATGATCGAGATCACATTCAGGTCCTGGTGGAAGATCATCAGCGCCAGCATCGCGCCCACACTGGCCGAGGGCAGGGTGGAGATGATGGTCAGCGGATGCACCAGGCTCTCGTACAAAATTCCAAGTACGATAAACACCGCGCCGAGCGCCGTCAGGATCAGGATTGGCTCGCTGTTCAGCGACTGTTGGTACGCCTGCACCGTTCCGGCGAAGAAGCAGCGCACAGTATCGGGCAGGTCCATCTTCTGCTGCATCTTGTCGATGGCCAGCGTCGCGTCGCTCAGCGACATGGTCGGCGCCAGGTTGAACGACACTGTCACCGACGGGAACAGCCCGGTGTGGCTCAGCGACAGCGGCGTGGTATTGGCCTGCGCCTTCGCCACGCTGAACAGCGGCGTGTTCCCGCTCACCGTCGAGTTCTTCGCCGACGGGTGCAGGTACACGCTCTTCAGCCCGTCCGGCGTCGCCCAGTACTGCGGCGCAACCTCCAGCACAACGTAGTACTGGTTCAACTGCGTGTAGATCAGCGACACCTCCGACTGGCCGAACTCCGAGTACAACGCCGAGTCCAGCGAGCTGGCCGTCTGCCCCAGCCGCGCCGCCGTCACACGGTCGAAGGTCAGCCGCTGGTCCAGGCCGCCGTTCTGCTGGTCGCTGCTCACGTCCTGAAAGCCGGGCAGCCGCGTAATCGCGCCCAGCAGCTTGGGCCCCCACACCTGCAGGTCGCTCACGTTGTCCGATTGGATCGTGTACTGGTACATAGCGTTGGCGCCGCGTCCCCCCACGCGGATGTCTTGCGACGCCTGCAGGAACGTCGACGCCCCCGTGATCCGGTTCAGCTTCGGGCGCAGCCGGTTGATCACTCCAGCGGCGTTGGTATCTCTCTTCTCCACCGGCTTCAGGACGACATTGACCATTCCAGTGTTGGTGGCTCCGCCTCCCGTGAACCCGATCACGTTGGCCACCGCTGGATCGGCCCCGATCACCTTCTCCACCTGTTGCAGGGTCGCGTTCATCGCCGGGAAGGAAGCATCTTCCGGCCCGCGCATCATGCCCCCCAGCGAGCCCGTGTCCTGCTGCGGAAAGAATCCTTTGGGAATCTTGATCGCAATCACCACGTTCAACGCGATGATCAGCACCAGCGTCGTCAGGATCAGCCCTGGGTTCTCCAGCACCCAGCGCAAGCTCTTCCGGTAGAGACCCAGCACCCACTGAAAGACCCTGTCGAACCCCTTGTACATGCGGCCATGCTGCACATCCCTCTGGCTCTTCAGCAGGTAGGCGCACATCATCGGCGTGGTGGTCAGGCTGATGACCATCGACACCACAATGGCCGTCGAAAGCGTCACCGCGAACTCGCGGAACAGCCGCCCCACGATCCCTCCCATCATCAGCAGCGGGATGAAGACCGCAATCAGCGACATGCTGATGGTCATCACGGTAAAGCCAATCTCCTTGGCGCCGCGCAGCGTCGCGGCAAACGGCTCCATCCCGTCCTCGATGTGGCGCGTGATGTTCTCCATCACCACGATCGCGTCATCCACCACAAATCCGGTGGAGATGGTCAGCGCCATCAGCGATAGGTTGTCCAGGCTGTATCCGCACAGATACATCACCGCAAAGGTCCCGATCAGAGAGGTGGGGACCGCGACCGCCGGAATCAGCACCGCCCGCGGGCTGCGTAGGAACACGAACACAACTAGGATCACCAGCACGATCGAGATCAGCAGCGTGCGTTCCACGTTATAGACCGACGCCTTGATCGTTGTGGTGCGGTCCATCACCACGGTAGCGTTGATGCCCTTGGGGATCGACGCCACCAGTGAGGGCAACTGCGCGTAGATGCGCGTCACGGTATCGATGATGTTGGCGTTGGGCTGGCGGCTGATGGTCAGCACCACCGCCCGCTTCCCGTTCAGATAGCCCCCCGCCCGCAGGTTCTGCACCGAGTCCACCACATCCGCCACATCCGACAACCGCACCGCCTGGCCGTTGTGGTAGCCCACGATCAGCGGCTTGTAGTCCTCCGCGTGGGAGATCTGCCCATTCACCACAATGTCCGCGCTCACATTGCCGTCGGTGATCTGTCCCCGGGCTAGGTTCGAGTTCTGCAATCGCAGCATCGACTGTAGCGTCGCCATCGTCATGCCGTAGCTGGCCAGTTTGTTTGGGTTCACCTCCACCCGCACCGAGGGCAGCGCCCCGCCCCCAGCGCCCACCTGTCCCACCCCCTGGATCTGTGAGATCTTCTGCACCATCACGGTGGAGGCTACGTCATAGATCTTGTCCGGCCCATACACGTCCGATGTCAGCCCGAGTATCATGATCGGAGCGTCCGCCGGATTCACCTTGCGATAGGTTGGGTTGCCCGGCAGGTTGGCCGGTAGATACGTCCGCGCCGCGTTGATCGCCGCCTGCACATCGCGCGCCGCCCCGTCGATGTCGCGGCTCAGGTCGAACTGGATGGTGATGTTGGTCGAGCCCAATCCGCTCGACGAGGTCATCTCCGTCACCCCGGCTATGTGCCCGAACTGCCGCTCCAGCGGTGTCGCCACGCTCGACGCCATGATCTCCGCGCTGGCGCCCGGAAGCCCCGCGCCCACGTTGATCGTGGGAAAATCCACCTGCGGCAGCGGCGACACCGGAAGCACCTGGAACGCGATCGCACCTGCGATCGCCACCGCCACCGTCAGCAGTGTCGTGGCCACCGGCCGATGGATGAAGGGCGCGGAGATATTCACGGCTGCTCCGCCGGTTGCGCTCCATCGCCGCTCAGGTTTTGTCCACGGTTCCCTGTTCCCTGTCCCCTGTTCCCTGTCTTACGCGAGAAGCGCTGCCCCAGGTTGTCGAAGAAAATATAGATCACCGGCGTGGTGTACAGAGTCAGCACCTGGCTCACCAGCAGCCCGCCCACCATGGTGATGCCCAGTGGCCGGCGCAGCTCCGATCCCATGCCGCTGCCAAACGCCAGCGGAATCCCCGCCAGCAGCGCTGCCATGGTCGTCATCATGATCGGCCGGAAGCGAAGCTGGCACGCCTCATAGATCGCTTCGGTAGGATTTTTGCCGTGCTTGCGCTGCAACTCCAGCGCAAAGTCCACCATCATGATCCCGTTCTTTTCTACAATCCCGATCAACAGCACCAGCCCGATGATCGCCACTACGCTCAGGTCCTGGTGAAAGAGGATCAGCGCCAGAAACGCGCCCACGCCAGCCGAAAACAGGGTCGACAGAATTGTGATCGGGTGGATGAAGCTCTCGTACAGCACGCCCAGTACGATGTACACCGTCACCAGCGCGGCCAGGATCAGCAGAGGCTCGTTGGACAGCGAGTTGCGGAACGACGCAGCCGTGCCCTGAAAATCGGCCTGCAGGCTGGCCGGCATATTCATCCCCGCCTGTAGTTTGGTGATCTTATCGATCGCGTCGCCCAACGAGGCGTTCGGCGCCAGGTTGAAGCTCACCGTGATCGAAGGGAACTGTCCCTGGTGCGTGATGGAGAGCGGCTCCGTCGCCGTCTCGAAGTGCGAGAACGCGCTCAGCGGAATCGCGTTGCTCGGCACCGAACTCGTCGTCCCGGCCGAGTTGGCGCCATTGGTGGAAGTCGTCGTCCCCGCCGTCAGGACCCGCGCCGGCGGCGCCAGCGTGCCCGCCGAGGGCGTATACATCGCGCCCGCCGTCAGCGCATTCGACCCAGCCGAAGTCGAGCCATTCCCCGAACTGGTCGAGGCGCCGGCGCCGCTGGTTCCCGCGGCCGCGTTGGCCTGGATGTACATGTGGTTCAGCTTGTCCGGATCGAGCTGGAACTGCGGCTGCGCCTCCAGAATCACATGGTACTGGTTCAGTTGCGTATACATCGTGTTGATCTGCCGCTGTCCGAACGCGTCGTACAGCATATTGTCGATCGTCGTCGGCGCAATGCCTAGCCGCGACGCCGTCACCCGGTCGATCACCAGCGACACCGCCAGCCCGCCCGTCTGCTGGTCCGTCGCCACGTCCTCCAGTTGCGGCAGCTCATTCAACCTCTTCACAAACCGGTTGGTCCATACGTTCAACTCGTTCTGGTCCGGGTCTTCCAGCGTGTACTGGTACTGCGTCCGGCTCACCCGGTCGTCCACCGTAATGTTCTGCACCGGCTGCATGAAGAGCTGGATTCCCTCCACCTGCTTGTCCAGCTTCGGCTCCAGCCTGCGGATCACGTCCGCCGCGCTCAGGTCCCGCTGGTCCAGCGGCTTCAGGTTGATCGACATGCGCCCGCTGTTGGTGGTGGTGTTCGTCCCGTCCGCGCCGATGAACGACGACAGGCTCTCCACCGCCGGGTCGGCCAGGATCACCTTCGCCAGCTCCTGCTGCTTCTCCGCCATCGCCTTCGATCCGATGGTCTGCGGAGCCTGCGAGATCCCCTGGATCACGCCCGTGTCCTGCACCGGGAAGAACCCCTTGGGAATGATGCTGTACAACACCACCGTCAGCAGCAGCGTGCCCAGGGCCACAAACATAGTGGCCGTCTGGTAGCGCAGCACCACCTTCAGCGTCCTTGCATAGAACCCGATCATCGCGTTGAAGCCGCGCTCCGTAATCCGGTAGACGCGGCCCTGCTGCCCGCCCGCATGGCGCTTCAGAATCCGCGCCGCCATCATCGGCGTCAGCGTCAACGAAACCACCGCCGACAATATGATCGTCACCGCCAGCGTCACCGCAAACTCGCGGAACAGCCGCCCCACCACATCGCCCATGAACAGCAGAGGGATCAACACCGCGATCAGTGACACGGTCAACGACATGATGGTGAACCCAATCTGTTCCGCGCCCTTCAGCGCCGCCTCCATCGGCGGATCGCCCGCCTCGATGTAGCGCGAGATGTTCTCCACCATCACGATCGCGTCGTCCACCACAAACCCCGTCGAAATCGTCAGCGCCATCAGCGACAGGTTGTCCAGGCTGTATCCCAGCATGTACATCACACCGAAGGTGCCCACCAGCGAGAGCGGCACCGCAACGCTGGGAATAATTGTTGCGTAGAGGCTGCGCAGAAACAGGAAGATCACCATGACGACCAGCGCCACCGTCAGCATCAGCTCGAACTCAACGTCGTTGACCGAGGCCTGGATCGCCGTCGTCAGGTCGGTCAGCGGCGTCACCGTCACGCCCTGCGGCAGGTTCGCCTCCAGTTGCGGCAACAACCGCTTGATGCTCTTGACCACCGTGATGGTGTTGCCGCCCGGCTGCCGCTGCACGTTCAGGATGATCGCCGGCGTCTTGTTCATCCACGCCGCCTGCGTGGTATTCTCCACTCCGTCCACAATGTTTGCCACGTCCGTCAGCATCACCGGCGCGCCGTCGCGGAACGCCACCACAACCTTGCGGTAGTCCTGGCTGGTCACCAACTGGTCGTTGGAGTCGATCTGGTAGTCCTGGTGCGGCCCGTCGAAATTCCCCTTGGCCGCGTTCACACTGGAGCTGCTCACCGCCGTGCGCAGGTTCTCCAGATCGATCCCGTACGACGACAGCGCCGCCGGGTTCGCTTGAATGCGCACCGCCGGCTTTTGTCCGCCGCTGATGCTGACCAGCCCCACGCCGCTCAGTTGTGAAATCTTCGGCGCCAGCCGCGTGTCCACCAAATCTTCCACCTGCGAGAGCGGAAATGAGTCCGAAGTGATCGCCAGCGTCAGCACAGGCGCATCCGCCGGGTTGGTCTTGCTGTAGATCGGAGGCGCCGGCAGGTTCGCCGGCAGGAAGCTCTGCGCCGCGTTGATCGCCGACTGCACCTCCTCCTCCGCGATGTCGATGTTCAGGCTCAGGTTGAACTGCAGCACCAGCACCGAATTGCCCGCCGAGCTGGTCGACGTCATCTGGCTCAGTCCCTGCAACTGTCCGCACTGCCGTTCCAGCGGCGCGGTCACCGTGGTTGCCATCACCTCCGGGCTCGCCCCTGGATAGAACGTCAGGATCTGGATCGTCGGATAGTCCACCTCAGGCAGCGCAGACACCGGCAGTTGCGTGTAGGCGACAATGCCCACCAGCATGATTGCCGCCATCAGCAGCGATGTCGCAACCGGACGCAGAATAAACGGACGCGACGGACTCAAGGGGCGCTACTCCCACTGGTGTTGGCCAGAATCGGTTTCGTGGAGATCGAGACCGGTGCATTGTCCTGTAGCTTGTCGAAGCTGCTGGTTGCCAGCACGTCGCCCGGCGCGATCCCCTCCACCTGCGCCGTCTGGGCATTGGTCACGCCCACGGTAATCGGAGTCAGATGCGCCTTCCCGTCCGCGATCGTGTAAACAAACGCCGCCTGCCCGTTGTGCTGCACCGCCGCGTTCGGGATCAGCGTCGCCCCCACCAATGTATTCACCAGCAGACGCACGTTCACAAACTGGTTGGGAAACAGCGATGAGTCCGCGTTGGCAAACTGTGCCCGCGCCTTCACCGTTCCCGTCGTCGTGTCGATCTGGTTGTCCAGCGTCAGCAGCGTCCCCTTGGCAAGCTGGTTTAGCCCGCTGCGGTCGAACGCATCGACCTCCAGCCTGGCCCGCTTCTTCAGTTGCGGCTCAATCTGCCCCAGGTTGTCCTCCGCCACGCTGAACACCGCCGTGATCGGCTGGATCTGCGTCACCACCGCCAGCACCGTGCCTCCGTTGGCTGTCACCACGTTGCCCGGGTCCACCAGCCGCAGTCCCACTCGCCCCGTAATCGGCGCAACAATGTGGCAGTACTCCACCTGGATCTGGTCGTACTGCACCGTCCCCTCGTCGTTATGCACCGTCCCCTGGTCCTCGGCCACCAGCTTCTCCTGGTCGTCCAGCGTCTGCTTGGGGATCGCATTGCGCGCCCACGCCGTCTTATACCGTTCCAGGTCCATCTGCGCCTGCGCCAATATCCCCTTGTCCCGCTCCAGAATCCCCTCCGACTGGGCCAGCGTCGCAGCGTACGGCCGCGGGTCGATCTCGATCAGCGGATCGCCCTTCTGCACCAGTTGCCCCTCCGTGTAGTGCACCGCCGTCACAATCCCGCTCACCTGGCTCATGATCGACGCCGTATACACCGGCGTCACCGTCCCGATCGCGTCCACATACACGCCGATGTTCCCCTTCTGCGCCGTCACCGTGGTGATCGCCACCGCCCCGCCCATCGCTCCGCGCCGGCCAGTCGGCGCCGTCGCCGCGTCCTCGCGGTGGCGCAGCACAATAAAAAATCCCGCCGCAAAGAACAGCAGCAGGAGAATCCATACCGCAATCCGGATGCGCTTCTGTCGCGGCGTTCGCGCGGGTGAGCTTTCAGACAGTTGGTCTTCGAGGCCTATATGAGGTTGCTGGGTTGGATCGGGTTGCAATTGGTTCTCCAGACCAAGAGCGTGGGGCACACTCCCCCCCACGCAACTTGTGGCGCTCTGAGAATTGACGGGTCGGCCCCTTGCTTTGTTGCATCGTCTGCGGCCAACTCGACGCAGAAAATCCGCTTCCCCTCGATTGTAACGCAGCGCCGGTGCCCCATTCATGCGCGCTCGTTGCGCATGTGTGGGGCATGTGTCGAAATCTTCCGGATGTTGTTTTGGTGGAGCTGAGCGGGATCGAACCGCTGACCTCCTCGTTGCGAACGAGGCGCTCTCCCAGCTGAGCTACAGCCCCCACCCGACCTGCGCCGCACGCCGCTCCAGTCCCCAGGGGACCTCCAGCCGCGCGCCGCGCCGTCGTTTCAACTCTACGAGTGTATCATCTCACCCTCGCGTCACGGCCCGCGAAACCTCCGCCCATCTCGCATGGAGCGCCTCGCCCAACTGCCCCCACGGCGCCTCGCCCGGCTCCATCACCGGCAGCACCAGCGTCACCTTGGTTCCCCGCCCCGGCCGGCTCACTATCTCCACCTCCGCCGCCGGGCCGTACATCACCTCCATGCGCTCGCGCACGTTGCGCATTCCAATCCCTCCGCTGCGCTCGCCCGCGCCCTCCCGCTCCGCATCCATCCCAATCCCGTCGTCTTCCACCTCCAGCAGCAGCCGCCCGTCGGACAGCATCCGGCTGCGCAGCGTCACCGTCCCTCCATCGATACGCGGCTCCAGCCCATGCTTGATCGAGTTCTCGATCAACGGCTGCAGCAGCATGCTCGGCACCAGCACCTCCAGCGTATCTTCGGCAATCTCCTTCACCACCCGCAGCTTCTCCCCAAAGCGCACTACCTCGATGTCCAGGTAGTCGTCCGTGAACGCCAGCTCTTCGGCAAACGGCACAAACGCCTCGCGGTCCTTCAGCAGCGCGCGCAGGATGTTGGCCAGCTTCACGATCATCTCCCGCGCCAGCTCTGGCTGCGAGCGCACCAGCGACGTGATCGAATTCAGCGTATTGAACAGGAAGTGCGGATTGATCTGCCGCTGCAGCGCGTCCAGCCGCGCCTCCATCAACAGCCGGCTCTGCTCCTCCAGCTTGCGTTCGATCCGCACCGCGTTCCATATCTTCAGCGGAATCCCCACCACCACCGGAGCGCAGACGCAGATCGCCAGCTCCACCCACCAGTTCGGCGAGTGCAGTTCGAAGAAGCGCGACGGATACCTCCGCGACAACATACTCGTCGCAAACTGCATCGTCGTAATCAGCACCAGCAGCATGATCTGCCGGTCCAGCCGCGGCTTCCGCAGGTTCCGCGTCACCCAGCGGTACAGGCTCAGGTCGATCATGGGCGAGAACGACCATACCTCCTCGCGCTCGATGAACCGCCCCACCGTGCCGGCAATCGCCGCCACCGCCAGGTTCACCGCCAGCGTCCAGTGCTCGCCGTGCCACATCGCCGGCAGCGCCAGCGCCGCGCCGCCCAGCATCGCTGCCCCCGGCCCCAGCAGCAGCCCCATCAGCACCGTCGCCTCGTACGAGATGTCCGCCGCCAGAAAGTTCGGCACCCGCACCCGCACCCACACCCCCAGCGTCAGCGGAATGCATATCATCGCCACCAACGCCAGCGTCTGCCGCCAGCTTCGCCGCGGCAGCAACAACAGGTTCTTGAACGTAGTCGACCGCGCCAGCGAACTGGACACCGCCGCCGCCACTCCCAGCTCCACTAGCAGCGTAATCAGGATCAGGCCATCCGTCACCGGCCCCGCGCTCCCATGCGTCATTCCCTGCACCATCCTCCTACTGTACCTCCACTCCTGCGAACGTCAGCGGCCTGTGGTCAGTGTTCAGTGGTTCCTGAGATAGGCCCAGGCTTTAGCCTGGGCAATCCCATCCCCCCGCCGAGGAAACGGGTTTCAGCCCCGGGCCCTTTCTGACGCCTGACCCCTGTTCCCCGTGTCAAGCCCCTCAACCCCCAAAATTCCCCCTAACCAACACCAACCAAACAACTTAAATCCGAAAAATAGTTGGCATACTAGTTTCTCTCCACGGCGTATAATTAAAGCAGTAAGCAAAACCAAACAGACCCGGCCAACCGCCGGG
>Ga0181519_10004723_pt1 | contig 10983 bp, 8 predicted proteins | sample PEATcosm2014_Bin_26_FD_121102 | JGI IMG/M metagenome (GOLD analysis project Ga0181519, IMG submission 121102) | Peatland microbial communities from MTU Mesocosm Facility, Houghton, MI, USA - PEATcosm2014_Bin02_10_metaG | ecosystem: Environmental > Terrestrial > Soil > Wetlands > Peat | place... | reverse complement strand
GAGATGATTCATTATTTGGGCGACCGGGATAGCACGACGCGGCGCATGCTCGAGGAAATCCTGGCGGTCGAGGAGGAGCATGCCGACGACATGCGCGACCTGCTCGAGCGGGAGTAGGCGCCATGGCCCGCTTAGCCCGCCTGGCCCAACCATGCGGGCGCCGCCCCCCGGCGGATGGGGACAGTCTCTGGAGCTTAGATGTCACTGACAATAAAAATCCTGATTGCCGACGACCACGCGATCGTTCGTACCGGCTTCAAGCAATTCATTGCCGACGAGTCGGACATGGAAGTGCTTGGCGAGGCGGCGAGCGGCGACGAAGTGATTCGTGCCGTTCGCGAGTCGGCATTCGACGTGGTGCTGTTGGACATCGCCATGCCTGACAAGAACGGCATCGATACCCTTCGCGTCATCAAGCAATTGCGTCCTGAGCAGGGGGTGCTGTTCTTGTCGACGTATCCGGAAGCGCAGTACGCGGTCAATCTGCTGCGCGCCGGGGCGAATGGCTATCTGATGAAGGATGCGCCGCCTGAAGAGATCATCCGGGCGATTCGCACGGTGGCGCGTGGCCACCGCTATGTCAGTGAAGGGACTGCCGATCTGCTCGCGCAGAAGCTGGAGCAGCCGATCGACGAGCCGATGCACGAGCAACTCTCGGAGCGCGAGTTCCAGGTGTTCTGCAAGCTCGCGCAGGGACGCACGCCCACGGAAATCGCCGACGAGTTGCACCTGTCGGTGAAGACGGTCAGCACGTATCGCGCGCGCGTGCTCGAAAAGATGCATTTGAAAACCAATGCCGACCTGACGCTTTACGCGCTGAAGAACGGCCTGATCAGTTGATAGAAAAGAGAGGCTTGTGATGCCAACCGGGAACGCGGCAACGCATATGGGGTCCCGTTTGCCCCTCAAGGTGCTGTTGATCGAAGACTCGGCGGTGATTCGCGAGAGCCTGTCCGAAGCGCTCGGCTCGACCGGGATGCTTCAGGTGGCGGGTGTGGCGGAGACTGCCGACGACGCGGTTCGCACGCTCAAGGAAGCTTCGTTCGACGCCGTCATCGTCGATATTCAACTGCGGCGCGGCTCGGGCATGGAAGTGCTCGCGTATCTGCACGACGCGGGCATGTTGCCGCAGCTCATGGCCATCGTGCTGACGAACTACGCATTGGCGACGTATCGCAAGCGTTGCCAGCAGTTGGGCGTGCAGTACTTCTTCGACAAGTCCCTCGAATTCGACCGCGTGATCGAAGTGCTCGACGACTTCGCCTCAAGTCGCCAAGCCTGACATTTCCCCTCTCGCCGCAGGCTGCCGCGCATCGACCCCGCCCACATCCCATCCCGCATGATGGGAATTGGATGCCTCACTAGCGAAATCACCTCATTTTTCCCCGTTTGAGAGGGCGGGTGCGCTGTTGCGCGCGCGTTTCGTGCTGCATTGCGGCATGAGGTGACGGCACGCTTTTATGCCATTTCGCAGCGTCGATAACTTCAGTCGAAATTCAGTATAAAGAGATCAAATTTTATTATTTTCAACTATTTAGGTGCATGGGCTAGAATGTCGCCTTTGCGCTATAAACCGAGTCAAGGCGGCGGCACTGCGGGCAGTTTCGGCAGTGGGGCTGCCATTTTTTTGCATGATCGAACTCCAAAACATTACCCAGCGATTCGCTGGACCCAAGGGGCCGATCGACGCGCTTTCCAACATCAGCCTGTCGATCGAGCGCGGTGAGGTTTTCGGCATTATTGGCCGAAGCGGCGCCGGCAAGAGCACGCTCGTGCGCGTGATCAACCTGCTCAATCGCCCGAGCGATGGGACTGTGCGCGTGGACGGACAGGATCTGACGTCGTTGTCCTCGGACGACCTGCGCCGGGCGCGCCGTCGCATCGGCATGATCTTCCAGCACTTCAATCTGCTTAGCTCGCGCACCGTGTACGACAATGTGGCGCTGCCGCTGGAGCTCGCGGGTCTGTCGTCCACGGAGATTCGTGCGAAGGTGCTGCCGCTGCTCGAACTCGTGGGCCTGACGGCGCAGAAGGATCGCTATCCGTCGCAGATTTCCGGCGGCCAGAAGCAGCGCGTGGGGATTGCCCGTGCGCTGGCAAGCGAGCCGCAGGTGCTGCTCTCGGATGAAGCGACGTCGGCGCTCGATCCCGAGACCACGCGCTCGATTCTGGAACTGCTCAAGCGCATCAATCGCGAGCTGGGCCTGACCGTCGTGTTGATTACGCACCAGATGGACGTCATCAAGCAGGTGTGCGACCGCGTTGCCGTGCTCGACGCCGGCCGCGTGGTCGAGCAGGGCCGCGTGATCGACGTGTTCCTGCGTCCGCGCCACGAAGTCACGCGTGCTCTCATCGGCGACGTGATTTCGCAGGAGTTGCCCGCCGGCGTTCGTGAGCGTGTTGCGTCGCGTCTCGGTAACGGTCACGATCATCTGTATCGTCTGGCGTTCTCCGGGGCGGGCGTGGATCAGCCGCTGCTCTCCGAGGCGATTCGCCGCTACGAGCTCGATTTCAATATCCTGCATGGCCAGATCGACGAGATCCAGGGGCAGGCATTCGGATCGCTCGCCGTGCTCGCGGGCGGTACCCCGGCCCGTGTGGCCGAAGCCATGGCGTTCCTCGCCAGTCAGGGCGTTGTCGTAGAGGAGCTCAGCCATGTGGAGTGAAATGTTCGATCTGTTTGTCTCCTCGTTCTGGGAGACGCTCATCATGGTCGGGATTTCCGGCGTGATCGGTGCCGTTGTCGGTGTGCCGCTTGGCGTGCTGCTGTATCTGACGGATCGCAACGGCGTGCTGCAGAACCTGCCGACCAATCGCGTCGTCGGCATCCTCGTCAACGCCGTGCGCTCGACGCCGTTCATCATCCTGCTCGTGGCGGTAATTCCGTTCACGCGCCTGATCGTCGGTTCATCCATCGGCACGATGGCCGCCGTGGTGCCACTGACCATCGCGGCTGCGCCGTTCGTGGCGCGTCTGGTGGAGACGGCACTGCGCGAGGTGGATCGCGGCCTGATCGAGGCTGCCCAGTCGATGGGCGCGACGACCGGTCAGATCGTCATGAAGGTGCTGCTGCCCGAGGCGCTGCCCGGCATCGTGGCGGGCCTGACCATCACGTTCGTCAGCCTCGTCGGCTACTCGGCGATGGCCGGCGCCATCGGGGGCGGCGGTCTGGGCGATCTGGGCATCCGCTACGGCTATCAGCGTTTCCTGCCCGAAGTCATGATTACCGTTGTGCTGATCCTGATTGTCTTCGTGCAACTGGTGCAGACGTTCGGCGACTGGCTGGTGCGTCGCCTGAGCCACAAGTAACGCCCGATATAACAACGTCGCCGGCGAACCGGCACATCATTCACACGCGAGGTTTTCTATGCAACGTCGTACGATTTTCAAGCTGCTGGCCGGTGTTGGCGCCGCCACGGTATTCGCCACGCAATTCGCAGCCCCGGCTGCCGCAGCCGATGCCATCAATCTGAAGGTCGGTGTCACGGGCGGCCCGCACGCCCAGATCTTTGATGAAGTGAAGAAGGTCGCTGCCAAGGACGGCCTGAACATCAAGGTCGTCGAATTCAGCGATTACGTGCAGCCGAACGCGGCACTGTCGTCGGGCGATCTGGACGTGAACAGCTACCAGCATCAGCCGTACCTCGACGCGCAAGTCAAGGACCGTGGCTACAAGCTCGAGTCGATCGCCAAGACGGTGATCTTCCCGATGGGCATCTATTCGAAGAAGCTCAAGTCGCTGGCCGATCTGAAGACGGGCGACAAGGTGTCGCTGCCGAACGACCCGACCAATGGCGGCCGTGCGTTGCTGTTGCTGCAAAAGCAGGGTTTGCTCAAGCTGCGTGCTGACGCCGGTCTGAAGGCAACGCCGCTCGACGTGGTCGAGAACCCGAAGAAGCTGAAGTTTGTGGAACTGGACGCTGCCCAACTGCCGCGCTCGCTCGACGACGTGGCCGTGGCCGTCATCAACACCAACTTCGCGATGGAAGCCGGCCTGAACCCGAAGCGTGATTCGCTCGCTATCGAAGATGCCAACGGTCCGTACGCCAACGTGCTGGTCATTCGCACGGCTGACAAGAACAAGCCGTGGGTGGCCAAGCTGATCAAGGCTTACCACTCGCCGGAAGTGAAGGCCTTCATCGAGCAGAAGTTCGGCGGCTCGGTCGTCACCGCCTGGTAAGTTTCGGGCGGTCGCTCGGCGGGATGGAGCGCTTCCCGGAAAACGGCAACGCTTTGCGGCGTTGCCGTTTTTTTTCGTCCTCGTCTTCGGACGCGTATTGCGTCAGCATGACGGCAAGGCGTATGCCGGTCTGACGTAAGTATTCTTGCCACGCGAGATGCCGGGGTTCCTGCCGTTCCCGGGTGTGTGGCAATTCCGGCACTGTCACGGTTCTGTCAAATAACGGCGATAGCCTGAGTGCCAAGAAAAGAGGGTGCCTGCGGGCACCGTCACAAGACGCGGATATAGGCCACAGAGCAGCTACCGCACGCGAAGCACGGGGAAAGGGTGAGACACTTCATCGGAGCGCACTTGCCTTCGGTGCGCATGGAATGCGCCCGGCACATGCCCGCACAACGTATGGCTGTTTGCCTGATGGCGGCGCACCGCACCGACCTACGGAGTCTCAGTTGAACCCTCCCCCGCCTGTCGCGATACGTCCGTCGGAGCGCTTCGGCACATCGCGCGATACGAAATCCTCCCCTGCCAGCCCATCCACGCCTTATGCCGATCCGGACGAAGGCGTATTGCTCGCCGAGCTGTGCGAAGGCATCGGGCTGACTTGCGTGTTTCAGCCGATTCTCGACTTTCGAACGTCGGAGATCGCGGGTTATGAGGGGTTGGTGCGGGGGCCTGCCGGAACGTCGATTCACTCGCCACTGGCCTTGTTCGCTGCGGCGCGCCGCCATGGTCTGGGCGGTCCGCTCGAACTGGCCTGCCGCCGTGCGGTGCTGCGCGGCTTCGTCGAGCAGGACTTGCCCGAACGACTGTTCCTGAACATCGGCCCCGTGACTCGCGCCCAACCCGGTGGCGGCGTGAGCGAATCGCTGGGGCTGGACGAAACCTTTGCCATGCTCCAGTCGTTTCGTATGCCGCCCGAGCGTGTGGTGCTTGAACTCACGGAGCACGCGCCCACGCTGGATCTGGCGAGCACGCGGGCGTCGCTCGCGGCGTATCGGGCGTTGGGTTTCGAAGTGGCGCTCGATGACATGGGGGAAGGCTATGCCAGCCTCAGGTTGTGGTCTGAGCTGCGGCCTGATTACGTCAAGATCGATCGTCATTTCGTGGACGGCATCGACAGCGATACCGTCAAACTTCAGTTCGTGCGCTCGATGCGCCAGATCGCGGAGACGAGCGGCACGCGGGTGATTGCCGAGGGCATCGAGCATGCCGAAGAGCTGCAAGTCGTGCGCGACCTCGGCATCTTCCTTGGTCAGGGGTATTTCATTGCGCGTCCCGAAGCCCAGCCGCAACGGGCGATCACGTCCAACGTGCAGGAAGTGGTGAACGAGCGCCGGGCGTACGTGCATCAGCAACCGAGTCAACTGGGCTCGGGCAATGTGACGCTAGAGCGCATTGCCGCTTATGTCGAGCCTGTCTCGCCCGATACCCGCAGTGAGGATGTGGTGGCGCGCTTCGAGAGCGACCCGGCGCTGGAGGTGCTGCCGGTGGTCGAGCGTGAGCGTGCGGTGGGACTGATTGGACGGGCGTCGCTCATCGGCCGGTTCGCCCGGCCTTTCACGCGGGAGCTGTACGGGCGCAAGCCGTGCTCGGCGGTGATGGAGCCGCGCCCGCTCACGTTCGACAAGAGTGCGCGCATGGAGGATCTGAGCCGCATGATTGCCGAGGGGGCGAGCCGACAGATTGCGGCTGGCTTTATCGTGACGGATCAGGGGCGTTATTTCGGCGTGGCGCAGGGTCATGCCCTGATGCGTCAAATTACCGATATGCAGCTTGATGCGGCGCGCTACGCGAACCCGCTTACGCTGCTGCCGGGCAATGTGCCGATCGATGACTATATGGATCGCATGATTGGCGAGCGCCAGTCGTTCCATGCCTGCTACGTCGATCTCGACAACTTCAAGCCATTCAACGATGTGTTTGGCTACCGGCGCGGTGACGATCTGATTCAACTTGTCGCGCGGGTGCTCATGGCGGTGCGCAATCCTGAGCGCGATTTTCTCGGGCACATCGGGGGCGACGACTTCCTGATTCTGTTCCGCAGCCCGGACTGGGAGGCCCGATGCCGTGAAGCGCTCACGCGTTTTGGCGAGGCGGTGACGGAGTACTTCCATCCGGATCAGATTGCGGCGGGTGGATTTGAGGCGGAGGATCGACGTGGCATGGTGATCTTCCATCCGATCACGAGCTTGTCGATTGGTGTGGTGGCGGTCACGCCTGAGAGCTTCCCGTCGCATGTGGAGGTCTCGGCCGCTGCTGCGGAGGCAAAGAAGATGGCCAAGCGCGCGTTGGGTAACAGCTTGTTCATCGAGCGTCGGCGCGCGCACCGTTGAGCCGACGGCCCTCGCATAAAGTCACCGAAAAAGCCTGCCCGAAGACCTGGGGATCAGCGTGATGTCTTGCGCGTATGCGGGGGGCGTTGAGAAGCGGAGTAGGTTTCGGTGGAAGTGCTGAGGGCGTGGAGGGGGACGGACCGGAGCCCCTTTCTGAATCGAGTTGGGTTTATGTCTGAGAGGCGGAAAGGGGCTCCGGTCCGTCTGGGGGGAGGTGTTGAGGGCTTGCATCCCCCCAAAAGACGGCGACTTCTCGCCAAAAAGATGGCGAGAAGTGACGCAACTTAATGCGAGAGTGCGGGCATGCCATCCATGCTGGCGGCGTCTTTCTCGCGTTCCTCGGCGAGATACGGGGTGCGCCAGCCAGCCTTCACGCCCCAGTGATAGAACGCGAGCGAGAGTGCTGCGACGATCGCCATGTCCCAGCCGTAGGGCACGAGGCCGATACCGCCGAATTCCTTGCTGCCGGCATAGGAGCATAGGGCCATGGCGGGCAGGTAGCCGATCAGCCACCACGACGCCTTGAGGTCGCGGCCGAAGCCTTGCCACTTGTCCTTTGCCTGATAGTAGAAGTAGACCGGCAGCGCCACGACCACCAGCACGATGATCTGGCCGGTGAGTGGCCAGCGGGCCCAGTAGAGAATGAGCGATGCGCACACGAAGGCAAACGGGGCGATCAGCGACAGGCCGGGCAGGCGCAGCGGGCGGTGCATGTCGGGTGCCGAGTGGCGCAACGCCATCACGCTGATCGGGCCGGTCAGGTACGAGATCACGGTAGCCACCGAGATCACGGCGGCCAGCGAATCCCAGCCGCGGAAGAAGAACATGAAGACGAAAGAGATGGCCAGGTTGAACCACATCGCCGGGCGCGGCACGCCATAGAGCGGATGCACGCGGCCGAAGATCTCGGGCAACGTGCGGTTGCGCTCCATCGCGTAGATCATGCGGCTCGTGGTGGCCATGTACGTGGTGCCGGTGCCGCTCGGGCTCAGGAACGCGTCGAAGTACAGCACGATGGCGAGCCAGTTCAGGCCGAGCGCAATCGCGAGTTCGGCGAACGGCGAGCTGAAGCTCACCATATGCCAGCCGCCCGCCAGTTGCTCGGGCGAGAGCGCGCCGATGTAAGCGACTTGCAGCAACAAATAGATGACGGTCGCGAGCAGAATCGAGCCGACCACGGCGAACGGGATGCTGCGACCCGGATCGCGGGCTTCCCCTGCGAGGTTCACCGGGCTCTGAAAGCCGTTGAACGCGAACACGATGCCCGACGTGGCCACGGCGGTCAGTACGGCCGACATGCCGTTCGGCGCGAAACCGCCGTGCTCTGCCAGATTGAAGTTACCCGGATGGAAGCCCGCGATCATCAGACCGGCAATGGTCAGGGCCGGAATCGCGAACTTGAAGAGCGTGATGGCCGTGTTGGCGCGCGCGAACAGCTTCACGCCCCAGTAGTTCAGCATGAAGTAGGCGATCACGAGCAGCGCGGAGAGCATGAGGCCGCTGGTGGTGAGGGTGCCATCCACGAACAGATTGCGCGCCCAGTCGTACGGCCACGTGCTCATGTACTGAATCGACGCTTCGGCCTCGATCGGAATCACCGACACGATCGCGATCCAGTTGGCCCATGCCGCGACGAAGCCGACCAGACTGCCGTGCGAATAGCGCGAGTACCGCACCATGCCGCCCGACTCGGGGAACATGGCACCCAGTTCTGCGTAGGTGAGCGCGATGGCCAGAATAACGACAGCGCCGATAAGCCAGGCAAGCAGGGCGGCGGGCCCTGCGATCTTGGCCGCTTTCCAGGCGCCAAATAACCAGCCGGAGCCGATGATCGAGCCAAGACCGGTCAACATCAGGGCGAACGGCCCGATGTTACGCATGAGGGATTGATTGTTATCCATTCGATGTCTTCTCCACGCCCGGGGGGAGCAGGCACCGGCCCCGATGAGGGCGAGGCGATACGCTGCGCGAGGGCGGACAAACTGCCCGCAGGCCGGTCGCCGTCACAACGAGCATGACGGCGCGGGGGCGGCGCTGACGGACGCGACTTCTGTTGATGGGCTCCGCGAATGTCGTCCGATTGCCCATGTCGCCGCGCACGGGGAAGCGTGCATTGCCCGAATTGGGGTCGGAGTCGCGGTTCGCGAAAAAAGCGCGATTCTACCCGAGGCGACTTGCCTCTGTGGGACTTTGTAACACTTTCCCAATGGCGTCCTGATGGGGGACGTTACGACAAAATGCGCGCAAGCCAGTCAGGACGCGGCTTTTCGATTGGGAAAGTGCCTATTACAAAATATTAAAGGGTCAGATGTTGGATCAGGGTTATCCCTTAGAGAATCCTCAGATCCCGGCAAGGCACAGATACTTCATCTCAAGGTACTCGTCGATGCCGTATTTGGACCCTTCCCGCCCAAGGCCGGATTGCTTGACGCCACCGAAGGGGGCGACCTCGTTCGAGATCGCGCCGGTGTTGATGCCGACCATCCCGGCCTCGATGCCTTCGGCGACGCGCCAGACCCGGCCGATATCGCGGGCGTAGAAGTAGGACGCGAGGCCGAAGTCGCTGGCGTTGGCCAGGCGAATGCCGTCTGCCTCGTCCTTGAAGCGGAAGACCGGGGCGAGCGGGCCGAACGTTTCCTCGTGGGCGACGAGCATGTCGGCGCTGGCATCGGCCACCACGGTCGGCTCGAAGAAACGGCCGTGCAGCACCTTGCCACCGACCGTCACGCGGCCGCCTTTGGCGAGGGCGTCTTCGACGTGGCGCTCGACCTTCGACACGGCGGCGTCTTCGATGAGCGGGCCGATCGCCACGCCCGGCTCGAAACCGTTGCCCACGCGCAGCTTGCTCACTGCGGCGGTGAGTTTCTCAACGAATGCGTCGTAGATGCCGTCCTGCGCGTAGATGCGGTTCGCGCACACGCACGTCTGCCCGGCGTTGCGGAATTTGGAGGCGATGCAGCCTTGGACGGCGGCGTCGACATCGGCATCGTCGAACACGAGGAACGGCGCGAGGCCGCCGAGTTCGAGCGCGACTTTCTTGATCGTTGGCGCGCATTGCTCCATGAGCCTGGCGCCGACCGGCGTCGATCCGGTAAAGGACAGATGGCGCACGCGCGGGCTGGAGGTGAGCACATTGCCCACATCGGCCGAGTTTTTCGATGTCACGACATTGAATACGCCCTTGGGCAACCCGGCACGGTCCGCGAGTTCGGCGAGCGCCAGCGCGCAGAGCGGGGTGAGGCGGGCGGGCTTGACGACGATCGTGCAGCCCGCCGCGATCGCCGGGGCGATCTTGCGGGTAATCATCGCGATGGGGAAGTTCCAGGGCGTGATCGACGCGCACACACCAATGGGCTGCTTGAGCACCAGCAGGCGCTTGCCGCCTTCGGGCGAACTGAGCACGTCGCCGTCGATGCGCTTGGCTTCCTCGGCGAACCACTCGATGAACGACGCCCCGTAGGCCACTTCACCTTTGGCTTCTGCGAGCGGCTTGCCTTGCTCGGCGGTCATGATGGCGCCGAGGTCGTCCTGAGCCTGCATGATGAGGTCGAACCAGTGACGCATGATGCGGGCGCGCTCTTTGCCGGTCTTGCTGCGCCATTCGGGCAGGGCGGTTTCGGCGGCGACCAGCGCGCGCTCGGTCTCTCTGGCCCCCAGATCGGCGACGTGGGCGATTTCGGCGTCGGTGGCCGGGTCGTTGACCGCAAAGGTCGCGTGGGAGTCGGCGGGTGTCCAGGCGCCGTCAATATAGGCGTCGGACTTGAGCAGTTCGGGATCTTTCAGGCGGGCCAGTGCCGGATGTACTTTGCCGGGCGCGCGGGAATGCGAAGGTTGGCGGGGGGATGACACGATCAGCTCTCCTCTCGATGACCGGGCGGCGCTGTCGGAGGACAGCGCGCCGCTCGGGGGGACGGAAACGGATAAGAACGGATACGGCTTGTCGGTGCGTCGGGTGCCAGCTTACTCCAATGCCATGCGTCGTTCGTCATGCGTGAACCCTGGAGCGGGTAGTGCGGTGTCGGGGTGCGCTTTGCGCGCGACATCGGCAGCCCGATGGCCGCCGATGTATCGCCGTCCGGCTTGCGTGGTCGGTTTTACAGGCCGAGATCCTGATATAGCGCGGCCATGCGAGCGTCGACGTCGGCGGTCATCTCGATGGGACGTCCCCATTCACGCGAAGTTTCGCCCGGCCACTTGTTGGTCGCGTCGATCCCCATCTTGGACCCCAGCCCGGGCTTCGGCGAGGCGAAGTCGAGATAGTCGATGGGGGTCTGGTCGACGAGCGTGGTGTCGCGAGTCGGATCGACACGCGTGGTGATCGCCCAGATGACTTCCTTCCAGTCGCGAATATCGACGTCTTCGTCCACCACGACGATGAACTTCGTATACATGAACTGGCGCAGGAAACTCCACACCCCGAACATCACGCGCTTGGCATGCCCCGGATAGGCCTTCTTCATCTGCACGATG
>Ga0181519_10004722_pt1 | contig 10984 bp, 8 predicted proteins | sample PEATcosm2014_Bin_26_FD_121102 | JGI IMG/M metagenome (GOLD analysis project Ga0181519, IMG submission 121102) | Peatland microbial communities from MTU Mesocosm Facility, Houghton, MI, USA - PEATcosm2014_Bin02_10_metaG | ecosystem: Environmental > Terrestrial > Soil > Wetlands > Peat | place... | reverse complement strand
CTCGCCTTCACCATGGGCAGTTATGCCGGTGGTCCCACAGCCTTCCTTGCCAATCTCCATTCCGCCGACGCCATCAACCTCTTCTACGCGGCCCTCGGCGGCTTCATCTTCAATATCGCGAATACCCTGCTCGTTGCCGGGATAGAAATTGTCGGCCTCGCTATCGCCTTTCCTGTCTCCATCGGCATTGCCCTTGTCGAAGGCGTCGTGCTCAGCTATGCGCTTCAGCCGCGCGGCAATCCGGCGCTGCTCACCATGGGCATTTTGATGGCCCTGGTCGCGCTGGTGCTCGTCGGCAAAGCCTATGGCGCATTGCGGACCGGCAGCGCCGCCGTCTCGCGCCGCGGCGTCGTGGTCTGCGTCATTTCCGGTTTGCTCATGGGAATCTTTGCGCCCTTCGTGACCCGGGCTATGACCCGGGGAGCAATTCTCACCCCCTATACAACCGCTGTTTTTCTTACCCTGGGCGCATTCATCTGCTGCTTTTTCTTCAATACCATCCTCATGCGCAAGCCCATCACCGGAACGCCGGTAGCAGCGGCGGAGTATTTCCGCGCCCCCGCTTCGTATCATGCTCTCGGGCTGCTCGGCGGAGCCATCTGGGGCTGCGGCACCGTATTCAACTTTGTCGCCGCCTCGCTGGTGGGCGTCGCCATCTCCTACGCCATCGGTCAGGCCTCACCCCTGGTCGCCTGCCTCTGGGGCGTCTTCGCATGGAAGGAATTTCGCGGCGCCAAAACCAACGCCAAAATTTACCTCGGGGCCATGGTCGCCGCCTACCTGCTCGCCCTGGTGCTGATCGCGAGGGCCTATGCGGGATAATTGTGCTCGCCACTGTGACATTTGTAGTCAACCGGGCATGAAAAGGATCCGATGACCGCCAAATTTGTAACCGTGATGGGCAGTTATGTCACCGACCTCGCCTTCCGCACCGAAAAGTTGCCGGCGTGGGGCGAAACATACATGGGAAAGGAATTCCGCCTCGGCCCGGGCGGCAAAGGCTCGAACCAGGCCGTCGCCGCGGCCCGCGCCGGTGCCAAAGTAAGCTTCATCTCCAAGCTCGGCCGCGATGCCCTCGGCGAGATGGCCCGGGATCTCTATCGCACCGAAAGCATCGACACCCGGCATCTCCTCAAGACCGACTCGCCAACCGGAGCAGCCGCTATCATTCTCGACGCGTCCTCCGGCGAGAACGCCATCATCGTCGTACCCGGCGCCTGCTACGAACTGACGCCCGAAGAGGTCGCGCAAGCGAAGGACTTGATTGCCGAGTCTACCGTCTTCCTCGCGCAGCTGGAGCTATCCCTTCCCACCGTGGAATTCGGCCTCGCGCTGGCCCATTCGCTCGGCGTCCCAACGATTCTCAATCCCGCGCCAGGTTGCGCTCTCCCGGCTTCGATCTATCCCAACTGCGATTACCTCACTCCGAACGAAAGCGAAGCCGAAGTCCTGACCGGAATACGCGTCGGCTCTCTTGAAGAAGCCGAGCGAGCCGCGGACGCGCTGCTCGCTCGCGGAGTAGGCACCGTTGTCGTCACGCTGGGAGCGCAGGGCGCGCTGGTAAAGAACGCAAAGCTGCGCCAGCATGTACCCGCCATCGACGCCGGTCCGGTCCTCGAAACAACCGGCGCGGGCGACGCCTTTAACGGTGGCTTCGCCGTCGCGCTCTCCGAAGGGCGGCAGATCGCCGACGCTGCGCGCTTTGGATGCGCGGTGGCAGGACTTTCTGTTACGCGAGCCGGTACCGCGCCCTCCATGCCCTGGCGCAAAGAGGTCGATACGTTGCTCGATAAATCCAGATAGACGCGCCGCCGTTACAAGCTCGAAGATTCGTCCGGAGACGCCGGACCCAAAGCCGCTCGCCTGCGCGCCGGCAGGAACGTGTGAATCAGCAGCTGGTAAGCGCCTCCTCCCACCGCGCCCCCGATCAGGGGCCCCACAATCGGCACCCACCAGTAATTGAGCGGTGACGGAAACGCCGAACTGCCCCATCCCGTGAAAAGGCAAAAAATCCGTGGGCCCAAATCGCGAGCCGGATTTATGGCCCACGCCTCGAGATACCCCATCGAGGCGCCGATCAGCGCCACCAGAAAACCAATCATCAACGCGCCAAAATTCGCCCCCGGAGCCATCTCGTTGTACTGTTCGGTAATCGCAAAAATTCCGAAAATCAGAAACGCCGTCAGAATAATCTCATCGCTGAAAGCGTGGGAGACCGCAATGCCCGCCGCCGGATGCGTGAAGAACACCCCGGCAGCCCCGCCCCCAGCGCGGCTCAGATGATTCGTCAGGTTGAACTGATCGATCACCGGGCTAAAGAGCGCATAAACAATGCACGCTCCCAGCAGCGCTCCCACGGTTTGCGCAACGCAATAGGGCACAACCTTCTTCCACGAAAATTTGCGATAGAGCGCCAGCGCCAGCGTCACCGCCGGATTCGCGTGGCATCCGCTGATCGAACCGGTCGTGTAGATCGCAATCGCGACCGCCAGTCCCCATGCGATGCAAACGCCCCAATAAGCCTGCCGGTAAGGGCTGGGGTCGTAGAGCGAATACATTGCCGCCACCGAGTCGCCGAAGGCAATGATGATCAGCACCGCAACCGCTTCTGAAATCAGTTCACCGGCAAACTGCCTCTTCATCAGGTCCTCGCAGGTTCCAGGGCTCGTTGTTTCCAGGTGGAATTCAATCACAAAAGTACGATCTCGGCGAGAAAGCACGCGCGCTGACCAGCTCGCGGCTATTGAAAGCCTTTCACTTCTGCCCAGCCTGCAGCTGTTCCAGCTTCCGCTTCAGATCCTCAAGCTTCTGGCCAGCCTCCGCCAGCTTCCCCTCAGCCGTCAGCCGCTCATAATCGGCCAGATCCTGGGCCGCTCCCGCGATCAGCGGATTCCGTCCCGTCGTATTCCCACTCATCGGAGCCGCTGCCGTCGTCTGTCCCGGCTCCGGCGCAGGCGCGCCTGCCGCCGCGGTGATCGACGAAGTCTCACCGCCGAACAGCGCCCCCATGGCCGTCTCGAAGTTGGGTCCGTAAGCAAGCCGATCCTGCAGGGCGAGCACCACTAAACGAAGTTCCGGCATCGGACTCCGTTCCGCCTGCAGATAGATCGGCTCCGCATACAGCAATGCCTTTCCGCATGGAATCACCAACAGCGTCCCCCGCCGCACATGCGATCCCTGCTGGTTCCAAAGCGTCAGCTGCCCGGAAAGCTGCGCGTTCTGATCGATCCGCGCCTCGATCTGCATCGGACCGTCAATCAGCTTTGTCTTCGGAAAGTCATACACAATCGAAGTGCCGTAATTCGCACCGTCGCTGCGCCCCGCGATCCACCCGATTAAGTTATTCCGGTTAGCCGGCGTAAACGGGAGTATCTCCACAAATTCTTCGGCCTGCTCGCCCGGCAACTTCATCAATACGTAGTTCGGTTCCATCGGCTGCGTCTGTTGCTCGCCCGCATCGCCCATCCCCAGCTCCGACGCCACCGTCCACAAATCCTCCCGGTTGTAGAACACTTCTGGATCGCTCATGTGGTAAAGCCCGTACACCGCCGCCTGCTCCTCCAGCAGCAGCTGCGGATATCGCACATGCCGCCGCAAATCGGCGGGCATCGCCGCCGCATCCTGGAAAAGCGAAGGAAAAATGCGCCGCCACGCCGCTAAGATCGGATCCTGCGTATCGAAAACATAAAACGTCGTCGTCCCGTTGTAAGCGTCAATTACAACCTTCACGCTGTTGCGCATGTAATTGATCGTGGCGTCGCCCAGTGGATAATGACTCGAGTACGGATAATTATCCGAAGTCGTGAACGCATCCAGCATCCAGAACAGCCGGCCATCGTCGCCGATCACAACATAAGGATCGGCATCCCACGTAAGAAACGGCGCCAGCGTCTGCACCCGTTCGCGGATGTTCCGCCTCATCAGCAGCCGGCTCTGCGGCGTGATGTCGTCGCTGAACGGCAGCTTCCACAAATCACCGCGGTCGGCCGCAATCAGAGCTCGCCGCGCCATCCCCCCCAGAACAATCCCGCCTGTCCCCTCATACGACGTCAGGTTGTTCGTCTGTCCCTGCGGATAATTGAATTCCTGCGCCCGCGTCTTCACATACACATCGCTGTTCGTCATCTGACCGAAGTAAATCTCCGGGCGATTAATTGTCAGACCCGGCACCGTGCTCTGCACCGGCATATTACTCAGCATCAGCGTCGGCAGCCCTTCCGGCGTGAACCCATTTACCGGATTCATCGTGATTCCATACCCGTGCGTGTAAATCAGCTTCTCGTTGATCCAGTTGCGGCTGCTATCCGGCAGCTTGTCGAGACTTAGTTCGCGCGCCGCCAGCATCACCTCGCGCGATCTGCCCTCGATGTTGTAGCGATCGATGTCGATGTCCGGAAAATCGTAGTAAGTCCGAATCTCCTGGATCTGCCGCAGCGTATCCTGCAGCGCCCGCCAGTCCCAAAGACGAATATTCTCGAGCGTTGCCCGATTATTGGCGGGGTCGGCCGCCCCTGGCGACGTCTCCGCCGGAAACTCCTGCTGCGTCACCCGTTCCAGATCCCATGCGCGCCGCGTCCCATCGATGTTCCACGCTATGTACGGCCGTTCCCGCTCCAGCTGGTTAGGCTTCACAATAATGCTGCTCACATACCAGCCCACGATGTGAACGGCCAGGTAACAACCTACCGCGGGAAACACCGCCGCCACCAGCCAGCTCACGCGCGGCCCCCGCACCGCATTTAGTGCCGCAATCGCAGCGCCAATGATCAGCGCCAGCGCCACCAGCAACATGCCGGTAATCAGGATGTGCGCATCGGTATAGTTCACGCCGCCGAAGATCGTATGCGGCTCCAGTAAGGCGCCGAATCGGTCGATATACACCTGCGCCGCAAGAACCAGCAGAAAAAACGCAAACGCCAACGAGAACCCGCGCCACGGCAGGGGCATCGTTCGCCCTCGGTCTTTGGCGAAAGCCCGGCTGCCGCTTGCCAGCAGCAGAAACCCGGCAGCGCCCACGCACTCGATCACCGCTGCCACTATCAGCCAGCCGCAGATCAGCTGCCATGCCGGAAGCGTGAACAGATAGAAGCTCACCGGCTTCCCAAACACCGGATCGGCCGCCCCTCCAACTCCTCGCGCCGCATTCCAATAGAGCGCAAACGTCGGCCACTCTGCCGCCATGGCCCCGCCCGCAATCGCCGCGACCCCCAGCGAAGCAATGATCCCAATCCATCGCAGCCCGCGCCGCAGCGGCAGATTCAGTTCCTGCCGGCCGATGAAAAACGCGCGGTCATGCGGCAGGTCCGGCTGATGCATCCGCCACAAGACCAGGAACCATCCATAAAGAAGGACGAACGTCCCCCCGGAAAACACTGCGAAGACGACCCATTCAAGCCCCCAGCTCCTCCAGAAGACTTCCCCGTACCCCAAAGAGCGGAACCACAGCGAATCGACCCACCACGACAACGCCGTGCTGCTGCCAATCAACACCACCAGAACCGCAGCAAGAAAAAAGAAAATCAGTCGCCTGGGTCGTCTCGTCCGCGTCGAAGCTTCAAGAATCGGCTGCAAAAATGTCCCCCTCTCACCCCGAATCCCAACCGGAGTGAGGCCGCACGTATTCTACGCCGAGCGCGTCCTCCAGGCGCCCCACCCGTCGATGCAGCCCATGCGGAAGATCGCCGCTCACCAGGTATCCCAACCGAACACTGGCCGCTGAACGCTGAGTCTCCGTGATAATCTCCGTCACAGCCCCATCCACCTGCCACTGCGATCCGCGAAACAACAAGCATGCCGCCGTTCACCACTCTCATCAGCGGTTTGTCGTTTACCGAGTGCCCGCGATGGCACGATGGCCGACTCTACGTCTCCGACTTCTACACGCACCGGGTTCTTGCCGTCGAGGTAAAAGGCAGAGCCGAAACCGTCGCTCACGTTCCTGGGCAACCCGCTGGCCTCGGCTTTCACGCCGGACTACCTTAAATGTCCGCCCAGACTTATCTTCTCTCCTCACCAGAGTGAGGCTCCTTGCTTCCAAAATAATGCAGAATTTTCCCTTACGATAATGAATGACCCTGTCCGATCGCGATGATGCCCCTCAGCAATACGATTCTCGTCACCGGGGGATGCGGCTTCATCGGCTCGAACTTTGTCCTCGCCTGGATCGAGACCGTCGGCACGCCCGTCGTCAACCTGGATGCGCTCACCTACGCGGGCAATCCCGCCAATCTGCACTCCCTCGCCTCCGATCCTCGCCACTTGCTGGTGCACGGCGACATTTGTAACGCTGACCTGGTTGGCTCGCTTCTCACCCGGCATCGCCCCCGCGCCATCGTTCACTTCGCCGCGGAGACTCACGTCGATCGCTCCATCGTCGCGCCGGATGCCTTCATCCGAACCAATGTGCAGGGCGCATTTACCCTGCTTGAGCAGGCCAGGACTTACTGGTCCGCTCTGAGCGCCGAGGACCGGCAAGCCTTCCGCTTTCTCCATGTATCCACCGACGAAATCTACGGCTCTCTCAGTCCCGGCGATCCTGCCTTTTCAGAAACCACGCCGTATGCCCCACACAGCCCGTACGCCGCAACCAAGGCCGCATCCGACCATCTCGTGCGCGCCTGGCGTCACACCTTCGGCCTGCCTGTCCTCATCACAAACTGCTCCAACAACTACGGTCCGTTGCAGCTTCCGGAAAAGCTCATCCCCCTGATGATCCTCAACGCCCTCGAAGGCAAGCCCCTGCCGGTCTACGGAGACGGCGCCCACGTCCGCGACTGGCTCTATGTGCTGGACCACTGCGCCGCCATCCGCGCCGTTATGGAGCGCGGCCGAGTCGGCGAAACCTACAACATCGGCGGCAACTGCGAGCGCACCAACCTCGACGTCGTAACCACCATCTGCGACCTCATCGACGAGATGAGTCCCGATCCGAACATCGGCTCCCGCAGAAAGCTCATCACCTTCGTCAAAGACCGCCCCGGACACGATCGCCGCTATGCTATCGACGCCTCCAAAATTTCCCGCGAGCTGGGATGGGCGCCCGCCGAAAATTTCGAGACCGGTCTGCGCCGCACCGTCCGTTGGTATCTCGATCATCTTGACTGGGTAGAAAATGTCCGCACCGGAGCCTACCTGCGCTGGATCGACCAGAACTACGCGGAGCGTCTCTCCACATAACACCCCCACCCCGCACCTGTCACCAATTAGTCCAATTACGATTACCCATCGGTGCCATTGAGACTTCCGCAGACTGGGGTCAGGATGCCCGTATGCGAGTGAATCTCTTGACCCGCCCCTCTGATCGCTCCGATCTCAGACCAGGAACGATCCCGCTGACTCTGACCATCCGTCCGGCATGCGGACTGCCCGGCGACTACGACTACCCGACAGACAGTGCGGCGCTGCTGCGCTTGCTTCGCAGGTGGACCGACCTGCCCGGCTACGTCCTCGAGGGTTTTGAGAAGAGCATTCCGCGCGGCGCGCGCCTGCTGGGTGTCGAACTGAACGACACCTGCCTCGCCGACATCGGCTACTTCATCGACTAGTACCGGTAGCCGGTTGTCCGGCTAAGATTGTCCCCGGAGCAGGCAATTCCATCAGCCGAATCGAGGATGATCGGACCTGATGCCGAAGCTTTTCCAGCGAGCGCCGAGCCAGCCGCGTCCCTGCCTTTGCCGCGCAGATCGCCATCCTCGTGCAGATGATCTCTGACGCTTTCTTAAAGTTGACTTCCGGTGTTGCTGACTCGATCCTTAGCCTGCATCAGTTCAGGCGGCTGGTCGTAATGGCGCCTGGGCTGCCGATGGCGTCACCCGACACCAGCAGTTCCACTCGGCGGTTCTGCTGCCGCCCGCCGGCGTCATCGTTGGACGCTACCGGCAAGCTATTGCCGTAACCCATCGCCGTGACCGCCGTGTTGGTCACGCCTTGCTGCACCAGATAATCGCGGACGGCTCCGGCGCGGTTCTCGGAAAGCCTTTGATTCATCGCATCGGTGCCGACATTGTCGGTGTAACCGCCGACTGCGATGACCAGTCCCGGATACGAGAGCAGAATGCCCGAGACCTTCGCCAGCTTCTCGCGTGCACTGGGATTCAATGAGTATTTCCCGGTGGTAAACAGCACGTCGGACATGCTTACGATCAGCCCGCGAGCGCTGTCGCGTGTCTGCAAAACGGCATTTAACTGTGCTGTCAGCTGCGCGCGCATAGCCGCCTTGTCGCTGTTGGCCTGCTGCACTTCCTGCTGCGCCCTCTGTGCTGCCAGATGGGCTTGCTCTGCATCGGCCTCGGCCTGCTGCGCTGCCACATGCTGCTGATCCGCATCGGCTGTGGCGACGGCCACTGCCGCTGAGGAAGCAGCCTGGCTGTCCGCCGCGTCCGCTTGCGCTTTTGCGGCAACTGCCTGAGCGTTTACGTTGTCTGCCTGCGCGCGTGCATTATCCGATTGTGCCTTCGCTGTATCTGTCTGCGCCTGCACTTGGTCGGCCCGCGCCCTGGCGGCGTCCAGCTGTGCCCGCTCGGTCTGCCGGTTCGCGGCGTCCGCCTGCGCCTGCGACGCAACCTGCGCATCCGTGGAAGCCTGGCGCTCGCTGGCCAGTCGCGCCTCGTCAATTCTCTTCACGGCAACGGCCCTGGCATCTTCCGCTGTCTGGACAACCTGCCGCGATGTGGCAATCAACTCCTGCTGCGACGAGTGCCGCATCGTCGCCTCGCTGTCCGCCGTGTTCATCAACTCGACTGCGTGGCGATAACTGTCGCCCGCGTATTCCTCGGCGTCCTCGGATTGCGCTATCCGCACCGCATTCCGGGCTTCGAAGAATTCCAGCGGCAGTTTTGCCTTCAAAACTACCGGGTCGAACTTATAGCCTGTGGGAATATAGCCGCCACGCTCCAGAAGCTCATACTTCGCGTTAACCGCTTCGCTGGTGCCCCGGGTGTCTGCGCGTACCACATTCTCGAGCACAACCACATTGCTGGGCTGGCGAACGGCGTAATAAGGCTCCGCCGTAACAATCAGCGCGAAAGACTGCAGCTCCGTGGTCGCATGCAGCTTGCTGCGACGATTGTCGCCTACCAGCACTTCTCCCAGATTCACCGGCCGGCCCTCCGGTGAGATAGCCCAGAGGATATATGTCAGGTACTCTCCGCCAAAGGCAGTGGGCTTGTCCAGATTCCCAAATTCCGCGGTGATGGCAAGATTGCCTCTTTTGTTTTCAACTCTTGCCCAACCATCGGCCGAGGTCATCAGGGCCGTCCCGGCAAAATCCACTTTTGTCGCCTGCCCGTGGTGCTCATAGTTAACTGCCTGGACTGTGCGGCTAATGACGATCGCCCGATAAGGATTCGGCGAATCAGCCGGCTCGGTTAGTGGAATTAGTTGCGGAGAGCTCTGGGCAAACGCGCTCGCGCCCAGCATGGTTGCAACGATCAATAACATTCTGGTTTTCACATTGGTTCCTTTGGGCAGATAACTGCCATGGCGCGTTACGCCCGGCTCATGGAAATGAAGCTGAGACCACCGGCCTGAGCCTGTTCGTTCAGGGGTTTGTCACCGTCGGCCATGCACATACGGGAGGGCATGGAGGTGAAAGATCCCGAAAGCGCTCAGGAGCCACAAAACCATCGCGATAACGACGACTCCATTGAGAATCGACTTGATGTTCGATTGCATGGGGATGAACCGGTTCACAAGCCATAGCAAAAACCCAACGATAATCAGGGTTATAACGATGTGGATCAACATACAGTTCTCTCCTTACGAACGGGCCGTGCTGATCGGGTCGTCGGAAGATCCCGATCAGCGGTTAAGGGATTACTGCTGGCCGGGGGTCGCTTCCGCAATCGTGCCCGAGCGGCCCATTTCGACGATCGCCTGCATGAAGCTCTGCGTCGACCTGGGCGCGTGCACTTCGCCGGCGAGGATGGCCCGGAACGACGGATCGCCGCCATAGATAGCGCGGGTGGAGTCGGCGTCCTGCTCGACGACAGCTCCATCGAGCGTGATCCCCGCGAAAATGCCGCGGGAACGTGAGTAGGTGAGGATTTCCGTATTCATCGTCCAGTCAGTACCGGCGGATGCGTGGCGGCCGACCGGGCCCGCTGAAGCGGATGCATCGCCGCTGACCTGGAATTTGCTCGAAAGCAGATGCTGCAGCCCTCTGTCATTCATGACGACCATGACCAGGTCGACGCCTTCGACGCCAATCTGCAGGCCCCAGCTGCCCCCGCCCACGGAGACGAACGCGGGAGCGCTCCAGCCATCAGCCGTCCGGCAGGACGCGATGCCGCGGCCGTGCTCGCCGCCAACGACAAACCCGCCCTTGACCAGATGCGGAACCACCACGATGCATTTCGCGCTGTTCATTACTTCTTCGGGAATACCCTTGTCAGGGGCGTTCATAATCGAGTGGAGTACTTCGGAAGACAGTTGCAGACGATCAATCGAATCCTGGCGTCCAGAGGCCGCCCAGAGGTTTCCGCTTGTCAGCGCAACAGCGCCGGCCAGCAGCAGAGGCATAATCTTCATCGTTTTATCCTTCTTGGTGCAGAGGAGCTAAGAAAAAACGCATTTCAGATGGGCTGACTTAGCTCAGAACCAAGAGTGAGAAGATACAGAGGAACTCTGCTCCATGGTTATTCAAGCAGAGATACAAATCGATTACTGAGCCGAATTGCTCACATTTTCAGGAAAAGCGCTGCGGAGCCTGGCCAACGCCCTCTCAACCTGCTGCTCACTTTTGCTGATTTGCTTCGCGAGGTTATTCTGTTCCCCCCCCATAGAAGGTTGTTTGGGGGTATACTAGGTTGGTAGGTTATCTTCCCGTCTCGCCTCCAGCTCTCACGCCTTGCTCCAGACGAGCAACTTTCAGGTACTCAACCGGACGACTGGAGCTTCTATGAGCCTCATCAAGAAATCCGATGTAAAGACCCATCTCTCTTCGACGGGCACCTCCGTTTATCCATTCGGCCTTAAGAAGTCGGAT
>Ga0181519_10004721_pt1 | contig 10984 bp, 7 predicted proteins | sample PEATcosm2014_Bin_26_FD_121102 | JGI IMG/M metagenome (GOLD analysis project Ga0181519, IMG submission 121102) | Peatland microbial communities from MTU Mesocosm Facility, Houghton, MI, USA - PEATcosm2014_Bin02_10_metaG | ecosystem: Environmental > Terrestrial > Soil > Wetlands > Peat | place... | reverse complement strand
TGGCATATCGCCATCACCTTCGTAGCCAATCCCAACCGCTATTCGATCCTGCGCGGCATCGAGATCCCGGCTTATGGCGGCGACACGCTCTGGAGCAATCTGGAAGCCGCATATGACGGCTTGTCGCCCAGGATCCAGGCGCTTATCGACGGCCTGCAGGCGGTCCACCGGACGAGCAGTTACGATTTCGGCGGCGGGCGCCCGGGCAGCGACAAGGCCGGGCCGTTCGCTGCCCTGCACCCGGTGGTCAGGGTCCATCCGGAAACCGGCAAGAAGGCCCTGTTCATCAACCCCGGCACCACGAGCCATATCGTGGGCCTGCGCGAGCGCGAGAGCCAGGCCTTGCTCGATCTGCTCGCCGACGAGGTCAGCCGCCCGGAATACACGGTACGGTTCCGCTGGACGCCGCATGCGTTGGCCATCTGGGACAATCAGGCGACCGCCCATGCCGGGCCGATCGACTATGCCCATTTCGACCAGCCGCGCATCGTGCGGCGCATCACCGTCGCGGGCGACCTGCCGCAGGGGCCGGACGGTTTTCGCTCGCGCCCGCTCGAAGGCGCGTTGTTCGGCACGATCGGCTGAAGTGCCGTTCGCTCCCTTTGTCGCGAGGTTTCGAGACGATGCGCATCCTCACCGCCCTGCCGTTTCTGTTCGGTCTGCTGCTCGCCTTGGGCGGGGCACCGGAAGTCGCCCGAGCCGCGGAGAGCCTCGCTGCCGATGCGCCGATCCCGGCTGAGGTTCCCCGTGGGACGCGGTTGGTCATCGGCGATCCGATCGGCCAAAAGGCGCTCATTTTGTCGGGTCAGATCGACAAGCTGCCCTTCGCGGTCGATTGGGCGAATATCTCGGGCGGACCGCTGACCATCGAAGCCTTCCGCGCCGGTGCTCTCGATATCGGATCGGTGGCCGATATTCCGCCGATTCACGCGACCTGGACCGGCGTGCCGGTCAAGATCGTCGCGACAAGCTTCCGGCAGGACCCGATCGCCCATCCGCTCTATCAGCTCGGCATCGCGCCCGGCGTGAAGGTGACGACATTGGCGGACCTGAAAGGCAAGAAGATCGCCTTCAGCCCGGGCCAGGCCCAGGGCATCCTCGTGCTGCGCGCGCTGGAGAAGGCCGGTCTGAGCCAGCAGGATGTCGAGCTGGTCGAGATGCCGAGCCCTGTCGCCGGCACCTACGGCACAGCCCTCGGCAGCAAGCTCGTCGATGTGGCGCCGATCGGCGGCGCCCCCGCCAAGCACTATATCGAAAGCTACGGACGCGATGGCGCCACGCTGCTCGCCCATGGTCTGCGCGACGATCCGGGCTATCTCTATGTCCCGGCAGCCGATCTTGCCGATCCGGCCAAGGCGGCCGCCATCCGGGCCTATGTCGGTTTCTGGGGACGCGCCCGCGCCTGGATCGACGCCCATCCGCAGGAATGGGCGCAAGGCTATTACGTCGAAGATCAGGGGCTGAGCGCCGAAGACGCAAAGTACGTCGTGGACTCTCTCGGCAAGTCCGACATCCCCGGCGACTGGACCGCGGCGATCGAACGCCAGCAGGCGACGATCGCCTTGCTGGCCAAGGCCACCAGCCAGAAAGTGCTGAATGCCGCGGATCTTTTCGACCGCCGCTTCGAACATGTCGCGGCTGAAGCCTTCGCGGCCGAGGCCCTTTCGGCCAAGGCGGAGTGACGCAATGACGCCCCACAGTTTCTCAGCGCTCGCCGGCGAGGCCCGCCTGGATGCCCGGACCGCCACTCCAATCCATCCAAGCCCCGCTCGGCGCGCCGGCCGGCGTTTGGGGCTGGGCGCACCGATCGCCTATGGCTGGGCGCTGGGGCCCGTGCTGCTGCTGGCTTTCTGGGCGCTGGGGTCTGCGCTCGGTTGGATCGATGCCCGGATTCTGCCGGCGCCCTGGGTCGTGGCCATGACGGCGGCGGATCTCGTCGCGCAAGGCCGGCTGCAGCACAATGTGGCGACCTCGGGACTGCGCGCCCTGGAAGGACTGGCATTCGGCATCCCGGCCGGGATCGCCGTGGCGCTGGTATCCGGTCTCACCCGGCTCGGCGAGTATCTGTTCGACGGGGTGGTGCAGATCAAGAAGTCGATTCCGGTGCTCGCGCTCATTCCGCTGCTGATGCTCTGGTTTGGCATCGGCGAAGGCATGAAAATCACGGTCATAGCACTCAGCGTCTTCATCCCGATCTATATCCAGTTTCATGACGCGCTCCGCGGCATCGACAGCCGCTATGTCGAACTGGCGGAAACGCTGCGGGTCAGCCGCATCGATTTCGTGCGCCATGTCATCCTGCCCGGGGCGCTGCCCGGGCTGTTGCTGGGATTGCGCTATGCGATGACCACGGCTCTCTTGGCGCTGGTCGTGGTCGAGGAGATCAACGCCACCAGCGGCATCGGCTATATGATCGATCTGGCACGGAGCTATGGTCAGACCAACATCGTTCTGGTCGGGCTCGTCGTCTATGCGATCCTGGGTTTCTCGGCGGATGCGGCGGTCCGCCTGCTGCAAAGACTGGCGCTGCCATGGCAACGCACGCTCGCCGGTTGACCGGCAGCCCCGCCGTCGAGATCCGCCGGCTGGTGCGCAGCTTCGACGCGCGCATCATCCTCGATCGGATCGACCTGACCATTCGCCGCGGCGAATTCGTAGCCCTGCTCGGGCGCAGCGGGTCGGGCAAGACGACCTTGCTGCGGGCGCTGGCCGATCTGGATTACGGCGCCGCCGGGTCCGGCGAGTTGATCGTGCCCGAACGCCTGTCGGTGATCTTTCAGGATGCGCGGCTCTTGCCCTGGAAGCGCGTGCTCGACAATGTCGTCTTCGGCTTGTCCGGACCGGACCCGCTCGATCGCGGGCGCCAGGCGCTGGCCGAGGTCGAGCTGGCCGGCCGCGAGGCCGCTTGGCCGAACGAGCTTTCCGGCGGCGAGCAACAGCGTGTGGCGCTCGCGCGCTGCCTGGTGCGCGAGCCGGAGCTGTTGCTGGCCGACGAGCCGTTCGGCGCGCTCGATGCGCTGACCCGCATCCGCATGCACGAGCTCCTCCGGCGCTTGTGCGCGCGGCATCATCCGGCGGTACTCCTGGTCACGCACGACGTGGACGAGGCGATCCAACTGGCCGATCGGGTCCTGGTCCTGGACAAGGGCCGGGTCGCGGCCGATCTCGCGATCGATCTGCCGGGACATGCGGCCGATGACGGCCGGCGCTTCGCCGAACTCCGCAACGAATTGCTGGGGTTGCTCGGGGTTGCGGTACCGGCCGGCCAGGAGCCGCTGCCGGAATTTCTCCAAGGCGGTTGAGCACAGGGCTCGTCCGCCACGCCCTGTAGTCGTTCAACCGGCAGCGAGGTCCGTATCCATGTCCAGCCAGTCGATACCGGAAGCGCCGCTCCGCCGCGCCGTCTCGGCACATCGGCCCGATCGTCTCGCCGTCGGCCGCCTGGTCGCGTTTTCGGCGCTGGCGATGCCGATTGCGGCGGCGCAGGTTCCGCTGACCGCATATTTGCCCGCGCTCCTGTCCGAACGCTTCGGCATCGAACTCTCGACGCTCGGCTTGATCTTTCTGGTCGAGAAGATCTGGGGCGCCGTTGCCGACCCCGTCATCGGCGTGCTCAGCGACCAGACTCACAGCCGGTTCGGCCGCCGCCGCGTCTGGATCGCCGGCGGCGGGCTGCTGTTCGCGATCGCCACCTATCTGCTGTTTTTTCCGCCGCTTGCGATGACGCCGCTCTACCTTGCGGCGGCACTTTTCGCCTTCTATCTCGCCTGGTCGATGATTCAGATCCCGTTCTTCGCCTGGTCGGCGGAAATCTCCGGGGATTACGACGAACGCACCCGCGTCGCGACCTATCAATCCGTGACCTCGGCCCTGGCGCTGCTGCTCATCCTCATCCTGCCGACGATCGCCGATCAGATTGCCCCGAAGGACGCCGGGTTGAAGCTCGGCGTCATGGGCGGTCTGTTGCTGGCGATGCTCGCAGTCGCGCTGCCGCTGACGCTGAGAGCGTTCCCCGAGGCGCCGATACACAAGGTCCGGGCCAAGCTCGCGCTCGGTGCGGCCTTGCGCGTCATCTGGGGCACGCCCCTGATCCTGCGCGTGCTTGCTTCGGATTTCGCCGTCATGCTCGGCCAGAGCATCCGGGGGGCGCTGTTCATCCTATTCGTCAGCATCTATATGGGGGCGCCGAAATGGGCGAGCGGCCTGTTCCTGGCGCAATTCATCTTCGGTATCGCCGCCGGCCCGATCTGGATGACGATCGGCTACCGGCTGGGCAAGCATCGTGCCGCGGTGGCGGCCGAGCTGACGCAGGTCGCGATCAATCTCGGCCTGCTGTTCGTCCAGCCCGGGCGGTTGCCGCTCCTGGTCGCGCTCAGCCTGGCCCAGGGACTCGCCCAAGGCTCGGGCAATCTGATGCTTCGGTCCATGGTTGCCGATGTCGCCGACCAGGTGCAGTTGGAGACCGGCGAGGACCGGACGGGGCTCTTCTTTTCGGTCTTCAGCATTTCGGGCAAGGCGGCGATGGCCGTCGCAGTCGGCATTGCCCTGCCGCTGGTCGGCTGGCTGGGCTTCGACCCGCGGGCCGCCGAGAACACGCCGGAGGCGCTCCGGGGCCTGCTTATCGTATTCGCCGTCGGCCCGGCCCTGGCTCATCTCGTCTCCGCGGCATTCGTCTGGGGCTTTCCGCTGGACGCGCTCGCTCACGCGGAAATCCGCCGCCGGCTGTCGGCGCGCGACGCCGACGCATGAGGCGAGCGGAAATCGACGACGGCGGCGACGATTTCCGCTCAACCCGTTCCGGTTGGCGGCCGCCGGTTTCAGCCTGTCGCGGACTCGCCCGCGCGCGGCAGGGTGAAGCGATTGATCGGACGGCGCAGACCGAGATTTTCGCGAAGCGTCCTGCCCTCGTATTCGGTCCGGAACCAGCCGCGCCGCTGCAGGATCGGCACGACATGCTCGACGAAATCGGTCAGCCCGGTCGGCAGAATCGGCGGCATGATGTTGAAGCCGTCGGCGGCGCCGTTCTCGAACCAGTCCCCGATGGCATCGGCGATCTGTTCGGGTGTGCCGACGACGGTGCGGTGGCCGCGCGCGGTCGCCAGCGATAGGTAGAGCTGGCGCAGCGTCAGCGCATTGCGCGAGGCCAGATCGGAGACGAGTTTCAGCCGGCTCTTGTTCAGATTTGTGTCGTTCGGCAGCGGCGGCGCCGGATCGTCGAGCGAATAGGCCGAGAGATCGCGCCCTTGATATTGTTGCTTCAGGATATTCCAGGCGACGGCGGGATGGATCAGCGACTGGAGGAATTCATATTTCTCCTGCGCTTCGGCTTCCGTACCGCCGATCACCGGGAAGATTCCGGGCATGACCAGCAATTCGTCGGGCGAGCGGCCGTATTTGACCATGCGCGATTTGATGTCCGAATAGAATTCCTGGGCATCCTCTATCGTCTGGTTGGCGGTGAAGATGCCTTCCGCAGTGCGCGCGGCAAGCGCGCGGCCCGGCTCCGATGCCCCGGCCTGAATGATCACCGGATAGCCCTGGGGCGGCCTGCCGATGTTCAGCGGCCCGCGAATCTGGAAATGCTTACCCTTGTGGTTGAGCTCGTGAAGCTTGGCCGGATCGAGATAGACGCCGCTCGCCTTGTCGCGGACGAAGGCGTCGTCTTCGTAGGAATCCCAAAGGCCCTTGACGACATCGACGAACTCCTCGGCCCGGTCGTAGCGGTCGGCGTGGTTGGGATGGGCGGTGAGGCCGAAATTGGCCGAGACATCGGCGCCGGTCGTGACCACGTTCCAGGCGGCGCGGCCGCCGCTGATATGATCCAGCGACGCGAATTTCCGGGCCAGGAGATAGGGATCTTCATAGGTCGTCGAGGCGGTCGCGACGAAGCCGATATGCTCGGTCACGACCGAGAGCGCCGACCACAGGGTGACCGGCTCGAAATGGGCCGCCTTGCCGTTGCGCTTGATCGCTTCGGGATCGCCGTTGGCGTTCCACCCGCCGGGACTGTCGGCAACGAACATCAAATCGAACTTGCCCCGCTCCGCCGTTCGCGCCAATTCCTTGTAATGGCCGATATTGAGGCCGGCATCGGCCTGAGCATCGGGGTGGCGCCAAGCGGCGATGTGATGACCGGTCGCCTGGACGAAGGCGCCGAGCCGAAGCTTCCGTGGGTTTGCACTCATGTCGAATGTCCTATTGTGATTCGGCGGTTTACTTGCATTGCGGGATCTCGTCTTCCCGCGTGGGTCGATCTGCTCAGGTCAATTTGAAGGTGTATCGGTAGCGGAACCACATCCGCGCGGGTTTGCCGTCGATAGTGCCCGGCTTGAAGTGCGATCGCGTCTTCGCCGCTTCGATCGCGGATTGGTCGAGGCGGTCATGTCCGGAACTCTGCTCGATCCGGATGTCGGAAACGCTGCCGTCGGGCTCGACCAGGACCAGCAGTCCGACCAGGCCTTCCTCGCGCAAACGGCGGGACATCGACGGGTATTCGGGCTCGCGGCTCTGCGCGGTAATGAGGTCCGGCTGGACCTTCACCTGCGGCGCGGGCGGGGCCGCGGGGGCGGGGGTGGGGGCGATCGGAACGACCGGTGCCGGAGCGATCGGCGGGACCGCGGTCGCTGCACGGATTGGCGCCGCCGCCGCCGGCGTCTGGATGATGATCTCCGGCGGCGGAATGTAGGGCGGCGGCGGCGCGGTCTGGATCACCGGCGGCGGCGGCGGCTTCAGGAGTTCCGGCGGCGGCGGCCTGACCTCGTCGATGAGGGTCACATTGAGCGGCTGCGGCGCACGGACCTGCGCGGGTCCATGCGCCGTGAGAGCGACATAAAGGCCGGCCAGATGCAGCAGGATGACGGCCGCAGCGCCGGCATATCCGCCGTTGCGGCTTCCGCGTCGCCTGGAGGCCGCATGAAATCGCGGCAGGGAACCAACGGCGAAATCGGTCATGGCAGTCTATCCTTCGGCAAGCACCTCGGGCAAATGGCCCGGACGACCCTCATTTTGTCAAAATATTGATCATTTGTCTAATATATTGTTGACACAGAAGCGCGGCAGGTGGATGGCGTCTCTCTCCGCCTGCCGCGCAACCGGCGCCTCATTCGAAATGGACCTTGAACGTCGCCCCGATGAAACGCGGTTCGGCCAGCGTCTGGGTCGTCGAGCCTTGCGGGCCTTGGGCAGTGGTGATCGCTACGGAATATTGGGTATCGAAGGCGTTCTTGACGAAGAATTGCAGCGAGTATTGGTCGTCGTTCGTGCGCACGCCGAGCCCGAAATCGGTCACGGCGAAGTCGGTCTGATAGTTCTGCGGCACGTAGGAGGAGACGAAATAGACGCGGCTGCGATAGCTTTCATTGGCGAAGAGGAACCCGGTGAAGCGATCGGTCAGCGGGCGCTCATAGGTGATATTGAAGTTTCCGGCGACGCGGGGTGCGTTCGGAATCTGCGCACCGGTCTCGCTGGCGAAGGGGCTGGCGGCGGTGCGCGCCCCGGCGACGTTGAAGAACGGGTTCGGCGCATCGGCGAACGAGGTGTAGCGCGCATCGTTGAAGGCCAGGTTGAGGCCCAGAGTCAAATCGTCGAACGGAACCGCCTGGCCCTCGAACTCGACGCCGCGCAGCAGGACGCCGGGGGCGTTCGACAGGAAGCTCGACGTGACATTCTGGCCGTTCAAGACGCCCAGTTCATCGGTGACCTGGGTCTGGAAATTCGCGACGTCGTCCCAATAGAAATTGACGTTGAGGCGAAGGTGGTTGTCGAGCCAGTCGCTCTTCAGGCCGATTTCATAGTCGGTCGAGGTCTCGGGCTTGGTGAAGAGCGGGATGACCGAGCCGAGTGCATTGGCGAGTTCGGCGGCGTTGGTGACGGCCGCGCCTGAGATTTGGCTTTGTGCGATCTGGGCATAGCCCAAGAGGTTGGGGGTGATCTTGTAGGATGGGTTGATCGTGAACGAAGTCGAATTTTCTTGTTCACTCCCGGCGATCGGCCCGTTCGGCGTATAGGGCACGAAGCTGAAGGTCTTGCCGTTCTGAACGGCGCGCAAACCGTTGCCGGTGATCGCGATGCCGGGAATCGCCGACTGGCTTTGGATGAGAAAGATCGTCTCCGCCAAATTCGGGGAGTTCTGCGTGCCTTTGACCGTGGCCTGGTCGGAATCGAATTTCCATTCCTGCGTATCGCGGAAGCCCGCCGCCAGATCGAATTGATCGGTGATATGCCAGACCGCATGCAGGTAGGGACCGACGCTGGTGGTATTCGCCTCGCCGAAATGGTCCGACTCGACACCGTTCAGGAGAGCGGCATTGACGTTGGGATTGGGGTTCGCCACGGTTCCGAGCGCGAATTCCGCGGCGTCGCTGCCATAGAGTTGCCGCGCATGCGCGCCGATGAGTTCCCGCAAGGCATAGAGTCCGGCCTGCCAGTCGACGTCCTGCCAGAGGGTCGATGCAGCCCGGAACTCCTGCGAAAATTGGTTCGCATTGGTGTGGACTTCGAAGCCGGAAGTCTGCAGCGGGACGTTGCCGCCGCCGTTCTGCGGTGTGAAGCGAAAATCTTCCCAGGCGGAGATCGACGTCAGATTGACGCCGTTCACATTCCAATTGGCCTCGTTCGATACCCCCTCGATATCGACGAGCAGCCGATTCTGATCCGCGACATCGAAGTCGTTGGGGCCGGCGAAGACGGTGAAGTCGAAGCCTTTCGGCACCTTGGCCAACAGGTTGGCGGCAAATTGCGGACCGGTGTGCAAATATGACGTATAATTGTTGTATTCGTCACTGTGATAGTCGGTCAGGATCAGCCGATCTGTAAAATTATCGGTCGGCTTATAGAGAAACTGGCCACGAACTCCTTCGCGCTTGGTGTCACCATACAGTTCGTTGTTGAAGTGGTTGCGGATGTAGCCTTGTTGGTAATCGTCGTATACCGTCAGGCGTCCGGCCAACGTATCGCCGAGGATGGGGCCGCTGACATTGCCGTTGAATTCGACGTCGCTGCGGCTGCCCGTCGTCAGCTCGCCGGTCGCTTCCGGCTGAAATGTCGGCTGGTTGGTCGTAACGTCGAGTGCCGCAATCGCGGTATTCTTGCCCAGCAGGGTGCCCTGCGGGCCGGCCAGCAATTCTATATGATCCAGGTCGGTGAAATTGAAAAAATTGAACCCGACATGGGTGTAGAACACATTGTCGATGATCAACCCAACGCCGGATTCCGAACCGTCATTGGCCGCGTTGCCGCCGACGCCGCGAAATGTATTGGAAGAGACGCGTGGGTTGCTGTTGATGTTGTTGAAATTCGGGACGACGCGGTCGAAGTCGACGAGTTGTTCAATATGCTGCTCTTGCAGTTGCTCGCCGCTGACGGCGGTAATCGCGATCGGCACATCCTGCTCGTCCTCCGCGCGGTGGCGTCCGACGATGTTGATCGTCTTGATCCCGGTCTCGTCCGAAGCCGCGGGTATCGGGGGCGGGGGCGGCGGCGCGTCGTCACCCGCGACACTCGGTACCGGATCGCCCGCCGGCGGCGCGGCATGCCCCGATGAGGTCGCAGCCAGGACGGCCGCAAGGGCTATGGTGCTTGCCGTCAGGTTGCGCTGCCATGCCTTCCGCCGGTGCAGTGAAGACGCGACGGCAATATGCTCGTTACCCAAGATCGATCCCCCTCGTTCCGCCCGTTCTGCACGGGGCTCACCCGTTCGGCGCCGGGACCCGCTCGGTTCCGGCGATATAATGCCTATTTGCCTATTATATTGGAATTTTCTTGTCCATGATATTTTTGAAAATGGTAATATTTTGTCAAAGCGGCGCGCGATCCCGGCCAGCGGTAGGGCCGGGATCGCGGCGCGGATGCACGCCGGCCCGCCGATGCAAGAGGTCTTGGTGTTGTCCGGCAGGCAGGGGGAGGCGCGCAGCGCCGAGTGCGGGACCGGGCGATTCCCGCCCGCTCTCAGCCGTTTTCGCCTGACGGGGTGCTGTCCTTTAGGCGTGCCTCAGGCTTCGTCCGCAGCCTGCATGGCCAGGCTGCGCGCGTGTTCCAGCGTTGCCGCCAACTCGTCGGCTGCCGTCTCGATCGCGGCGATGCACGCAGCGATCGACGGCGAGTTGACGCTTGCCGCCGATTCGCCAGCACGGCGCACGGCCGTGGTCATGCCCGGCCGGCGGGGCTGATTCCCGGGCGGCGCGTTATGCTCTCAGCCGGTTGACGGCGCTGGTCACCGCCTTCAGCGACGCGGTCACGATGTTCTTGTCGCGCCCGACCCCGAACAGGGTCTTGCCGTCGTCGCGGCGCATCTCGACGAAGGCGATGGCGGCGGCGCCGGCGCCGGTGCCGAGCGCATGCTCGTGATAATCCATCACTTCGAACCCCTGACCCAGCGCGCGGGAAAGCGCATCGACATAGGCGTCGATCGGGCCGTTGCCGTTGCCTTCGACCAGCCGGGTCTCGCCGTCCAGGCGGATCGTCGCGTCGAGCATGCGCTCGCGCTCGCGGCCGGGAAGGGTGCGGTGGTCGACGAAGGCGACCGGCCCGGCCTCCGCCAGATATTCCGCCGTGAAGCAATCCCAGATCTGGGCCGGGGTGATCTCGCCGCCGTCCTGGTCGGCGATCTGCTGGACGATCCGGCTGAACTCGATCTGCAGGCGGCGCGGCAAGGTGATGCCGTAATCCTGTTCCAGCAGATAGGCGATGCCGCCTTTGCCCGACTGGCTGTTGATGCGGATCACCGCCTCATAGCTGCGGCCGAGATCTTCGGGATCGATCGGCAGATAGGGCACTTCCCAGATGCCGGAATTGCTGGCGCGCAGCGCCTTCAGCCCCTTATTGATCGCGTCCTGGTGCGAGCCGGAAAAGGCCGTGAAGACGAGATCGCCGGCGTAGGGGTGGCGCGGATGCACCGGCAGTTGCGTGCAATATTCCGAGACCTGGACCAGCCGGTTGATGTCGGAGAGGTCGAGCCCCGGATCGACGCCTTGGGTGAACAGGTTCA
>Ga0181519_10004720_pt1 | contig 10985 bp, 10 predicted proteins | sample PEATcosm2014_Bin_26_FD_121102 | JGI IMG/M metagenome (GOLD analysis project Ga0181519, IMG submission 121102) | Peatland microbial communities from MTU Mesocosm Facility, Houghton, MI, USA - PEATcosm2014_Bin02_10_metaG | ecosystem: Environmental > Terrestrial > Soil > Wetlands > Peat | place... | reverse complement strand
CAGTGACTCCGATGTGATGGAGGCCCTGACCACCTATATCAACGACGACCCCACGGCCCGGGCGTGGCTCAATGGGACTCCCGACAAGTGGGGCATGGTGGTCAACCCGGCCTACCAGGGCATCGCTCTCCCGGTCGACCAGTGGCCCCTCCTGTCGACCTTCGAGCCCAAGGCCTGGTACGCGGCCGACGAGAACGACTGCCTCTACAACGACCCCGTCCCCTACCAGCCCCTGGTGGCCGCCCCGCTGGCCACGCTGGAGGACATCAGCCAGGCCCTGCAGTACGCCCAGCCCAACTCGACCACCGTGTGCTCGCAGCCCAGCCCCGGGTCGGCGGTGGGCGAGAAGCTGGTCACCAACGGGCGCCAACCGGCCGGTCACCGCTTCATGATCGGGATCACCCCGCTGGCCGACACCCAGCGCTACCAGCTCCAGGCGGCCTCGCTGGAGACGACGAGCGGGACGTTCGTGGCGCCGACCGACACCTCGCTGGAGGCGGCGACCTCGCTCCTCACCCCGGACCCGACCACCGGCACCTGGCCCATCCCGTACACCGAGTTCCAGCAGCCCGCCGGAGCGGCGGCCTACCCTGGGACCATGGTCGTCTACGCGGCGATCCCGACGTCGGGGCTCCCGGCCACCGACGCCAAGGACTACGCCGCCCTGCTCGATTTCGCGGTGGGCAGCGGGCAGACGCCCGGCTTCGGGGTGGGCCAGCTCCCGCCGGGCTACCTGCCGTTGAACTCGGCCGACGGGCTGGGAGACCTGGTGGCGTACACCCAGGCGGCCGCCGTCGACGTGGCGGCCCAGAACGCCCAGGTCCCGCCGGTGGCCCCGACGACGACGACCCCGGCCACCGATGAGCCCCAGCCCTACCAGGAGGGTGGGTACGGCGACTACCCGAGCGGGTTCGACGGTGGGTACTCGAGCGGCTTCTCTCCGTCGGCGGCCACCCAGCCGACCTCGTCGGCCACCACGGCTCCGGCCAAGCGGGTGGTCCACCCCCTCCTGCCCCGGGTGATCCCGCTGAGCTTCGTGGTGGGGGCCAACCTGTGGACCGGCGGCTCGATGGTCGTGCTGATCCTGGCCCTGGCCCTCCTGGGCGTCCTGAGTGTCCCGACGGCTCTGTTCATGGGTCGACGGCGCGGGCGATGGTGACCGAGGTCGCGGCCGAGGACATCGAGGAAGTCGACCCGGGGACGCCGGAGGAGGGGGAGGAGCCTGGCCCGCCGCCGGTCCCCCGGCACGGGCCCCCGGCCCCGAGCGTGGTCGTCGTCCTCCTGGCCATCGCCCTGGTGGCCAGCGTGGTCGCCGTGTTCCTGGCCGTCTTCGCCTTCGGACTGAGCGGCCTGCAGGAGCAGCGCAGCCAACACCTGCTCTACGCCGAGTTCCGGGGCCTCTTGGACCCGTCCAGCCCGGTGGCCCCGAGCATCGGCGGGGTGATCCCCCAGGGGACGCCGGTGGCCCTGATCACGGCCCCCCAGGCCGGCCTCCACGACGTGGTGGTGGTCGAGGGGACCTCCTCGGGCGACCTTCTGGACGGTCCCGGCCACCTGCCCGACACGCCGCTGCCCGGTCAGCGGGGGGAGTCCCTCCTCCTCGGCAAGAGCGCCACCGCCGGGTCGCCCTTCGGGAAGATCACCGGGCTCCGGCGGGGTGACGTGATCGAGGTCCGGACCGGCCAGGGGGCCTTCCGGTTCACGGTGATCGACCGCCGGGTGGTCGGTGACCGGCTGCCCAAGATCCCCGGGGGAGGGGCCCTCCTGACCCTGGTCACGTCGGCCGGTTCGGGGGGGCTGGGCCGGCTGGGCCCGACCCACCTGGTCTACGTGGACGCCCGGCTGGACGGCAAGACGGTGGTCGCCCCACCCCACCGGCCCACGACGGTGCCGCCCGACGAGATCCAGGGCCACAACGATCCGGCGGCCTGGCCGTACGTCGGCCTCTGGCTGCTGGCCCTGGTGGTGGCCACCGTCGCCGGCTGGCGCCTGTGGGCCCGCCTGGGCATCCTGCGGACCTGGCTCATCGGGGCCCCGGTGCTGTTCGGGATCCTGTGGGGCCTCAGCAACGAGGCCATGCGCCTGCTGCCCAACGTCTACTGACCGGGGCCGCCGATGGGCGGTTCGACGGTCGGGAACCGGGTAGGGGGATCCCGTGGCCCGGTCCCTCGACACCGTCCCCCGGACCCCCCAGGGTGCCGGGGGCGGGCCCCCCGAATCGGCACCCGCCCCCGACGACCCCGGCCGCCGCGAGACCGAGGCCCAGCCGGCCGACCGGAACGTGGCCGAGCTCGTCCAGGAGCTGCGGGTGGCCGCCCTCGGCGTCCAGGTGCTCTTCGGCTTCTTGCTGGCCGTGCCCTTCGACTCCCGCCTGGTGTTGACCCCGGGCCAACGCCACCTCTATGTGGCCACGGTGGTCCTGGCCGCCCTGGCCACGGCCTGCTTCACCGCTCCGGTCGCCTATCACCGACTGCAATTCCACCGGCACCGCAAGACCCAGCTGGTCGTCGTGGCCAACGTTCTGGCCATCGTGGGCCTGGTGCTGGTCGGGTCGGCCATGGTCTGCGCCCTGTGGCTGGTGCTCGGGGTGGTGCTCCGGGGCGCCGGCGTACCGGTGGTGGTGGTCGGCTCGGCCGCCGTCTTCGCCAGCCTGTGGTTCGTCCTCCCCCTGGCCGGCCGGCGTCCTCGGACCCGGGACCGGCGGCCCACCTCGAGCCCCTGATCCGGAGGCTCACCCGGTCCGGGCGGCCCGGCGCAGCTCGGCGAAGGTGGCCACCAGGTCGTCCAGCTGGTAGCGGGCCTGCAGGCCGCTCGGGTTGGGGACCGCCCACACCGCCGCCCCGGCCAGGTCGACGTTCTGGGGGCCGATCCCGGCCCGGGGCCGACCGAAGGCCGTCCGGAAGGCCCCCAGGCCGACCACCGCCACCACGCCGGGGTGAAACCAGGCCACCTTCTCGGCCAGCCGGCCCCGGCCGTCCCGGAGCTCGTCGGGGGCCAGCTCGGCCGCGGTGGCCGTAGCCCGCTCGACCAGGTTGGTCACCCCCAGCCCGAACTCGAGCAGCCGGTCCTGCTGGCTCGGTTCGAGCAGCTGGTCGGTGAACCCGGACCCGTAGAGGACCTTCCAGAAGCGGTTGCCCGGTCGGGCGAAGTGCCGGCCCACCGCCCCCGACCACAGGCCCGGGTTGATGCCGCAGAACAGGACGGCCAGGCCCGGGCCGATCACGTCGTCGATGGTCGATCCGGCCGCCGCCCGGAGCTGGTCAGGCGTCGGCCGTTCCGGCCCGGACCGGCCCGGGGGCGCCGGCGTCACCGCTCTCAGTCCACCAGGTCGGACAGCTCGGAGGCGTCGAGGTCCTCGCGGGTGATGGCCGGCAGCTCGGCGAAGGCGGCCACCAGGTGGCGCTCCCAGATCTGATGGAGCCGGGTCAGCACCGGCGAGTCGTGGGTGATCCGGAACTGCTCCAGCTCCATGCCGTCGTTCAGGTAGATACCGAGGTCGTAGGGCGGGCCGACCGACAGGTTGGCCCGGGCCGTGCTCATCATCGACCCGAGGGCGATCTTGGTGGCCGTGATGGCGTCCACGTCGTGGGTCACCGCCACCTCGAGCAGGTACTTGCCGTACTTGGTCTCGCCGATCTGGAGGAACGGCTGCTCGTCGGAGGCCCGGATGTAGTTGCCCTCGGGGTAGACCAACAAGATGTCCGGTGGCGATCCGGCGATCTGGCCGCCCAGGATGAAGGTGGCCGTGCCGTCGGCCCCCGAGCCCTGGAGGGCGGCCCGGTGCTCGTCGGCCACCTGGCGGCTCAGCCGGCCCACGTACAACGCCGCCTCGAAGAGGTGGTCCACCGTGGCCAGGCTCTCCTGGTCGCCGGGAGCGGCCAGGTCCCGCTGGAGCCGGTCCAGGACCTCCTGGGTGGTGGCCAGGTTGCCCGCCGACTCCAGGACGAACAGCCGGTCGTCGGCCGGCTGCAGGACGTGCATCTTGCGGTAGGTGCTGATGCTGTCGACCCCGGCGTTGGTCCGGGTGTCGGCCAGGAACACCAGGCCTTCGTCGAGGCGTAAGGCGAGGCAGTAGGTCACGGTGGGGGTCTCCTGGGCGACGACGGGTGGTGCGGGTGGTGCCCGAAGCGTACCGACCCTCGCTGGCCGGTCCGCCGCCACGGGCCCCCGGCTGAGCTCGGCCGGCCCGCCGGGTGGACCCCGGCCCGCTGAGCGGTCCGGCTCTAGGATCGGCGCCGAGCCGTACGGCCGGGCGTCGCGTTCGACCCGGGTCGGCGGCCACCGACCCCACGACAGGAGATGCCCATGCGCGCCGTCACCATCCCCCAGTACGGCGGTCCCGAGGTGCTGGTCGTCGCCGAGGTGCCGATCCCCGAGCCGGGCCCCGACCAGATCCGGATCACGACGGTGGCCGCGGCGGTCAACCCGGTGGACGCCGGGGTGAGGTCGGGCCGGGCGTCGGCCGCCGTCACCGACCCGGTGTTCCCGCTGATCCCGGGCTGGGACGTGGCCGGCGTGGTGGACGCCGTTGGTCCGGGGGCCGAGCGGTTCGAGGTCGGTCAGGACGTCATCGGGGTCTCGGTCTGGTTCATGACCCGGCGGGGCACCCACGCCGAGTACGTGGTGCTGGACGAATCGGCCTGCGCCCCGGCCCCGTCCGGGGTGGACCCGACGGCGGCGGCCACCCTCCCCCTGAACGGGCTGACCGCCTGGTCGGCCCTCATCACCGCCAAGGTCGCTCCGGGCGACCGGCTGCTGGTCACCGGGGCGGCCGGCGGGGTCGGCGGCTATCTGGTCGAGCTGGCCCGGGCCCGGGGCATCACCGTCATCGGCCACGGCCGGTCCGGCGACCGGGCGACCGTCCTCGGGCTGGGGGCCGACGAGTTCACCGACGACCTGTCGACCCTGTCCGGCGTGGCGGCGGCCATCGACACCACCGGGAAGCCCGACGCCGTGCTGGCCGTCATGGGCGCCGACGGCCGGCTGGTCACCCTGTCGGGAAAGCCGTCGACCGAGCGCCCGGAGGTCACCGTCAAGGCCGGTTTCGTGCGCCCCGACCCCGACGCCCTGGCCGAGATGGCCGCGATGGCGGCCGGCGGCACGCTGACCCTCCGGGTGGCCGAGGTCCTGGCGCTCGAGGAGTCGGCCGAGGCCCACCGGCGCCTGGAGGCCGGGGGGACCCGGGGTCGGTTCGTGCTGCGGCCCTGACTCCGGGCCACCCTCACCGGTCGGCCAGCGGGGCCGCCGGGCGCCCGTCCGGGCCGAACCTCAGAAGTCGATCTCCGAGCCCTCGGGCATCGGCTGGTGGCTGTCGGCCATCACGTACGGCCGGTGACCGGCCACCGCCTTGAATATCCGGCCGGACGTGCGCGCCGGATCGGCCTCGATCAGGTCGGCCACCGCCTGGGCCGGCACCTCGGGCGGGTGGGCCAGGGAGGCGTCGAGGCCCACCTGCTCGGCCGTCTGCTCGACCAGGGCCGTCCGGGTGTAGCTCGGATCGACGGCGAAGACGGCGATGTGGTCGGGCGCCAGGTCCCGGGCCAGCAGCGTGGAGAGCCGGTTGAGCGCCGCCTTGGTGGTGCCGTAGGCGATCCCCGGAGTCGAGTACTCACCGATCAGACCGGCCCCCGAGGTGATGTTGACGATCGTTCCCCCGCCGGCCGCCCGCATCGCCGGAACCAGCGCCCGGGCCAGGATGAACGGGGCGGTGACGTTGACCGTGAACTGGCGGACGAAGTTCTTGAGCTCCATCTCGTCGAGCGAGAAGTAGGCGGCCCGACCCAAGAAGGCGGCGTTGTTGACCAGGACGTCGACCCGGCCGTGCCAGGCCAGGGCGGCCTCGGCCAGCGAGGCCGCCGAGTCGGTGTCGGTCAGGTCGGCCGCCACGACGTGGGCCTCCCGCCCGCACGCCCGGACCCCGTCCGCCGTCTCCGAGAGGGTGCCCGGCATGCCGGGCACCGGCTCGTCGACCGTCCGGGCGGCCAGGATCAGGTCGGCCCCCCGGCGGGCCAGCTCGAGGGCGATGGCCTGACCCACGCCCCGGCTGGCCCCGGTGACCAGGGCGGTCCGTCCGTCGAGTTCCATGGTCAGCTCCGTTTCTCGGCATCCGATCGGCCCCTGACTCTCCCAGCCCGCGCCGCCCCGATCAACTGGTGCCCGGTCGCCTTGTGACACGAACCGAGCAACTACCATCAACCTCCCGGTCGGGTGCGCCATCGCCCCGGTGGGCCCGGCCGCCGCGCCGGCCCCGGACCGCCAGCCTCGGAGGCCGGGGGAGCAAAGGAGCTGTCGGCGATGATCGAGCGGGTCGGAGTTGTCGGGTGCGGCCTCATGGGGTCGGGCATCGCCGAGGTGTGCGCTCGGGCGGGCGTCGACGTGGTGGCCTACGACGTCAGCGAGCACGCGGTGTCGACCGGTCGGGCCCGGATCGAGCACTCCCTGGTCCGGGCGGTGGAACGGGGGAAGCTCGACGAGGCCGACCGGCGGGCGTTCTCGGCCCGGCTGACCATGACGACCAGCCTGAGCGATCTGTTCGACCGACAGCTGGTGATCGAGGCGGCCGTCGAGGACGAATCGCTCAAGACCGAGCTCTTCTCCCAGCTGGACAAGATCGTCGAGGCGCCCGACGCCGTGTTCGCCTCGAACACCTCGTCGATCCCGATCATGAAGCTGGCCACGGTGACCAGCCGACCCGGGCAGGTCGTGGGCCTCCACTTCTTCAACCCGGTGCCCGTGCTCAACCTGGTCGAGCTGGTGACGTCCATCGTCAGCTCGGAGGAGGCGGCCGCGGTAGCCCGGCGATTCGCCGCCGAGCAGCTGGGCAAGAAGGTCATCGCCTCCAAGGACCGGGCCGGCTTCATCGTGAACGCCCTCCTCGTGCCCTACATGCTCTCGGCCATCCGGATGCTCGAGTCGGGCTTCGCCACGGCCGAGGACATCGACACCGGCATGGTCGAAGGCTGCGCCCACCCCATGGGCCCGCTGGCCCTGACCGACCTGGTCGGGCTGGACACCACCTTGTTCATCGCCCACTCGCTCTACGACGAGTTCAAAGAGCCCCTCTACGCGCCCCCGCCCCTCCTGTCCCGCATGGTCGAAGCCGGCCTGCTGGGCCGCAAGTCAGGCCGGGGCTTCTACACCTACGACGGCTGATCGCCGCCGGCCCGGGCCCTCATCCCAGGGGTCGGTCAGGAGGCCCTCGGGCAGCGTGGCACCGGATTGCCCGATCCCCTGATCGCCGTTCGGCGGACCAAGGGCGGGGGCTGGGCCCGGCCGGCGGTCCCCGCCCGCCCCGCCCACCGGGTGCCCGAGGTCCGGCCGCCGTCAGGGTCCGGTAACCTGGGCTTTCGCGCTGAGTTGGCCACAACCCTCCTTCGACCCATGTGGGACGACTGGCTCGCCTGTTGAGTCAGGAGCGGCTGAGTGGCCGACGACTCCGATCCCACGTCCGAGGGCCTCGACGCGCTCGCCGGCTTCTTCGTCGACGAGGGGACGCTGGGCGAGACGCTCGGGCGGCTGTCCGAGCTGGCCTGTGATGTCGGGCCGGCCGACATGGCGGGCATCACCATGCTGGTCGAAGGCCGTCCCAACACCGGCGTCTTCACCGACGCCGAGGCGCCCGAGATCGACGAGGCCCAGTACTCGTCGGGCCAGGGCCCGTGTCTGGACGCCTTCCGTCACCAGCGGATCTTCCGGATCGGCGACACGGCCACCGAGGACCGCTGGCCCGACTTCGCCCGGGTGGCCGCGGCCCACGGGGTCGTGTCGACCCTCTCGGTACCGGTCAGCGCCCGGGGCCAGGGTCTGGGGGCGCTCAACCTCTACTCGCGGGTCCATCAGGCCTACGACGAAGCCAGCGCGGCCCGCGTCCAGACGTTCGCCCGGCAGGCCGCCGTCGTGCTGGTCAACGCGCAGACGTATGGGGACGCCCGAGCCCTCAACGAGAACCTGCAGACGGCCATGCGCTCCCGGAGCACCATCGACTACGCCATCGGCATCCTGATGGCCAACGGCGCCCCGGGCCCCGAAGAGGCGTTCCAGATCCTGGTCCGGGCGTCGCAAAGGGAGAACCGCAAGCTCCGGGACATCGCCCAGGAGATCGTCGAGCGGGCGGCCACGGCCCGCGGGCCCGAGTCGCCCGGACCGGTGGGGTAGCCGGCCGTCCGGCGAAAGTCCGTCGAGCACCCAGGATGTGGGGCGATGGCCGGAGGCGCCCGGGCGACCCGGCCTCCGGGGACCAACGCGGCCTCCACCGACGGCCACGCTGGACACGTCGCCCGGCGTTCTCCAGGCTCCGATCGGAGGTGGTGACGCGTGCCTTGACGGGGCGGCGAGACGCGGAGGTAGGTCAGCGGGCTCTTCTCTGATGCGGGGCGGCGCCGGGAGCAGCTGGAGATCGGCGTCGGGCTGATCGAGGGAGCCCATCAACTACTCCGTGATCCGCTCGACCTGTTCCGGCGCACGTCGCCCGAAGGCCAGCGGAAGACCGATCGGGGGTGCCCGAGAAGCTGTACGTCGAGCTGAGCGAGGCCGCGTGCAACGCGCCCTTCGACGACCTGACGGCGCTCAGGAGAATCTGAGGCACAATCCCGCCTCCAGGCGGGAACCGCCCCTGCTCGCCTTCGACTGGAGCCTCTGCCAGGCCAGTCCGGAGGACCTCTCCGGATCCCTGGCCCAAGTTCTGTTGTCCCCTGGTTTGGTAGGGGGTCATGGTCGGGCTGCCCGGATTTGAACCGGGGACCTCTGCGTCCCGAACGCAGCGCGCTAACCAAACTGCGCCACAGCCCGTCGTCGTCCCGTGGGTCGACCGGGCCGAGAGCCTACCCCAGCTGCTATGCCGTCCCGGCCGGTGCGCCCGAAGGGGCCCGGGACCCCGAACCGTCGCCCGGGGCGGAGCCCTTGGCGCCGTCCCGGCTCTCTGGGGGGGCCGGGGGCCGGGTCGGCGCCCGGCCGTCGGTCTCGGGTCCGTCGGGCGCCTCGGCGTCGGGTGAGCGGTCCCGGGCCACCACCTTGGCGATGCGCCGCTTGTCCATCTCGACCACCCGCAGCTCCCAGTCGCCCGCCTCGAGCGCCTCGCCGGTCTCGGGGATATGGCCGAAGGCGTCGAACAGGTAGCCGCCCAGGGTGACGTACTCACCGTCGGGCAACGGGATGTGCAGGCGTTCCCGGACATCGTCGACACTGGTCCGGCCGTCGACCAGCCAACGCCGCCGGTCGACCCGGACCATGTCGGGCTCGCTGTCCGGGTCGAACTCGTCGTGCAGGTCACCGACCAGGGGCTCCAGCAGGTCCTTCACGGTGAGCACCCCGGCCACGCCGCCGTACTCGTCGACCACCACGGCGAAGGCCCGGTGCTGTCGCCGCATCTCGGCCAGGGCGTCGAGCACCCTTCGGGACTCGGGGATCAGGTAGGGCGGGCGCAGGCGCCGGGAGATGTCGAGGGGCCCGGGTTGGTGCTCGTCCCCGCCCGGTCCCTGGCCCGAGCGGAACAGGTCGTTCACGTACAAGATGCCCACCAGGTCATCCAAGTCGTCATCGACCACGGGAAAGCAGCTGTGGCCGGTCTGACGGACTGCCCGGGCCACGTCGTCGGCCAGCACCGGGATGGTCAGCGCGGTCACGTCGACCCGGGGGGTCATCACCTCGCGGACGTCCATGTCCCGCAAGTCCTGCAGGGCCTCGAGGATCAGCCGCTCCTGTTCGGAGGCGGCCGACCGACCGGCGTGGCGGCGACCGGTCCGCTCGGCCACCGGCTCGCCGCGCCCCCACGGCCAACGACGGCGGCGTTCGCCTGGTGGGGGTTCGGGCTCTCGGCGGGTGGCCATCAGGCGGGGTTCAGCGGCCGGTGATCTCGGCTCCCGGATCCCCGGGGGCCGGCGTCCCGACCAGCACAGGGACGGGTTGGTAGGACTCGTCGGCGTACGTGCCCCCCTCGAGCAGGGCGGTGGTGGCCCGGCGCAGGCGCAGCGGATCGAGGGGCTTGACCAGCCAGCCCTCGGCGCCCGAGCGTCGGGCCAGGAACACGTCGGGCCGGCGGTCCAGCAGCATCAGGACGGGGACGTGGCCCAGGTCGGTGTAGGACTCCTGGAGTCGCAGCTCGAGACAGACCGCCATACCGCCCATGTTGCTCATCTGCATGTCCACGATGACCAGGTCGACCAGCTCGCGGTGGACGGTGGCCAGCACCTCGGGGCCCGAGGCCACCTCGATGACCTCGTGGATCGGGCTCGAGGTGACCGCCGTGACCTCGGCCCGGACGCTCGGCGCATCGCTGGCGACCACGATGATCGGCACGTGACGAGGTTATCGGACCTCGGCCGGGGGTGGTGACGGCCGGGCGCCCGTCGGTGTCGGGGCCAGGGGCCCGAACAGCTGGTCGGCCACGGCGCCCAGGCCGGCCACATCGTGGACGTCGCTGGGGAGCAGGGGGACCCGGGCCACCGGGGACGGGGCCAGCTCCTGGACCAGGGCCGCGCAGGTCGCCTCCTCGGCCTCGGCCACCGTCGACAGCTGCTCGAGGTTGCGCACCAGGGTGGCCAACTCGCTCCCGGCCGGTGCGGCGACCTCGGGGACCGGGCCGAAGGTCGGGTGGACCCGGTTGACGATCAGCCCGGCCGGGGCGATCCCGGTCTGGGCCAGGCGGTCGGCGAAGTAGGCCGCTTCGGCCACCGAGTCGGGTCGGGGCGAGGTGACCAGCACGTAGGCCGTGGTCGGATCGGCCAGCAGCTCGCGCACGGTGGCCGCCCGGGACCGGAACCCCTCCTCCATGCCGCTGAATGCCTGGAAGAAGGCGATGGCGTCGTCGACGATCTCGGCTCCGGCCACCTTGGAGATGCTGCGCAGGAGGGCCTGGGCGGCCAGGCCGACGGCCCGCAGGTAGGCCCGGGTGGGAACCATGAGGGTGCGGAAGATGCGGTTCTCCAGGAACCGGGTCAGCCGGCGGGGGGCGTCGAGGAGGTCGAGGGCGTTTCTGGTGGGCGGCGTGT
>Ga0181519_10004717_pt1 | contig 10988 bp, 8 predicted proteins | sample PEATcosm2014_Bin_26_FD_121102 | JGI IMG/M metagenome (GOLD analysis project Ga0181519, IMG submission 121102) | Peatland microbial communities from MTU Mesocosm Facility, Houghton, MI, USA - PEATcosm2014_Bin02_10_metaG | ecosystem: Environmental > Terrestrial > Soil > Wetlands > Peat | place... | reverse complement strand
GGCAGGTTTCAGGAATTCCGAGGGTTCGACGCCAAGAATCCAGCGGCGCGCGCCCTTGACCTCGTGGCCGAACATCAGCGCGGCGAAGATCGCCGCCATCGAGACGATGTAGAGCAGCAGCGCCACCCGGCGCAGGTGGCGCGGCGGCAGGAAGGAGACGCCGATCATCACGAGGATGGTGGGCGCCAGCAGCAGCGCCTGCCGGTTCACGAAATGGAAGGTCGGCAGGCCGATGCGTTCAGCGACCGACGGACTGCCGGCCATGATCAGCACCAGCCCGCAGACGATCAGCGCGGCGACCGCCCCCAGCAGCCAGCGATCGACGGTCCACCACCAGTCGGCTATGGGTGAGCGTTCCGCGCGTGAAACCATGTCGTGCCCCTGTCCCCCGCCCGGCGAGGGTTTTTGGCGTCAAGCGCCTTTAAAAACGCAGATCCTTTCCGCAAAACCGGCGTCCGCTTTTGCGGGATATGCTTAAATGCCTTCGAACGCTTCGCCCTCCTCGGGCGCCGCCATCGGGTGTTCCTCGGAAAGCTCGTCCGACGAGGGCGCCGCCGGCGGATGGTCCGCCGGGACGCCCAGGCCGCGCACCGCCTGCTTGAACGCGTCGCCGCGCACCTCGAAATTCTGGAACTGGTCGTAGGAGGCGCAGGCCGGCGACAGCAGCACCACCGGTTCCGGCGCCTCGCTCAGCGCGGCGTCGCGGGCGGCGGCGGCGGTGGCGGCGTCGAGCGTCCCGCAAAGTTCATAGGCGACCGCGCCATCGAGCGTGCGGGCGAAATCCTGGGCCGACGCGCCGATCAGATAGGCCTTGCGCACCTTGGGAAACAGCTTGCGCAGCGGCGCGATGCCGCCTTCCTTGGCCTTGCCGCCGAGAATCCAGAAAATGTCGTCGTAGCTCAGCAGCGCCTTTTCCGCCGCGTCGGCGTTGGTGGCCTTGCTGTCGTTGACAAAAATGACCTTCCCCCGTGTGCAAACCTGCTCCATGCGGTGGGCGAGGCCGGGGTAGGATTGCAGGCCCGCGCAGATTTCGTCATGCGCCAGCCCGAGGCGCTCGCAGGCGGAGAAGGCGGCGGCCGCGTTCTGGCCGTTGTGGGCGCCGCGCAGGGCGGGCGCCTTGGCGAGATCGAACAGGTTTTCCTCAACCGTCTTCATCGCCGGCAGCGCGAAGGTGCGGCGCAGCAGGCCCTGCTCGAAGCGCACCGCGCCCAGCGCCCGCGGCTGGCTGTTGGCGATACCGACCACGGCGTGGCCGAGCTTTTTCAGATATTGGAAGATCGCTTCGCACCAGGCGTCGTCGCGGCCGACCACGGCGAAATCGCTTGCCTCGACCAGCCGTTGCTTGATCGCCGCGTAATTCTCCATGGAGCCGTGGCGGTCGATGTGGTCGGGCGTGAGGTTGAGCAGCAGGCCGACGCTGGGGTTCAGCGAGGGCGCGAGATCGATCTGGAAGGTGGAGCATTCCACCACGTGGATGCGGGTTTCCGACGGCGGCTCCAGGTCGAGAATGGGCACGCCGATATTGCCGCCCATCTGCACATCACACCGCGCCTCGCGTAAAATATGTGCGATCAGGGAGGTGGTGGTGCTCTTGCCGTTGGTGCCGGTGATGGCGACCAGCGGCGCGCGCGGGCAGAGTTTTGCACGCTCGCGCAGAAACAGCTCGATGTCGCCGATCACTTCGACGCCCGCCGCGCGGGCCTTTTCCACCGTCCAGTGCGGCGCCGGATGGGTCAGCGGCGCGCCGGGGGTGAGGACCAGCGCGTGGAACAGCGACCAGTCGGCTTTATGCAGGTCATGGGGCGGGAAGTTTTCCGCCGCCGCCTTTTCGCGCGCGTCTGTCGAATCGTCCCAGACGATGACGCGGGCGCCGCCGGCGGCGAGCGCCTTTGCCGTGGCGAGGCCGGAGCCGCCCAGACCGAACAGGGCGACGCTCTTGCCGGAGAAGGAGGAAACCGGGATCATCAGCGGACCTTCAATGTGGTGAGACCGATCAGCGCCAGCACGAAGGCGATGATCCAGAACCGCACCACCACCTGCGGCTCAGACCAGCCCAGCTGTTCGAAATGGTGATGGATCGGCGCCATCCTGAACACGCGCTTGCCCGTGGTCTTGAACGACACCACCTGCACGATCACCGAAACCGCCTCCATCACGAACAGCCCGCCGACGATGGCGAGCACGATCTCGTGCTTGATCGCCACGGAGATCGCGCCGAGCATGCCTCCGAGCGCGAGAGACCCGGTATCGCCCATGAAAATCTGGGCGGGGGGCGCGTTGAACCACAGGAACCCTAAGCCCGCGCCAATCACCGCGCCCGCCATAACCGTGAGTTCGCCCGCGCCCTGGACATGATTGATGCCGAGATAATGGGCGTAGATGAAATTGCCGGCGAGATAGGCGATGATCCCGAAGGTCGAAGAAGCGATCATCACCGGCACGATGGCGAGGCCGTCAAGGCCGTCGGTGAGGTTGACGGCGTTGCCGGCGCCCACGATCACCAGCGCCGCGAAGGGAATGAACAGCCAGCCGAGATCGACGATCCAGCCGTTGTAGAAGGGCGCCGCCAGCTTGGTCGCGGGGACCGCGACGTGGAAGGGCGCGGACAGCAAGTCGATGAAATCGCCGGCTGAAGCCGTGGGTCCGGCGGCCGAGGCGCACATCATGAAATAGGCCGCGAGCATGGCGATGCCGGCCTCGATGGCGAGGCGCGCGCGCCCCGAAAAGCCCTTGTGGTTCTGCTGGGTGACCTTTAGGTAATCGTCGTAGAAGCCGATCGCGCCGAAACCGATGGTCACGAACAGCACGATCCAGACATAGGCGCTCTTCGGATTGGCCCAGAGCACGGTGGAGAGTGCGACGCCCGCCAGGATCATCAGCCCGCCCATGGTGGGCGTGCCCTTCTTGGCGAGATGGCTCTGCGGACCGTCCAGCCGGATCGGCTGGCCCTTGCCCTGCTTCAGCCGCAGCGCCGCGATGATGGCGGGGCCGAAGAAGGAGACGATGGCGAGCGCGGTCGCGCTCGCCCCGGCGGCCCGGAACGTGATGTAGCGGAACACGTTGAGCACGCTGAGGTGATGGGAGAGTTCGGCAAGCCAGGTCAGCATCTAGGCCTCAAAATTCTGCGGCGGCGCGGCGAAACGTTGCCTGAGCGCCGCGGTCAGCGCGTGCATTTTAGATCCGTTCGAGCCCTTGATCATCAGCGCGTCGCCGGGGCGAAGCGCGCTGGAGAGCGAGGGTTCGAGGCCCATGGCCTCCGGCGCCCAGCCGCCGCGCTTTTCGCGCGGCAGAGCGTCGTAAAGCCGGCGGCTCAGCGGACCCGCGGCGAAAACCAGATCAATGCGGTTTTTTTCCAGCGGCGCCGCCAGTTGCGCGTGCAGGTCCGGCCCCGTGGACCCGAGTTCGAGCATGTCGCCGAGCGCGGCGATGCGGCGGCCCTCGCCAGAGACCGGCGCGGCGCCGAGCAGGTCGATCGCGGCGGCCATCGAGGCGGGATTGGCGTTGTAGCTCTCGTCGATCAGCAGAAATTCGCTGGCCTCGACCAGGGCGTCCAAACGCAATTTTTCGCGCGCGCCCCTGCCCTGCGGCGGGCTGAAATTTTTCAGCGCCTCGGAGGCTTTGCGCGCGTCGAGGCCGACCGAGCGCGCCGCGAGCAGCACCGCGAGGCTGTTGAGCGCCAGATGTTTGCCCAGGGCGCCCAACGTGAACAGGAATTCCTCGCCTAGGATGCGGGTTACGACGCGCGCGCAGGTTTCCTGCGGGTCGTAGACCAGCAGGTGCGCGTCCGCCGCCAGCTTTTCGCCGAATGTCAACACGTGCGCCGCGCGTGAATCCTTCGCCGCCTGCTCCAGCAGCGGGAAGGTGTCGATGTCGCGATTGACGATGGCCACGCCGCCCTCGACCAGACCGGAAAAAATTTCCGCCTTGGCGCGGGCGATCGCTTCGACATTTTCGAAATGTTCGAGATGGACCGGCGCGACATTGGTGACGATGGCGACGTGGGGACGCACCAGTTCCACCAGTGCGGCGATCTCGCCAGCGTGATTCATGCCGATCTCGAACACGGCGAAATTGGCGTCTTCCGGAAGCCGGGCGAGGGTGAGCGGCACGCCCCAGTGATTATTAAAACTCTTTTCGGAGGCGTGGGTCGCGCCCGTGGCGGAAAGCACGCAGCGCAGGGCCTCCTTGGTCGAGGTTTTTCCAACCGAGCCGGTGACCGCGATCACCGCCGCGCGGGTGCGCTCGCGCGCGGCGCGGGCGAGGCCTTCCATGCTCTTGAGCACGTCGCGCACGATGTAGAGCGTTCCCAGCCCCTTCAACGCGTCGGCGTCGGCGTGGGCCTCGTCCACCACCGCCGCCGCCGCGCCGCGCTCGAACGCCGCCGCGACGTAATCGTGACCGTCGCTGCGGTCGCCTTTGATGGCGAAGAACAGGTCGCCCGGCTCCAGGCTGCGGGTGTCGATGGAAATGCCGCTCACGCCGGCGGGAACGGCGCCGCGCACGCGCGCTTGCAGGGGTGCGATCAGGCCGAGGCCGGTCCAGAGCATCTTGCTCATCGCGAACTCTCCGCCAGTGCGGCGCGCGCTTCGTCATGGTCCGAGAACGGCAGGATTTTTCCTGCGACGATCTGTCCGGTTTCGTGGCCCTTGCCGGCGATCAGCAGCGCGTCGCCCTCGCGCAGCGCCGCCACCCCGGCGCGGATGGCTTGCGCGCGGTCGCCGATCTCCTGCACTTTCGCGCCCGACACGCCCGCCAGAATTTGCGCGCGAATGGCTTCCGGCTTCTCCCCGCGCGGATTGTCGTCGGTGACGATCACCAGATCGGCGCCGCGCACGGCGATTTCGCCCATGATCGGGCGCTTGCCCGCATCGCGGTCGCCACCGCAGCCGAACACCAGAATCAGCCGGTTTTTCGCGAAAGGTTTTAGGGCGGCCAGCGCCTTTTCCAGCGCGTCGGGCTTGTGGGCATAATCGACGAACACCGGGGCGCCGTTGCTGTCGCCAACGCGTTCGAGCCGTCCCGGCGCGCCCTTGAGGTTTTCGAGCGCCTTGAAAACCTGTTGAGACGCCGCGCCGGCGGCGAGCGCCAGCCCCGCCGCTACCAGGGCGTTTTCCGCCTGGAAGGCGCCGGCGAGCGGCAGGCGCACTGTTGTCTCGGCGCCCTCGTGGACCAGGGTGAGGATTTGATCGAAATTTTCCGCGTAAAAACTCGCGAGGCGGAGGCCCTGCCCTTTGACCCCGACCGTGAACGTTTTCACGCCGCGCCGTTCGCAGGCGGCGATCACGCGTTCCGCAAAATCACCGTCGGCGGCGACCACCGCCGTTGCGTCCTCGGGCAGCAGGTCGGTGAACAGCCGCAGTTTTGCGACGAAATAATCTTCAAGGTTCGCGTGGTAGTCGAGGTGGTCGCGCGAAAGGTTTGTGAAACCGGCGGCGCAGATCCGCACGCCGTCGAGACGGCGCTGGTCGAGGCCGTGCGAGGACGCCTCCATCGCCAGATGAGTCACCCCCTCGCCCGCGAGCGCATCAAGGGTTTGGTGCAGGGTCAGCGGGTCGGGCGTGGTCAGCGACGCATAATTCGCGCCCGATGGCTTTATCACCCCGATCGTGCCCAGCGATGCCGCGGAAAAGCCGCAGGAGGAAAGAATCTGGCGGGTGAAATCGGCGACCGAGGTCTTTCCCGAGGTTCCCGTGACCGCCACGATCTTTTCGGGCTGGCGCGGAAAAAATTTCGCCGCCGCCCGCGACAGCGCCGCGCGGGCGTCGCCAACCCGCACGAACGAATCGGTGATGTAGGCGGGCGGGGGCCGGTCGCCCACGATCGCCGTCGCGCCGGCGGCCAGCGCCTGCCCGGCGAAAACCATGCCGTCGGCCTTGGCGCCCGCGAGGGCGAAAAACAGGAATCCGGGCGCGACGGCGCGGCTGTCGGCGGTCAGCCCGGCGACCGGCGCGTCGCGCAAGGCCTCCGGGGCGTCCGGAAAAAATTCGGCAAGACGCATCACTCCTCGCCCCCTGGCTTGGCCGGCTGGTTGGCGAAACCATAGCCCATGCGCGCCAGCAGCGGGAAGGGTTCCGTGGGCAGTTCGAGGCGCGGCGGCATGTCGAGAATCGGGCTGACCCGCTCGATCAGCCGTCCCGTGACATAGCCGGAATTGTAAGCGGCGGTGGCGAAATGGCCGTCCTGCGCCAGGCCCTGCGGCTCGTCCATCACCGTCATGAACAGGTAGCGCGGCTTGTCGGCGGGGACCACCGCCATGAAGGTGGTGAAGAGCTTGCTGTGGTCGTAGCGCCCGTGAACCACCTTTTCCGCCGTGCCGGTCTTGCCGCCCACGAAATAGCCGGGAATATCGGCCTTCCTGGCGGTGCCTACCTCGGCGTTGAGCCGCATGATGTAGCGCAGCTCCTCGCTGGTTTCCGGTTTTAGCACGCGCAGCTCGGCGGTCTTGTCGAAGTTCTGCGGCCGCTTGATGAAGGTCGGCGTGATCAGGTAGCCGCCGTTGACCAGCGCGCCCACCGCCATCATCGCCTGCAACGGGGCCACGGCGAGGCCGTGTCCGAAGGCGATGGTCGCGGAGGACACCTGCGACCAATGCGCCTGACGCGGATACATCGGCTCGCGGTTTTCCGGCAACTCCGTGCGCATGCGGTCGAGTTCGCCCATCTTGCGCAGGAACGCGCGCTGGTAGTCTGGTCCGAGCGACAGGGCGATGCGCGCCGTGCCGACGTTGGAGGAGAACTTGAACACCTCCGGCAGCGTCAGCATGCGGTTTTTGGGATGGTAGTCGTGGATGACGTTGCGTCCGATGTGCAGCGGCGCCTGGCCGGAGATGGTCGAGTTGAGGTTGAACTTGCCGGAATCCAACGCCATCGCCAGGGTCAGCGCCTTGAAGGTCGAGCCCATTTCGAACACGCCATAGGTAAGGCGGTTGAAATTGTTCGCGCCCTGGGCCTCCTTGGGATCATTGGGGTCGTAATCGGGCATGGATTCGGCGGCGACCACTTCGCCGGTGTTCACATCCAGGATGGCGGCGGCGGCGGCCTTGGCGTGGAAGCGGTCCATCGCCTTGGCCAGTTCGTCGCGAACCGCGAAGGTGGCGCGCAGGTCGAGCGACAGCGCCACCGGCGACAGGTCCTGCTGCGGCATGGCGAGGCCGGAGGCGCGCAGGGCGCCGAGGCCCTGCGTGTCCAAGAATTTCTCCATGCCTTGCAGGCCGTTGTTGTCCTCGTTGGTGAAGCCGAGCACATGCGCGCCGAGTCGGCCGTTGGGATAGACGCGCTTGTGCTCCGGCAGGAAGCCGACGCCGGGAATGCCGAGGCGAAAGATCTGGTTTTGCTGTTGCGGCGTGACCTCGCGCTTGACCCAGACGAACCCTTTGTTCTTGCTCAGCTTCTCTCGCAACTCGCGGGCGTTGAGGCCGGGCAGGACGGCGGTCAGCTGTTCGGTGGCCTCGTCCTTGTCGGTGATGACGCGCGGCTCCGCGAACACCGACATCACCTTCACGTCGGTGGCGAAAACCTCGCCATTGCGGTCGGTGAGATCCGGCCGCGCGGCCGACACCGCGTCCGCCGCGTCGCGCCGCGCCGAATGCTGGCCGGGCGTCATGCCGAGCCACGCCAGTCGGCCGATGAACAGCAGGAACAACGCCGAAAACACCAGGGCCACGAAGCGGATGCGGCCCCGGCTCTTGCCGAGGTCGGTGGAGAACAGCCCGCGCCAGAACGCCGGGCGCAGGAAGAAGACCGGAGGCTTGCGCGGCGGCGGCGGCGGCCGCTCCGCGCGAATCGAGGGGGCCACGGTTTCCGCGTAAGCGTCGCCCAAGGGCTCGGGCTGGGGCGCGGGCGCCGGCGCAGGCTCGAAATGTTCGTTGTGGTTGCGGGCGGCCGCGGATTTCATGCTCATCTCTCCGCCTTGGCGCCGGTCTGCGGTTTTGCAAGCGCTTTCGCATGGTGGTCCGATTCGCGCGGCTTGGCCGCTTGCGGCTTCGCGACGGCGGGCTTGGCCGGCGCGGCGGCGACGGAGGGCGCGGCCGCCGGCGCCGGCGCGCTCGCTTCGCTCAGTTTGGCGATCTCGTCGGGGCGCGGCTGCTTCTCCGGCAGGGCCGCCGCCGTGACCATCTGCGTCAACTCGAGCGTCTGGCCGCCGAGATATTTTTCCGCGAGCGCCTCGACGCGGCCGGGATCGTCGAGATGCGCCCATTCGGCCTTGAGCAGGACGACGTGGTCGGTCTCGCGGGCGAGATCGCGCTTGGCCTTGGCCAGCTGCTCGGCCTGGTAGATGGTCGAGTATTTGATCTCGTAGGCATAGACCGCCGAGCCCACCAGCACCACCACCGCCACGATGTTGAGGAAGCGGAACATCTAGACCTCCCGGGCCGGGCTTGCGAGCCGCTCCGCCCAGCGCAGTTTTGCCGAGCGGGCGCGCGGATTTTTCCGCGCCTCCTCGTCGCCGGCGGCGACGGGCTGCGGACCGTGTAGCGCGAAAGTGGATTCGGGCGGGGCGATTTCGCCGGGCAGCAGCCGCGAGGCCGCGCGGCCGCGCCCGCTGCGGTCCGCGAAGAATTTCTTGGCGATACGGTCTTCCAGCGAATGGAAGGTCACCACCGCCAGCCGGCCGCCTGGTTTCAGCAGCCGCTCGGCGGCCTGGAGCGCGAGGGTCAGTTCGTCCATCTCCTCGTTGACCGCGATTCGCAGCGCCTGGAAGGTGCGGGTGGCCGGATGAATATCCTGCGGTCGCCCCGGATTCGCGCGCGAAACAATTTCGGCGAGGCGCAGCGTGGTCATGACCGGCGCTTTTGCCCGCTCGATGCAGATGGCGCGGGCGATGCGGCGGGAGGCGCGCTCCTCGCCATAGAGATAGATGAGGTTGGCGAGGTCGTCCTGCTCCAGCTCGTTGACGAGGTCGGCGGCGCTGCGGCCCTGGCGCGACATGCGCATGTCCAGCGGCCCGTCGAAGCGGAAGGAAAAGCCGCGCTCCGCCTCGTCGAACTGCATCGAGGAGACGCCGATGTCGAGCGCGATCCCGTCGAATTTCTGGCCGCCCGCCGCCTGCTCCATCCGGGAAAAGCGTGTTTCGACCAGCCTGAGCCGGCCCTGCGCCTCGGCGACAAGGTGTTGGCCGGCGGCGATGGCGGTGGGATCGCGATCGCACGCCAAAACCTCGCCGCCGCGCTCCAGAATGGCGCGCGTGTAGCCGCCCGCGCCAAAAGTGGCGTCGACGAAAGTCTTTCCGGGCGCGACGTCCAGCGCGTCGAGGACTTCGGCGAGCAGGACGGGGATGTGGCGCGAATCGCTCATGTCTGCGCCTGCGCGCGAAGGGAAGCTGCGGGCATGAATTCCTTGGGCCGCGCGCTGGGCGCACGCGCGATCAAGCGCGGGAAGGGGTGCGCTGCGCGAGGTCGGGGGCGAACTAACATGCGTCATGTCTGGGCGTCAACGCGGCGGGTGTGCGGTGTTCGCGCCCATTAAAGCATTCTTAGCGTTAAGACTTTGTTGAGAGAGGAAGATGGTTGAAGTTCAAGGTTTTACGCGCGACGCGCTGGAAGGGACCTTGTCCGTGCACGTCGTCATCGCGACCTGCGGCGCCGCTGCGCCCTGCTTTTGCGCGGCATTGCGGCCGAGGTCGAGCAAGGTCGCGTAATTTTTCTGCTCCGGCCAGGTGTGGGTCAGATATTGCGCCTGCCGCCAGGCGTCCACGAACTTGCCCTGGTAATAAAAGGCGAAGAACAGCCCGCGCTGCGCCTCCTCCAGCGGCTTGTCGCCGAGGTTGCACTGGGCGGCGCGGAACAGCAGCTCGGCCTTGCCCGCGAGGTCGGGCCGGCTGTTGACCCAGAGCGTCGCCAGCGCGAGAATCGCGTGAACCTCGTCGAGGTCCTGCTTCAAGGCGGCGGTGAGGTCGTTGGTGGCGCCTTCCCAGGCGCCGGGACGGTCGAAATTGTGCCCCATGGCTTGCAGCACGCCGCGTTGGACCAGCAGCTTTTTGTCGCCGCGATGGGTTTTGAGCGCCTTGTCGAGGTCGCGCTTGAGCGACTCGTAGCGCGCCTTGACGGCGGCTTCGTCCTGCTTGTCCTTGAAGTCGGCGGGGTAGTGGCCGATCGCCGGCTCCAGAGCACGGAGGCGGTCCTCGAAGGAGGGATCGGCGCACGCGAGCCCTCCCGACGCCAGCAGGATCGCCGCGAATAGGCTTGCACGCCGCCGCATCATGGTCGTTCTCCCCGACCTCGCGACCATAGCACATTTATGGAAAAGTTGGGCGCCAGTCGGCCTGTAAGCCGGGTTCTGTATGGCGCCTTGCGGCGCGTGACAGCCATTCATCTGGGACCGCCATTGCTGGGGGCCTCGTGCAACCAACCCGGACGACGCCCCGGAGAGGGGTGGTTTCCCTGTCGTCCCTATTCGGTTTTGCTCCCGGCGGGGCTTGCCGTGCCGCCGACGTTGCCGCCGACGCGGTGCGCTCTTGCCGCACCCTTTCACCCTTACCTCCAGGCAAAGACTTGTCTTTGCCGGAAGGCGGTCTGCTTTCTGTGGCGCTTTCCCTGGGGTCGCCCCCGCCGGACGTTATCCGGCGCCGTTTCTCCGTGGAGCCCGGACTTTCCTCTGTTCTTGGAAACAGCGGCTGTCCAGCCGACTGGCGCGACCGCTTTACGGCTTTTGTGGCGGCGGCGCAACCGGGGGCGCGGCTTGCGCGTCGCAGGCCGGTTCGTGCGGCGCGCCAAGATCGACTTTGACCAAGATCCACGGCCCGGAATCCAGGTTAACGGTCATTTTTGTTGGAGGATTTCGAGGAGGAGGCTTGGGTCCCATCCTGCGGCTTTGCGCTTGGTCTTGATGCTTCCCTTTGCGGTGTTGACGCGGATGAGGTTGAGGGCGAAGCGTCGGACGACAGCCATGTTTTTCGCCCCGTTGCCCTCGCGATATCGCGAGAGATCGTCCTTGAAGACGACGTCGAGCAGGCCGTGCATGCTCTCCACGCCCCAGTGACCTCGGGCGCCG
>Ga0181519_10004712_pt1 | contig 10991 bp, 11 predicted proteins | sample PEATcosm2014_Bin_26_FD_121102 | JGI IMG/M metagenome (GOLD analysis project Ga0181519, IMG submission 121102) | Peatland microbial communities from MTU Mesocosm Facility, Houghton, MI, USA - PEATcosm2014_Bin02_10_metaG | ecosystem: Environmental > Terrestrial > Soil > Wetlands > Peat | place... | reverse complement strand
GCTTCTGCCGCTCGCGATTCGCCGGCGGCGCAAAATCTTTCAGGCCATCGTGCTTCTTGCGGTTCTTGGCCTGGGCATCTCCAGTTGCACTAGCTCCGGCGGCGGCACAGGCGGCAGCGGGGGCAGCGGAGGTTCCGGCGGTTCGGGCGGCGGCTCCGGCACGCCTACCGGAACCTACACCATTCCCGTCACCGTCACCTCCATGGGCATCTGCCAAACCGTCAACGTGGTTCTCACCGTCGACTGATCACGCGCCGGCATTCACCCTTTCACTTCTTTCACTCCACCAACCGATATACTTGTTCTTCGGGAAGCCTTCAAAGACACCCAAACCAATCCGGCGGAAACGCCGCTATGAGGAATGCCAGCGCATGAGTGCCAAAGTAACCGTCGCCGATGTGGAGCGCGTCGCCGAGCTGGCGCATCTGGAACTGACGCCGGAAGAAACCGGGCCCATGCTCCGCGACCTGAACGCCATCCTCGACTACGTGGCCGAATTGAACCAACTCGACACGGCGGGCATCGAGCCGCTGGCGCAAATGGGCGAGCTTGAAAACGCCGCCATTCCTTCGCTGCGTGCCGACCGTCTCGAGCCTTCGCTCGACCGCACTGCCGTCATGTCGCAGGCGCCTGAAACCGATGGCGCATTCTTCAAGGTGCCGAAGGTGATTGAAAGATAGGGATCAGGGAACAGGGATCAGAGGACAGGAATTCGAAAAGGAATTGCCTTTGGCAAGCGACACAAATACCACCGAGAGCTACGTTGAGAAGCCGAAGACGCTGGCTGCGTTGCGCGACGAGATTGCGGCCGGCCGCACCAAGGCCACGGACCTTTCTGCCAGCTACTACGCTCGCATCGGGGAGAAGAATCCGCGGCTCAATGTCTACCTGAACCTGACCAAGGAACGCGCCCTGGCGCAGGCCGCGCGCATCGACGATCTCGTGAAGAAGGGCGATCCGCTGCCCGTTCTCGCCGGTATTCCCATGGGCATCAAGGACGTGCTCGTCATGCAGGGCGCGCCTTCGACCGCGGGCTCCAAAATTCTCGAAGGTTACCGTCCTCCTTACGACTGCACCGCGGTGGCAAAGCTCGAAGCCGCGGGCGCGGTGCTCCTGGGCAAGCTCAACTGCGACGAATTCGCCATGGGCTCTTCGAATGAGAATTCGGCCTACGGCCCGGTGCGCAATCCTGTCGACACCGAGCGCGTGCCGGGTGGATCGAGCGGTGGCTCGGCTGCGGCGGTTGCGTCCAATCTTGCCGTGGCCACGCTGGGCACCGACACCGGCGGATCCATTCGCCAGCCCGCCAGCTTTTGCGGCGTGGTGGGCGTGCTGCCCACTTACGGGCGCGTCTCGCGCTACGGGCTGATCGCCTTCGCGTCGTCGCTCGATCGTATCGGCCCCTTCGCTGCCAACGTGCGCGACGCGGCGACGCTGTTGGGAGTGATCGCCGGCCACGACCCCGAGGATGCCACCAGTTCTGCCGCCCCAGTTGAGGACTACGCTGCCGAAAGTGACAAGCCCGCCGCGGGCCTGCGCATCGGCGTGCCGGCGGAATATTTTGCCGAAGGCCTCGATCCCGAAGTCCGCGCTGCCATCGAGAAGGGAATTGCCGCGCTCGAAGCTGCCGGATGCACCATCAAGCCGGTCTCACTGCCGCACACCAAGTATGCTGTCCCGACTTACTACCTCGTTGCCACCGCTGAGGCCAGCGCCAATCTCGCGCGCTTCGACGGCGTGCGCTACGGCTATCGCTCGCCTCGCTCCGCAACGCTCTCTGACATGTACTCGCATTCGCGCGACGAGGGCTTCGGCGCAGAGGTCAAGCGTCGCATCTTCCTCGGCACCTACGCCCTCTCGGCCGGCTACTACGACGCCTACTACCTCAAGGCGCAGCAAGTCCGCCGCATTCTCGCCGAGGAGTTCCTCCGCGCCTTTTCTGAAATCGACGCGATCGTAACGCCCACCTCGCCCGTCCCGGCATTCAAAATTGGCGAGAAGACCGGCGATCCGCTGGCCATGTATCTCGCCGACATTTACACCGTCACCGCGTCGCTTGCCGGTATCTGCGGCGTCAGCGTACCCTGCGGCGCAACGAATGCCGGCCTTCCCGTCGGCATGCAGATTCTTGCCCGCCACTTTGGCGAAAGCACGGCATTCCGCGTGGCGCGCGCGGTAGAAGCCGCGGGAATCTGATTTTGCGCTAGAATCATCGCGCAGCATTTTTCCACTTCGGTCCGTCGCCGGCGTGGAAGCGGTATTTTTCCCAAGAGCGTGTTTCCAGGAATCCGTGCTGAATCGTCCCTGACGAAGAACGGGGCGCGAAACGGATTCGTAAGTCGTCAGGAGAATCGCCGTCATGCACGCTCGACGGAAATTTGTTTTTATCGCCCTCCTTTTCGCAATGTTCTTTGCGATCGCTTCAGCAGCCAGCGCCGCACCACACAAGCACACCGTTTCTCTCGGCGCAGTCAGAAAAGTGCCGTATTCCAAAGCCGGCGATCCATCCGGCGCGGCCGCCGGCGAAGACGCGCTCAAGATTCGCGCCCTGCTCGTCGATGGCATCCTGAAGGAATGGACCACCGGCGACGCGCACGATGTGACCGACCGCAGCTTTGTGGTGCGGCGCGTCATCCGCCTCAACGACGCATTGCCTTCCGAGCAGCTCGTCCAAAAGTCCGCCCGGGCGGCTAGCCCCTGGGTATGGCAGCGCGGGCCGTGGCTGCTGGTAGATCGCGTGACCGGCCGCGTGACTGCACTGCACTTGCCCGACTACGATCCCGGAGTGAGCCAGGTGAGCTGGTTCCGCGACTACGCGGCTTATTGCGGCGTGACGGCAACTGGCAAGAGTCTCTATGCGGTGGTGGCGCAGTTGGCCGTGCGCAAGCCGGTGCTGGCCAGGAAGCTCGCGGCCTTCGATCCGGGAAATCAGTCGGGCCAGACGGCGTGCGCTCCGCCCGATTGGCAGCGCGAGCCGTTGCGCATCAGCTTTCATCCCACGGGCAAGGACGCCGTCAGCTATGAGGTTGTCCCGGGATCGGCCGTGATGGTGGAAGATTCAGGCGATGATGAGGAAACCCCGGAACCCGCTGCGAAATAGCGCGTCGGCAAGTCAGCGGGTCAGCGAGTCAGCTTGCGACCTGAGCGCACGGATGTGGCGCGCCGCCCCATCGCTTCGCGCCTTTTGCGCTTGGGTGAAAGGCGGACGGCGACTGGCTCTGCCCCCGTTGCGCTCATCACCAACTGCGTTGATGGTGGCCGGAAGCGCCGAACGATTGGGTCCGGCTGGAATATTGGCGCCGCTCTTCCTTCCACCAGTTCCAAAGCGCCCACGCCATAAACCAGAGTGCGATTCCCACAGGAATCAGCCAGAGTATGCCAACATCGAATTCCATTTTCACGGCGACAATCCTTCATTCCGCTTCCCTCGCGCCGCGTACCACAAACAGCTCCCGCGCTTCGGGAAGCGCGATGGCTCCAGTGGACGCCCATTTCTGTAAAGGGGGAGTAGGGGACTCGTAAGGGACCTGTAAAGGACACAATTCCGGGTCGGCCAGCCAAGGCTGATGTACCGCCCCTCCTTGACACCGAACCGGCCGCACATTTCTTATCGTTCTAGGCTTTCTTTTTGGCAACCGGGGCGGGACGAGCCTGGCGGGAACCGCTTTCTCATCCCTCCGGTGCTGGATGGGGAGCTGTGTCGAACAGGAAGTAGGCGGTAGTCGGGTTGCGCGGTGCGTGCAGGCGTGAACTTCAGGTCCTGCATGGTGTGGCCAAACCCCTCCACCCATAGCCTGGGGCGTTTAGAGGCCGAGGCTTGGGAACCTTTCCCGGAGACAAATCTATTGGTCAGGCCCCGGCCGTATTGGCCGGGCGCGCCTGTGCCCAAAGCCGGCCAGCGCCGGCTGCGGAGCAAGTAAAGGACGCAGGTAAAGCATGAACCTTGTGGCAACTTTGGCATTGTGGGCGGCTGCGCCGGCCCCGGGAGCGGGCGGTGGGCTGGGGATGCTGCTCCCCGTTTTGCTGTTTATTCCGCTGCTCTATCTGCTCATGATTCGTCCGCAACAGAAGCGGCAAAAGCAGTGGCAGCAAATGCTGTCGGGCATCAAGGCCGGCGACCGGGTGACCACCGCTGGCGGCATTCGCGGCGTCATCCTTTCCATCAAGGACGATTCGATCATTCTTCGCGTCGCGCCCGACAACCTGAAATTGGAAATAGCCAAGAGCGCAATCGCCTCGGTCACCACACAGGACGAGCCTTCGGCCTCCTGACAAGAGAAACGAAACCATGAAGAAAAATCTCAAGAACAAAATTGCCCTGATCTTTGCCGTACTGCTGATCTGCCTCTATGGAATCTTCGGGATTCCGTCGGGAGTCAGTGGAAAGGCTTTGCTGACCGCCATCTCCAGTCGCATTCATCTGGGCCTCGATTTGCAAGGCGGAGCCCACCTGATCCTGCAGGTTCAGTCACTGGAAGCGGTGAATGCCGAGACCGACAACTCGGTGCAGGAGATCCAACAGGACCTGAAGAAGGCCAACCTGAGCTTCTCCCAGGTGATCAAGCCTTCGCCTCTGGTTGAGGATCCGGCCACCCACCAGGAAACAGGCAAGCCTGAGGTGATCCGCATCGACGGGACCTCGCAGGCGCAGTCCGACGCCATCAACTCACTGCTCTCCGCTAACAAGTACGCCAACGAATACGATCTCACCGGCGGCAACGACACTCCATTCGTTCTGACCATGAAGCCGATTTTCGAGGCAGATCTTAAAAAGAGAACGGACGAAGAGGCGATCGAAACCATTCGCGACCGCGTAGACGCATTGGGCGTCAGCGAACCGCTGATTCAGGAGTACGGCCTGGGCGCAGATCAGATTCTTGTTGAGCTGCCCGGTGTCAGCGATCTGGATCAGGTCAAGACCATCATCAAGTCCACGGCTCGCCTTGAGATTCATGCCGTGGATGGCGGTCCGTTTCCCAGCGCAGACGCGGCCCTGCAAAGTGTAAATGGAGCGCTGCCTCCCAATGACGAGATTCTGCCCTTCTCGGGCGATCTGGCCACCTCGAACGGTCCCGAGTATTACTTGATTGACCGCACCTCCATCGTGGCCGGCAGCGACTTTCGCTCTGCCCAGCCGGGCGTGAACTCAAATACCGGACAGAGAATGGTGACCTTTACCCTCACCGACGAAGCCGGCGACAAGTTCTGGGGCTATACCAGCGCCAATATTGGCAAGTACATGGCTGTGATCATGGGCGGCTCGGTGCGTAGCGTGGCCGTCATCAAGGGCGCCATCCGCGATCAGGGTCAGATCGAGGGCTCCTTCTCGCAGAACGAAGTGATGGAACTCTCCAAGCTGTTGCGCACGGGCGCGCTCCCGGCCTCGCTGAATTACATTTCGGCCAGCACCGTGGGCGCAACGCTCGGCGCCGACTCCATCCGCGAGGGCGTTACCGCCGCGATCGTCGGCGTTGTTCTGGTCATGGCCTTCATGCTCATCTACTACAAGGGATCAGGCATCAACGCTGATTTGGCGTTGCTCTTCAACCTGGTCATCCTTCTGGGCATCATGGGTCTTTCTGCCGCGATTTCGGGTGCTTCCGGCGGCGGGGGCCTGGTGCTCACGCTCACTCTGCCGGGCATCGCCGGAGTGATTCTGACCATTGGTATGGGCGTGGATTCGAATGTGCTGATCTTCGAGCGCATTCGCGAAGAGATTCGCGCCGGCAAGGCGGCTTCGGCAGCGGTCGATCAGGGCTTTGCTCACGCCTGGGTGACCATCGTCGATACGCACGTTACGACCATCGTTTCAGCGGCCATCCTGTTCCTGTTCGGAACCGGACCCGTGAAAGGTTTTGCCACCACGCTCACCGTTGGTCTTGCGGCCAATCTTTTCACCGCCGTGTTTGTCTCGCGCGTGATTTTTGAAGCGCACTTGAACAAGCTGAAGCCCGGCGAGATGGTGTCGATTTAGCCAGGAACCAGGGACTGAATGCGGCCGGCTGCAAGCTGGCGGCTACGGGCCCAAAGAAGAGAAGGGAAGAAAAGCAGTGGAATTCTTTCGCGGCGTAAATGTGAACTGGCTGGGATATAAGTGGTACTTCCTCGCCTTTTCCATGATTTTTAGCGTGGCCGGCATTGCCAAAATGAGCTGGAACATGTCGCACATCGGCAGTCCGGTGCCGTTGGGCGTGGACTTTCGTGGCGGCACGCAGGTGGATGTGCAGTTCTCGCATACCCCCGACATCGGGGCGATTCGTCAGGCAATTGACGCGGCGGGCGTGAAGGACGCGACGGTTGTGCCCTTTGGCCCCGCGGCGAACAACGAAGTGCTGATCAGCCTGCCGGAAGAAACCAATGAGGCAGCGCTCGATACGGGCCGCCAGCAGGTGGAGTCGGCGCTGCAGAAAAACTACAGCAACTACTTCAACCCCTCCACCGGTGTAAAGGTCGATGTGGTCGGCCCCACCGTGGGTCACCAGTTGGAGAAGCAGGCAACACTGGCCACGCTCTACTCGATGCTCGGCATGCTCATCTATCTCTGGTTCCGTTTCCAACTGATCTATGGCGTGGCTGCGGTGGTGGCCTGCTTCCACGACACGCTGATTACCGTGGGCGCCTTCGCGCTTTTTAACCGCGAGATCAGCCTCACAGTGATCGCCGCCATTCTCACCCTGGTCGGTTACTCGATGAACGACACCATCGTGGTCTTCGACCGCATCCGCGAGAATCTGCGCCTGAGCCGTCGCGAGCCGCTTCCTGATTTGGTGAACCGCAGCATCAACCAGACCCTGAGCCGGACTGTCCTCACCTCGGGCCTTACCTTTCTCACGGTGCTGGCGCTGTTTATTTTCGGCGGCCAGGTGCTGAACGACTTCTCGTTTGCCCTGGTTGTGGGCATTCTGATAGGAACGTACTCATCCATCGCCGTGGCTGCCCCCATGTTGGTGGCTTGGCAGGACTGGCGGGCGGGCCAGGGGAAAAGCGCGTCGCTGCCGGCTGCTAAACGAGCCAAGTAGTGAGGATTGATAGGTATGCGGCACGCATTTTGCCCGCATTCACAAGCAAACGGATGCGGTTCGAGGGCATCCCAATAGGAGGAATCGCGGGGAACGCCGAAAATAGGAAGGGCCAAATGGCGGAAACCGTGGGGAGCGGGGATTGCACCGGTTATGCAGCATCTTTTGCAGCAGATCATGCACTTCTGGTAAGGTGGTTTCGCTCCTTTGCAAGGAATTTTAAGTACGGGAACAATTCCCCCTCCCGCGGTGTCTAAAATGGTAGTAACCAAACCCGATTCCGAGGCTGGCTATGTTTGAAGATTCAACATTCGAATCCGCGCACAAGATCAAGTCCAAGAGTGGTCGCTGGATGCTCGTCACGGGGGGCATCAATGCAGCGGTCCTCATTCTCTTGATTCTGATTCCCCTGATCTATCCCGAGGCGCTGCCTGCGGCGTTTATGTCAACGGTGTTGACACTGCCTCCGCCGCCACCGCCGCCTCCACCGCCACCGCCGCCGCCTGAAGTGCACGTCGTGCACGTGCAGTCGGAGATGATGAACAATCAGCTCACGGCGCCGACCAAGATCCCGCACAACATTCAGATGGTGACCGAGAAGGAAGCACCGCCATCAAGCTTTGGCGTCGCCGGCATGGAAGGCATGGGCGGCAACAATGGCGTGATGGGCAGCATGTTCGGCAGCGGCAGCGCACCCAAGGTGCAGGCCGCGGCTCCCAAGAAGGTCAACATCTCCGCCGGCGTAGCCGTGGGTATGCTCATTCAGAAGACGCAGCCCACTTATCCGCCCATCGCCAAGGCCGCGCGCGTTTCCGGCACGGTGGTGTTGCAGGCTACGATCTCCAAACAGGGTACGATTGAAAACCTTCGCGTCATCAGCGGGCCGGCAATGTTGCAGCAGGCCGCCAGGGACGCGGTGATGCAGTGGCGCTACCGGCCTTACCTGCTCAACAACGAGCCTGTCGAGGTCGACACCACGGTCAATGTCATCTTTACCCTGGGTGGGTAACGCAATCTCCGGCTCCCTGCCGCTTCCTGGCAGGGAGCACTGCTTTTGAACCGAATGCGCATTCTTCGAGAGCCGCATTCCCTACAGGATCCGCAGCGCCGGATTCATTGCAGTCCAAAAGAATCTCCTTAGGAGGAACGATTCAGTGATTCACGCTCAGCTCGCACATTTCGCTTCGCATATGGCCAACAACCTGGCATTCTTCCAGGACGAGGGTCAGTCAGTCGGCTTCAGCCCCTGGGAACTCTGGCAGCACATGGCATGGTTGGCCAAGACCGTGGCCATCATCCTGTTCATTGAGTCGGTATGGTCCCTGGCCGTCATGATCGACCGTTACCTTTACTTCTCTGCCGCCCGCAAGCAGTCGCGCGAATTCGCGCCCAAGGTTGCCGGCGCACTGAAGGACAGCAAGCTTGAAGAAGCCATCAAGATTGCCGACCGCAACAAGAAGTCGCATCTGGCTGAGGTCGTAACCGCCGGCTTGCAGGAGTTCCGCTCCTCGCAGGGTCAGCCGACCGATGAAACCATCGCCAGCGCCGGCCGCGCACTGGAGCGCGCCGAGGCTATCGTTCACGCCAAGCTGAAGAGGGGACTGTCGGTTCTGGCCACCATCGGCGCCACCGCGCCGTTCGTCGGCCTGTTCGGAACGGTTATCGGTATTCTGCACGCGTTCGACGCCATTGCCACCCAGAAGATCGCGGGTATCGGCGCCGTCGCAGGCGGTATTTCTGAGGCCCTGGTCACCACGGCGTTCGGCCTGCTCGTGGCCGTCCCTGCCGTTATGGCGTTCAACTATTTCACCGGGCGCGTCGAGGCATTCGATGTCGAAATGGACAACTCCTCGAGCGAACTGGTCGATTACTTCATCAAGCAGAGCCACAAGCGCTAATTGCGAAACGGCTGCCGGCTTGAGCGAGCATACTGCCGGGTGGAAGAACTGAAGCTCTTCCGCCCGGCGATTTGACTCCTCGCGCAGGCTGCTTGAATCAAGGTCAGGCCCGGAGTGCATCCGGGAAGAAAAATTCAGACGTACGGAGTCCCGATTATGGGAGTAGCAGTTCGCGACGAAGGCAAGAAAGTTAATTCCAACATCAATGTCACACCCATGGTCGACGTGATGCTGGTGCTGTTGATCATCTTCATGGTCATTACCCCCATGTTGCAGAACAAGGTGGCCATCGATCTGGCACAGGTGCAGAATCCCACCGCCATGCCCGATGCCGACAAGGAAGACGCCGTGATTGTCGCTGTGACTCGCGACGGTGCGGTGTATCTCGGCCAGAACAAGGTCGATCCCGCGCAGCTCGGTAGCCTGGTGCGCGACAAGCTTGCCGACAAAACCGACAAAACGATCTTTGTCCGCGCCGATGCCCGCGCCCAGTTCAAAGTGGTGGAAGACGCCATTGACGATGTGCGCACCGCTGGCGTGGAGACCGTGAACCTGTTGACACAGAAACGCGAAGGTAATCAGGCCGGCGGAGAGTAGTTCCGCGCCACGATTGCCGGTTGAACGATATTAAGGAAACGAGGAATTTAAGTCATGGCAATGTCTATGGGTGGTGGCGGCAGCAGCATGTCCGAGCCCAATATCACGCCTATGATCGATATTTTGCTGGTGCTGTTGATCATCTTCATGGTCATCGTGCCGGTGACCCCCAAGGGGCTGGAAGCTCTGGTGCCTCAGCCGCCCAAGAATCCCCAGCAGCAGCAAAATCAAGACCGCACTATCGTGGTTCAGGTTCTGTATCGCGCGGGCCAGGCCCCGGCGTACAAGATCAACGAGACTGACGTCGCGCACGCAGACTTGCTGAATCAACTGCAGCAAATCTACGCGAACCGCGCCGAGCGCGTGATGTTCGTCAGGGGCGATGACGATGTGAACTTCTCCGCCATCGCGGATGTCATCGATATCGGCAGGGCCGCCAACGTGGACCACATCGGCATCATGACGCCCAAGATTCAGGCCGGCCAGTAACGCGGCCGTGTTCGGGAACACAAGACCCGAACGTAGGGAAGAGTACAATTTTTCCTTGGCTGCGGTATCTCCCGCCTGCAACCAGTTGCTGGAATTTCCAGGTGCGGCCTTGATGGCCCAAGCCTGAAGGAGAAGGATACGAACATGAGTGGACGCGGACGTTTTTGGGTGCTCGCGGTGATTCTTAGCGGCATGGCGCTTGCCATGAGCGGATGCAACCAGCTTGCCGCCCGTGACCAGTTAAACAAGGGAGTAGAGGCCTTTAAAAACGGACACTACGATGAGGCCGTCGAGCATTTTCAGAAGGCCACGGAACTCGATCCCAATTTGCCCATGGCCAAGATGTACCTCGGCAAGGCGCTGGAGCAGAATGTAGTGCCCGGCCTGACGACCCCCGACAATTTGAAGACCGCCAATGAGGCGATGGACATTTTCAAGCAGGTTCTCGCGCAGAATCCCAACGACGTGAACAGCATGAAAGAGATCGCGGGCATTTACTTTAGCATCAAGGATCTGGATGATGCCGAAATCTGGCAGAAGAAGGTTCTTTCCTTCGATCCCAAGGATCCTGAGGCAGCCTATACCGTCGGCGTGATCGACTGGACCCGGGCGCACGAGAACAAGCTGAAGGCGCTGCAGGCCGCCGGCTTGAACGATGACGGCAAGGGCAATGTGAAGGCGCCCAAGAAGGTAATGGAGCCGCTGGCACAGGAAAATGCGCCGCTCGTCGATGAAGGCCTGAAGTACCTGACCATGGCCGTCGACAACCGCCCCAATTACGACGACGCCATGCAGTATTTGAACCTGATCTACCGCAACAAGGCGGACGTGGATTACGGCAACGCGGCCGCGGTGGCGGATGACCTCGCCAAGGCCGAGGACTGGACCCACAAGGCGATGGATATGCGCAAGGCCAACGAAGAGAAGAAAAACGCCGGGCCTGGCGGCATCACCATGGACAACAGCGGCCAGATGCATTGATCGCTGC
>Ga0181519_10004709_pt1 | contig 10994 bp, 7 predicted proteins | sample PEATcosm2014_Bin_26_FD_121102 | JGI IMG/M metagenome (GOLD analysis project Ga0181519, IMG submission 121102) | Peatland microbial communities from MTU Mesocosm Facility, Houghton, MI, USA - PEATcosm2014_Bin02_10_metaG | ecosystem: Environmental > Terrestrial > Soil > Wetlands > Peat | place... | reverse complement strand
GCTTCGTCGGCCAGATGGTGTACGTCGATGTGTCGCATGCGGTGTCTCCATAACGAATCCGCCCTCCGTCGAAACGCGGAGAGTCTTGGGGATGTCTTGACCGACGCAAGCGGCACCAGGCCGGGCCGCACCGGCATGGCCTTTGACCCATGCCCATGAAGCCAACCACCTCTGCGAACCTCGAAGGGTGGCTATTTATGCAATATTGTGCAGGCAGTAAACGCGAATTGATCGCCAACTGCAAGGGTAATTTGCCCGGTTTAGGGTTTTACATGAGAAAACGGGGCACGTAAGTGCTTGTTTAATTGCGGTGGATGGCCGCGCGGGAGGGGGCGGCGGGATGGCGAAGGAGGACAGACGTGCGGCGACGGGGCGCCGCCGCACGTCGCGGCAGAATGCAACTTATTGCTTGGCGACCGAGAACGGCGGGAGTTGATAACTCCAGGTTTCGCTCACGGCCTTGCCGCCAGAGACGAGGGCGGCGCGCAGTTCCACGACCTTGGCCGGGTCCTTGACCATCACGCGCAGGTTCAGGCGCAGGCCCCGCGTGACCGGATTCGGTTGCAGCGTCTGCTCGATGATCGTGGCGTTATCGCTCACGCTGACTTGCGGCGTGACCGATCCGGCGGGCAGCGAGGCGAGCGGGCCGCCGTCGAAGTCCACGATGAGGCCGGTGCTGCCGTCGAAGTGACGAATCAGGTTGGCTTGCGTAACCTCGCCGGCGCTGCGAAGCGTCTGCTTCACCCATGCCAGATTGCGATCGATGATGCCGCGCTCGTTCATCGTCCAGCGGATCGTGTAATCGGCTTGCAGCGGCTGACCTTTGGGGGGCAACTGGTCGGGCGTCCAGAACGCGCCGATGTTGTCGTTGGTCTCGTCCGGCGACGGAATCTCGACCAGTTCGATATGCCCCTTGCCCCAATCGCCTTGCGGCTCGATCCAGGCGCTCGGGCGCAGATCGTAGCGATCCTTCAGATCTTCGTACTGAGCGAAATCGCGTCCACGCTGGAGCAGACCGAAGCCGCGCGGATTCGTCACCTGGAACTGGCTGATGGCGAGATTGCGCGGGTTGTTCAGCGGACGCCAGATCCACTCGCCGTTGCCGGCGTGAATCGCCAGACCGTTCGAGTCGTGCAAGGCCGGACGGAAGTTGTACGGATCGCGCTGCTGATTCGGCCCGAACAGGAACATGCTCGTGAGCGGCGCAATGCCGAGCTTGGTCACGGGCGCACGCATGAATACGCGGGCCTGCACCTTGAGCAGCGAGTCGTCGCCCGGCGTCAGATCGAAACGATAGGCACCGGTAGCGCGCTTCGAGTCGAGCAGCGCGTAGAAGACCAGATGCTTGTCGCCCGGATTCGGACGTTCGATCCAGAACTCGCGGAAGGCCGGGAATTCCTCGGCAATCGGCAAGCCGGTATCGATGGCAAGACCGCGTGCCGACAGACCGTAGATCTGTCCCTTGCCGATCACGCGGAAGTAGCTTGCGCCCAGCACGCTCATGATCTCGTCGAGCTTGCCCGGTTCGTTGATCGGGTAAAGCACGCGAAAGCCGGCGTAGCCAAGGTTATGCGTGGCGCTGCGATCGAGCTTGAGATCGCCGAAGTCGAAGCGGCCGGTGTCGTACTTGATCTCGTGGATCTTCGCCTGGCTGCCGGTGCCGACGACTTCGTTGATCTTCACCGGCGTGCTGAACTGCATGCCCTGGTGATAGAAGCCCAGACGGAACGGCGTGGCCTGATCGTTCCATTCGAACGCTTCGCGTCGGGGCTGGATCTTGATGTAGTCGCCGAACTGCATGTTCGCGAAGGCCGGCGTGAGGTTGCTCACCGGGGCGGTGTAGGGCGTGTCGGCGAGCGCCTTCGCACGGGCGGTGACGTCGTCGAGGGAGAAGGCATGGGCGTGCGCGGCACCCAGCAGGGCGGCACCTGCCACGAGGGCTGGCACGAACGCGCGTACGCGTTGACGCCAGGACACGGCGGGGGAAGACTGAACCACGAATCTCTCCAGTAGTCGGGGGACGCATCGCGTGCGCGTCCCGTACGGGTCTCATTACACGGGGCTTTACGAAGGGATTCGCGCGAAAACGGGGCGAAATCTCTCCGAAAATACCGATTGTGGCAAAGTATCGCACTTCGCACTTCATGTTACGCATCCGGACGGTTTCCCCGGACTGGGTAACGCCAGTTGATACGACGCACGGTGCTGCCGCACGCGGCTTTACCGGCTCACATGACCGGACAACTTTACCGTCGGGCCACATTGGATCGCTATCTGATGAGAATGTTCTCTGCACTGGCTCTCGCAGCCAGTCTCGTAGTATCGCCGGCGTTTGCCGACGCGCCCGCCGCTCCGGGCAACCCGTCTCAGGGCAATGCGCCGGTTGCCATGCCGTCTGCGTCTGCCAAACAGGCGTTCATCGACGATCTCATCGCGCGCATGACGCTCGATGAGAAGATCGGGCAGTTGCGTCTGATCAGCATCGGGTCGGACATGCCGCAACCCAGGTTCGTCAAGGAGATCGCCGCCGGTCGCGTGGGCGGCACGTTCAATTCGGTCACGCGCGAGGAAAACCGTGCGTTGCAGGACGCGGCCGTCAAGCAAAGCCGTCTGAAGATTCCCCTCTTCTTCGCCTACGACATCGTGCACGGGCATCGTACCGTGTTCCCGATCAGCCTCGGACTCGCATCGAGTTGGGATATGTCGGTCGTCAAGCAAGCCGCGCGCGTGGCCGCCATCGAAGCGAGCGCCGACGGGCTGGACGCGACCTTCGCGCCGATGGTCGACATCTCGCGCGATCCGCGTTGGGGGCGCACGTCGGAAGGCTTCGGCGAAGACCCCTATCTGGTCTCGCAGAGCGCGCGTGCGAGCGTGCAGGGGTTTCAGGGCACGTCGCCCGCGAACCCCGATAGCCTGATGGCCTTCGTGAAGCACTTCGCGTTGTACGGCGCGGTCGAGGGCGGGCGCGATTACAACGTCGTCGACATGAGCCCGATGCGCATGTATCAGGACTATCTGCCGCCGTATCGCGCCGGCATCGACGCAGGGGCAGGGGGCGTGATGATTGCGCTGAACTCCATCAACGGCACACCGGCCACGTCGAACAAGTGGCTGCTGCGCGACCTGCTGCGTGACGAATGGGGTTTCAAGGGCGTGACCGTGAGCGATCACGGGGCCATCGAAGAACTGATGCGCCATGGCGTGGCCAAAGACGGCCGCGAGGCGGCGAAGCTGGCCATCGAGGCGGGCGTCGACATGAGCATGGCCGACGTGCAGTACCTCAGGCAGTTGCCCGATCTCGTGAAGTCCGGCGATGTGCCGATGCGCGAGATCGACAGCGCGGTGCGCGAAGTGCTTGGCGCGAAATACGACATGGGCCTGTTTGCCGACCCGTATCGTCGTATCGGTAACGCGGCGCAGGACCCGAAGGACGTGAATGCCGAAAGCCGTCTGCATCGCGACGCCGCGCGCGACGCGGCGCGCAAGTCTCTCGTCCTGCTGGAGAATCGGCACGACACGCTGCCCCTGCGCAAGACGGGCAAGGTCGCCGTGATCGGGCCGCTCGCCGACGCAAAGGTCGACGTCATGGGGAGCTGGTCGGCCGCGGGCAAGGCGACGCAGGCCGTCACGCTGTTGCAAGGCGTGCGCGATGCGCTCGGCACGCAGGCACAGGTGAGCTATGCGCGCGGTGCGAACATCACCGACGATCCGCGCGTGGTCGAGTATCTCAACTTCCTCGATTGGGACAATCCGGAAATCGTGCAGGACAAGCGCACGCCGCAGCAGATGATCGACGAGGCCGTTTGGGTCGCGCGCCACGCCGACACGTTGATCGTGGCGGTGGGGGAGTCGCGCGGCATGTCGCATGAGGCATCGAGCCGCACGAGCCTGTCGCTGCCGGGCAGCCAACTGGCGCTGTTGCAGGCACTCAAGGCAACGGGCAAGCCGCTGGTCGTGGTGCTGATGAATGGCCGTCCGCTCGATCTGAACTGGCCGAAGGCCAACGCCGACGCCATGCTAGAGACCTGGTACGCGGGCACCGAAGGCGGTCATGCGATTGCGGATGTGCTGTTCGGCGATTACAACCCGTCGGGCAAGCTGCCGGTCTCGTTCCCGCGCTCGATCGGCCAGATTCCGACGTACTACAACCAGTTGCGCATCGGTCGCCCGTTCACGCCGGGCAAGCCTGCCAACTACACGTCGCAGTACTTCGAAGAGGACTCCGGCCCACTGTACGCCTTTGGTTACGGCCTGAGCTATACGTCGTTCGAAGTGTCGAAGGTGAAGCTCTCGGACAAGACGCTCTCGCGCGGCGGCAAGCTCGATGCGAGCGTGAGCGTGCGCAATACCGGCAAGCGCGAAGGCGAGACGGTGGTGCAGCTTTATTTGCAGGATGTCGCCGCGTCGATCGTGCGCCCGGTCAAGGAACTGAAGGGCTTCGAGAAGGTGAATCTCAAGCCGGGCGAATCGCGCACCGTGCACTTCACCATCGACGAGAGCCTGCTGAAGTTCTACAACGCGAAGCTGCAATACGTGGCGGAACCCGGCGACTTCAACGTGCAGATCGGACTCGATTCGCAGCACGTCGAACAGGCGTCGTTCACGCTGCAATAACGCCTCGCTTCAGTCGTACTTCACCTCGCTTACGCCTGCGTCTGGAACTCTCCCGCGAGAAATTCCACGCAGGCGCGCACCTTGGCTGACGACGCCACGCGCGACGGATACACCGCCCAGACATTGGCCGGTTGCGTGACGTCGGGCAGCACCTGCACCAGCTTGCCTTGCGCGATGAGCGCCCCGACATCCCACATCGAACGCAGCACGATCCCCTGTGCGTCGAGTGCCCATTGCACGGCCACCTCGCCGTGATTCGTGGACAGCGGCCCCGTCACCTTGAGCGAGACGGCCTCGCCGCGCTGTTGCAGCCGCCACATGCCGAACGGGTGATCGCGCTCCTTGATGACGATGCACGCATGCCCGGCCAGATCGCTCAACTGACGCGGCGTGCCGTGCGCTTCGAGGTAGGCACGCGATGCGCACAACACCCGGTGATTGTCGGCGAGCTTGCGCGCGATCAGATGCGGGGCGATGTCGTCGCCGATGCGCACGTCGAGGTCATAGCCTTCGGCCGCCACGTCGACGATCCGGTCGAACAGGTCGAGCCTCACATTGAGTTGCGGATGCAGTGCGCGCAGTCGCGACATGGCCGGTGCCACGACATGCCGCCCGAAGCCGAAGCTGCTCGACACCCGTAAGGTGCCGCGCGGCACCTGCCGGGTGCTCGAGACATCCTCCATCAGATGATTGACGTCGTCGAGAATCTTCTCGGCCCAGGCGTAGACTCGTTCACCGGCGTCGGTAATGGCCACGCGCCGCGTCGAGCGGTGCAGCAAACGCGTGCCGAGGTCGGCTTCGAGCATGCCGACGCGCTTGCTCACATACGCGGGCGAGACCCCCAACGCTTCGGCCGCAGCCGAGAAGCTGGCGCGGCGGGCGACCTGGCAGAACACGCGCAGATCGTCGAGATTCGGATTGACGGGCAGGGGTTTATTCACGATTCGTGGATAGTGGATTAACCGATTGGGGGATTTTATCCGCGTTGGAATGGAATAACCTAACGCCATCGTCCAAACACCAGGAGAGACAGACCATGACCGACACGTCCCAACGCGCCCAGCGTCCGTACAAGATCGCCGTGATTCCGGGCGACGGTATCGGCAAGGAAGTGATGCCCGAGGGCCTGCGCGTGCTCGACGCCGCCAGCAAGCGCTTCGGCATCCCGGTCGAATACCAGCACATCGAATGGGCGAGCTGCGACTACTACGTCAAGCACGGCCAGATGATGCCGGACGACTGGAAGCAGCAGCTCGACGGCGTCGACGCCATTCTCTTCGGCGCGGTGGGTTGGCCCGAGACGGTGCCCGATCACATTTCGCTGTGGGGGTCGCTGCTCAAGTTCCGTCGCGAATTCGATCAGTACATCAACCTGCGTCCGGCGCGTTTGTTCGACGGCGTGCCGTCGCCGCTGGCGGGACGTCAGGCGGGCGATATCGACTTCATGATCGTGCGTGAGAACACGGAAGGCGAGTACTCGTCAGTCGGTGGCGTGATGTTCGAGGGCACGGAGCGTGAGTTCGTGGTGCAGGAGTCGATCTTCACGCGTCATGGTACGGAGCGTGTGCTGAAGTTCGCGTTCGATCTCGCGCAGCAGCGCAAGCGCAAGCACGTGACGGTGGCGACGAAGAGCAACGGCATCTCGATCTCGATGCCGTGGTGGGACAAGCGTGCCGCCGAGACAGCCGCGAAGTATCCGGATATCACGTGGGACAAGCAGCACATCGACATTCTGTGTGCGCGCTTCGTGCTCAATCCCGATCGTTTCGACGTGGTGGTCGCGTCGAATCTGTTCGGCGACATTCTCTCGGATCTGGGGCCGGCTTGTACCGGCACCATCGGCATTGCGCCGTCGGGCAACCTGAATCCTGAGGGCAAGTTCCCGTCGCTGTTCGAACCGGTGCACGGCTCGGCGCCGGACATCGCGGGCAAGAACATCGCCAACCCGATCGGCATGATCTGGACGGCGGCGATGATGCTCGACCACCTCGGCGGTGGCGAAGGCCGGGCGCGCGAGGCGCACGACACCATCCTCGCGGCGATCGCTCAGGTCATCAAGAGCGGCCCGCGCACCGGCGACATGGGCGGGCGCGCGAACACGACCGAAGTGGGTCAGGGGATTGCGGCCGTCGTTGGCGCCGGTTGAGTCGTCGACGATCCCGCCGCCGTGTGAGCGTCTGATGCAGGCGATGCAGACGCGCCGCCGCGCGGCGGGAAGTGCCGGTTGGGAACGGCCGGCACGCCGAGATTCTCGCGGAAGGTGCGGCCCTCGTAGCGGGTGCGGAACAGACCGCGCCGCTGCAACTCCGGCACGACCCGATCCACGAATGACGTAATCCCCGCCGGCGCGCTCGGGAACATGATGTTGAAGCCGTCGGCCGCGCCCGTCTCGAACCAGTGCTGGAAGTCGTCGGCGATCGATGCCGGCGTGCCGACCAGCACGCGGTGCCCGCCTGCCGTGAAGCGCGTGTAAAGCTCACGCACGGTCGGCTGTTCACGCCGGATCCAGTCCACCAGCAGCTTCTGACGGCTCTTGTGCGAGTTCGTCTGCGGCACATGCTCGGGCAACGGCACCTTGGCGTCGAACGGCAGACTGCCGAGGTCGATGCCAAGACTCGCGTAGTTCGCGAGCGAGTGCAGCACGACGGCGGGGTCGCGATGCGCGAGCAAGGCGTCGTAAATGTCCTCCGCCTCGGCTTGCGTGCGCCCGACAATGGGCGACACGCCCGGCAAAATGAAGATGTGCTCGGGACGACGGCCATACTTCAGCGCCCGCGTTTTCACATCGGTGTAGAAGGCGCGCGCGTCTTCGATATCCTGTGCTGCGGTGTAGAGCAATTCGCCCGCGCGCGCGGCCAGTTCGCGGCCGGCTTCGCTCGAACCTGCCTGCGCGATCACCGGCCATCCCTGGACGGGACGCGGCGCACTCAGCGGGCCCTTGACCCGGAAGTGCTTGCCGCGATGATCGAGCTTGCGGATGCGCGTCGGATCGGCCCATTGCCCGGTTGCCTTGTCGCGCGGGAAGGCATCGTCCGCATGGCTATCCCAAAGGCCCGTTACGACATCGTAGAACTCGTTGGCGCGCTCGTATCGCACCGCATGGTCGACATGATCGTCGCGATTGAAGTTCTCCCCGCCGCCCGTCGACGTCACCAGATTCCAGCCGGCACGTCCGCCCGAGAGATGGTCGAGCGAGGCGAACGCACGCGCCACGTTGTACGGCTCGCTGTAAGTCGTGCTCACCGATGCCACCAGGCCGATGTGCTGCGTTGCCCCGGCCAGACCGGCGAGCAGCACGACCGGGTCCCAGCGCGGTGCACCGGGACTATGGGCGAGCGAGACGGGGTCGGTCGACATGAAGAGGTTGTCGAAGAAGAACAGCGCGTCGAAGCAGCCGCGCTCGAGTTCCTGCGCGTAGTGCCGATAGCGCGCGAATTGCGAGTAGGCGTCGGTGTCCGTGTCGGGATGGCGCCAGCTATCGCCCTGCACGCCGGACCCCGACATGTAGGCGCCCAGCCGGAGCTTGCGGGCAGGTTGGCTCATGACGTGGCTCTCGTTCGATTTCGGTAGACGCTCACGATAAGCGAGCGTGACGTGGCGGCACAAACAACGAAATCCGATAAGCAAACCCGCATAAGCAAACTGGCACGGCACCCGATATGAAACGCATCAATCGATGGTTGGGGATGCGCGCGAGCTTGCCTAGACTGGCACGTCCGATCACTTCAGCAGCCGCGCTCCGGCGTGGCGTCACGACATGAAGAAATCCGCTTCCTCTCCCGCGCCGGCGGTGAATCCGGTGATCGATGCATTCATCGCCGCATCCGCCATTGCTTTTGGTCTTTACGTTTCCGCGCCGTCACGTGCTGCCCTGTTGCAGGCCACCATGACGCGCCCGGCCAAGCGCGATCTGCGCACGCGTCTGAGCGCGCGCTGGCCGCTGTGGCGCAACCGCTTGCGTCGCGGCATTGCCGTTGTGCTGAGCGTTGCGGCGATTCTCCCGTTCGGGAGCCGGGCCGCCGACAAGCCGGTGCTCGTCGTGGGCGATCAGGCGTACAACGCGCAGAGTCTCTTCGAGGCGTCGGGGGTGTTGCAGGATGCGCCCTACACCATTGCGTGGAAGCAGTTTCCTGCGGGTACGCCCGTGATCGAAGCGGTCAATGCGGGCGCGCTCGACATCGGTCTGCAAGGCGACGGCCCGGTGCTGTTCCTCGCGGCGCAGGGCGCGCCCGTCAAAGTCATCGGCATCTATCGCGACAGTCCCGACAGCGTGGTGCTGCTGGCCGGCCCTCACACGCAAATCAAGACCGTTGCCGATCTGAAGGGCAAGACGGTGGCGATCACGCGCGGCGGCTGGTCACAGCAACTGGTGCAGGCGGCGCTGACGTCGGCGGGGTTGCCGCTGGACTCGGTGAAGTATTCGTACCTCGCGTCTGTCGATTCGGCGGCGGCGTTGCAGGCGGGCAAGGTGGATGCGACGGCGACCTGGGAGCCGTACGTCTCGCGCTTGCGTCAGGCGGGCGCGCGCACGGTGGTCACGGCACGCGGTCTGATCGCGGCGCAGAGCTATCTGTCCACGACGCAAAAGGTCATCGACACCAAACGTGAATTGCTCGGCGACTTCGTGCAGCGTTATCAGCGTGCGCGCGAATGGTCGCTCGCAGACGCGCGGCACATCGAGCGCTATGCGGACGTCTGGGCGGCCAAGTCGCGTGTCGATCCCAAGCTGGCGCATCAATGGTTCAGCACGTCGCGCATTCGCTATGAGCCGTTGACGGACAGCGCCATTGCCGAGGCGCAGAAGAGCGTGGACGACTTCGTGAAGACAGGCACGCTGTCCAAAAGCTTTGACGTGCGCAGCCTGTTCGACACCTCGTTCAACAAGTTCACGCAGGCGGCGCGGTGATCGCAATCGCTGCGGTCGCTGTAATCCTCGCCTCACACGCGGCGTATCGCGAGTGTTTGCACGGGCGCGCGTGCTGATGGCGGCAGGGTTGCTGGATTCGCGTCAGTCGACCCCGCACTGGCGCGCGAGCGATTTGCTGGCCTCGATGTGTCCGGCGACCGATGGGCAGCGCGATCGCGTGTTCGCGCTGCGCGTCGAGGACTCGCAATGACAGTGATGCCGCAGATTCGGCCGGCGCGCCTGACTTAGTCAGGTTCCTGTGCGCTGCAATACCCGCTCGCCACCGAACGCGTGCGGGCGCGGCGCGTCGACACGTTCGCGCAGCAGCGCGACGGCGCGTTGCGCCCGCGCCGAGAGCGGCCATTCGGCGCGATGGATCAGCCACAGCGTGTCGACCACCGGCGGGCCGCAGTCCACCACGCGAATGGCATCCTGCGAAGCAAACGCCTGCCGCGCGTACTGCGGAATGATGGTGAAGCCCAGGCCGCGCGCCACATATTCGAGAATCAGACTGATCTGGTTCGTGCATCCCTTGCACGGCAGGCTCTGCACGCCCGGATTGCCGGGAAAGCGTCGGCTGAGCAAGCGCGTCGACATGGCCTCGCCATCCGGATGATCGATGTAGCCGATGCGCTTGAGGTCGTCCCACGCGTGCACGTCTTCTCCGGCGGGCACCACCAGTTCGAGCGGCTCCTGCGTGAACGGCGTGGCGGCCAGCCGCGGATCGTCAGGCCGCAGCGTCACCAGGCCCAGCTCGAAATGGTTTTGCAGCACGCCTTCGAGCACTTCGCGGTCCGGGGCGAAGCGATGCCGCACGGCCATCGCAGGGTTGGCCTGCTGCATGTCGAGCAGAATCGGACACAGATACAGCCCGATGCTGCCCGGCGTGATGATCGTGATGACGCCGCATTCCTCGTTCGCATCGTCCAGACGCGAGCGCAGATGCCGGGCCGCACACTCGACTTCCAGACAGTAGGTCAGCAGCGCCTGCCCGGCCGGCGTGAGTTCCACCGCGCGCGGACGCCGCACGAGCAACGGCCCGAAGGCTTCCTCGAGATGCTTCACGTGCTGGCTGACGGCCGCCTGCGTGAGGCCAAGCCGGTCGGCGGTGCGGGTGAAGTTACCCAGCTCCGCGAGCGTAGCGAACGATTTGAGCCACTGAGGATTCACCATAATGAACTGTTATTGATTTGATAATGTGCAGATGGTTTTCATTATAGCGATGTGCGACTAAGATCGCTGGTGTCGACCACTACCGGTCGAGGCGCCGCGAAATTTCTCAACGTCGAAACGTTGAAATGTTGCCGCGAGCCACGCGCTCCGCCCACCGGCGCCGCTTTCCCTGACTCCTTAGAGAACCCCATGTCTGCCCTGTTTTCCCCGTTCGAGCTGAAAAGCGTCAAGCTGCGCAACCGCGTGGCCATCCCGCCGATGTGCCAGTACAGTGCCGTCGACGGTGTTACCAACGATTGGC
>Ga0181519_10004702_pt1 | contig 11000 bp, 8 predicted proteins | sample PEATcosm2014_Bin_26_FD_121102 | JGI IMG/M metagenome (GOLD analysis project Ga0181519, IMG submission 121102) | Peatland microbial communities from MTU Mesocosm Facility, Houghton, MI, USA - PEATcosm2014_Bin02_10_metaG | ecosystem: Environmental > Terrestrial > Soil > Wetlands > Peat | place... | reverse complement strand
GTGGAGAGAGCGACTCCGCATAGCCAACTGGCCATGATGGTCCAGTGCAGCAGGAAATGGGCGACCAGCGTACAGCCGAGGAAGGGCCCAATGAAGCCTGCGAGGCCGATGATGAGCACTTCGCGCCATTTGGTACGGAAGATGGATGGATCAAGCTCGGAGCCAGCCAGGAAGGTGAGCACGATAGCGCCGGTGCCCGCGAGGAAGGCAATCCACTCGGTGCTGCCGAGCAAACCGCCTCGGGCGAAGGCGGCGCCGATGACCAGTTGGGCCACGGTGCCGACGACAATCTCGGAGAGCGCGGTGGAGATGTGAAGCCAAATGGCAACCAACGTTGCAACTAACGCGAGGCCTACCCAAAGCGCAGTAAGAGTCCATGTGTTCATGGAGACTACTCCCAACTTGTACTCGGGGACCTAGCTGTGGAGACGACTCCGCAACAGGATTCCCCTGTCAGGAGTTATCATCTGTCCGGCCATTGCGGAGGGACAGCGGTTAAAGGTGAACTCCTTCACCGCAACACACAAATAGTACATCGCGGAGAGCACGCAGCTGTCAAGGGAGTTACCGCAGGCTGGCTAGTGCGGAGTTTTTGATCTGCTGGACGACGGCAAGGACGGCGTCGACGGGAGTGTTGGGGACGATGCCGTGGCCAAGGTTGAATATGTGTCCGGGGCGGCCTTCTGCTGCGGCGAGGACTTCTGCGACGCGGGTGTGAAGGACGTCTTCAGGGGCGAAGAGAGCGATGGGGTCAAGGTTGCCCTGCACGGCGACGGCGTGATGGAGGGTGCTCCAGGCGTGATCGAGCGGAGTGCGCCAGTCCAGGCCGAGGACATCTGCGGCGGTCTCGCTCATGGCGGGGAGGAGCGATGCGGTGTCTACGCCGAAGTAGATGACAGGGACGCCGAGGGCGCGGATGCGGGCGATAAGATCGGTGGTGGGGGCGAGCGCGTACTGACGATAGTCGGAGACAGAGAGCGCGCCGACCCATGAGTCGAAGACCTGGATGACGTCTGCGCCGGCGGCGACCTGCTGGGCGGCGTAGTCGGCGAGGACTGTGACCAGCTTCTCCATGAGGATGGGCCAGGCGTCAGAACCCACCCAAGGCGATAAAGCCGCCATGGATGGGGCACCCGGTTCTATGGCCGGTTGGGTGGTGTACATGAGGCGTTTGGTTTCGATGTAGTTGCGCGAGCTGCCGCCCTCGATCATGTAGCTGGCGAGGGTGAAGGGCGCGCCGCAGAATCCGATGACGCCGAGCTGATCTCCATCGGAACGGGGTGGACTGAAGTGGGTGGCGACCTTTTCGATGGCGTGGGCGACGTAGAGGAGGTCGTGGGTGCGGTCGGTGCGCAGGGCACGGGCCTGGGCGGCGGAGCGGATAGGGGCGTGGACGCGGGGGCCTTCGTCGGCGACGAACTCGAAGTCCAGGCCCATGGGAGTGAGGGGAAGAAGGAGGTCGGCGAAGATGATGGCAGCGTCGACACCGAGGCGCTCGGCGGCTGTGATGGTGACCTCGGCGGCGAGATCCGGCGTGCGGCAGATGTCGAGCAGGGAGTGGTGGCTGCGGACGGCGCGGTACTCCGGCATGTAGCGACCGGCTTGGCGGAGGAACCAGACTGGGGTGCGGTCGGTGGGGAGGCGGAGGCAGGCGCGAAGGAAACGGCTACCGTTGCCGGCGGTAAGGTTAGGGCGAGGTATGCTCAAGGTTATCTGACTCCCAGTCTTTGAGCGTAGCATCCTTGCGGCGGGGCGGCGGAAGGATGACATTGCCGGCGTGGCGTACGGCGCGGAGTTCAGGGTTCGAGACGGAGGGAGAACTCTTCGATGACGGGGTTGGTGAGGACCTCGCGCGCGATGCGCTCGACTTCAAGCTGGGCGGTGGCCGGGTTGGATGCGAGCGAGTCTTCGAGGGTGAGGAGAAAATACTTTCCCTGACGGACGTCCGCGACCCCGTTCAAACCCATGCGGCGGAGCGCTCCGGCAACGGTCTGGCCCTGGGCATCGAGGACGGTGCGCTTCAATGTGACGTAGACATGGGCTTTCATGGGTCTGATTATAGACTTTTGGCGGGGACGATTGAGCGGAGCGAAGCAAGAACCTGCGCGGGGCTGGAATAATTGGATTGCGATGGCGCGGGGAGACGCCCGCAGGTTTAGGGAGAACGATTAAATCGGAAGGGCCACCCAAGTGGGTGGCCCGTTCCTTTGATTGCATATGGTGGAGCCCACGGCAAACCTGCACTAATTAACGGTGATGTAGGCGGTCTTGGTTGTGGTCTTGAGGGTGTTGGCCTCCATTATGACGACGGCCGTAAACGGGAAAACGCCGGTTGGGCTGACCGTTGGAGCGGTATAGAGGCCGGACGAGCTGACCGTACCGTAGATGGAGGTACAACCGACAACGCCTGAAATACAGTTGGTAGATGGCGAAGAGCCAACCGTCCAAACGACTGTGTCATCGATGCTGCCGAGGGTCTGAAGTCCAGCCGCTTGCGTCGAGCAGGAGGCTACGGTGCCGCAGGGGCCATTCCCGATCGCGCCGCCGTAGAACTGGAAGGAGGTCCCACGGGGAACGGTGACCGCAGGGGTGGTTAGTCCGCTGGGGTTGGTAGGGGTGCTCGGAATCAGGAAGGTGTTAAGGCCTCCGGTAATCTCCATCAACTGGTAGTGGGTGTAATTCTGGGTCGGATCCTGTGGGTTGCTGGGCACCGAGACCGCAAGCAATACGTAGCCCATCGGAATTCCTGTCTGCGGTGCGGTGATGGTTTTGAGAGACGGAACGCCGTTTACCGAGACCGACTCCTCTGTGTACGACGTGGTGTAATTAAAGGTCTCTGCCTGTTGCAGGGCCGCGCCGCTAAAGATGGGCGGGCTGGGAGGCAAGTAGATGACGGTTGGTCCGGAGTTATTGGGACCCACATAAAAAGATCCATCCGTTGCGCCGGCCGACGCCTCACCGGTGCCATTTCCCACGGGGTCTGTGGGTTCCACGAGGTTCTCCGTCGGGTAGAGTGCCCAAGTGAAATTTGCCGGAGCATTCACCACGTTCGCGGTGAAGAAGTAGTCAGTGCCCGAGGCGATCTCCCATGCATAGTATGTATTGGACGTAGACAGAGGGGGGATGGTATTCGGGTCATAGCTAACCGAAGAACAGGTATAGGTGCAGAACTGATTCAAGGTGATGCTGACGTTCGAATAGCTGAAACCGTTGGGGGCCGCGCAACCGATCAGGGAATAGGTGAGGGCGGCGACTATGGCGACAACAAAAATCTTCAAGCAAAGTTTCATTGGGGGAATCCTTTGTATTGCGGAGCCAGAAGAAGCATATATAAAAATCCAGGTTCGCGAAAGTCTTTTTTTACGCCTAACAGGCCATAGCCGTATCCGGCTGCCTGCGACCGATTTGCTTAGAGAGAGGAAATGTACCACCATGACGGCACAACGCGCCAGAGTTATCTTGCCGTGCGGAGCGTAGGGGGGGACTGGCGCGAAGCGGTGAGGCGGGCGATGCGGTAGAGAAGCGGGCCGACGGCTGCAATCAGGGTGGCAAAGGCGAGGGCTGGGAGCGGGCCGACGCGCTGATTGCGGGCCGCGTAGAGGGCGAATACGATGAGTAGGGCAGGGCCGACACCGGCCAGAACCGCCGCGGTTAACCCACCGGGGATGGAGAATGGGCGGGGCAGGGCGGGTTCGCGCAGGCGGAGGACGACCAGGGCGACGAACTCCAGCAAGAGGGATGCGCCGTAAAGGACTAGGTCGATGGAGATGAGGCGCTCGAAGGAGAGGTCGAGCGCCATGGCCCATGCGGCGGCGCAGGCCAGCACACAGGCCCAAGGGACAGGGGCGCGGTTGGGGCGGACGATGGTGGCGCGGGTGAGGAAACGCGGCAGCAGGCCGTCTTTGGCCAAGGCGTAGGGTACGCGCGCGTAGCTGAGCATGAGGGCGTTGAACATTCCAGCTCCGTTGAGCATTCCTCCAAGCACGACGGCGAGGGCAAGGACAGTGCCAAAGAGGCCAGGGCCGGCGACGAAGCGGGCGGCGTCGGTCCATGCTCCAGTGTTGAACTGACTGGCGGGGATGCCGCTGATGGCTACGGCAGTGAGTGGGACGATATAGGTAGCGGCGACCAGTGCGGCAGAGATCAGCATGGCACGGGGATAGTTTCGCTGCGGGTGCTCCACCTCCTGAGCGACGGTGGAGGCGTTGTCCCAACCCATGTAGTTCCACATGGCGATGGAGACGGCGCCGGCAAGCGAGGGGGCGGCAACCGGGGCGTTGAGCAGAGCGAACGAGTGACGGAGGTGGTCGCCGAGGGTGAGCATCCCAGTGGCATGGGCGAAGAGGCCCTTCCAGAAGCCGGCGATGACCAGAACGACGAAGGGAGCGAGCAGCACAGCGAAGAAGCCGATGGAGCCCTCGCCGACGGCCTTGGCCCCGCGCAGGTTCCATGCCGCGCAGGCCAGGACGATGGCCAGCTCCCATAGAGTGCCGCGTGCCCCGGCGGTGACCGCTGGTGCGACACGGGAGAGGTATAGGACGAAGATTACGGGATAGATGGCCATGTCGAAGACGCTGGCGGCGAGGGAGAGCCATGCCTCCTGAAATCCCCAGAATGGACCGAGGGCGCGGCGGACCCAGCAGTAATAGCCGCCCTCCTGGGGCAGCGCAGAGGCCAGTTCGCCCACCATGAGCGCGGTGGGCAGGCTCCAGACGATGGGGATAAGGAGCAACAGGAGGAGAGCGCGTCCGTAGCCCGCGTCGCCAAGGATGTCTTCCAGTCCATAAGGGCCTCCAGCGACCATGAAATAGGTGGCTGCAATCAGCGGGAGAAGCCGCATTTTGTTGTTGAATCTGCGCACGCGCCGGTCTCCGGGAAAAATTCCTGTACAGGAGAATCTACCTGAAGCACGAGGAACGGCGCAGGCGAGCAGGCACGCCAGAGCAGCGATAGCGCACTCAAGCGCAGGCTAGCGATGATTCGCGGCAGGGATGGGCCGGTACGGAGGGGTGAGCCTGTGTTGGAAAAAAGCCGGGCGAAACGCTTGCAGCACGACACGTGGAAAGGGAACTGCTCTATAATCAGGAGGTCCCGGCGCTTGCGCATCATGCAGTCGCGGGGAGCGGGTTGGAGAGTTGGCCGAGTGGCTGAAGGCGGCGGTTTGCTAAACCGTTGTAGGACCAAAAGTTCTACCGGGGGTTCGAATCCCCCACTCTCCGCCAGTACTCCTAAGTTATTTTAGAATCAATAAATAACCGCCGTGTTACATATTTTGTGACACTTTATGTAGCGGTTTGGGCAAAAAGATATTGAGGCTCTCACACTCCTCTCGGTAATTACATATTAGGAGTTGTGATGAGAACACTGAAACTCCGCCTCTACATTCGGGTAGGTTTGCGTGATGGACACTATCCATTCCTCTACCCTGTTTGGAATAAGAATCATACCCTCTGGGCTAGATATGCCCTTGTCGATGGCAAGCTCGAATCTCACGAGGAGAGTATCTACTATCTCCGCTTCCGGAAAAACGGTCAGCCTGTTTGGCAGGCAGTAGGCGGGGATGCAGATGCCGCAGCCGCTACCCTGTAGTACAAAGGGCACGTTCTTCAGGCAGATTCCTTGGGGCGGTCAAACTGGCGCACAATCCGCAACGCTGCCAGGCGCTCAGCCAGCACCTGCAACAAAACCACCTCGCGGCTCCGCTCTTCGATTGCCAGTCCTTTACCCGCCATCTGGAGGCGGCCTACAGCACAATGATCGAGCGCTACCACGCAGGCCTTCCCCTAGACCACATCCATATCCCCCGGCTTTCGAGGTCCGGCCGGCAGTTCAATCCTGCCTAACAAGAGGATGTACGCCGCGATTCCAATGATCGGATAGGTCGCCGGCCTGTGCTTCCCTCGTAACCATGCACGTCACTTCCGCAGATGCCGCATGCCTTAATCTGGATCAGCAGTTCATCATGGACAGGCTGCGGCTTGGCTAGTTCGACGATGTCGAGTTGCTTATAGTCAGAAAGTATGAGCGCTTTCATCCGATATCCTTATTGCACTGGGGGCCGTGCGAAGTAAAGGGCTAAGTGACCGGGAGACTATGGTACAAGTTGCACTGCTCCTTTGGCTTGTACATGGCACTCCACCCGCTGCAACGCTCATGTGACAATGGATGGCTTGGAGATTATGGCTGTTGGGAGGATTCTGATGCGCATGTTGGTCCGCTACGCCGCTTTGTTCATTTTTGTTCTGGCTTCCGTCGCAAGGGCTGCGGAGACGGCGACGCAGTATTTATCCGGCCTAGGCAAGGACGACCCAGTGAAGTGGGAGTTTATGTGCGACAAGGGGATGAATGCCAATAAATGGTCTACTATCGGCGTCCCGTCCAACTGGCAACTGCAAGGCTTCGGCATCTATGAGTACGGCCGGCCCAATCAACCAGGGGGTTGGCCACGCACGCACGGCATCTACAAGCGCACCTTTACCACTCCTGCGACATGGCGAGACAAGACCGTATTCATCAACTTTGAAGGTGTGATGACGGATGCAGCAGTCATCATCAATGGGCAATCCGCTGGGCCGATCCATCAGGGCGGCTACTACGCCTTCAAGTACGACATCACGTACCTGCTGAAACCGGCTGGGCAAATAAATGAGATCCAGGTCGATGTCGACGACGACTCGATGAATAACTCTGTCAATAACGCGGAGCGCCGCGGGGATTACTGGAACTACTCCGGCATCTTCCGGCCCGTATATCTTGAAGCTGTTCCCAAGACGTTTGTCGATCACGTGGCCATCAACGCCACGGCGGCGGGATCACTGGACGTTGATGTCACACTCTCCGATACGCGTACAGCGACCACGCGCGGCCCTACGGCCTCTCTGGAGATGCGGGTGCTCGATGCAAGCGGCAAGCCTGTGGGCGGTCCGCTAGTGGCGAAGGACGTGCCCTTCAACGAAGCTGCCCATCTCACCGGAACGATCTCCAATCCACGGCTCTGGAGCGCCGAAACGCCGAATCTCTACCAACTGGAAGTGCGGTTGAAATTAGGCGATGCCGTGGTTCACACGGTGCATCAGAAGTTTGGCTTCCGCACCATTGAGCTTCGCCCCGGCCAGGGCCTCTTCGTCAACGGCAAGCGTGTGTTTCTGAAGGGCGTTGATCGCCACTCGTTCTGGCCCGATTCTGGACGGACTTTGTCCGCGCAGATATCCCGAGACGACATCAACGTCATCAAGGATTTGAACGCGAACGCGGTCCGGACAAGCCACTATCCGCCAGACCGGCACTTCCTGGATGCGTGCGACGAACTCGGCATCTATGTGCTGGATGAATTGGGCGGGTGGCAAGCACATTACGACACGGAGATTGGCCAGAAGCTGGTGAAGGAGATGGTGGAGCATGACGTAAACCATCCATCGATTCTCTTCTGGGACAACGGCAATGAAGGTGGATGGAATACCGAGCTGGACGGCGAGTTCGCAAAGTACGACCCGCAGAAGCGCGTGGTTCTACACCCGTCGGGGGCCTTTCCCGCGGGGATTGCGGATACCCGGCATTATCCAACCTATGAGATGTTGCAGCAGAAGCTCGCGGTCGATGCCGTGTACTTCCCCACAGAGATGCTGCACGGCCTGTACGACGGCGGAGCGGGAGCAGGCCTGCATGAGTATTGGGACGCCATCCTTACGAGCAAGGCCGGCGCGGGAGGGTTCCTATGGGCGTTTCTGGATGAAGACGTGAAGCGCGTGGATAAGGGCGGCATTCTGGACTCCGCCGGCAACCAGGCCCCGGATGGCATTGTCGGCCCCTATCGCGAGAGGGAAGGCAGCTTCTACACGGTCAAGCAACTTTGGTCGCCGATTATTGTGACGCCGCCTGACGGAGCGTCGCATTCTTACACTGTAACCAACCGATATTCCTTTACCAACGCGGACCGATGCAGCTATGACTGGGAGACGATTGCCTTCCGTCATCCCAACGATGCGGCGTCGGGATCGGTGGTGCTGACCTCGCGCACCGATCACGGCCGCTCGCTGGCGCCGGGCGGCACAGCAAGCTGGGACGGCTGGGGACCGCCTGCTGCTGCCGTGGGTCCGAACGCAAAGAGAAGGCCCGATGCCACACGGCTAAGCATTAAGGACGCCACAGGCCGCGTGATTCAGACCTATGTCTGGCCAACCAACGAACTGACGCATCAGTTGGAGCAGATGGACCAGGCGGCAGGTAGGGCAAAGCCTGCTGCCGTGGAATCCGGCGACACACTTACGGCGACCGCGGGCGAGCTGTCGTTGCAGATCAGCAAGACAACTGGCCTGCTGGTTTCGGCCTCTCGTCAGGGCAAGTCGTTTTCTCTGGTCAATGGCCCGCGATTGGTTGCAATGGGAGCGAAGGTTGCTCCCGCTCGCACGCCGCAGGGACAGCCTGCCACGCCGGCGACGCCACCGCCCTCTGTGCCGGAGTCTAAACTTTCGTCCTTAACCCACGAGGCCGACGGCAACGATCTGGTGATCTCGGCGGCTTACTCTGGGCCGATGAAATCGCTCACCTACCGATTGAAAGCCAACGGTTGGTTGTCCATCGATTACGTGTACGGCCTGAGTGGCGAGCAGGAGTACTTCGGGATCGGATTCGATTACCCCGAAGCGGACGTGAAAGGCATGCGGTTCCTGGGCAATGGGCCGGCACCTGTGTATCAGAACCGCCTCGCAGGCGGTACTCTCAACGTGTGGAACAGGCCGTATAACAACACCATGGTCGGCGATCCGGACGACCTCAAGCCCGGAGAGCACTTCAACTACCCGGTCTTCAAGGGCTTCTATGCCGGTGTGAGCTGGCTACAGCTCAATACTTCGGAAGGCCCGATTACAGCGATGGTGGAGCAGCACAGCGATTCTCCCATCTATGTGCAGGTCTTCACTCCGAAGGTCCCGCCCGCGAACGTGGTTGGACAAGCCTACGCGTCGTTCCCGCAAGCCGGAGTTTCCTTCCTGCATGCCATCCCTGCGATCGGCAGTAAGTTCGTGGGGCCGCGATCCAGTGGGCCCATGGGGCAACCGGCGGTTGCCCAAGGGGAGTATAAGGGCCACATCAGCCTGTACTTTGGAAAGTTGATGACACAGTAAGACTTTAAGTGCATCGATATGGTGCTTCCCTTCTATGCTGTAGCGGGATACTACCGGTTCCGATTCCGGAAGATCGTCAGTTGCTCATGTGCACGAGAATGTCGCAGCGGCGGGGCTGAAGCTGCCGGATTCTGTGTTCACATTGCTTTCGGCGATAGCTTCAGAGCCAGCGAGTCGTCAAGGCTGAGATGGATCCCGAATCGCTGTTCGTAATGCTGTAGCAATGGCCAGGCTCATGCAATAACTCATTTAGATTCAGCCTGATATGGAGAAATTGCGGAAGAACCCTAGGCCGAAGACTGTGAAACTCCCCCTGTAAATATTCGTGAGCAGGGAGTTTGAACCGGAGGCGGTTCGCTGGAGACTCCATCCACCTTCAGCACCGACTTGCGATGGGCGTGTGGAGCTTAGCTACGAACATTTGAATTGGCTGATGGCGGCGGCGGGTGGCTGATTTGGCGTGGCTGAGTTTCGCACCATATGCGAGATGTATGATGGGTGCGGTCGAGATTGAGCCGGAATGGACTGCACGAACACGAGAAGCAAAAAAGATGTTGTTACGTGGAGTACGGTAAGTCCCCCCATCGCATATGCGCGAAGGATGGGGACCCGGCGCTTACGACAGAGATTGAGAATCAATACTGATAGGGTGCGCCACCGCGTGGGATTCGCCTGCGTAGTGGAAGTTGCCTTATGACCTGCAATTGCAAATTTCAACCAGGAAACAGAACGGAGAAACAAACATGTCATCCAAATATCGTTTAGCAGCTTTAGTGGTTCCAGCCCTATGCGCCGCGTTCATGACAGTGAATCTACAGGCGGCACCGGTTGAAAGCAAGCCGCCGGCCGCGGTCAGCCTCAAGGACATACCCCACTTGGAGAAGCGCGATGGGATGACGAAGTTGATTGTGGATGGACGGCCCTTCATCTGTATTGCGGGCGAACTATCCAATACCGCCTCGTCCGACCGCGAAGCCACCAAGGCCACCATCGCTCGCCTTGCGCAGGCCAATTTCAACACTATTCTTACGGTCGTTTCTTGGGACCTGGTAGAACCCGAAGAAGGCAAGTTCGACTTCTCGATGATCGACTATCAGATTGAAGCCGCGCGCGCCAACAATGTGCGGCTTGTCTTGCTGTGGATGGCCAGTTGGAAAAACGGCTTGTCGCACTTCCCACCTCTGTGGGTCAAGGCCAACCAGGACCGCTTCCCGCGTGTGGTCAACGGCCAGGGCAAGACGCTTGAGATCCTCTCCACTGTGAGCGAAAACAATCGCAATGCCGACGCGACGGCCTTCGCTGCCGTGATGCGTCACATCCGCGAGGTGGACAAGACGCATACGGTCATTGCGTTTCAGGTCGAAAATGAAGTTGGCACTATGGGTACCACACGGGACTTCGGCCCCGCCGCCAATGCCGCCTTTGCCGGCCCGGTGCCGAAGGAACTGACCGACTATCTTCAGAAGAACAAGGACCACCTACTGCCGGAGATGAAGAAGATTTGGGACGCCGCGGGCGACAAGACCAGCGGCACCTGGGAGCAAGTTTTCGGCAAGAACGTTCCGCGTCCGGCGGACGATCCACCGGTGCCTAACAGCCCCAATCGTACAAAGCGTCCGGCCAACGCCGAGCTTTTCAACCACACTGATGAGATATTCATGGCGTGGAACTACTCCCGTTACATCGGCTATGTGGCGGCGCAGGGCAAGAAGGAATATCCCCTTCCAATGTATGTCAACACCTGGCTGGTGCAGCCCAACGACATTGGTGCGGGCGACTACCCCAGCGGAGGGCCTGAGCCGTTTGTGCATGACATCTGGCGGGCCGGCGGGCCGGCGATCGACATCCTGGCGCCGGACATCTACCTGCCGGATTACG
>Ga0181519_10004700_pt1 | contig 11002 bp, 8 predicted proteins | sample PEATcosm2014_Bin_26_FD_121102 | JGI IMG/M metagenome (GOLD analysis project Ga0181519, IMG submission 121102) | Peatland microbial communities from MTU Mesocosm Facility, Houghton, MI, USA - PEATcosm2014_Bin02_10_metaG | ecosystem: Environmental > Terrestrial > Soil > Wetlands > Peat | place... | reverse complement strand
TGCGCCGGTCGCCGCCCAGCTGCTGCTGCGCCAGCCGAAGAATCCGCATGGCGAGACGCCTGGTGCGCCGATGCGCCTGTTCCGGCGCTGCCTGCTGGCGGCGATGCGCGCCAGATGGATCACCATCGCGGTCACGGTTGTCCTGTTCGGGTCGGCGCTGTACGGGACCCGCTTCGTCCCCGAGCAGTTCTTCCCGGCGTCAGATCGGCCAGAGCTGCTGGTGGATCTGAAGCTGCAGGACAATGCCTCCATTCTGGCCACCCGCGACGTGTCATCGGAGTTCGACAAGATCGTCGGCGCCGATCCGGATGTCGTACGCTTCTCCACCTATGTCGGGCAGGGGGCCATTCGCTTCTATCTGCCGCTCGACGTCGCGCTGCCAAATGACTCCTTTGCCCAATCAGTAGTGGTCACCAAGGGATTGAAGGAGCGCGACCAGGTGCGGGCGCGCTTGGAGCAGACGCTGGCGGAACGCTTCCCTGGGGTCGTCGCCCGCGTCTATCCGCTTGAGCTTGGCCCGCCCGTCGGCTGGCCGGTGAAATACCGCGTGAGTGGGCCGGATCTGTCGCGCGTGCACACGATCGCGCAGCAGGTTGCGGAGCGCCTGGGGGCAGAGTCGCGGCTCCGCCACGTCAATTTCGACTGGATCGAGCCGGCACGCTCCATGCGCATCCACATCGACCAGGACCAGGCACGGCAGCTAGGTCTCAGCTCGCAGGACGTGGCGCTGGCGCTGAACGGCGTGGTCAGCGGCACCACGGTCACCCAGGTGCGGGACAGCATCTACCTCATCGATGTGGTGGTGCGCGCCGAGCGGGCTGAGCGCACTTCTCTCGAATCGATTCGCTCGCTGCAGATTCCCCTACCGAACGGGAAGGTCGTGCCACTCCGGCAGATCGCCTCGTTCCAGTACACGCAGGAATATCCGATCGTCTGGCGCCGGGACCGCGTCCCGACGCTCACGGTGCAGGCCGACGTGGTGCCGGGCGTGCAGCCGGCGACGGTTGTGCAAGACGTGCAGCCCGCCATCGACAAGCTTACGGCGGCGATGCCGTCGGGGTACCGGATCGCGATTGGCGGGTCCGTGGAGGAGAGTGCCAAAGGCAAGGCATCCGTCCTGGCGGTCGTGCCGACAATGATGCTGTTGGTGCTGACCATCCTGATGTTCCAGTTGCAAAGCGTCCAGCGCGTCCTGTTGGTGCTGAGCGTGGCGCCGCTCGGGCTGATCGGGGTGGTCGCGGCGCTCTTGGTATCCCAGAAGCCACTTGGCTTCGTCGCCATCCTTGGCGTGCTCGCGCTGACCGGCATGATCGCGCGCAACGCGGTCATCCTGATCGACCAGGTCGAAACGGAGATCAGGGAGGGGCAGCATCCATGGGACGCCGTCGTGATCGCCGCGATGCACCGGACCCGCCCGATCCTGCTCACCGCCACGGCGACGGTGCTCGCGATGATCCCGATCGCGCCGACTGTCTTCTGGGGCCCCATGGCGTTCGCGATCATCGGCGGTCTCGCCGGAGCGACCGTACTGACGCTCATCTTCCTGCCGGCTCTCTATGTTGCCTGGTTCCGCATTCAGCCGCCAACGGGTGGGGGTCAGGTGCCGGCAGGAAATGCCGGCGATGGCAGCCGTCCCCGCGCCACCGATGACAACACCGCGCCGCATGCTGAACAGCCTCCGCGGATCGGGACGCAACCCGGTCGAACCGTATCATGATTGCCGGGAGAGGTGACTGTGATCGACCGCTCGAAAGAGCTTCCGGCCTGGAAAAGGGCCTCGTTCCTGGCATTGCCGCCGAACATTCCATCGTCCATGGGGGCGCGGGGATTTCCGCGCCATGGGGGCCGAACTGGCCATCACCTGTCCCAAGGGCAGGCATGCTCGCGGAAAAACGGCATAGGTGGATGGCCGGTACCACATTCTGGGGTGACGTCTTCAGCAACAAGGATCGAACGCCGTGGTTTCCGGGGATCTGATACGCAAGCTTCTGTTCCGGAGTCCTTATGCGTGGCGCAGGTTGATGGTGGTCACTTGGGGTCTTGCTCCGCCGGTGATCTGCGCCTGGTGGGCTCAATCGTCAGGCCGATGGGACCTGTTCGAGAGGTCCGGCTCAATAACCACCGCGATCGGGCTGATCGTGGCATCGCGGCGCTATCTCAAATATGGCATTTCCGAGCTCGCTTTGTTGCGACTGAATGCCGACGCCGACCCCGACATTGTCGAAGTTACGAAGGATGTTGTCTCAGCCAAGCATGGTTTGGCGCTGTCGGCGTGCGGAACGATTATTTGGGGATGGGGCACTTATCTGGGCTGGTGGTGTTTCGCTTCCGTCGCCATTTGGGCAGTTTTCGCGGCTCGCGATGCGCGGCGGACGATGTTCGCCGAATGAGTGTGTGGATCGGTTTGCCACCGGGACCCCCGTCGCGCCGCTATCAGACCGGCCGTATTGAAACCATCTCCGTCCCCACCGATCCCACCTCCACAACCAGTGCCACGCCGCCTGCGGCAAAGGTTTCATCCTCCGCTTCGAGCAGTTTCTCGCCATCCACGAAGGCAGTCACGCGGGAGCCCTCGACCTCCAGCCTCACCGCATAGGCACGGTCCGGCACCCAGGCGAAAGCGCAGCCACAAAGCGTGGTTTCCGCCCCGCACACCCGCACCAGCCGCGCCCGCTGTCCGGCCGCGCCTTCGCCGACGGCATCGAACAGCACCGCCAGATAGCGCCGCCGCCCCTGCACCCGCGCCCCTAGCCCCCAGACCTGCGCCAGATACGGCTTCAGCGACGCTTCCACGGCGTAATCGTGCCATTCCCGCGTGCCGGTGATGATCATGCCGCGCCCTTCGCCCTGGGTGACCCGGAACGCCTCCCAGCGTGTCTGGAACTGGCTGGCGTCATCGACCCAGGCATGGCGCCACATCTCGCCGCCCGTTTCGGGCCGGCGGAACACCGCATCCGGCGCGCCGTGCCAACTCACCGCCCCGAGCAGCACGGTGCCCGCCCCGGTGCCGACGAGTTCCAGCCCCACCTCGTAAACCGGACACCCGTCCGTCGGCGGAACGCGCCAGCGCAGCACCGTTGACTCGCCTGCCGCGAGCACCTCTTCCGGCCCCGGGATCTGCTCGACGCGATCCGCCGCGCCGAAAATGTTGATGTAGCCTCGCACGATGATGTCCGCCGGGTTTCCCGCCGCGGCGGCCACCGATATCTCCACCTCCTGGCCCGGATAGAGCGTCGGCGCGCACATCAGTTTGTAACTGCGCATGCCGAACACTTCCTGGTCGAAGAAGGTCCGCGTGCAGACCCGTGCCACCCGCCCCGGAGCCAGGCCATGATAGCGGATTGCCAACACCCGGCCGTTGCCGTGTGGCACGTTCTCCAGGACGGCCGGCGCGACCACGCTGGGATCGCCCGGCTCGTTGCGGAATCCCTGGAAGCTGCCGGGGAATTCGAAAGCGAAGCGAGCCCCATCCCTGGCGGGCGCCGGCGGCGCGGCGCCCGCCAGCCGATAACCGGCTTGCACCAGCGCACGGGCCTCGATCACCGCGTCGCTGATGGCCCCGCCGCCATCCGCCGAGGAGAGATACATTCGGTCCGCCACCGGCCCGCGCCAGTCCGGCCCGGCATCGATACCGGCCAGACCGTCCTTGATGCCGAACAGGCAGCCCACGTTGCCGGCGTTGCAGTCGGTATCCCAGCCCGCGGTGCAGGAAATCGATATCGCTTCGCTGAAATCACGGGCGTACAGCATGGTCAGGATGATCAACGCGTGGTTCGGCACGATATGGCAGTTGCCCGGATACTTGTCGTAGCCGTACTGGCCGGCGATGCGGGCGAAGGTGTTGCGCCAGTCCCGGGCGTTGTCGGCGGCGTGCCAGTTGCGCACGTCCTCGACCAGACGGCGGATCGCGCTGTCCGCCGGCACGTAGCCGAGGCCGGTGTCCAGCAGGCGCTGCACGTCGGATTCCACGAAGGCCTGCGCCTGCATCGCCGCCAACAGCATGGCGGCCTGCACCGATGCCCCGTCGTGGCTCACGCTGCCGGCCTGCCGCGCAAGGTGGGCCGCCAGCTCGGGATCGCCCGGGCTCACCATGGCCCAGCCGTCGATGAAGATCTGGGCGCCGATCTGTTCGGCCACCGTGCGGCCGTTGAGGCCGATCGAACCGCTGCGCGGCGCCGGCACGCCTGCTTTCAGCCGCAGATAGGCGGTGTGCTCGGTGGAATTGCCGAGACCGCCCCACCACAGCACGGAACGCTCCTCGACGATGTAGTTCAGCCACGCCTCGCCGACCTGGGCGGCGGTGAGATCGCGCGGCCAGCCGTTGTCCGCCAGCGCGCGCGGAAAGATGAAGGTGCCGGCGACATCGTCGTCGGTCACCACCAGTTGCGTGGAGCGCAGGGTCACGTCGCGCCGGTCGTTCACGTAATAGCGGATGGTGCCGAGCTCGCGCATGATCCGCTCATGGGTCCAGCCCTCGAACGGCCGGCCCGCATAGACGCCGATGAGCTTGCCGAGGACTCCTGCGTAGACGCGCTCCGCATAATCCGGGTTGATGATGGCCATGGTGGTTTCCTCCGGGTTGCTCGCGCGCGCTTCAGACCGAGCCGCGTTCGATGATCTCATAGGCCAGGCAGCGCACCTGTCCTGGTCCTGTCATGCCGCCGGGCGCCAGGCGGGCGACCAGCATCTCCGCTCCGGCGGCACCCAGCGCCTGCTCGTGCTGGCGGACCGTGGTGAGCCCGGGCATGACCAGCGCGGCGGCCGCGATGTCGTCGAAGCCGGCCACCGCCACATCGGTCGGGATCGCCAGCCCAACATTGCGCAGTTCCGTCATGGCGCCGATCGCCAGCAGGTCGTTGGCACCGAACACGGCAGTGGGGCGCAACCGGCGGCGCAACAGGCGCGCGGTGCAGCGCTGTCCGGCGGCGGCGCTGAAGTCGGGATCGCGCAGCACGTCCGGCCGCAATCCCGCCGCCCGCATGGCCGCGGTGTAGCCGGCCACGCGCTGATCCCCGGGCCCCAGCGCGCCGGCGATCAGCGCGATCCGCCGGTGCCCGCGCGCCAGCAGCAGGCCGGTCAAGGCCGCCGCCGCCGCGCCGTTGTCGATGCACACGCTGTCGATCGGCAGCGCCCCGCCCGGTTTGGCCCGGTTCTCCAGCCGCACCACGGCGATGCCAAGCCGGCTGAGCGCGGCCAGGTCGGTCGCGCTCAGATGGAAGAACGTACCCACCACCCCGTCCGCCCGCCCCTGGCGCAGCCAGGCCAGCGCCTTTCGTTCACCGGCCTCGGTGCCGTCGGTGTCGGTGATCATCACGTCGTAGCCGGCGGGGCCGGCGACCTGCTGCACGCCGCGCACGAAGCCCGGATAGAAGGGGTTGGTGATGTCGGGGATCACGCAGGCCAGGGTCATGCTGCGTGCGTTGCGCAGCCCCTGGGCCAGCCGGTTTGGCGCGTAGCCGAGCGTGGCGGCGGCCCGCTGCACCCGGGCACGCGTCGCCGCCGGCACCGCCGGCGCGTCGGGGCGGTGCAGCACGATGGAGACCGTTGCCTGCGACACGCCGGCGGCCAGCGCCACGTCCTTCTGGGTGGGGCGGCGGCCGGCCGGGGGGGAGCGCGCGGCGGTCATGCGGCGCGGCGCCGGTGGCGAAGGTCGCGATTGACGAGCGTCAACATGGTCAGATATACGTATTACAAATAGGCCCTCGCCGACAAGCCGGCAATCGTGACCGGCTCGGGGCGACTCTGGAAGGGAACATTCCAATGCGTCTTTCACGTCGCCAGCTGGTTGCCGCCGTTCCCGCCGCCGCGCTCGCCGGCGCCCGGCCCGCCCGCGCCCAGGACGGGCGGACGGTGATCACCTATTGGTATGGTGCCGCCAATGCGGCTGGACAGGCGGCGTTGCAGCACGACCTTGTCGAGGCGTTCAATGCGTCGCAAAGCCAGTGGCGCCTGGTCATGGAAGTCAAGGGCGGGGCGATCAACAACCTGCTGCGCGTCGCCTTGCTCGCCGGCAACGGGCCGGACATCGTGCAAACCAACGGACCCTCCTATCTGACTCCGATAGCGACCGCCGGCCAGGTCCTGGCGCTGGACGATCTGGCACAGAAGTACGGCTGGAAGGATGCCTTCCTGCCGGCACTGCTCAACACCGACGTGTTCGGCGGCAAGCTCTACGCCCTGCCGCGCGATTACGAGTCCATGCACCTGTTCTACAACAAGGCGATGTTCGCCGAGAATGGCTGGAAGCTGCCGACCAACCGCGCCGAGATGGAAGCGGTGGCCGAGGCGGCGCTCGCCAAGGGCATCGTTCCCTTCGGCAACGGCAACGCCGACTGGAAGGGCGTGAACGAGTGGCTGCTGACGGTGTTCATCAACAACGTCGCCGGCCCCGACACCGTCCGCCGCGCCCTGACCGGCGAGCTGCCGTGGACGGCGGCGCCGTTTGTCGAGGCGATCGACCTCTCCAAGTCCTGGTACCAGAAGGGCTATTTCGGCAAGAACTACTTCTCGCTGGCCGGCGAGCAGGCTTTCATGCAGGCGGTCAACGGCAAGGCCGCGATGGTGATGAGCGGCAGTTGGGCCTTCGGCTACATCGGCGCCGGCATGAACAAGCCGGACACGGTGATGGACGTGGTGCCGGTGCCCACGCTGGGTAGCGCCTTCACCGGCGGACTCTATCAACTGGGCTGCGGCGCCACCATGTCGATCGCCAGGAACTCGCCGAATGTCGAGGGCGTGGTTGCGATGTTCAACTTCATCCAGACCGAAGGCTTCTACCAGGCCATGAACCGGGACTGGCCGGGCAAGTGGACCATTCCGGTGAAGAATCTGTCGCCGGCCATGCTGAAGGGCATCGGCTACCCGCTGTTCGAGAAGGCGATCGCCGACATGCACGACGCCTTCGAGAGCGGCAAATACGGCTTCACCACCTGGACCTTCTGGCCCGGCGCAACCGAGACGTATCTGATCGACGGCATCGAGCAGGTCTGGCTGAACCGCGCCACGACCGCGGACTATCTGACCAAGATGAACAGCATGTTCCAGCAGGAAATGAAGGAAGGCAAGGTGCCGCCGATCCCGCCGCGGACCGCCTGACCCGCGTCATGTGGCTGCTCGTCCTGCCGGCGTTGGCAATCAACGTTGCCATCATCCTGATCCCGGCGCTGCTGACGTTCCTCGCCGCGTTTTCCGCCTGGGATGGGATCGGTACCCCGTCCTGGGCGGGACTGGCTAATTTCCTCGCCCTCATCGACGACCCGATCTTCTGGTCGTCGCTGACCAACAACCTGATCTGGACGGCGATCTTCCTCACCGTGCCGGTGCTCATCGCACTCGTCATGGCGGCGCTGATGCTGGCCTTCCCCGCCGCGCGCACGCCGCTGCAGGTGATCTACTTCATGCCTCGCATCTTCGCCGCCGCCATCACCGGGCGGGTGTTCCAGGGCATGATCTACTCGCCCGCCACCGGCATTCTGGGCTGGCTGAACGCGCACGGTTTCGCGCTCGCCGACCCGCTCGCCGACCCGGACCGCTCGCTGTTCGCGGTGGCGGGCGTCGATATCTGGCACTGGTGGGGTTTCCTGGCCGTGGTGTTCCTCGCCGCCATGCGCCAGGTGAGCGTCGATCAGATCGAGGCAGCGCGCGTCGACGGGGCCGGTTTCACCGCCTTGCTGCGCCACGTGCTGCTGCCCGGCATCAGGCCGACGCTCACGCTCATGCTGATCCTCACGGTGATCTGGTCGTTCACGGTATTCGACTTCATCTACATCATCACCCGCGGCGGTCCGGCTTACGGCAGTGAGGTGCTGTCCACGCTTGCCTATCGCCATGCCTTTTTCGAGAACGATGTCGGCCAGGCCGCGGCGGCGGCGATCGTCATGAGCCTGTTCGGCCTGTGCGCCACCTTCGCCTATCTGCGTATCCAGAGTCGGGAAGAAGGCGCGTGAACATCATCCCGTCGCGCGGCGGGCGGACGATCGCACTCGCCGTACTCGGCATCGGCGTGTTCGAGGCGTTGCTGCCGATCGCGCTGATGCTGCTGAACGCGTTCAAGACCGCGGGCGAGATCACTGAAAGTCCGCTGGCGGCGCCGCTGCACTGGCGCTGGGAGAATTTTGCCCACGCCTGGCAGCACGCCGACCTCGCCAGCAGCCTGCTGCACAGCGCCGAGGTCGCGGCCTGCACCATCATCCTGGTGTGCCTCACGGCCACCCCGTGTGCCTATGTGCTGGCGCGCCGGCGTATCCGCCATTGGCGGCCGCTGAGTTTCTATTTCATGGCCAGCGTGACGGTGCCGGTGCAGCTCTATCTGTTCCCGCTGTATTTCGCCTTTGCCAAGCTCGGCCTGGTGAACTCGGTGCCTGCGGTGGCGGTGATCTACACGGCGATGTATTCGCCGTTTTCCATCTTCCTGCTGCGCACCTATGTGCTTGCCATCCCCGAGGCGCTCGAGGAGGCGGCCGCCATCGACGGCGCGACCCCCTGGCAGATCTACACGCGCGTCATCCTGCCGCTGGTGCGCCCAGGGCTGCTGACGGTGGCGATCATCGTCGGCCTCTATGCCTGGAACGAATTCGTCATCGCCGTGACTTTCCTGCAGAACACCGACACGGTCACCGCGATGGTGAAGTTCTATACGCTGACTGGGCAGTACAGCAGCGACTGGGGCGAGATGATGGCGGCCGCCACGATCATCGTGCTGCCCGTGGTGGCGGTGTTCATCGTCCTGCAGCGCCGCTTCATCGACGGCATGGCCAGCGGTGCCGTGAAGGCCTGAGGCACGCTATAGCCCCAACGCGGCGCGGGCCGCGGCAACCCCAGCCATCCGCTCGGCGTCGTCGCGCAGGATCGCACTGGCAGCTCCGGCGAATGCGTCTGCCTCGGCGGCGAGATCGGTTCGGTTGGCTTCATCCAGCAGCGCGCGTTCGGATGGAGCCAGTACGGCCGTGCCGTGCAGGGCGCCCAGGATGGCGCCCGACATGCAGCCGATGCTGTCGGTGTCGCGACCGGAGTTCACGCCGTCCTCGACGGTGGGACGGAAGTCGCCGCCGTGCAGCAGCGCGTAGCCGAGTGCCAGCGGCAATTCCTCGATGCTGCGCAGACGGGATGGGCGGTAATCCTCGGTCGGGCGGCCGGCCTTCTCCGCGCGGCGGTCGATGTCGTCGCCCATACTGGAGTAGCGCGCGATGACGCGGTGGAATTCGGCGGTTACCGCATCGTGCGGGTGTCCCCGCAGGGCACGCGCGGCGGTGGCGATGTCGGCGATGGCCATGCGGGTGCCGTCCTTGGCCAGTGCGAGCGCCGCTTCGACCACGCCTTCGATGTGCGCCGCCGGCGCGAGCGCCGCCGCCACGCAGGCCGCCATGACCCCGGCGGCTTCCAGGCCGTAGCTTGCCTGGTGACCACTGGCGAAGGTAACGGCCTCATCATAGGCCGCCCGAGGATCGGCGGCATTCACCACACCGACCGGCGCGATGTACATGGCGGCCCCGCAGTTCACCATGTTGCCGATGCCACCCTCGCGCGGTTCGCAGGAGGCGAGCTGGTGGCGCATGAAAATCCATTTCTCCGGATAGAACAGGCGCTCCAGCAGCATGGTTTCGCGCTGCATCTCCGGAATCCAGCGCGGCGTCCAGGCTATCTGGCGCACCATGCCGCCGGCCATGTCCCAGGCGTCCAGATGGCGCGCGGTCTCCCGGTACAGCGCCATCAGGCAGAGCATCATCAGCGTGTCGTCGGTGAAGATGCCATGGCCGCGCACGCGCCCGAGCCTCGCGGGGACGGGGTCGTTCGCCTTGTGCCAGGGGATGTCGAGCGAGGCGACGCGGCCGAATCGACGTGCGATCTCGGCGGCGGTGAGTTTCTCCACCGGCGCGCCGAGCGCATCGCCGAAAGCCTGGCCGTAGAGCATGCCGCGCACGCGGTCGTTCAGCGTCATGGTGATGCTTCCTCTGCCGACACCGCCAAGAGTAGTCGCCTCACGCGTCGCTGAACAAGGGCCTGTCCCGTGCTCCCGGTTCGCGCTGCGCGATCAGCCCTCCGCCGCCCTCTCCTGGCACCGCGGCATGTGCTAGAATGCGCCGGGTGCAGGAGGGAGGCGGGAATGGAAAATCTGCCGATCGGCAAGGCGTTCACGTTGATCGAGCCGGGACCGGTCGTCCTGGTGACGACGAACGACGGCCGCAAGGACAACGTGATGGCCATCTCCTGGACGATGGTGCTCGACTTCACGGCAAAATTCGCCATCACCACCGGGGCGTGGAACTATTCCTATGCCGCGCTCACGAAGACCAAGGAGTGCGTGATCGCGATCCCCACGGTGGACCTCCTCGATACCGTCGTCGGCGTGGGAACGTGTTCGGGGAAGGACACCGACAAGTTCGCGAAGTTCGGGCTCAACCGCGTCAAGGCCAAACACGTCCGGGCGCCGCTCATCGCGGAGTGCCTTGCCAACATCGAATGCCGCGTTGTCGACATCGTCAAGCGCCACGACATCGTGGTGCTCGAGGGCGTCGCCGCCCATGTCGACCGTGCCCGCAAGGAAAAGCGACTGATCCACGCCGTCGGCGATGGCACTTTCGTCGTGGACGGTCGCCATTTCGACCGGAAAAAGGCGATGCGTTCCAAGCTGCCGGGCGGCGTGTAGCTTAACCGGCTCATCCCGCTTTCCCGGATGTGCAGCTTTGGCCCGCTGCCGGTTTTATGGTCGGCCCGCCTTTCGAACTCGACCGGGCACTTGTCTGGAGCGCGATCGCCCGAACCGGAATCGGCCGAGGGCGTGAATCACGCGATCAAACAAAGAGTTAGAGCACGATCGCCTGGTCCATCAGAAGGGATCGTGCTCCAAGCCGGTCCTGCCGCTTAGCGATAATTCTCTGCGGGCCGCTTCGCCTTCTTCGGCGCCGGCTTTTCCCCCGCCAGCAGGGCCGCCATCACCGCACCGTTGTCGCGCCAGAAGTTGTGCAGGATGCCGACGTCCCACGCCATGCAGAAGTGCTTGACG
>Ga0181519_10004699_pt1 | contig 11002 bp, 13 predicted proteins | sample PEATcosm2014_Bin_26_FD_121102 | JGI IMG/M metagenome (GOLD analysis project Ga0181519, IMG submission 121102) | Peatland microbial communities from MTU Mesocosm Facility, Houghton, MI, USA - PEATcosm2014_Bin02_10_metaG | ecosystem: Environmental > Terrestrial > Soil > Wetlands > Peat | place... | reverse complement strand
TGTCGTGCTAATCTGTCCCCTTTCCGAATGAGGCCCGTCATGCTGATCCGCCGCGCCCCCGATATCCTGCCTTCCGAGATCACGCCCGAATCGATCTATCTCAGCCGGCGCAGCGTGATGGCCGGCGCGGGGTCGATCCTCGCCGCTGGCGCGCTGGCGCCGCGATTCGCTCGCGCGGCCGACTATGAGCCGCACGATCTTGCCAACGTGGCCAAGACCGCCTATGCGGTTGGCGACGAAAAGATCAATTCGTACAAAGAGATAACCACCTATAACAATTTCTACGAATACGGCACCGACAAGGAGGACCCGGCCGACAACGCGCCTGGCCTGCTCAAGCCCAGCCCCTGGACGGTCAAGGTCGACGGCGAATGCGCCAAGCCCGGCACCATCGATGTCGATGCTTTCCTCACCACCGCGAAGCTCGAGGAGCGCATCTATCGCCACCGCTGCGTCGAGGCCTGGTCGCTGGTGATTCCGTGGGTCGGCGTCGGCCTGGGCGACGTGCTCAAGCAATTCGAGCCCAACGCCAATGCCAAGTTCGTCGCCTTCCAGACGCTCAACGACCCCAAGCAGATGCCGGGCGAACGTAACGATCCGTCCTATCCCTGGCCCTACAAGGAAGGGTTGCGCATCGACGAGGCGATGCATCCGCTGACGCTGTTGGCGGTCGGCCTCTATGGCAAGACCATGCCGGCCCAGAACGGCGCGCCGATCCGCCTGGTGGTGCCATGGAAGTACGGGTTCAAGGGCGTCAAGTCGATCGTCGCGATCAAGTTCGTGCAAAGCATGCCCGAGACGATGTGGAACACCATCAACGCCGGCGAGTATGGTTTCTATTCCAACGTCAATCCCAACCACGACCATCCGCGCTGGAGCCAGCGGACCGAGCGCCGCATCGGCGAATTCCGCCGCCGCGAAACCCTGATGTTCAACGGCTATGCCGATCAGGTGGCCTCGCTCTACACCGGCATGGATCTGGATAAGTGGTATTGACGGAGAGCCGCTGATGGCCGGACCGCGCGCATTGCCGTGGTGGCGGCCAACCATCAAGACCGCTTTGCATGTCTTGCTGGCCTTGCCGCTGGTGGCGCTGGTGCTGCGCGGCGCCGGCGACTATTACGGCTTCGACTTCCTGGGCGGGCTGGGCGCCAACCCGATCGAGGCGGGCATCCGCAATCTGGGCGACTGGGCGCTGCGGATTCTGATGATCGCGCTGGCGGTGACGCCGGCGCGGCGCATCCTGCGCCGCCCGCAAATCGCGCGCTACCGCCGCATGATCGGGCTGTGGGCCTTCGCCTATGTCACGCTCCACATGCTCGGCTTCGTGGTGGTCGACCAGATGTTCGACTGGGCCAACATCGGCAAGGAGATCGTCAAGAACAAGTTCATCACCGTCGGCATGGCGGCTTTCGTGCTGCTGCTGCCGCTGGCCATCACCTCGACCAACGGCATGATCCGCCGCCTCGGCGCCAGGCGCTGGCGCAATCTGCATAAGCTCGTCTATGTCGCCGGCGCGTGCGGCGCGGTGCACTATTTGTGGATGGCCAAGTCGATCAGACTTCAGCCGGGGATCGACGCGGTTGCGCAGTATCTCTGGATCATCGTCAGCCGCGTCCACCAGCCGCCGATCTATGCCGCCATCGTCACCCTCCTGCTGGGCATCAGACTGTGGTGGTGGGCCAAGGCGCGGGCCGCCGCCCACGCCGCCGGCGTGGCGCGGCCGGCGCAACGGGCGGGCTAGCGATGCGGCGGGGCGTGGCGCTCGCTGCGGCGCTGGCCTTCGGGATGGCGGTTGCGCCGCCGCCCCAAGCCGAGGCCAAGCCGCGCGGCTGCTTCACCCAGGCGGAACAGAGAGCCGAGGAGGTGGTGCGCTACGGGCTGAAGCTGCGCGAAGGCGCCAACGGCTGCGACGGCGCGCCTTGGGAAGCGCACACGCTTCCCTTGTGGGAGGCGATCGACAAGCTCTACGGCGCGCAATTCAAGCAACAGACCGACATCCGCGCCAAGGCCTTCGTGCGCGAGTTCGAGAACGACGCCGAGAACAAGCTGACGCAGTGGAACGCGCGGATCGTCTTCTATTACCGCAACTACCCGCTCTCGCCGGTCTATTGCGCGGGCATGAAGAAGACGCTCACCGACATTCCCAACAAGCCTTGGGGCAATTTCGTCAAACAGGCCGCCATCGCCCATAACGACATCCGCATGACCTACGTGCCCTGCGACCTGTAGGCGGCTCGATGAGCGACACGGTCACCGATCGAGCCCCCAAGCTTCTGCCCAAGGTGGAGCGTCCGCGGCTCCACAAGGTGATCCTCGTCAACGACGATTTCACGCCGCGCGAGTTCGTGGTCAAGGTGTTGAAGGCGGAATTCCGCATGACCGAGGCGCGGGCCCACCGGGTCATGTTTACCGCCCACACCCGCGGTGTGTGCGTGGTCGCGGTCTACACCAAGGACGTCGCCGAGGAAAAGGCCACGCGGGCCACCGACGCGGGCCGCAAGCAGGGCTATCCGTTGCTCTTTACGACCGAACCGGAAGAATAGCTATCCCTCGATCGCGGCGCGCAGTGGCGCGAGCAGCGTCGGATCGATCTTGCGCCAGCGGCCCACCGACGTGGCGTAGAGCGGCTGGCGCACCTGAATGGCGCTGGCCGTCTTGACCGGCCGGTCGGTGGTGTGGAACGACAGGCACCGGTCGTCCCACGGCAGGCCGCAATAGGCCACGATGCGCCGCGCCTGGGTTTCGAAGTCCGCCACCAGCGTCTCGTAGTCGACGTCGAGGAACGTTTGCGGGGGCATCGCTTCGCGCCAATGACGCATCAGCGACTCATAGGCGCGGTAGTAGCGGCCGAGTTCGCCCAGATCGTAGGAGAACGCGACGCTGGTAAAATGGCTGGCGAAGCACGACAGGCAAGTGTCGAGGGGATCGCGCCGCGTATGGATGATCCGCGCATTGGGCAGGGCGGCGCGGATCAGCGGGATGAAGGCGAAATTCCCCAAGGTCTTGTCGATGATCCGCTCGACGCCGGGCGGCGCCGGGCCGAGCGATGCCAGGTAGGCCGCGGCCATGCGGTCGAGCAGGGCGGCGCGGTTTTGCGCCGGGACCTTGGCCGGCTCGAATTGTTGGAGCGGACCGAACGCGGTCTGCGCGGCATCGTGGAGGATGCCCAGCTCGCCGCGCGCCGCAAACGCGGGATGGCTGGCGAGGATCTGCTCGACCAGGGTCGAGCCCGAACGCGGCATGCCGAGGATGAACAGGGGCAGCACGCTCGGATGGCCCATGCCGCCCCAGGCCTCGACGGTTTCGCGCGTCCAGACCTGGGCGAAGCGTTCGAGGTTGCCGATGGTCACCGCCTCGTCATAGGGCACGCTCTTGCGCTTGAGCGCATTGCCGATCAGCAGGGCCCGCAAGGAATCGTCGTGGCGCGCGGTATCGGCATAGGCCTTGGCCAGCGCGAAATGAAGATCGATCCGGGACTCGGGCGGCATGCCGGCCTCGTCGCGGGCGAGCGATTCCAGGGTCGCGATACGCGCGTCGCCCGGCGTTACGCGCCTGGTCAGCACATGGCAGAGATGAAATTTGGGACGCCGCGGCTCGACCGCGATGGCCTGTTCGAAATAGACGAGCGCCTCGTCCAGCCGCCCCTGTTCGACCAGCGCGGAACCGATGTTGCAATGGAGGTCGCCGAGCTTGGGATTGATGGCCAGAGCCCGGTGGTGACTTTCCAGCGCCTCGTCGAAGCGCTGCAACGCCACCAACGCGACGCCGCGGTTGCTGTGGGCCGAGACGTGATTGCGGTCGATCGCGATCGCCTGGTCGCAGCAACGGATCGCCTTCTCATGAAGACCCATCTCATTGCGGACCGCGGCGAGATTGGCCCAGGCGTCGGCGTAGGTGGGGCGCAGTCCGATTGCGCGCTCGTAGTCGGCCGCCGCCTCGTCGAGCCGCCCCAGCTTGAGCAGCACGCCGCCCCGACCGTTGTAAACCGGGGCCGAGCCCGGCTCGAGCGCCAGCGCGCGCTCGACGGCCACCATCGCGTCCTCGTACTGCCCCATCGTGGCCAACGCGTTGCTCAGATTGCTCAGCGCGTTGACATAGTTGGGTTCGAGCTTGAGCGCGGCCCGATAGCTGGCGATGGCGGCTTCGGTCGCGCCCAGGGCCAGGTGGGCATTGCCAAGATTGTTGTGGGCGTGCGGGTAATCGGATTTGATCGCCAGCGCTTTTTCGAAACAGGGGACCGCCTCGCCATGGCGATCCATCTCGTTGAGCAGGAAACCGAGATTGTTGTGGGCCTCGGCGCTGGCCGGCCGCAGCGCGATCGCGGACCGGAAATGATCCATCGCGTCGTCGGCGCGACCATGCTGGGCGAGCAGGTTGCCGAGATTGATGTGCGCCTCGACATATCCCGGCGCGATCGCCAGCGTCTTCTGGAACGCCTCCGATGCCGCGCTCGGATCTCCCGTGGCGGCGAGGATGTTGGCCAGATTGTAGAGAATCTGCGGATTGTCCGGCTTGAGACGGTGCGCGCGCGCGAACTGGTCGTGGGCGGCGTTCAGGCGACCGAGCTCGGCCAGGGCATTGCCGAGGTTGTTGTGAAAGTCGGGTTCGCGGACGTCCTGCGCCGCGGCCCGCATCAACAGTGCGGCCGCGTCGTCGCGGCGTCCGCCCCGGATCGCGAGAATGCCAGCCATCAGCAGGCTGAAGGCGTGGTCGGGAAACTCGGCCAGGGTCGCTCGGCAGGCCCGTTCGGCCTCGGCCGACTGCCCCGATTGGAGGAACCGAACCGCCGCCGCGAAGGCAGCCTCCGGCGACCGGGCGAGCGACGGAGGTGGCCGTCCCGGCTTCGCACCTTGTCGGTCGCGCTTGTGCGCGGCACGGCGTTCCTGGCGATTCATCGCGGCATCGTCCTCGGCAAGGCTCCATCTCGCCTGAGCCATCACCATGGGACGCGCGCGTTTCTCTTTGATTTCCACCAAGTTATGGCCTGTAACGCAATTGCACAGCACTGCATGCACGGACGGCGCGTTTGCACACCGCCAGATGCAGCTAAAGCCGCCGGCTACAACCCATCACAAATTGATGTAGGAAAAATGAACCCGCGCAGTTCCGGCTCGGAGGCGCCGGATCAGGCGGCCCGGCCGCCGTGCAGGCCGGACCAGGCCACGGGGTCGTGCAGGAAGTTGCGCACTTCGTCGATCGTGGCGCGGTCGAGGCTGCCGTCCTGCTCGGCGACGTCGAACACGTCCCACCAGTTGGCCAGATAGTGCAGCCTGACGCCGATCTCCTCGAGCGTCTTCAAGGCGTCGGGAAACACGCCATAGAAGAACACCACGAAGCAATGTTCGACCCCCAGCCCGGCGGCGCGCAGCGCCTTGCAGAAATTGACCTTGCTGGTCCCGTCCGAGGCCAGATCCTCGACCAGGATGGTGCGGTCGCCCGGCTCGACAGCGCCCTCGATCTGGGCGTTGCGGCCGAAGCCCTTGGCCTGCTTGCGGACGTAGAGCATGGGCAGGTCGAGCGCATCGGCGATCCAGGCCGCGAAGGGGATACCGGCGGTTTCGCCGCCGGCCACGGCGTCGACCGACTCGTAGCCGATCTCGCGGGTCACGCTGGCCGCGGCCAGTTCGGTGACCTTGCGGCGCGCGCGGGGAAACGAGATCAGCCGGCGGCAATCGACATAGACCGGCGTCTTCCATCCCGATGTCAGCGTGAACGGCTCGCTCGCCCGGAAACCGATGGCGTTCGTTTCCAACAGGATGCGGGCCGTGGTCAAACCGGCCTGCCTCTGCTCTTGCGTGCGCGAGGCGGACTGCATGGGCTAACTCCGGGTCTGGAAGGGGCGGTCGCGCCCACCCGGCGCGATCCTGGGCGGGGGTATAAGGCCAAAGCCGGAACCGTGCAACAGGAACGACATAATCCTCCACATGTCACTTGCGCCGGCCGCCCGCGCAGCCCAATTTGACTGCGAATTCCACAGTTTGCGAGGCGGCGATGCCCGCGCATGATCATTCGCGATGGCGGCACCACCATCGATTCGTGACTGGCACGGAACGCTCCGCCGAGCGGCGCACCAGGATCGTGCTGGTCATCACCGCGGCCATGATGGTGGCCGAAATCGCCGCCGGATACTTATTCCACTCGATGGCGCTGCTGGCCGATGGCTGGCATATGTCGACCCATGCCGGCGCGATGGGCATCGCCGCCTTCGCCTACGCCTTCGCGCGGCGCAAGGCGGAAAGCGGCGAATTCGCCTTCGGCACCGGCAAGGTGGGATCGCTGGCCGCGTATACCAGCGCGATCGTTCTCGGCCTGATCGCCGCGTTGATCGTGTGGCAGTCGATCGAGCATCTGATCGCGCCCCAAATCATCAGCTTCGACGAGGCGATTCCCATCGCGGTCTTGAGCCTTTTGGTCAACCTTGCCAGCGCGCGCATCCTCGGCGGCACGCATGCGCATGCGGAGCACGGCCATGGCCACAATCATGACCACGACCACGATCATGATCATGATCGTGGGCACGCGCATGGTTCCGGCGACCAAAACCTGCGCGCCGCCTACATTCACGTACTGGCCGACGCGTTGACCTCGCTGCTGGCGATCACGGCGCTGTTGATGGGCAAATTTCTCGGCTGGGTTTGGATGGACCCGATCATGGGCATGGTCGGCGCCGGCGTGATCGTGAGCTGGTCCTACGGGCTGGTCAGCCAGAGTGGGCGCGTGCTGCTCGATCGGAGCGGCGAGACCACGCTCGAGGCCGAGGTCCGCGCCGCCATCGAACTCGATCCCGACAACGAAATCAGCGATTTGCATCTGTGGCAGGTCGGGCCCGAACATTGGGCGGCGATCCTGTCGGTCGTCAGCCACCATCCCCAGGATCCCGAGCACTACAAGGACATGCTCAAAGACGTGCACGAACTCAGCCACGTCACCGTCGAGGTCCATGCCTGCGCGGCCGATTAGGGACCGTTTCGGGCGGACCCATCCGCCGGCCTAGTTTTCTCTGGCCAACGTCGCCATCGCCGCGCGATGCCGCTCGGCCGAGGTTCGGTCGAAGCAGCAGAAGATCGCCTCGGCGATGACGGGCAGGCGCGCGATTGCCTCGGCCGTGGCGCGCACCGCGATCGGCGCGGCGCGGTCGGGCGGAAATCCGTAGATACCGGTCGAGATCGCGGGGAAAGCGATGCGGGCCAGCCTGGCCTCGGCGGCGATTTCGAGCGCGCGGCGATAGCACGACGCCAGCAGCGCGTCCTCGCCGGCCGCACCGCCCTGCCAGACCGGCCCGACCGCATGGATGATGAAGCGCGCCCGGAGCGCCAAGCCGGGCGTGATCCGCGCGTCGCCGGTGGGGCAGGGCGCGACCTTGCGGCAGGAATCGGCCAGTCCCGGACCCGCGGCGCGGAAGATCGCACCGCACACGCCGCCGCCGGGTGCGAGCCGCTCGTTGGCGGCATTGACGATGGCGTCGACATCGAGCCCGACGATATCGCCTTCGATGACGGTCAACGCCGCGGCCACTCAGACCGCCTTGGAGTGCCGCGTCTCGCCGTGTTTGAGATAGCGATCGAAGCGGGCGCAAGCGGCGCGCACCAGAGGGCGGCCGAATTCGGTCATGGCCACGCGCCGTCCCTCGCGCCGCAACAGCCCGTCGGCTTCCATGTCGGCGAGGCCGGCGAGCTCGGGCTCGAACATCGCCGCGTCGACGCCGAACTGGAGGGCCACCGCCTCGAGGTCGACCCTGAGGTCGCACATCAGCCGCTCGATCACGGCGCGGCGCAGCCGGTCATCGTCGGAAATCGCGATGCCGCGCGCGGTGGCCAGCCGGCCGTGGCGGATGATCTGCTTGTAGGCGCGGATGTCGTGGTCGTTGGCGATATAGCCCTGCGGCAGCATGCCGATGCCCGAGGCGCCCAGGCCGATCAGTGCGGGCGCCTCGTCGGTGGTGTAGCCCTGGAAATTGCGGTGCAGCCGCCCATCCTCGAGCGCGATGGCGATCTCGTCGTCGGTGCGCGCGAAATGATCGAGCCCGACCGCGACATACCCCGACTCGGCCAGCCGCGCCGCCGCGGCATCGTACTGCCGCCAGCGCTGCTCGACATTGGGCAGCGCCTCCTCGGGGATCAGCTTCTGGTGCTTCTTCATCCACGGCACATGCGCGTATCCGAACAGCGCGATGCGCCGCGGCGCGAGCCCGATGGCCAGCTCCATCGTCTCGACCACGCTGTCGACGGTCTGGTAGGGCAGCCCGTAGATCAGGTCCATGTTGATCTCGGTGACGCCGTCCTCGCGCAGCCAGTCGAACACGCGCGCGGTGATGTCGTAGGGCTGGATGCGGTTGACCGCCTCCTGCACCTTGGGATTGAAATCCTGCACCCCCATGCTGGCGCGCGTGACGCCCACCTTCACCATGGCGTCGACATAGGCGCGGTCGGTGGTGCGCGGATCGAGTTCGACCGCGATCTCGGCATCGTCGTGCAGGATGAAATTCTTGCGCAGCCGCTCGACGGTGGCGATGAAATCGGCAGGCGTGAGGATGGTCGGCGTGCCGCCGCCGAAATGGACATGGCGCGCGGTCATGCGTGCGGGCAGGTGCTCGGCCACGCGGTCGATCTCGCGCCACAGGCAGTCCATATAGTCGGCGACCGGCTCGTACTTCTTGGTGATCTTGAGATTGCAGGCGCAGAACCAGCACATCTCGGCGCAATAGGCGATGTGCAGGTAGAGCGACAGCGGCATCTCGGGCGGCAATTCGCCCAGCCACTTGCCGTAGCGCTCGGCGGTCACCGCAGGCGAGAAATGGGGCGCCGTGGGATACGAGGTGTAGCGCGGAACCCGCAGATCGTATTTGGCGGCCAAGTCCGCGCGCATGATGGCGCTACGACCCCGCGGTGGTCGGGTAGCCGGCTTGGGCCCAGGCGACCAGTCCGCCGGCCATGCGGTTGATCTCGCCCTTGTAGCCGCTTTGCAGCAGAATGCCGTCCGCCGTGCCGCAGCGGTTGGCGGTACGGCAGTGGAGCAGCAGCTTCTTGCCCTCGGGTATCTGGGGCAGCTTGGCCGGATTGAACGACGAGAGCGGCATCAAGGTGGCGCCCTGGATATGCGCGGCCTGGTACTCATTGGCCTCGCGGACGTCGACCACCACCGCGGTTCCGGCCTCGATCCACTGCTTGGCGGTCGCCACATCGATCATCTTCACCTGGTCGGCCATGCTCGTCCTTGCCTTGGCGGCGGTTATTGAAGCCCGGGCAAGATCATGGTGAGGCGCGGGGGCAAGCGCAAGGGGCCGGCTTGTTCCGGCGTCGGCGCCGGTGCTAGCGTCGGGCGATGGACCCCGTCAAACTGCCCGGCCTGACCCTCCGCGGTCCGGCGGAATTTTTCGGCACCCTCACCTACGAAGCACCGATATCCCTGGGCCAGGATACGGTGGTGGTGCGCGCCTGCACGGTGGGCGCCTTTACCTATGCCGTGCGCCGCGTGCTTTTCAATAATGCCGATATCGGCCGCTATTGCTCGATCGCCAACAATGTCCACATCGGGGCCGATTCCCATCCCAAGCACTATCTGACGACCCATCCGATCGCCTATAATTTCAGTAGCCTCGACGAGGAGCCGCACGGGCTGTTCCGCGACTCCGCCGACTATGCCGCGATCTTCGAGCCCAACCGCGACTTCGATGATTTCAAAATCCGGACCATTGTCGGTCACGATGTCTGGATCGGCCGGGGTGCCACCCTCAAGAAAGGCGTGGTGATCGGCACCGGGGCGATTGTCGGCGCGGGGGCGGTCGTGACCCGCGACGTGCCGCCCTACGCCATCGTAGCCGGCGTACCGGCCCGGCGCATCGGCGAACGGTTTCCCGCATCCCTGGCCGCCGACATTTTGGCGAGCGCCTGGTGGGAGTACGATCTCGCGCCGGTTCGCCGGGTTGCCAGTATGCGCGAGCCCGAAAAGTTCATCGCCCGGCTGAACGAACTGAAAAACGCCGGCGCGATTGCGCCGTTCCGTCCGCGCCGTTACCTGGCCAAAACAGGCGCCGACGGGCCGGTCATCGAGGAGGTTACGGCGGGCTAGCGTCGCCGGGAACGCATCGGCGGCCCGCATATCGACGGGTTCCATCGGCGCGTGCGTGCGCTATAGTCGCCCCATGACCGAACAATCGACCCTCGATCACGAACTGTTGGATGCGCGCGGCTGGACCTGCCCGTTGCCGGTGCTACGCGCGCGCAAGCTGCTCAAGGCCATGGAGATGGGCCGCAATCTCGAGATCCTGGCCACCGATCCCGGCTCGGTGCGCGACTTCCAGGCCTTCTGCCGCCAAACCGGCAACCAACTGCTCGAATGGAGCGAGGCGCCCGACGGCGTGTTCCGCTACCTGATCAAGAAAACCGCATGAGCCCGACCAACCTGCCCGATCCACGCCGCAATCCCACCGCCCTGGCCCGGCGCAACCGCAACTTCGCGCTGATCCTGGTCGCCGTGGCCGTGGCGTTCTATGTCGGCATCCAGCTGCGCTGGGGCTGGATCCGCTAGCGCGATGGGAATCGATCTGGGGGAGACGCTGGGTGCGATCCTGCCGCACCTGACGGCGTTGCTGAACGCGCTGGCCGGCTTGCTGCTGTGGATCGGCTTCCGCCTCATCCGATCCGGCCGGCGCCAGGCGCATCACTCGGTGATGACCGCGGCGGTGATCGTCTCGGCCTTGTTCCTGGTCTCCTATGTGCTGCATCACCTGACCGCGCCGGTCTATGTGTTCCGCGGCCAGGGGATCGTGCGGCCGATCTACTTTTTCATGCTGACGACGCATGTGATCCTGGCCGTCGCGGTGACGCCGATGGTGATCCTCACATTCCTGCGCGCGCGCCGCGCCCGCGCGCTGGCCGGACAATATTGGAGCGGCTTCCAGAAGGGCGATTTCGGGCGCCACAAGGCCTTGGCGCGCTGGACCTTTCCGATCTGGCTCTACGTCTCCGTGACGGGAGTGCTAGTCTACCTGATGGTCTAT
>Ga0181519_10004698_pt1 | contig 11002 bp, 8 predicted proteins | sample PEATcosm2014_Bin_26_FD_121102 | JGI IMG/M metagenome (GOLD analysis project Ga0181519, IMG submission 121102) | Peatland microbial communities from MTU Mesocosm Facility, Houghton, MI, USA - PEATcosm2014_Bin02_10_metaG | ecosystem: Environmental > Terrestrial > Soil > Wetlands > Peat | place... | reverse complement strand
GGGCGACTGCGGATGACGGTGGCAAGAGCGCTCCCAGTATGTTTGATGCGCGGGAGGCGGTGGGGGATGGTGAAAGTCAGAGGCTTGCCTCGGCCAGAGACAGGCCAGGAGATACGCCTTCCGGTCTGTTCACAGAGGAAAGCAAAATCCGATTCGCCTGCCGCAATTGTGTGTGTGTGTAGAGGAAAAGAATGGTCGGCTTTAGTAGACGATTTTAGAACTTTCTGGCGGAGTGGGCGATGTTTGGAACTCCAGCCAGCGAAGGCTTCGCAATGACTTCAGAGGGCTCGAGAAATTACTGGTTGGCTAGCCAGCCCCATCCTCCCAAGAAGTGCAGCACGGGGAGAGTATTGCTTCCATGCAGCCGCCGACCCTAGTTTGCGACTCCGCCAAGGAGTCTGTCTTCCGACTTCTTAAACGCTTTGCGCGCCGCTCCCCTCACTATCCTTATTGCGAAAAGGACGGATACAAGAGCAAGATATTCAGGAACTCTGGACTCTGCTCCGATCGCGAAGAGGAGTTGCGCATGCCAAGTGACCAGCAGCCCGTCGAGCCGCAAGAATTCAGGGTTTGGACGTTCTACCACGTCCACAGAGCGTACAAGGCCATTACTCCGCGATTCGTACGTGACTTCCTTGCGCTTTTGCTGTTCCAAGTCTCTCCAGATGTTCCCGAATCGCTTACAAGTGCCTGGCGTAGTGCGAATCTCAGTGCCGTCTTCACAATAGCCTCTTGCCTTACATTTATCGTCTGTCTTCTGGTGCCAGGCGCTTGGTGCGCAATGACCGGAACATTTACAGGCAGCGACCCTTCTCGCCTCTATTTCTGGCATGATAGGGTCAATCTGCTCAACTACGCTGTTTTGTGTCCGCTGTACGTTGGTTTCGGAGCTGTGCTGATTGCCGCGATCATTCAAGGCTGGGCCGAGCTGAGCCGGATGACTGGGTCTGCAGAGTCGCAACCACGACCAGTCCGTGACTACCGCACGATGTTTCTATTATTCCTCATCATTTTCATGGTGGCTTTGTTTGGAAATGCCCAATTCATGGCCGAGAATATGGATCCCACGATCTATCATCTCAATTATTGGTTTATCGATCACGTCAGGCCCGATGGCAGCAGGGTAATCGGAGCGCTTGGCTTCTACTATGGTCTTTTAAACTTCTGCCTTCTTTTCTTTTCGCTTCTAATCGCCGCCGCGTTTATCTCGGAGTTCCGTCTGCTTTTCCAGGTTGCAGAGTCCCTCGACCGTCTCAGCCAGAAGGAAGCCGTGTCTACCGAACTGCTGCGAAGTCGCCTAAAGACGTTCACGCAGGCCTATCTCGCAGGGAAGCTGGCGGTCGCTTCCTATATGGCGAATGCGCTCGTCTGGAAGACTGCACAAGTCCGGCACTCCACCAATCTTCTGATCTACGGGGGTGCTCTGACACTAATTGGGGTGGTTTTTCTTTCGATTCCGAGGTACTACGTTGAGTTGCAATGGCTCCGGCTGCGTGCGGCGAGAGCGGGTACGGATGTAAAGGCTCCAGAGTACGAAGATTTGCGGCTCGTGGAGGTCGATTTCGTTCGTGGTTCTTGGAAACCTAGAATTGTGGCTGGTTTTGTCGATGCTGTGATGATCGGTGGGTTCATTACTAGTTTTTGGCTATAGCTCGCAGACTGCCAGTGCTTGTCGTGAAATCCCCGCTTCGCAGACAGTAAGACTGAGTTGATGCGAGCTCGCACGCCTGGGCCAAGACCTGATTTCTAACTTGTTGATTCTGAATCCGAGAACACTCGATTGGGAAGAGTGGCTTCCGAACTCGTCTGGATTTAATAGTCGAAAAAATGTAGCCTCAAGGCTACATTTGGAGTTTGCGATTCATGATTGAAATCAACCCACAGAAGACGGGCGAGCGCAAGAAGGAGCAATACGTCTACTACCGTTGCACGGGCTATCGGGGTAAATGTGCCCTGCCACGCTTCCGCGAGGAGCAGATTGCCGAGCGCATGGGAGAGGTACTACGGGGTATTCAAATCCCGGAGGCGGTTGGCGCTCAGATCATGCAAACCATGCAGGGCGAGCAGGCGCGTATACAGGCCGCAGAGGCGCAGGAAGGGCAGCGGCTACAGGAGAGGCTCGACAACCTGCGCCGACGCCAGGATCAGGCGTATACAGACAAACTCGATGGACGGATCACAGAGGACTTTTGGCAACGCAAGCAGCAAGCATGGCAGCGCGAAGAACTGGAGCTTGAGGCTGCGCTCGATGCCGCAAAGCGGCCCCGCATGGCTCAAAAGCTGCTCGATGTGCAGAGGATTTTAGAACTCGCGCAACGTGCTCATTCTCTGTACCTTACGCGCAAACCAGCCGAACAAGCCGAATTGCTCAGAAAAGTACTTTTGAACTGCACGATTGATGGCGCAAGTATCACGCCTACATACAGAAAGCCCTTTGACATGATCTTCAACAGGGCTAAAAGGAAAGAATGGTCGGGATGGGCAGATTTGAACTGCCGACCCCTCGCACCCCAAGCGAGTGCTCTACCAGGCTGAGCCACATCCCGACGGTTTCCAGTGCAAGCGCACCGGAGGGGGTAAAACGATTTTAGCACCCTGCGACCAATGGCGTAAAACTGCGCGCCGGGCGCAGGCAAAACTGTCACCAACTGCAAGGCCAGCGCGCGCCGGGGCCTTGCTGATGTCAGCCCCGGGCGCAGATAGTTCGGCCGCTTACTGCGGTTTATAGCCCTCAGGAGCCTGGCCGCCGGTGCCGAAGAAGTACTGCTCCATCTGCTGCACTATGAAGTCCTGGTGCTCCTTTTTCCACGGCTGCAGACGATACTCGTTGAGCAGCATCTTCATGTGGTTCTGCCAGTCGGCCCAGGCCTGCTTGCTGATGTTTTCGTAGATGCGCTGCCCGAGCGGGCTATCAAAGGGAGCTTCGTCAAGACCTTCGGCCTCGCGTCCCAGCTTTGCGCAATTCACCATGTGTGCCATGTTTCGGTATCCTCGCAAAATGTTTGCTTAGGAAATTGTACTAGGAGACGGGGCGGGCGCGCCAAGCCCGTCGAGTTGTGCCCGTCGCGGTAGGCCGTGTGATGTCACTTGCGGCGGCGTTTCCCTTTGTTCTTACCCTTGCCCTTGCCTTTGGCTTTGATCTTAGCTTTGTCCTTGTCCCTGGCCTTCGACTTTGCCTTGCTCTTGCCCGGGCGGTGCTTCGGCGCCGGGTGATCTTCCAGAAAGGCGAACTGAAGGCGGCGCTCCACGCTGTCCACGCGATCGAGCGTCACGCGCACACGGTCGCCCAGCGAATAGGCTTTGCGCGAGTTGCGACCGATGACCTGGCGGGTGTTCTCGTGGAACATGTACTGGTCGTCGTACATCGAGCTGAGCGGCACCAAGCCTTCGACGAAGAGGTCGGTCAGCTCGACGAAGATGCCGAACTTGGTGGTGCTGATGATGAGCCCGTCGAAGTCCTCGCCAACGCGGTCGGCCATGAACTTCAACTTCTTCCACTCGATGAGCTCGCGCTCGGCGGCCGCAGAGCGGCGCTCGGCCATGCTGGCATCTTCGGCCTGATGGTGCAGTTCGTCTTCAGTGGATGGGCCTCCGGTGAGGGGCTTGCGGCGCACTTCAGGCGCAGGCACGGCCGCACCGCGCGAGGGCCACATCCGCTCGGCGTGCTGCTCGACGTGGCCGCCGTCGCCGATTGGCACCGCGCCATCCATGCGCTCCGGGCTATGGGCGAGCACGTGTTTCAGGATGCGGTGGATGAGGAGATCCGGGTAGCGGCGGATGGGCGAAGTGAAGTGGGTGTAGCAGGTGGCGGCCAGCGCGAAGTGTCCGTCATTGATCTCGCTATAACGAGCCTGGCGCAGCGAGCGCAGCATCAGGTAGCTGACGATGCGCTCTTCGGGTTTGCCCGTGAGCTTGCTGGCCAGCCGCTGATACATCATTGGCGTGATGGCGGCTTCCTGCGGAAGCTCGACCTCCGCCGGCTTTTGGCGATGGGCCGTGGAGCGCGATTGCAGAGGGCGATGTTCGGGCTTGAGGCGGAAGCGCGTCACAGGCAAGGCTCCCACGCCGAGCGAGTAGCCAAAGGCCGCGGCCAGGTTTTCGAATTCGTAAACGCGCTTCGGGTCCGGCGGCTCATGCACGCGGTAGAGCGAAGGCACGAGCTTGTGCTCCAGGTGCGTGGCCACGGTTTCATTGGCGGCCAGCATGAACTCCTCGATGATGCGATTGCTGAACAAGCGCTCGGAGCGGGTGACGCCCTTCATCAATCCCTCGGCGTCGAACTCGATCAGCGGCTCGGGCAAGTCAAAGTCAATGGAGCCGCGGCGCTGGCGCTTGGCGTTCAGGACCTCGGCCAGCTCGCGCATCAGCTCAAAGCTCTCCACCAGCGGTGCGTAGCGCGTGCGGGCCTCCGCGTCACCGTCGAGCACCTTTTGCACCGCCGTGTAGGTCATGCGCTCGGCGCTGCGGATGACGCCGGGCATCAACTCGTAGTGGACGATCTCGCCCATCCCGTCAATTTCCATGACGCAGGACATGGCCAGCCGCTCCACCTGCGGACGCAAGGAGCAAATGTCGGTAGAGAGCTCAAGGGGGAGCATGGGCACGGCGCGGTCAGGAAAATAAACGCTGGTGCCGCGAATCTCCGCCTCGCGATCCATGTCCATGCCGGGCTTGACGTAGTGCGCCACGTCGGCGATGTGGACTTGCAGTTCGTAGTGTCCACCCGCGAGGCGGCGCACGTGCACGGCGTCGTCAAAGTCGCGCGCGGTTTCGCCATCAATGGTGACGATGGGCAGCGAGCGGAAGTCGCGACGGGCGATGAGTTCTTGGCGGGGAATTTCTCCGCAGGCGGCCTTGGCCTCGGCGATGACCGAAGGCGAAAAGTGATGCGGCAGGTGATGCTTGCGGATGATGATCTCCACATCCACGCCGAAATCGTCCTCGTAGCCGAGAATCTCCGCCACGCGGCCGCGGGGATTGCGCGAGGCGGTTGGCCAATCGGTGATCTCGCAATCCACCACCACGCCTTCAAGGTCATTCCACTCGCGCTCGATGACCTCTGCGCCAAGCACACGATCTTCACGGCGCCGCGCCAGGCTCTCGGCCAGTTGCGCGCCCAGCTCTTCGCCCTCGGGAATGAGGATGTCCATCTTGATGCGGTCGTCCATGGGGCGGACAAAGTTACTGCGCGGGCCGTAGTGGAAGGTGCCGACGACGGTGGCATGAGCGCGCTCCATGACACGCACGATGCGGCCTTCGCGGCGCGACTGGCGCTGGTGCGGCGAGAGCTCGGCCAGAACCTGGTCGCCATGCATGGCCTCGCCCACATCAAAGGGAGCGATGAAGACGTCGCCTTCCATGCGCTCGCGCGCCTCGCGGTCCAGCGGACGCACAAAGCCGAAACCATCACGATGCATGCTGAGCGTGCCGACGACAAGATTGCGATTCACGGCCGCCGTGGCCAGGGCGTATCGGTCGCGCGCCACCAACACCAGCTTGCCACGCACCACCAGCTCGGCCAGCATGTGCTCCAGCTCAGGACGCTCACTGCCGCGCAGGCCCAGTTCGCGAACGAGCTGCTTGTAGCCGGCGGCGTGCTGCGGCTGGTCGGCAATATGTTCTAGGAGGTCGCCTTCACTGATCATCGTTGGCTGTATGGTATCGCGATTCGCTGGTCAGGCGCTGGTTCGAATGGTATTGCGATTCGCCGGGGAGCGAAGCTAAGGCCGCAACCCAAGGCGACGGTAGAGACCTTCGGCCGGTCCGGCAACGCCCATCCAGCGCGTCAGCAGCAGGTAGGCCACGCCATAGACGGCCAGCACCAGAATTCCCTGCAGCAAGACTCCCCTAAGGAAGACATGCCCCATGTGCAGGAACCATTCGGCGGCGATGGCCAGCACGGCGGCCATGAACGCGGCAGCCCAGAGCTTGCCCAGCCGCGCCCAGGAGCTCTCCAGGTGGCCGATGCGGCGTTGCAGGCCGCGGCGCAGGAGAACGAACTCCAGCCAGCCGGCGACTCCGGCCGAGGCCGTCAATCCGGCGACGCCCCAGTTGGAATCAATGCCAAGCAACCGCGGCAGCGGCAGGGAGCAGAGGTAGCCAAGGGTCAGCGTCAAGGTGACGCGGACGAGCGCATACTTCAGCGGCGTGCGGGTGTCGCGCAAGGCGTAAAAGGTAGAAGAGTATAGGCGCGCCATGGTCTGCGCCATCATGCCAACGCCGCTGCCGGCCAGGGCCGCCCACACGAACATGACATCCTGCTCGGAGAAGCGACCAGTGCGGTACAGAGTGGAGGTGACCACGTTGCCGAGCAGAAAGAAGGCCACCGCCGAGGGCACGACGAAGAAGGAAATCTTCTGCAGGCCGTCTCCCAATCGGCCACGAAGAATGGTCGCCACCTGGCTGTCGGTTCCGGTGGCGCTGGACATGGCAGGCAGCTCGGCGGCCGAGACCGACATGCCGAAGAGCGAGATTGGCAGCATATATAAGGTCTGCGCGTAGTTGAGCAGCACGTTGCCCTTGGGCAGGAAGCTGGCCAGTTGCAGATCAATGAAGCCGGAGATCTGCATGACTCCGCGGCTGATGAGGACGGGCACGAAGGCCGTCAGCACGGCAGCCACATGCACAGAGCTTAAGGGCACCCGCAGCAGAAGCGGGCGTAGATACTTCCACACGGTGGGGGCCTGCACACCGAATTGCAACAAGGCTCCGGCCACCGCCGCCCAGCTGAGGGCAAAGGCCACCGCAACTGGACCCTGGCCGCGCACTCCACCCTGCCAGATGAGCGCCGCAATCAATGCCACGTTCATCACCACACCGCTGGCGTAGGAGAGGAAGAAGCGGCCGTGGCTGTTGAGCACGCCCAGGCACCAGGCGGAGAAGACCAGCAGCCCGGTTCCGGGAAAGACAATGCGGACGAGCGCGATGGTGAGCTCGCGCTTTTCTCCGTGGAAGCCCGGCACCAGAAGGCTCACGAGCAGCGGCGCACAGAGGATTCCGAGGGCGACCACGACGCTGGCCACCATGGCCAGCAGGGCGAAGATGGCCTCGGCCAACTCGCTGGCCTCACGGTGGCGGCCTTCCGCCCGCAGACGGGCGTAGACGGGAATAAATGACGCGGAGAGAACGCCTTCTCCCAGCATGTTCTGCAGCATGTTGGGCACGCGAAAGGCGGCGCGATAGGCATCCGCGGCAAGGCTGGTGCCAAGATAGTGGGCAAAAAAACGCTCGCGGATGAGCCCGCTGAGGCGGCTGACGAGGATGCCGGCGGCCACCATTGCGGCGGCGGCCTTGCCCCTTCGAGGCGCGGATTGGGCGGCGTTCGGTGAGGTGCTCATGGCGGCGAAAGTATTGATCCAGCTTGATTTTACACGGCAGGGGCCTCACCCGATGGGAAGGAACTCGCCTGGTCAATGGCGGCGGAATCAATCCCGGCGAAAGCCGGCATTTTGCCATCTGCGAGCGCCCGGGAAGGTCCAGGGGCTTTCTGTACAGGAGCGGACAATTTGAAGTAGAATCCACCCCCTGTCCCAAGCCGCAGGCTGTGGCAGAAAGCGAGGTCAATCGAATGCCGAAGTTCGTCATCGAGCGAGAAATTTCCGGGGCGGGAAAGCTTACGCCCGAGCAACTGAAAGCCGTTTCGCAAACGTCGTGCGGTGTTCTGCGGGAGATGGGGCCGCGGATTCAGTGGGTGCAGAGCTATGTGACCGACAACAAGATTTACTGCGTGTACATCGCTCCGGACGAGGCGACAGTACGGGAACATGCGCAAAAAGGCGGCTTCCCGGCCAACAAGGTTTCACAGGTTAGAGTGCAGATTGACCCAACAACATCGGAGTAGTTCAGGGGCCTCTTAGCAGGGCCGGGCGCGAGCTTAACTAAGATCAATGGGCGGAAAGGCCCCTGATTCAGTACAATAAAGCTTCGACCCTACACTTCAAGAGGCCACTGACTTCCATGATCCATGCCTGGCACGACATCACCCCCGGCGAAAACCTCCCCCTGGAGTGCAACGCCGTCATCGAAATCCCTTATGGCTCCAGCGTCAAGTACGAGCTGGACAAGGCCAGCGGCCTGATTAAGCTGGACCGCATCCTGTACTCGGCCGTCTACTACCCGGCGAACTACGGCTTCATTCCGCAAACGCTGGCTGAGGACGATGACCCGCTCGACATACTGGTCTTCTGTCAGGAGCCAGTGGTGCCGCTCACCATCATCCAGGCCCGCACCATCGGACTGATGACCATGATTGACGGCGGCAAGAAGGATCACAAGATCATCGCCATCGCCAGCAAGGATCCGGAGTTCAACAGCTACACCGACGCCGCGCAGATGCCGCCGCACCGTTTGAACATGCTGCGCCGCTTCTTCCAGGACTACAAGATGCTGGAGGGCAAGGCCGTGGAAGTGGACGAAGTGCTGCCGCCGTCGGAGGCCTATCCGGTCATCGAATCCGCGCTGGCCGCTTACAGCAAGCAGCGCCGCAAGGGCTTCGCCGCCAAGTAAATCAATTTCTGCTGAAAAGGAAACGGCCCGGACATTTGCCCGGGCCGTTCTTATTGCCTGCGCCGCGTTCTTCTGCGGCTAGAACCAACTGATGGACTTCTTCTTCTTCGGCCCCGCGGAGTCGTCGGCCTTGCCCTTGGTGCTGGACGCGCCCTGCTTGGCGGCCTTGCGCTCCTCCTGCTGCTTGCGGCGCATCTCCTTGCGCTTCTGCGCCTGGTAACGCTTACGGTCCTTGGGAGACATGTGGCTGAGTTTTTCCTGCTCAGCGGCCAGGGCGGCGGCATTCTCCGCCACCTGTTTATCCACCGCCTCCTTGCTGGGCACCGGCTTGGGAGCCACTGGCTTGGCAGGAGTTGCAGTTGCTGCAGGAGCCGCCGCGGGTTTGGCTGCAGCAGTCGCCGCGGGCTTGCCGCCCTTGGCCTTCTTCTGCGCCTCCGCTTCCTTGCGCGCTTCCTTCTTTTCCTTGCTGGTCAGCTTCTTGCCCGTCTTGGCGGCCTTGCGCTCATCCTTCTTCTTCTGTGCCAGGTAGTGCGCGCGCTCCTTCTTGGACATGTGGCTGAGCTTTTCTTTTTCGGCGGCGTCGGCCTTGGCCTTTTCGGCCGCAGCCTGCGCGGCGGCAGCCTTCTCATTGGCGGCCTTGGTCTTGGCATCCACTTCGCCCTTGGCCGTGCCAAGCTCACTGGTGCTGCCCGTGGTCTTATCGTGCTTGTCCCTGCCCACCACCACGACGGTCTTCTTTTTGCCCACGCCCATTTTGCCGCGAACCTGCTTGGTCTTGGGACCCGTGTCTGAGGTGTAAACCAGGTGCGACTGGTTGGGGCTGGCGCCGGTATCCACGTAGCCCGGCTTGATGTCAATGTAGGCCTGCTCGCGCAACTTGGTCAGGAAGTCGCGCAGAGCGGGCTGCACCTTCTGGCTATAAAGCTGTTCGCTGATCTGATCGCGTACGCTCTCCAGCGAGGGCGTGCCGGCCAGGATGTGGTCGCTGACCTTGAGGATGATGAAACCCTGGCGGGTGCGGATAGGCTCGGTGTACTCGCCCGTCTTGAGCGCAAAGCTCTTGTCTTCCAGCTCTCTTGCCAGGTCCTTGCGCTTGAAGTAGCCGAGGTCTCCGCCCTGCTCGGCCGTGGAGCCGTTGGATTCCTTGCGCGCAATCTCGTCGAACTTGGCGCCCTTCTTCAGGCGCTCATAAATCTCGTCCACCTTGGCTTTAGCGGCCTCGACCTGGCTCGGTGTAGGCTCCTGGAACTTGCTCTCCTTGCCCGGCTCCGGCGTGGGAGCGTTGGGATTGCTGGAGATCAGTATCTCGCTCAAACGCACGCGCTCCGGCTGCGAGAGCTCGCCCTTGTGCTCGTCGTAAAACTTCTGAACCTCGTCGCGGGTGGTCTGGATGTGACTGCCCACCTCGGAACCAATGACCTTCTGCGTGAGGATGCCATTCTTGGTGTTGGACTTGAAGTCCTCCCAACTGACGCCCTGCGATTCGGCGATCTTCTGCAACTCCTCCATGGAGTTGACCTTCATCTGCTTGCGAAGGTCGTCCAGGCGCTTGACCAGGTCGGCATCGGCCGAGATGCCCAGGTCGGCAGCTTTCTGGATCAGCAACTGTTGATCAATCAGATCGCGCAGAGCGTTCTTTTCACGCTCGTCCACCTGCGCCTGCGTCAGGTTCATTTCGCGGGAATCCTGCGCGGTCTGCTCTTTATTGCGGCGCAGGTCGGCACGCGTAATGATGGAATTGTTGACGCGGGCGACGATCTCCTCCACCACCGTGTCCTGCTGGGCAAAGGCGGGGGAGACAAAGAGTCCAAGGGCAACGAGCGGCAAGAATAGCTTTTTCATGCACATCCGGGATGCCCGGGCCTCCGCCATCCGGCCGGCGGAGGGTCGGAAAAGGCACGGGAAAATTTGGCGATACAAGACAAGCTATTGTACCTCCCCCCACCGCGCCGAGCCAGCGACCCCGGTCTTTACTAAGCCGGAATACCGCTCCAGCCGGCCATTACGCCACCTGCGCAGGTCAACCACAGCCGCAAAATGCCGTCGACAGCGGCTCTTTCAATGCATATTCCATAGCGGACGCCTTGGGAGATATATAAAAGTGCAGGGACGCGCCACGACCACGCGGCGGTGACTCGATTATCTGGGCGAAGATGGAGACCAGGCAGGGGAGGAATTCGAACGAAAATCACGGCTGCGATCCATTGCGGCTATGCGGAAAGGAAAAAACGGAGAGCGTTGCAGAACATTAGGCAAATCCGGCTACCGTCCGATATAATCCCTGAAGCAACCCTCGCGGAGAGATGGCCGAGTGGCTGAAGGCGGCGGTTTGCTAAACCGTTGTACGGGCCTAAACCTGTACCGGGGGTTCGAATCCCCCTCTCTCCGCCAGTAATTTTCAAAATCCCTTCTATTTCACTTAACTACCTAGTAATCAATCAATTACAAGCAATGGATAAAATGGATAAACGCGCCAAAATGGCCGTCATTTCGTTTT
>Ga0181519_10004696_pt1 | contig 11003 bp, 11 predicted proteins | sample PEATcosm2014_Bin_26_FD_121102 | JGI IMG/M metagenome (GOLD analysis project Ga0181519, IMG submission 121102) | Peatland microbial communities from MTU Mesocosm Facility, Houghton, MI, USA - PEATcosm2014_Bin02_10_metaG | ecosystem: Environmental > Terrestrial > Soil > Wetlands > Peat | place... | reverse complement strand
GTGCTCGCACGGTAGACTCGTCCCCGGAGGGGTGCGAGAGCGGCCGAATCGGGCAGTCTCGAAAACTGCTGTGTCTACGGGCACCGTGGGTTCAAATCCCACCTCCTCCGCCATCGACAAGACGGGTGACGTGAGTCACCCGTCTTGTCGCGCCCGAGACCGCGTGCTGAAGCACAACTACGATGGGAAGGTCTGACAGACGTCAGTCATCTTCTAGGAGAGCGCCATGGTTTCGTCAGTTGAGTCCTCGGTAGGCACCACCCGCAAGGTCGTTACAGAATTGCCCGGGCCCAAGTCACGAGCGCTTCACGAACGTCGCCAGGCGGCCGTCAGCGCTGGACTTACCAACGGCTTTCCCATTTACATCGAGCGCGCCGAAGGAGCGATCCTGGTTGACGTCGACGGGAACCGTATCCTGGACCTCGGTTCTGGCATCGCGGTGACCACCATTGGTCACGCGGTGCCCGAACTCGTCGACGCCGTGAGCGCCCAGGTCGCCGCGTTTACCCACACGTGCTTCATGGTCACGCCCTACGAGAGCTACGTCGAGGTCTGCGAAGAACTCGCGGCACTCACCCCCGGCTCACACGCGAAGACCTCAGCCCTCTTCAACTCAGGCTCCGAGGCGGTCGAGAACGCAGTCAAGATCGCGCGTCTTGCGACGGGGCGCCAAGCCATCGTCGTCTTTGACCACGCCTATCACGGACGCACGAACCTGACGATGGCTCTCACGGCGAAGAACATGCCGTACAAGGACCGCTTCGGGCCCTTCGCCCCCGAGATCTATCGAGTTCCTATGAGCAACCCCTACCACGACGGACTTTCCGGCGTCGAAGCCGCCGCGCGCGCCATCAAGGCCATCGAGACCCAAGTGGGGGCCCATAACGTGGCGGCCCTGTTGATCGAGCCGATCCAGGGTGAGGGCGGTTTCATCGTGCCCGCGCCAGGTTTCCTGCCGGCGCTGTCGACGTGGACGACCGCCAACGGCGTCCTGTTCATTGCCGACGAGATCCAGAGTGGTTTTTGTCGCACCGGGGATTGGTTCGCCGTCGACCACGAAGGCGTCATCCCCGACCTAGTGACGACCGCGAAGGGTCTCGCCGGCGGCATGCCGCTCGCTGCGGTCACCGGACGCGCCGAAGTGATGAACCAAGTGCACGAAGGTGGTCTGGGCGGTACGTACGGAGGGAACCCCGTCGCCGCGGTAGCCGCCCTGGCGACCATTAAGACCCTGCGCGATCGTAATCTAGTCTCGCGCGCCCGTGAGCTCGAAGCCGTGATCTTGAAGAGTCTGCGCTCGCTCCAACAAGACGTCGCCATCATCGGTGACGTACGCGGAAGGGGCGCCATGATCGCGATGGAACTGGTCCAACCCGGTACCAAGGACGCCCACGCCGCGGCCGCGAAGTCCATCGTGTCCTACTGCAACCAACACGGCGTCGTCGTGCTCGCCTGCGGTACGTACGGCAACGTCATTCGACTGCTCCCTCCCCTGGTCATCACCGACGAACAGTTAGCGGACGGTCTCGACGTCATCGCCGCCGCCGTGCGCGCCGCGAACTAGGGCAAGCAACCCGAAGTCGATACCGCACGCGTACTGACGTGCGCGAGGTCGTCTAGGACGACGACGTCGGGGATCGCGTAGGCGGTACTCGCTTCGCTGAGCGACTTCGATTCGATCACGCCCGCGACGTCCCTTCCGACCAGCACGGGGCTGCCCGAGTTTCCCGGTTGCACGTTCACTTCGATCACCTCGTAGGTCCTGTTAAGGAGACGCTGGTCGTAGATGTCTCGACCTTGTGCGGTGATGTCACCTTCGACGTAACCCGGGGCCGCGGTGCGTGACGCGTTGAGGGGAAAACCCACGACTCGTGCGCGCGAGCCCGCGGCGACGCGACCCGAGAAGAAGTTCAACGGCGTCTCATCAACCGAGTCCACGCGCACGACCGCGAGGTCGTAACTGGGATCAAAGAGCACCACCGAGCCCGGGACGCCGTTGACACTCACCTTCGGCTCTCCCGCGACGACGTGCGCGTTGGTCACGGCGTCGTGACTCGAGACGAAGAACGCCGTACCTTCTTGGATCCTCGAGCAGCCCCCGGTAGCGAGAACCTTCACGACGCCACTCGGAGCGCTCAGAGAGGTTACGAGCGGACCAAGCCTCCCCGGCGCCACAGTGACGGGCAACGTCGGGCCGACAATGGAGGCGAAAATGCTTGGAAAGCCAGCGTTTCGAAAGAGTGATTGCATCTTTGCCTCAATCGTTGGTACCGGGGGCATGACCTTATTAATGGCGGCCAATACCTTGGAGTTCTGGATCTCGCTCGCGAGGGACCCCCACGCCGTCGAGGCCAGGAGACCCGCGACGAGCCAACACCCCACGAGCGTTCCCACGACGCCAATGAGTACCCCGCCAATGGAGTCCACGAGACCGAGGTGAAGGGCGTGCATCGAGTCGGCCGCCACGCCGCCGACCATTCGGCCGAGTCGCCCGCCAATCACGGTCGCGACAAAGACGAGGGCGAGCGCGATCAACGGTCGCCACGCCGCGTGCGTGATCGCGGTCGAGAACGGTGGCGCGACGAGCGTACCGATGACGAACCCCACACCCAGTCCCAGGTATCCGGCGAGTTGTCGCAGCGCGCCGACCCGTCGACCGTTGAGACCCGCCAACAGGACCAGGACGACGATGACGAGGTCGGCCCAGTTCACGTAACCAAGGCTAGGTGCCTGCGCCCGTCAACGGCGGCGACCTCGGTAGCATCGTCTAGAACTCTCTGACGAAGGCGTGCACCATGAGTCGACTGCTAACCGAGGCGCCTCGCGCGTGGCGCCTCGGCGCACTGGTCAGTCTCGGCGCCCTCCTACTCGCGAGCTGCGCCACCGAGCCATCCCTACACGTGACCGGTCTTCCTTCAATCGGGATCTCGGTGCCACTGCACACGAGCGCCTGCACGCTCTCGGGTTCGTGCATTGCACTCGGCACGACCGGATCAGACGCGCCACCCACGAGCGTCGGTGAATATCGTCAGTCCAATGGCGCGTGGTCGACGCTCGCGGTCCCGAACGCTCCGTCCGCCCTGATCACCGCGGCCTCGTGTCTCGCCACGCAGTGCCTGATCGGCGGATTCGAGCCCAGCGGCAATCTCTTGTGGAACTACAACGCCTCCTCGCAATCGGTGGCCGCGCTGGACTCGCTGCGAGGCGGGCAGGGAATACGCGCACTCAGCTGCTTTGGCCTGTCGTCGTGTGCCGCCGTGGTCACCGACGGCGTGAACACCACCTCGAAGATCGCCTTTTCCACCGACGACGGTGCCACGTGGTCGAGCGAATTGCCAATGCCGTGGTCATCGCGCGCCAACGTGACCGATGTCGCGTGCACGAACGTGCGTACCTGCATGGTGGGCGCGACCAGCGACTCGAACGCCGTGATCCTCGAAGTCACGTTCGATGGCGGATTAACCTGGACCGCCCGAAGGACGCCGTCGACGTGGACGAACTTGACTTCGTTGACCTGTTCGAAGCGCGACTGCGTGGGCCTGGTAAACACCACCTCGAAGTCCTACGCCGTCACCACCGCCGCGTTCGGTCGCCGCTGGCGAGCGACGAAACTGCCGGCCGCCGTTAACGCGCTGGCGTGCGCTTCAATTTCGCGGTGCGTCGCCGTTGGTGAGACTGGTCCGAACAACCCGTGGTTCGCCACCGACGACGCGGGCCGGATCAACGTCGCCCGGTTGAAGTACGTGCCCTCGCCGTTGGTCAGCGTCGCGTGCGCGCGCAAGGTCTGTACCGCGATCGGCGTCAGTACGGTGCTCGCGTTTCGTCCCTAGCCGCGCAGCGCCGCCACGAGCAGTCCGGGGATCTTGAGCCAAGACGGTTTGACTTCGAAGGCGAGGAGTTTGCGCATCACTACGCCAGTGTTCTTTTTCGTGGCGAACCACGCGGGAGCGGGTGTCGACACGAAGGGGCCACGCACTACCGACTTCTGGGGCTGGGCGAAAAGGAACGCGTTGCCCACGAAGCCGGTCCCTGATTGAATGTCGGTGATCGTGTGGCCCGGGTACGCACCCCACACCGTCGTGGAGAACGCAAAACTCAACGCGTGCCAGAGATTTACACCGATCGAGCCGTAACGCAGGTCAGCGATCGCCTGCTCAATTGCGGCACCGGTTGCGGGGTCCTTCATCGTTCGAGGATCCGCGATGAGCGTCATCGAAAGCGTGCCCCAGACGACCTCGTTGCAGAATTCGGTGGCGCGCCTCACGAAATCGGCGGATGAATCTGCGCCGAGTGATGTCTCGGCGGTGAGCGCGCAAAAAGCCTCGACGTTCAAGCAGACGTCATTGGTCTTGGCGGGGTCGACGTTTCGAACAATCGTCCAGGGCATCGTGCCGTTTCGAGACTTACCAATCTGATGCGCGTCGGGATGCTCCGCGAGGAACGCGTCGAGTCGAGTCGCGGCGCCAGGGTAGTACGCCTTTCGAGTGGGAAGAGAGGAGAAAACGTTCTCGAGCGCACTGAAGAACTCCTCACGCTGGGCCCAGCCATCGTGGGTGATGATGATGCGCGGCGTGAGGCAGTTGAAGCCCGCGTTGTTGGCGATCATCGTCGCCACGTGTCGGGCTTGGAAGTCAATCTCCTTCTTCGTCCACACGCCGGGCACGATCACCACGGGTGAGACATTGCCAAGTTCGCAACTTACCGGCTTGGTGATCAATGGTTCGTTGTGCTTCTTGCGACGTTCGCCCTCGGTGCCGACGCCAAAGACAATCGCGTCGTGGGTCTTATCCGAACCGGTCACGTGGATGTCGCTCACCTCCGCGTGGTTCGTCAGGTAGGTGCCCACCTGAGCACCACCGGTCACGATGCGCAAGAAGCCACCCTCGATCAGGGCGGCCAGCGCACGTTGCCAATACGGCACCAAGTAGTCGTTCACCGGGTTGGCCTTCAACACGACCACTTTGCCTTCGCCAAAGAGCTTGGTCAACGCGTCACGCGGTCCGAGCGAACCAACGTTGCCAGCTCCGAGCACGAGCGACACGCCCGCGTGACTCGTGGGTGACTTATAAGTCTCGGCCTGAGTTGCCTTCACCTGGTCCTCGTCGACTCCCGGCTCCATCCACACTTCGCCGGTGATTCCCCCGTAGAGAACCTTGTCGAAAATGTTCCTCGGTACCACTTGGATCGCAATGCGGTTCTCGGGCTTATGGCGCACGGGTCCCGGGTACTGCGGTCGTCCCTTGGAGGCGATGTCGAGCATCGACCGACGAAAACTCTGGGCCATGGTCACAAAGGTCCCCAGGCCACTGAAGAGCTCCTCGCCGCCTTCGGTGCTCTGTGGGTCGTAACCTTTTGCGGCACACGCTGCCGCGGTCCATTCCTCGGCGACGGCGAAGGTGTCATTGACGACGCGTTCAAGCAGTTGCGCGCGTTCACTCGCGGACGTGGCGGCCCACGCCAGGGCCCGTGCCTGGACGTCAGCAACGGCCCGGTCGAGCGTGCCGTGGTCAAGGACTCCCTCGTCCAACCCCGCCGACATGGGCGCCGCGGCGCCGCGTACCTGTGTCATACGAAATTCCCTCCCCGATGTAAATGGCAGACTAGTGCCGTGAGTATCTCGCCGACCAGCTCACCCCCGCCGGGCTGGTACCCCGATCCCAGCGGTCAGCGCCAGTGGCGCGTGTGGACCGGCACGACCTGGTCCGAATTAACGCGCCCCTACGGCGAACCGGTGTCGACACCATCCCTCGTCGGCTCGCTGCCGCTTATCAGCGCGCTCAACCTCTTGGTGCGCTTTGGCATCGTGGCGGTCTTTTCCGGGCTCGGTTTGGTGGTGAGCGTCCTCGCGCACTGGCCGGGCACGCACCAGCCCACCCCACTCTGGTTCGCCGAATCCGCGAGCGACCTCGGCATCGGTCTGCTCGTTGTCGGTTCGGTCCTTTTCGCCTTCGCCCTGCGTGAACTCATGGGACGCTGGACCGCTCTGGCGTTCATACCGGCTGTGAACATCTTTGCTGTGGAGACCCTCGTCTCTGAACGTCTCAGCGCCAGGACCGCGACCCGACGCGTGATCGCTGACGTCGTACTGCTCGGGCTCTTCATCGTCGAGGCGCACCGCGCTCCCTGGCTCGCCGCGGGGTTGGTGGTCGTCGCCCTCGGTCAACTGCAGTGGACCGCGGCGCTGCTTGATGAACTTTGTCCGCCCGGCGAGCACCTTGGTGCGACGCCGTAGGATTGCCCTGGCGAACAGCGGGGCCCGGGTGTCGAGGAGAAGTCAGTAATGGCGTACGAGGAGTGGGGGCCCCTGGCGGGACTCGTCGGCACGTGGGAATCGGGCTGGAGCGGACTGGACGTCGCTTTTCACAACGACCAGGGCAAGATCGCCGAGACCGCTTTTCGCGAGAAGACGACCTTCAAACCCTTTGGCCCGGTCGCCAACGGAGACCAGAGCCTCTACGGTCTGGACTACCGCACGGCCGCCTTCAAACAGGGTGAGGACAACCCCTTTCACACCGAGGTCGGGTACTGGATGTGGGACGCACGACATCACCAAGTGATGCGTTGTTTCACGATTCCTCGCGCTTCGACCCTCATCGCCGGGGGCACCGTCGAGCCCGACGCCACCACCTTCAAGCTCGAGGCGGTCCTTGGTTCGAACACCTATGGCATCCTCGCCAACAAGTACCTCGACGAGATCGCCAAGACCACCCGCTTCGACGTCACCGTCACCATCGAGGATGACGCTTTCACCTACGACGAGACCACCGTGGTGGAGCACCAGAAGCACCCGGCCATTGTCCTGCACACCGATCGCAACACGCTCAAACGCACGAGTTGGGAGACGTAGATAGATGTACGAGTGGACCGAGGAACAACAAGCGATCATTGCCGTGGTTCGCCGATTCGTCGACGAGGAGATCCGCCCACACCTGGACGACCTCGAGCACAACGGCGTGCCCCCCTATGACATCCTGCGAAAGATGTACGCGACCTTCGGATTGAAGGAGATGGCGCACGAGAGTTTCAAACGCCAACTCGAGCGAAAGCTCTCGGGCGAGCAACCGACTCGCGAACGCCAGAGCTCGGACCCGGCACCCCAGTTGATCTCGACGATCGAACTCTGTCGCGTCAGCCCGGGACTCGTGACCTCGCTCGGAGTCTCAACCGGTCTGGCCGCGGGCACGATCAACAAGCTCGGCACGCCCGCTCAGATGGAACGATGGGCCCTGGACTTGATGACCATGGACAAGGTGGGCGCGTGGGCGATCACCGAACCCGACTCGGGATCTGACGCCCTCGGTGGCATGCGCACCACCGCCGTGCGAGACGGGGATGACTACATCCTGAACGGCCAAAAGACCTGGATCACGAACGGACCCTACGCGGACACGATCGTGCTCTACGCCAAACTCGACGAGGGCGCGCGCGACGACATCAGGAACCGCAAAGTGCTGACCTTCGTACTGGATAAAGGCATGCCCGGTCTCGTGCAGTCCGCTCCCATGAGAAAGATGGGTCAGCACGGCTCGCCCACCGGCGACGTGTTCTTAAGCGACGTCTCCGTTGGCAGAGATCGACTGCTCGGAGAGACCGAAGAGCCCAAGGGGGGCGGCCGCCAGAGCGCCAAGGACAACTTCGTCACCGAGCGCGCCGGCGTCGCGGCGATGTCCCTCGGCATCATCGAGGAGTGCCTCAAGATATCGATTGACTACGCGAAGAACCGAAAGCTCTGGGGGACGCCGATCGCTGACTTCCAACTCATCCAGTTGAAACTGGCCCAGATGGAGGTGGCGCGCGTCAACGTGCGTAACCTCGTCTTCTCTCACATCGAATGCTCCTCGCACGGCGCAATCCCCACGCTCGCTGAAGCGTCCGCCATGAAGTTGTATTCGGCCCAGGCCGCGTGCCAAGTGGCCGACGACGCCATTCAGATCCTCGGTGGCAACGGCTACATCGCCGAGTACCGCGTGGAACAACTCCTGCGCGACGCCCGGGTGCTTCGAATCTACGCGGGTACCGACGAGATGCAAGTCGTCGCGATCGCCAAGGACCTCACCCGCTCTTAAGATTCGCCGAGCGTCTCGCGCAGACGATCCGCGACGCCCACCCAACCCTTGTAGTCCTTCACGGCTGGTGACGCCGAATCCAGCGCCACCAACAAGTGCTCGACGAAGTCCTCGTGTTCACTCCTCAGTTGCTGGACCGAGGCAACGTAGGTGTGGATCGTGAACACCGCGGCCCGCGTGACCGGCAAGAGACGCAGCGTCTGACGCTCCACCCTAAAGAACCACTGGTCAGGGTCGCCTTTGGCGCTCTGGCGACGTCCTGCCGGTTGGAACAGCGACGCGTCGTCGAGGAGGGTCCAATTCAGTCGCCAGAAAGGACGTTCGGGCTTCAATCGTTCAAAGAAGGCGTTCGTGGGACGCGACAACTCCTCTGGGTAACCCGGTACCGGGGCGTGGATGGCGTCAAGGCTCGTACCGATCTTGTTCTCGAGACTCCAGCGCGAGGGAAAGCACACACACGCCGCGGCGAGACGCCACTGCTCGTCATGCACCAGGACACAGAGGTCCTCTTGAACCATCAGACTCGCTTGCACGATCGGATGCTCGTGCGCCACCACGTCGCGGACAATCTCGGGATGATACGTCGCCAGATTGTCGCACACCAGCTCGAGCAACTCCGCGCTCGCGGTCTCGCCAGAGTCGCGAACAGCCACCACCGTGTCGCGATGCTCGATCAAGAGGCGTTTCTTTAAGGTGAGCTCCTCCTCACGACGCGCGTCGACCTCGAGCCAATTCGATTCTTCAAGAGGTCGAAGACCCATCGCGAGTCGCCACGGTCGCTGGTCGAGAGGAACGTAAGGAAAGTTCGCCACTGGCTACTTCTTTAGACCCTTGACTCTCACGTAGACCAGGGTCAAGAGAATGATCGGCACGGCCAGGACAATAACTCGCGCCGCGGGCAGTGGCGCTCCCTTGTGTGGATCGAACGTCGTCGTTGACGAAGAAGCCACAATGAGTGCGTGCGATACCAGAGACATGCCGTGACCTTCATGGTTCGATGCTCAGGTGTACGCGTCGTGACAACCCAGCTCGAAATTTCAATTACTTAGTGACAAGTGTAACTAACCATATAGTGAGTCGAGTTACACTTTCGCGTGGATTCTCAGCATAAGAGTCGCAGCAAGAAGGCGATTGCCAACGACGAGCTCATCCGCAAGGCGGGAATCGACGAGATTCTACGGGTGGGAGTGGACCACGTCTCGCTTCGCGAGGTGAGCGCCCGAGCCGGCTTGACTCACGGTGCGACCTACGCGCGTTACGAGGACGCGGAAGAACTGTTGGTGGACTTGTGGATCGCCAAACTTGCCGAGCGAGCAATCGCGATCTTCGAACGCTGCCTCGAGGCGGCCAATGACCCCAACCCGACCAACATGAGCAACGCCATCAACCTCGTGCGTGACGTCTCTGAATCCGACGCCGCCATGGTCCATCTCTTGCTGACGGCAAGACGCATACCGGTGCTCGCCGAGGAAGTGAACGACTTCGTCGAGAACTACCTGATGAGAGAGGATTGCCGGACCCAAGAAGTGAGCGCCGCCTTTACTCGAGCGCTCTGTTTGTTCAGTCTGATCATGGTCCAGATCATCTTCTCGCGCCACGTCCAGCGACCCGACAGCTACTTTGATCGTCTCGAGGAATGGATGACGACCGCTTTTCAAACCGACGCTGCCACGGTGCCCACGACCGAACTGATTGAACCCACTCAGACGTATTCGATCGCCGAATCTGACACGCTCGAGTCCGTGCTGGCTGCCGCCACCTTCTACGTCGTGGGAAAGAGCGGCTACGCACGAGCGACCATCACGAGGATCGCGCGTAGGGCGAACTGCTCTCCAGGCTCGATCTACAGCCTTTATGACTCCAAGGAGGAACTCGTCATCGCGGCGTATCGACGCACGTTCGGCGAACGTTGGTCGCGCATTGCCTACTTCATGCACTTCCTCGATCAAGGGTTCCTCACGCGCCGGCTCTACCTCTACGCACATCCCGTGAATGAGACGTGGCGAAACTTTCTGCTCGAGTTCAGCTTGGCGTCCGCGAACATTCCCTTGCTGTACCAGGCCCATGAAGCGCAGGATCGAGGTCTCGCCACGCTGGCGCCGCTCATTCCCGAAGCGACCGATGAGGAGTTAGTCCTGCTCGGCCAAGTCAACAGCGTGCTCAGCCTGCTCAGTCACGGCGTCGCGTTCCTCGCGACCGCGACTGGTTCAATGGAGTGCACGAACTACGCCCAGTTCGCCGAGCCCTTCCGCCGTTCGGTGTTGAACGGCGCGGGACCGACGTGGGTCCAACTTTGTGCCCGCGTCGATCAAGTGCTCGAGCAGGAACTCAATTGATCACGGGGCATCCTTGGTGGCGCCACTCGTCAGCTTCTCGAGACGATCGACGATGCCGGTGATCGCTTCATCTTGGGCGAGCAAGTGTTTTTGGATCTCTTCGGCCTCTTTGAGAACCGCCTCGGCGTCCTTGTAGGTATCTTCGGCCCGTTTATCAGCGGCGGCCGCCTGGATGTTCTGTCCCACGATGATGATCGGCAAGAGCACCAACTGCAGGAAACTGCTGGACAGCCATACCACGACGAAGTACGTCCCCTGCTTGATCGCCGACGGTAGGGCAAACAGGGCGATGATCGTAAAGACGTAGGCGCACCACATTGTTCCGACCACCAGGGTGATCTTGAGGCCGAATCGGGCGTTCAGACGAACGAAGGGATTCTGGTGGTTGATATTACGTAGTTCTGAGGACTTGACGAGCCGTTGGGTCCTCAATTCTTCAGAACGTGGGTGGCGAACGTATTCGTAGATCTTGGACATGTGCGAAGTCTCACACGTCGACGAACGAAATCCGTGGAACCCGACCGGCGAAGCGCCCGAACGAACGACGAGCTTTTAGGGCTTGACCAGGTCCGGGGAGGTCTCCATGCCGTGGCGCCACACC
>Ga0181519_10004695_pt1 | contig 11003 bp, 7 predicted proteins | sample PEATcosm2014_Bin_26_FD_121102 | JGI IMG/M metagenome (GOLD analysis project Ga0181519, IMG submission 121102) | Peatland microbial communities from MTU Mesocosm Facility, Houghton, MI, USA - PEATcosm2014_Bin02_10_metaG | ecosystem: Environmental > Terrestrial > Soil > Wetlands > Peat | place... | reverse complement strand
GCACCCCGCTCACCTCGATCCGCTCGTTCTCGGAAATCCTGCTCGACAATCCACAACTCGATACCGGCCGCCGCAACGAGTTCTACGGCATTATCATCCGCGAAACCGAGCGGCTGACACGCCTGATCAACCAGATGCTCGATTTGGCCAAGATCCAGAGCGGCCAGCTGGTCACCATCGTCGCGCCGGTCGATTTGCCCGCGGTGGTCGGCGACGCGATCGAGGCGACCGGGCAAATGCTGCGCGAAAAAGGGACCGCCATCAGGATCGCCACCCCGCCGCCGCCGCAGATGGTGACGGCTGACCGCGATCTGCTGATGCAGGTCGTCATCAACCTGCTTTCCAATGCCGCGAAATTCTGTCCGCCAGGGAACGGCCGAGTGACGATCTCCTATGCCGCACCCGATGCGGAATGGATCGAATTCGCCATCGCCGACAATGGGCCGGGCATTAGCCCCGAACTGCGCGAGGCGGTGTTCGACCGGTTCCGCCAGGTGGGCGACACGCTGACCGACAAGCCCGAAGGCACCGGGCTCGGATTGACCATCTGCCGGATGATCGTCACCAGCCTGGGCGGCACGATCTGGGTCGACGCCGGTCCGGAAGGCGGCGCGGTCTTCAAGGTGCGACTGCCGGTCGCGCCCGTTGCCGAGCCCGGATTGGCGCCCCTGTCCAGGGTCGCCGCGCAATAGGCGGCGCGGCCGGATCAAACGCCCAGATAACGGGTCATGATCTCGGGCGCCGATTTCAAATCGGCCACCGTTCCGTCATAGACGATGTGACCGTTGTTCAGAATGTAGGCGCGGTGCGCGATGGCCATGGCGGCGACGACATTCTGCTCGACCACGACGATCGTCTGCCCTTGCGCGGCCAGCGTCCGGCACACCTCCAGCAGATCGCGAACGATGATCGGCGCCAGGCCCTCGAACGGTTCGTCGAGCAGGATCACCTTGGGTCCGCGGATCAGGGCCCGGGCGATCGCCAGCATCTGCTGCTCGCCGCCCGACAGATCGGTGCCGCGGCTGCGCCGGCGTTCGGCCAGGCGCGGAAAAACTTCGTAGATGCGTGCCACGGGCCAGCGGCCGGGCGCGGTGATTCCCGCCAGTTCGAGATTCTCTTCCACGTTCAGGCTGCCGAATATGCGGCGGTCTTCCGGCACGAGCTGGACGCCGCGTCGCGCGATGACGAAGGGCGGCAGGCCCGCGATCGGCTGGCCTTCGAGCTGGATGGTGCCCGAGCGCGGCGTGACGACGCCCATCAGGCTGCGCAGCGTGGTCGTCTTGCCGGCGCCGTTGCGCCCCAGCAGGGCGACGACTTCGTTGGCCTCGACGCGCATCGACACGTCGAACAGGATATGCGAATCGCCGTAATAGCTGTTGAGGCCGTCGACCGCGAGGAGGCTCATGCCGCGTGCACTCCGCCAAGATAGGCGTCCTGCACCGCCTTGCTGCGCTGGATTTCCTTGGGCGTTCCCTCGGCGAGCACGCGCCCCTCGTAGAGCACGGTGATGCGCTCGGCGAGATCGAACATCGCATCCATGTCGTGCTCGACCAGCACCAAGGTGCGATCCTGGCGGATGTTCTTGAGCAGCTGGATCGTGTCGACGCGCTCCTGCGGACTCATGCCCGCCAAGGGTTCGTCGAGCAGCAGCAGGCTGGGCGCGGTGGCCAGGGCGAGGCCGATCTCGAGCCGGCGCTTCTCGCCATAGGCGAGATCGGCGACCGCGACGTCGGCGCGCGCGGTAAGATCCACCAGGGCCAAGGTGCGTTCCACGTCCTCGTGCATTCCGGGCACACTGTCCAGGTTGCGCAGCAGATCGAGGCGGAAGCGGCCGCGGCTTTCGGCCAGCGCCGAGATCAACAGGTTCTGACGCACGGTCAGCTTCGCGAACAGCTGGTTGATCTGATAGCTTTTCGACAGGCCCAGCTGGCACACGTTGGTGACGCTTTGGCCCGTGATCTCGCGGCCGCGAAAAAAGATATGACCGGCGCTGGGCGCCACTTCGCCGGTCAGCATCTTGAAGAAGGTGCTCTTGCCCGCGCCGTTGGGTCCGATCACGCCGCGCAATTCTCCCGTCTGCACCGAGAAGGAGATGTCGCTGTTGGCGAGAATCCCGCCATAGTTGCGGCTGAGCCCGCGCGTCTCGAGGATCGGCGTGCCGTTCGCCGGTGCCGGCTCGTCGCGCGGGGCCAGCGGCGCGGGCCGGGTCGAATTCACGGCGCTCGCGCGCGGTTGCGTCGTCGCCTGCACCGGCGGAGTCGCTTTGGCGCCTGCGCGCAACCATCCCCGGGCGAGATCGGCCACCCAGGGGATCACGCCCCGCCGCAACAGAACCACCAGGGCGACGAACACCAATCCCAAACCCAGCCGCCACGAGGCGCCCAGATTGAGTCCGAACTGCAGCAGATCCTGCAGCGAGAGCCAGATCGCCGCGCCCACCAGCGGTCCGAACAGGGTGCCGGCGCCGCCGATCACGGTCTGGATCACCAGCTGGCCCGACACGTCGAAGGTGAAGGCCTCGGGCGGCATGAAGCCTTGCAGGACGCCCAGCAGCCCGCCCGCCAGGCCGGCATAGGCGGCGGCGATCGCGAATACCGCCAGCTTGTAACGCTGGATCGAATGACCGACCGCGGCCGCGCGCAAGGGATTGTCGCGGATGGCGGTCAGGATGTGGCCGAAGGGCGAGAGCGCGATGCGGCGCGCCACGATCAAGCCCAGGAAGAACATGATCGCCAGGAAGCCGTACATCGACCAGCCCGAATGCACCTTGATAATCGTGAAGCCCAGATTGAACACCGGTGCCGGCACGCCGGGCAGGCCGTTCTCGCCGCCCGTCCAGGCCGAGAGCGGCGAGTTCTCGAGGAAGAAAAATGTTTCGGCGATCGCCACCGTGATCATCGCGAAATAGATGCCGGTGCGGCGCAGCGCGATCAGCCCGATCAACAGTCCCACCGCCGCCGCGCCGATGGTGCCGAGCGCCAGGCCGACGATCACATCGCTGACGATATTCCGCGTCAGCAGGTAGGCGACGATGAAGCCGCCGGTGCCGTAGAACGCCGACTGGCCGAAGGACAGCAAGCCGGTGAAGCCGAACAGAAGATCGAATCCGAGCCCGAACAGGCCCCAGATCGCGATCCGTCCCAGCACGTCGTAATTGGCTCCCACCAGGGAACCCGCGAAGGGCGCCGCCACCAGCACCAGGATGGTGACCGCCTCGGGCAGCCAGCGGCGCAGCCGCCGATCGGCGATCATCGTGCTCATTCGCGCCCGCGCGTTCCCAGCAGGCCTTGGGGACGCAGCACCAGAACCAGCGTCATGATCACGAACAGCATCACCTGCGAGTAGCCGGGATTGAACATCGAGGTCAGGCTGAGGATCTCGCCGGCCAGCAGACCGCCGACGATGGCGCCGAAGAACGAACCCACGCCGCCGATCACCACCACCACGAAGGTCTGCACCAGGATGCTGTCGCCCATGTCGGGCACCAGCGCCACCACCGGCGCGTTGATGATGCCGGCATAGCCCGCGGCCATGGCGCCAATGCCGAACACCGCCATGAACACGCGGTAGACGTTGATGCCGAGAATGCCGACCATCATCGAATCTTCGATGCCGGCCCGCACCACCATCCCGATGCGGGTGCGGTAGAGCACGAAGTACAGCACCCCCAAGGTCACGGCGGCGATCACCATCACCGCGATGCGATAGGTGGGATAGATCATGAAACCCAGCGGCGTCACGCCCGCCAGCCAGCTGGGCGCGGGCACCGATTTCGACAGGCTGCCGAAGCCCAGCCGCACCAGTTCCACGATTACGATGCCCAGGCCGAAGGTGAGCAGGATCTGGTCCTCGGCCGGGCGGCGATAGAAGCGGCGGATCAGCCCCACCTCGAGCACCAGGCCGACCACCAGGACGAACAGCGAGCCGCCCAGCACCGCGACGAGGAACGAGCCGGTGGCGTCGTAGGCGAGGTAGCCGGCATAGCCACCCAGCATGAACAGCGCGCCATGGGCGAGATTGAGCACGCCCAGCGTGCCATAGATGATGGTGAGCCCGGTGCTGATCAGAGCCAGCAGCGCGCCCAACGCCAGCCCGTTGAAGAGCTGCGAGACGAAGTTACCCCAGGTGACCATGCGGTCCCGGAGGGTGTGGGTCGAAGGAAGCTTTCCGACGTTCGCCTGTGCAGGCGGCCGAAGCCGCCTGCAAGACGAAATAGAAAAAAGTTTCAGGCACTTGGAGCGCCCCCGAGCGTTGGCGCCGTCATTCTCAGGTATAGTCCCCGAGCTTGCAACCGAATGCGTCCGGCGCCTGCATCAGGGGCTCGCCGGGCACCACGTCGAGCACGTTCCAGTAATCCTCGGGGTTCTTCATGTCGCCGGGCTTCTTGCCCTGAACGATGATGACCGGGCGGATCAACTGATGGTCGGCGGCACGGAAATGGACCTCGCCCACCGTCGAGTTGATCGTTACGCCGGCCTCGTAGGCCTTGATCACGTCGGGCGGATAGAAGCTGCCGGCGCGTTCCACCGCGTCGGCCCACATGGCCAGCTGCATGTAGCCGTTATTGGCGGTCCATTCGGGCCGGTAGCCGTACTTCTTGTTGAAGGCGTCGACGAATTCCTTGGCCAGCGGGAACTTGTCCTCCAGCGTCCACCAGAAATCGGTGGCGGCGAAAACGCCTTCCATCACGTCGGCGCCGACTTCCTTCGATAGGAACGGAATCTGGTAGGGGATCACCAGCTTCTGCTTGGCGAGAATGCCGAACTGCTTGGCCTGCTGGATCGACAGCACCGCATCGTGGCCCCAGTTGACGTTGATCAGAATCTCGGCGCCCGAATTCGAGATGTTGAGCAGGTACGAGCTGTAGTCGGGCGCGCCCAGCGGCGCCACCTGATTGGTGACGGTGGTCCAACCTCCGTTCTGGCCCAGGTAATCCTCCATCGCCTTCTGGACGGTGTGGCCATAGGTGTAGTCGGGCGTCAGATAGGCGGCCTTCTTGTTCTTGCCATAGGCCTTGAGCAGCACGGGGCCCAGCGCCGCGGCCGCGGTCTGGCCGTAGAAGCACTGGCGGAAACTGTAGCGCACGCAATCCTTGCCGGTGGTGTCGTTCGACCCCGAGATGCCGGTGATATACAGCACGTGCTGCTGCTGCGCGAAATGGTTGAGCGCCACCGCCACCGCGCTCGAGGTCGCGCCGATCATCACGACCGCCTTGTTGTCGCTGATGAACTTGGTCTGCTCTTCCACCGCGGTGTTGGGCTTGGCGGTGGAATCGGCCACGCCATACTGCACTTCCTTGCCGAGAATGCCCTTCTTCGTCTTGGGCGAGATCTTCTTGAGCAGCGCATCGCCGCTGTTGATGTGCTCGATGGCAAGCTGGATGCCCTTGAGTTCGTCTTCGCCCTGCACCGCGTAGGTTCCGGTACGCGGCACGGTGATGCCGACGAACACCGAGGAGCCGGACGATCCGTCCGGCCAGGTGCCGATCGCGGGCTTGTCGTCGGCATAGACCGGCATGGTCAGATAGGGCGTCAGCATCGCGCCGCCGACCGCCGCCGCTCCGGCTTTCAACGCGTTGCGGCGGGTAAGGCTTTCGAATCCTGAATGAAGCTTGGTCATCGTTTTGCTCCCTGAGTTCCGAATGGACGAGGAGCGCCGTCAGGAAGACCGGTGTTGCCGCCCGATTTCATTGAACGCGAACCGAACGAAAGCGCGGCGAGCGCTTCGTTCAGAGCGGAACGCTGGAACCGACACATGCCCTCGCGGGTTTGGTCGGACGCGCACCGGCAATCAACTCAGGGGCGGGCGACAGATGGAAACCTCCCGTAAGCACTTCTTATTATTCGGTGCATTAGAGAGCAATTCGCTTAAGGCACCCTGAGAGCAAGCTTAAGGCAGGCTTAAGACAAAAGGGATGCGTCCGACCTGAGCCAATTCGAATCGGCAAGCGTCGGCGCGGGCGGGTAGGCCGTTCCTCTTCCATGCGTTGCTAGGCGCGTTTGGCGAGGATCCACGCCAAATGCGGTCCCAGACCGACCGCGTGCTCAGCTCAATCCAAGTGCCGCGCGCATATGATCCAATTGAAGCCGGACCAATTCGCAGCCCGGATCCTTGAGCTGATTGACGACGTCGAAATGGTCGAGCCCTTCCGGCCCGATCAGCTCGACGCCTTTGCCCTGGTCGCGCCAATGCCGCGCCATGTCCTGCGACTGCCGATGGAATTCGTTCGACTCGTCCTTGGCGACGATCAGAAGCAGCGGCGCGGCTCCTGGGCAGGTCATGCGAAGCGGACTGTGGCGCGCGGCCTGGTTCGGCGTCAGATGCAGCTTGGCGTTGAGAAACGAAAGCCTAATCGGCTCGAGATCGAAAATCCCCCCGATCGCGCAAGCGCCTTTGACCAGATTGCGCGGCAAACCGTCGCCGAACGCCGGCCAATCGGTCGCCAGCAGCAGCGCGGCCAGATGTCCGCCCGCCGAATGACCGGCCACGTAGATCCGGTCGGGATCGGCGCCCCATTCGCCGGCATGGCGCCAGATGAATGCGAGGGCGGCACGGTTCTGTCGGACGATCTCATCCATGTCGGCGGCCGGCGCGAGCGTGAAATTGTTGACCGCGGTCGCGATCCCGTGCGGTCTCATGCCGTGCGCGATATAGCTGTAGTCGGATTTGTCGAGCGAGTACCAGTAGCCGCCATGGATGAAGACGTAGATCGCGGCGCGGCCGGTTGCGGCCGGGAACACGTCCAGCGCTTCGGCCGGCGCCGTTCCGAAGGCGAGATCGAGATGCGCCGGAAGCATCGCCCGGGCAGCGGCGCTCCATTCGCCCCATGCCTTGAAATGCTCGATGTAGTTCGGGAAACGGGCACGGTTGTTGTACTGGGCGTCGAGCGCCACCTGATCGTAGTCGCGCCAGACCGCGTCAGCCCCCGTCATCGGATTTGTCCCTCGCCAGCCGGCTGTAGGTTCTAACGGCGGGCCGGCAGCATCATTGCCAGACCGAGGCGAGTCGCGCCTTGGCGCTCGGGGCTTCCGCGCGATGGTCGCCGGGATGCTTGTGGTAAACCCCGTCCTTCATGATGACGAGCAGGTTGTCGCGATCCTGGAGCAGCTTGACGTCCTCGACGGGGTTGCCCCGCACGAGCAGGAGATCGGCGAGATATCCTTCCTTGATCAGCCCGAGATCGGGAAAGTCCATCATCTGCCCGCCCCACTTCGTCGTGGCCATCAACGCTTCCTCGGGCGTGAAGCCGAGCAGATCGACGAAATGTTCAAGATCGCGCGCGTTCGTGCCCTGCGGATTCCAGGCGAAGCCGTAATCGCCCCCGGGCAGGATGCGCATCCCGCGCTTCTTCAGTTCGCCGTAAACGCGCGGGCAGGATTCGAGCATCGCGAACATCTCCATATGCTCGGCGACCTCCCGGGTGATCCCCCATTGGGCGGCCTCGTAGGCGGTCGTGTAGATGATACCGATCGCCGGGGCGAGGAAGATGCGGTCCTTCTGGGCCTCCAGCAGGTCGAAGGTCTCGCCTTCGATGAAATCCAGGTGATAGATCACGCGGAACCCGTGCTTGAGTGCGAGGCGCACCGAACTGTCGGCTCGCGCATGGCACGACAGCCAGGCCTTGCGGGCGTGCGCCTCCTCGGCCGCGGCCGCCACCTCGGCGTCGGTGTAGGAACATTCGTGCCCGAATCCCTGGCGGCAGAAATTATCGCCCGAGATATTGAGCTTGATGGTGTCGACGCCCTCGCGGATCAGCGTGCGGACCACCCGGCGCATCTCGTCGGCGCCATCGGCGATGATTTCGATCCCCTGGTGGTGCATGTGCATTTGCCGCTCGTCGCCGAGACCGCCGGTCGCGACGATCTCCGGCGAAGCCGCGCGGAACCGTGGCCCGGGAATCTTGCCCGCGTTGATGGCATTGCGCACCACGATCTCGGTACGCCACTTCGACGAAGCCGCCGAGTAGACGCTGGTGAAACCGCTATCGAGCATCAGCTTGGCGTTCTCGGCGGTGATCAGCACATGCTCTTCGGGCGGAATTTCGCCGAGTTCCTTCAGGCGGACGATATTCGTATAGGTGATGTGCCCATGGGCCTCGACCATGCCGGGCATCATCGTGTTGCCGCCGCCATCGACGATTTCGGCCCCGTCGCGGGCAATGCGGCCATGGCGCGCGACCTTCGTGATGCGGTTGCCCTCCGTCAGCACCTCGGCGGCAAACGGCGGCGTGCCTTCGCCATCGAAAACGCGAACATTGGTGAAAAGTTGCGGTTTCACTGTTTCCTCCTCCGCGAATTCTGGCGAACACCTTAACGGAATTCGCCTGCCACAGGCCTCGATCCGGACTTGCCGCGCCGCACAAACTAATACTATGGCCGGGACGGCTTTCCAACGCCACCGCCGATCCATCTGCACCAAGTTTGCACCAACTGCGGATTTGCAATTGAAGCCGTTGCCGCGTGGATATAAACCTTCTCTAACAGAGACAGATCGCATCTACGGGAGGACATCGATGAAGCTCATTGGTCTGACGGCGCTTGGCACCATATTGGCCGCTACCGCCCTATCGGGCGGAAACGCCGTGGCGGCCGACGCAAAATACGTGATTGGCGCATCTAATACGTTGATCGGCAACGGTTTCCGCGAGGAAATGGTGTGCTCGATCAAGGCCCAGGCGGCGGCCTCCGGAATCGTATCCAAGGTCGTGCTCGCCAATCGCAACGGCGGTCCGCCCGAGCAGATCTCCGACATCCGCAACCTGATCTCGGCCGGCGTCAACGCCATCATCTTCAATCCCTCTGACCGCGCGGCGCTCGACCCCGTCATCAAGCAGGCGGAAGCCAAGGGCATCGTCATGGTGGCGGTCGACCAGGCGGTTTCCGCCCCAGGGGCCTACATCGTCGAGAACGATCAGGTCGCCTATGGCCGGATCGGCGCGACTTGGCTGTTCGAGCAACTGAAAGGCAAAGGCGCCGTGGTCGAAATGCGCGGCATCGATGGCGTGCCCGCCGACGCCGACCGGCACCAGGGGTTCGAGGAAGCTCTGAAGAAGTTCCCCGGCATCACGGTTGCCGCGATGACCTTCACCGGTTGGGCGCCGGACAAGGGCGCGCAGCAGATCAAGGACCTGCTCGCCTCCGGCAAGCAAATCGACGGCATATGGACGTCGGGTATCGATTCGATCATCGCCGATGCCTACAAGACCGCCGGCAAGAAGTACGTTCCGACGGTCGGCACCGACAATAACGGCTTCGTCGGCCAGTTGATCAGCCTCAAGGGCGACGGATTCACCGGCGCGGTGGTGACCAATCCGCCGGTCGTCGGCGGCGCGGGCGTGACGATCGCGCTCGACGTTCTGCAGAAGAAAGCCCATCCGCACCTGACCCACCTCAAGCCCGAGGCGTGGCCGAACACCACGGCCGACGGCGTGGACATCTTGAAGAAGGTCTATGACCCGAAGCTCGGGACTTATTACAGCGTCGACACCGAACTGAAGGGTTTGACCACCTTCAGCCGCGATCAGCTCCTGGCCTGCAAGGGCCCGGGCGAAGGCTGAGGCGACACGAACCTCCGACTCGACCGGTGCCGGGCTCAAATCCGGCACCGGTTCGGGTTGGCATGCAAGCCGGTTTTGTTTAGCCTCGGGCGACGGGAGGCGGCGTTTTTCCCGCTGACCGCTCGGCGAGGGACGTTCGATCGATGAGCGATACCGCACTTCTTCTCGAAGCGCGCGATCTTGCCAAAAGATTCGATTCCGTGGTCGCCCTCAAGGCGGCGTCGCTGAGCGTTCGCGCCGGCGAAGTCCACGCCCTGATGGGCGCCAATGGCGCGGGGAAAAGCACGCTGGTCAAGATTCTGACCGGCGTGTTTCCCGCGGACAGCGGGACGATCGCGATCAGGGGCGTGAACCGCTCGGTCGGCTCGCCGGCCGACGCGCGGCGCAGCGGCATCGTGTCGGTGTACCAGGATCCGGCATTGGTTCCCGATCTTAGCGTCGCCCAGAACATGCGCCTGGCCAAGGTGCCGATGGAGGCGGTGCGCGAGCGGCTGTCGCAACTGGGTATCGACGATCTCGATTTCGACACTTTCATCCGCGACCTCCCCTACCCGACACTGCGCCTGATCGATCTGGCCCGCGCGCTGGCGTCGGAGCCCGATATTCTGTTGCTCGACGAGATCACGGCGGCGCTGCCCGCCGATCTGTCCGAGCGTGTGTTCCAGATGGTTCGCCGCTGGCGCGAAATGGGAAAATCCGTCATCTTCATCTCGCATCGCATGGCCGAGGTATCGGCGTTGTGCGACCGCGCCACGGTGCTGCGCGACGGCTCGACCGTAGGCGTCACCGACACCACCCGTGGCAGCGAAGATCGTATCGTTACATTGATGCTCGGCGCCGAGGTTGCGGCCGCCGAGACGAACGCGCTGCACCAACCGGCGGTGCAACCGATCCGGCCCGATGGTCCGTCCGCGCTCGAAGTGCGCGGACTTCGCTATGGCCACGCGGTCAACGATGTCTCGTTCCGCGTGAACGCAGGCGAAGTGGTCGGCGTTGCCGCGCTCGAAGGCCAAGGCCAGCAAGAACTGTTCGACTGCTTGGCCGGCGCCCGCCGACAGGATGCCGGCTCGATTCTGGTGGCCGGACGGGAACTCGACTTCCGCCATCCCGCCGACGCCATCCGAGCCGGCCTTGTGCTGGTGCCGGCAAATCGAATGCTGGCGTTGCTCCAGCAACGTTCGATCCGCGAAAACGTGGCGCTGCCCGCGTTCCGCCGGCCGCGCGCCTGGGGACCGATCCGCATGGGCGCGGAGCGTCGGCGCGTCGAGGATGCGGTGCGGAGACTGCAGATCGACACCCGCGCCGAGTCGGAGGTGCGCCGACTCAGCGGCGGCAATCAACAGAAGGTGGTGATCGCCCGCTGGCTGGCGAGCGGCTTCAAGGTGCTGCTGTGCTTCGATCCGACCAGCGGCATCGACATTGGCACCAAGCGCCAGATTTACGCGCT
>Ga0181519_10004692_pt1 | contig 11010 bp, 10 predicted proteins | sample PEATcosm2014_Bin_26_FD_121102 | JGI IMG/M metagenome (GOLD analysis project Ga0181519, IMG submission 121102) | Peatland microbial communities from MTU Mesocosm Facility, Houghton, MI, USA - PEATcosm2014_Bin02_10_metaG | ecosystem: Environmental > Terrestrial > Soil > Wetlands > Peat | place... | reverse complement strand
GCGCCACTTTACTCAGGTATTGCTACCCTTTCTCGTTCGACTTGCATGTGTTAGGCACGCCGCCAGCGTTGATTCTGAGCCAGGATCAAACTCTCGTTTGAAACCTGTTGCCATTCCTCGCCGACGGAGGTCGGTCTGGTCTGGCGGCACAATCATCCGAAGATGTTGCGCCTTACCTTGTGAGAATGATCGAACCAAACTTGATTCGTTCTCACGACTGGCATGTTCAACCTTATTGTCAAAGATCCGTACAGCCTTCCGCCTGAGCGGTGCTGTTTGGATCGAGGCCTTTGCCTTTCGGCTCGGGTGTCCTCGAACTTGTTGCGCTGACTAGGTTTAGCGTTTCACCGCTGTCCTTTGTCCTTAGCGCGACATTTCTAAGATTACCAGACATTCACATCACTGTCAAGCTCGATCATTTTCGCTTCAGGCCGGTCAAACTCAATGTTTGCGGTGGTTCCTCATAGCGGTTACGATCTTTCTTGAAGGGTTGAAGCCCATCTTGAAGCGTCGCACTGCGCATAAATGTCCAAGAGCGACCAGCGCACAGCGCCTAAGCCCATTGGGCTTACAGGAGTTTCCTCCTGGGTCTTGCAATGGCTTGTTCTCTGCGGGATTCCCTACAGGGGCTCTGGGGGTGTTCACCAGACCCAACGAACCAGCTTCCCACTTCCCTCTTCGGGCAGGCCCTATGGCCACCGGGAGGCTCCACTGCTCATCAGCAACTTTTCAAGAGTATCAAACCGCCTCTTGACTGTCAAGCCCGGCGATTACTGCTCTTGCCGGCCCCGGTTGCAACTTCTTAACTCTACCACAAGTTGTTTGTTTCCGCAACCTTAGCGATTCCGTTCTGCTTCGCTTTGTCGCAACTTTCCGAGATTAACACAGCGTTACATTCTTTGCAAGCGGCGTCCGTATTCCAGGTTTGCCATTCAAGCTATGAAGGTACAACTACTGCTTTTCCCGCCGCTTCCGGTTGGCTACTGTTGACTACCCGCCCGGTTGCAACTTTCCGAGAATAGCAACCCCTGCGAACTATTGCAAGCTCCCTGCCTGTGGAAAGCCTGGCTTTTTGTGGGAAACCCCGCCGGCGTCACCTCTCAGGGCCGCGCAATCACACCTAAGTCCATCATTCCATTGACGAAAAATTGCATCGCCAAAGCCACCAGCAGCAGCCCCATAATGCGCACCAGGATGCGAATTCCGGTCTCCCCCATAAAGGAGCGCACCTGGCTGGCCGCAGCCAGCACTCCATAGGAGATCACTGCCGTCACCGCAATCGCTCCTATAATGGCTGCCATCTGCCAATGCCACAGCGCCGGCGCCTGCCCCACAAGCACCATCACCGATGAGATTGCCCCCGGCCCAGCCAGCATGGGAATCCCCAGCGGCACGATCCCCGCGTCCTCTTTATGGGATGCCTCTTCGGTGTCTCCCATCGCCTCCTGGGTCGCCGAGCGCTTGGCCTGCAGCATATCCAGCCCGATCAGCAGCAAAATCAGTCCACCGGCGATCTCAAAGGCGGGCAGCGTGATCCCGAACATGCGGAAGAGCAGTTGTCCGCCCAGGGCGAAGGCGGTCAAAACGATAAAGCAGGTCAGCGACGCCTTGCGCGCCATCCGTCGCCGCCGCGCCGCGTCTGCGTGTTCGGTAATGGCCAAGAAGGAGGGAATGGCCGCAAAGGGATCGACCAGAAAGAAGATCGAGCTCAGTGCCAGCACCGAAAAGCGGACCACTGGCGCCGTGCTCAGTGCATTCAACGCCGTCGCCGCGGGATTGCTCCAGATCATTCCTGCATCCTATCGCAATTCACCCGCGGTCTTTTCGCCGCCCCGATCTCCACCGCCACCAACACCTCCGCCAGCCGCATCATCTTGACGCTGAACGTCACCTCCTGCCAGATCAGCTGTACCAGGCATTCATGGTCGTCCTCGCGATTGGGATCGTTGGCAATCCCCGCGCGCTGCGGTTGCCCAACTGGTGGATTGCCAGCGGGCTGAATTCCCCGGCGAACCGGGTGGGTAACAGGCCTATGACTCAGTTCTCTAATGGCTGGATTTGGAAACTTAAACGTTTGTCTTGAATTTGGCGGCAAGTTTTATCGGAAATATGCTGTTGGCCCTCGGATTTCTCTTGACAATTAACGGAGCGCTAACTATAAATCTGCCGTAAACCTTTGGATGGATCGCGGCGCACGATCTTCCCTGAGCAAGCAAAGTGTCCGCAGTGGTCCTACCTGGGTTTGCTCAGGAATAAACAAAGGAGGTTTATGCCGGACACTGTCTCCTTCTCCAAAGACATTGCCCCGCTCTTTACACCGACTGACATAGCCTGCATGGGTCGGATCGGAGTCATGCTCTCCGAGTACAGCTATATGTCGGTGCCCGCCAACGCGCAAAGCGTTCTCAACCACCTGGATGGCAGCACTCCACCCCTGATGCCGCCCAACGGCGCCTGGCCCCAGTCCCAGATTCAGCTTTTCCGCGACTGGATTGCAGGCGGCTATCAACCCTGATCCCCGCTTTTCCCGATTCTGATTAAACACTGGGCCCTAGATTGCTTCTCAAAACTTCTCCACCATGAAGGAGGGCAAGATGACCTTTTCTCGCCGTGCCTGGGCGCTCACTGCGCTCTTTGTAGCCACCCTTTCCATTGCGGGTTACCAGTACCACAAGGTGCTTTCGTTGCGCACCGTTCATGCTGCTGGCGCTGTGGGTCCGCAGCCCATCCAGTTGCCTGGTTTTCCCTTCCCCGCTGCCACCATCGAAGGATGGGTTTCCTCCGGCAATACCGCCGCCATGCGCGAGCACGGCTGGGGCCTTTGGGCCGGTCTGAACGCCATCACCGGTAACACTGGCGGCCTGCCTACCTACGAGACCTGGTACAGCAACAATCAGGTCCAGAGCGGGCCGTCAGCGGCCCTTAAACTCAACATGATGCAAGTCAGCGGTCACCCCAAGCGCGAGTTCCAGGCGCCCGAGCAGTTTCACCACCGCCGCATCCAGATCAAGTATCTCGGTCTAACGGCCGGCGGCGCCGTCGATGTGCACGCCCAGGTGCTTGTCACCATGATGTTTAACGAAGACTACGCGCGGTCCGTATGGTCGAGTAACTACGAGAACCCCTCGACGATCTGGAACCTGCAGGCCAGTTGGGGAACCAGGCCAGTCTCCCAGCGCATCATCCAACCGTTCGCGCCTCCCTCGGTTGGCCTCAAGCCCGTTTACCAATTTGTTAATGGACCTAACCACAACGGCGGTCTTACCACTGTCAAATACTGGCTGGGTGATCTGACCACCGGCCCTAATAACTCCACCAACCCCGTGACCCCCGACCCCAGCACCTGGAAGCAGTGCGTGGTGGTCAGCACCGGCTCGACGCCCAACCCCGGCAACCTCACCTGCTTCGGCAGCAATACAAAGGCCAACGGCATGGTTTCGGTGAGCCAGTTCTACAATTACCAGTTGTCCGCTGCCGAAGCGCAGGCCGTCTGTTCCGCGTTGAATCTTCCCAGCCCCTGCGAAATTCAAGAAGGCGACTACGGGATTCTCGTCGGCATGCACGTCACCACCAAAGAGGACCCCAACTGGACCTGGCAGTCCTTTTGGTGGAACTATGACCAATCCTTCCCTTACGGCCCGCCGCCCAGCACGGTGCCCGCACCCTTCAACAACTACGCCATGTGCACCGGCTATTCGATGACCGTCGACCCGCCGAATAGTCCGAATGGAACCAACACCCAGTGCTATAACCCCTACCTTGAGACCGGTCTGCAGCTGCCCGTTCATGGGATCAAGTCGAACTGCATGTCCTGCCACGCTGTGGCCTCCATCGGCAATAACCCGAATTCGCTGGCTGCGGCGCGCAGTCCGCGCAATAACTTCGGCTACCTCACCTTCGCCGGCGGCACGTCCTATGTTTCGGTCTGGAACCCGGCCGACGATCGGGTCTTCTACGACTGCCAAACGACAACCGACTTCTCCTGGTTCCTTGCCGATTATGTGGCGGGATCGACTCCACCCAATCAAGCACCCTGCGTGCTGACTGCGTCGCGAAAACCCGCTGCCAAGGAGAAATAGCCTAACCATAGAAGGGGCCTGCTCCTTGGGATCAGGCCCTTTTTGTCTTGAAGGAACCTCGGATTGAGTCGGAGGTATGCAGGGTATGGGCTTCAACCCATGCATAAAGCCAATGGATTCAATCATCCCTTGCCACTGAGGGAAGATGGGACTTGCCAAGTTGTTCTTCCGCACAAGCGGAGCAACAACGAAACAAACCATCCTGTTTCATTCCCCATGGATCGGCAACGCCGGTGGGCGGCTAGCGCGGTTACAGAATGGCTAAGCCATGCACCCTTCGTGCCCGGTCGTCGCTCGTTCCCAACCCTTTTTCTGCACCTTTCCCGCCGCACACTACAATAGGAGCTTGCTCAACGCCGCCCAATGCGAACGCCTCGAAGTGGTGCTGGTCAGCCCCCGCAACCCCCTCAACATCGGCGCCGTGGCCCGCGCCATGGCCAACTTCGGCCTCTCCCGGCTGACCGTCGTCGCCCCTTATGCACCTCCCTGGCGCGACGCCCGCTCCGCCGTTGGGGCCCCGCAACTTCTTGAATCCGCAAGAGAAGTTCCCACCCTCGCGGAGGCCGTCGCGGATTCTACCTTGGTCATCGGCACCGGCTGCCTTACCTATCGCAAGCCCGAGCAGCCCGTGGTTTCCTTGCCCGATCTGGCCCCCCTAGCCAACCGCGAGTTTGATCGCAGCGGGCGCATTTCTCTCGTTTTTGGTTCGGAAAAGCACGGCCTGACCCGCTACGACCTCTCCCACTGCCACTGTCTGGTCGTCATTCCCACCAGCCCCGGACAGCCCTCGATGAATCTCGGACAGGCCGCCGCAGTCTGTCTTTACGAGTTGGCCGCACGCGTCAATCTGCCAGAATCGGAAGGATTTAAGCCCGAAGTTGAAAAGAACCGGTGCGCGGCGGATGGACTCCCGACAAGCTCCGGCCATCTCGACATCCTGACTGGATTGATCGAAGAGACCATGCTCGCTACCGGCTACTCGCCCCGCTCGATGCAGGCCGCCAACCGCTACGACCTGCGCCTTATCCTTCGCCGCTTGGCCCCCGGCGCCGAGGATACGCGTCGCATGTTGGGCCTATTTCGCCGCATTTTATGGCGTCTGCGTCACCCCAAGGTTTTTGGTTGATAGACCGCAATGAACTCAAAAACATACACCTATGATTATTTTTTGCTGCCGTAACCCGCACCTGTTAGAGTGGCGTTCAAAGGTTCGCCCAGGTTTTCCCCTATGACCAACCTTCGCATCCGAGCTTTTCTCCATTTTCGTTTCGCTCCTTCCGCCCTCTGTGCCTCTATGATGCTGATACAGCAGGGGCTGGCGCAATCGCCCGCCCCTGCGGCCGGCGCCCCTTTGCCAGCCTCGCAGGCACGGACGATTCCCGTCGCCGCTGCTCCCGCTCCCGACCAGACGGGGGCCATTACCGAAGAAGAGATCCGTCAGATGCTGCTGGGCAAGCCCCTTTACCTGCGCTCCGGGTATTTGGATAACTCCCTCAGTTTCAATGAACACGGACTCTTGATAGGCCACTCGCCGCAGGGCTCCTATACGCTCAATGCCATTCAGATCGAAAGAGTACGCCTCACCAAACACAAACTCGAGTTGGAAGGCGCACGCTACGGATTGCACTTTGTCGGCCAACTGGCCTACGAGGACCCCTCCAAAGCCGTCGACCGGGTGCGCATCACACCCAACAAGAAGATGTTTCGCATCACCATCGACCGCGAGCTGGTGATCACTCCAAAAAAGAAAAAAGAAAAGGAATCCCACAAAAATCCCAAGTCTCCTTCCCCTCCCACGGAGTTAAATTCGGCTGAACAGGCCAAGGCAGAGATTGCCGCCGCTCTCCCAGATGAACGTCCTGCAGAACCAGCCAGCATCACCACCACCACCTCACCCGCACATGCGGCCAAGTTGCTGCGGGAGGCCCTCGACGCAGTCTTTGCTCCTGGTCTCGACCAGCGCATGGTTGCCTCGCTGCCCGATTTCTGGCAGCTTTACTACCGAGCTGCAAGCGCTGGCGTCGACTACAGACCCAAAGACCCAGCCGTATTGCGCCAAAACGCAGTGGACCGCAAAGCACGGTTGGAGACCAACTTCGAGCCTCCCTCCAACGAATACGCTCAGGCCAACGCCGTTGCCGGGATGGCGCTTTACCACGTGGTGATTGGTCCTGACGGCAAGCCAGGCGAGATTGCCGTGGCCCGCCCCATCGGCTTCGGACTGGATGAAAACGCCGTTGAGGCCATCCGCAAAGCTAAATTCGAACCAGCAGTGAAAGATGGCAAGCCTGTTTCTGTTTTGCTGGATCTGGTGGTGCAATTTCGTATTTATTCGCAGCGCACTGCAGCCGTCGGGCCCGCAGATCCCAGCGAAAAGGACTCTTCACAGCCCGCCCCGACGCAACTGCCTGGACCCTACAGCATCCCCCATTGATCGCCGAAACAGAAATTGCCGTTTTCTATTTGGTTTGCTCCAGGGTCTCCGTACTCTCAGAGTGGCGTCTGCTTCATCTCTGTGAATTCAAGGGCCACCGACTCTGGATTTGCTACTCGCCTGCGCGTAAGACGAGGGCTGCGCCACCATAGGCAACAGCCCGCCTTTCATGAAAATTTCTGTCTTACGCCACCTCCTCGGCGTAGGACTTGGTAAACATCCTCCATTGTTGTGACAGACCATTGCGCGCCTTCTCCATGACGGTCTCGTAGCGATCCAGGCGCCGCTGGCGGTTCTGCTGTCGACGCTGTAGCGTCCGTGGGACAGGCGCGACGGGTTCGTTCTTTTCCAGCGCTTGTTCCCGAGTATTCTCCACTTGAACGACCGCTCGTACCACCTCATTGAACAGGCGATAATATGGCGTCTTCGCCTCCATCAGCGTTCCGGTCAGGTTGTGCAGCAGATGCCATCGGTCGGCAATCTGCAGGGCACCCGGCGCGCATTCGTTGCCGCCTGGGCGTACAGGCTGGCGCGATCCCTGCTGATGATCTCTATCCCTGGGTACGCACGCAACCAGCGCTCGGTGCTTTCAGAACTGCAATCTGCCAATAAATCGATCAACTTGCCGCGGTTTAGATCGCAAAGAATCGTTCCAGCAGAGCGGCGCCTCATGCGCCAGGCCCAATCGTCGATACCCGACACGCGTGGCGATACGAATTCACCGGCGGCCTTGCGCCGCAGTTATCGAAGCAAAGTCGAGTCCGATGCAAGGATGCCACCTTGCTCAGCCAGGCGAGATCTGGCAGATCCGCCCAACGCCAGAGTGATCTGCTCGATCGCAACACTCAGGCTCGGAGTGCGCCGCACTTAACGCGGAGCCGTCTTCGGCAACCGCTCGGTAAAGATCCGCTGCAGACATCCGTCCGATTTGCAGAAAACTCGCGGCACTTGAAACTCGATGGGGACTGGAATGCTCTTCCAGGGAAGGTCGCTCAGCCGACGCCGATACCAACTGTGAATCCGGTCAGATCGCCGCTGGCAAACAGGACAACTGTTGGCCGTTTCTGGCGGCCGCAGGATCATGAGTATCCGATCTCGGCCCTGAACCTGCAATTAATTCAGTACAACCTCGCCGCTATCAGGCAGCAGATTTCTCTGTCCCGTAGCAAGTCGCGCAGAATCGCCAGAACCTGTCCCCCCATTTATCCCCAAGCCCTGCCGCCGGCGAAGTGCCAATTCTGGTTCATCAGAAGTGAGGAAGGGCCCTTTAGGTGACCATGTATGGCCGCTTTTCAGGGGACGACCGAGGCCGTGCGTCTTGTGTGAAGAAATAATTTTGAGATTTTTGCACCGTCTTACAGTTTCTCCGCTGACGCCGGTTCCACTTTTTGCTCAGATTTCCGATTTTACGATCCCAATCGCGCCCTCAGAGCGCTTGAAAGTGCCCCCCAACCAGAGTGCCAACTCGTCATCTTCTCTTTGCAGGCGTTCAAGTCGATCTTCCAGCGAATCGGTTGTAAGACAATCGGCTTCTCACCACCCCAAAACGGTCCTGCAAACGTCTCACAGCCGTAAGACATGTGCAGGACAGTTGTCTTACGGGCAAAATCCTCGTAAGACCGTCTTACAAAGCGTAGGAATTGGTAAGACAACACGAGCCTTATGGATTTTGGGAGTGTCCGTGGGTGTGTCGGGAAGAGAAACAGGGATTTACGAGGAATGAGTCCCCGGCCAGACAGCATTCAGCGTCTTCGTTCGAAAAGACTGGTCTCTCTCCCACAAAAGGCTTTAGCCCGTTGGTTGGTTTTTTGGCCACGGCGAGAATGAAATCAAGTCCTCGATCCTGATTGCATAAAGATCTCCTGCAAGAGCCCTTCACACGGCGCCCGGCGCGGAATAGCCTTCTGAGGCGGCAGCGACCAGTTACTTATTCGTTTTTCTGGTCAAGAATTTTTTTAAGGGTGGATTTATGTTTGGCGGCGCGCCCTGTGCGAGGCTCGGTTTCTACCACTCGCGCCGGCTTGGGCTGGCCGACGCGCTCCCGTGCGTTTGCCTTTACCGCCTTGGTCACAGAGAATTGGGTTGGTTTGCGTTTCTTCATGGCAACGATGAGTATGGAAGAAAGGGTTGGCATTTGGCCAGCCCTTCAATTTTTTTAGGATCGAGAGAAGGCATACCGGCCTGTTCGATCGCTGCATAGGGCCAGATTCTGAGTGGTGTGTTCTGTTTTTTCCGTTCAGGACAATCTTCGGACCAATGCCTGCGTCTGTAGGCTTACGCCCGGTCTTCAGAGAGATAATAGAGTGACAGTTCAGGACGGCCGGAGCCGAGGAGTTCAAGAGGCATGGAAGAACGCGATTTTTTTAATGAGACGACCGAGCAGCGTACCCACACATTGACCTGTCCCAAGTGCGGCCAGACTGGCGAATACCAAGTCACTTGGGTGGTGCGGCGTAAGCGCGCCCAGATCCCCCGCGGCGCCGACGAGCGGGACCGCGCCCGTTTTGCCAAGGCGCAATCGTATATGGTGCGGCGCGACGACAAGCTCGCCTGCACCAACATTCGCTGCCGCAAGCCCTTTGAGATCACAGCTCTACAGTCGCTTGCCTTTTTGAGCGACTAGGCGTAGGGCTCATTGTGCCGCAGGGTTTATATGGGATTCAGTCGGTTGTGGATTGGCGTGTCTACCGGAGGATTTGCGGGAGGGCCGGTACGATCAATTTGATTCCACTTTTGTGCAATGCTTGCCTCAACTGCGCTGGAGGCGATTTTCTCGCTGAAATATCCTACCCGATTTGACAAAAGGGAAAACCTTTGTCAGGGTCGCCAATTACGACTCAGGGGACGATCCAATAGTCCCCTGAGTCGTTGTCATGTACACAACCCACAGAGAATTCACAGTTGTCGGACGGCTTGCCATGGCCATAGCTCCTGTGAGCGCTTCGATCCTGAATCGCGGTCCGCTTCTCGCTCTTGCCGTTCGCTTAGGCTCCGGCATAGAAGGGATTCTTCAGCACTGAGATTACGTTGCGGGACCGTATCAGCGTCCAGTCGAAGTATGCCAGCGATCTGCCATCCGAGGGCCGCGGAAAGTGGATACTGTCCGCCCGCAAGACCAGAAATAGCTGCCGAGGACTACCAAGTTTACGGAAGCGCGTGAAGATCTGTGGGGTGGAGATCCACGAACGCGGCGAAGCTATGCACCCGCTTTGTGTATTGCGATGGATCAGAGCCCAAGAGACTAAGCGAAGAAGGTGCGCAGGGCTTCCACGCAGTCCTCGATCTCTTGAAGGCTGACGGCGTAGCCGAAGCGCAGATGGCCCTCGCCCTGCGCGCCGAAGACCGAGCCGGGGACGGTGGCGATGTGCGCCTGTTCCAGCAGGATCTTGGCGGCGGCGCGGCTGAGCTTGTGAATCTTCTCGACGTTGGGAAAAGCGTAGAAGGCGCCGGCTGGGGGATCGCAATGCAGCCCCACTTGGTTGAGGCCCGCCACTAGCAGGTCGCGGCGCTGACGATACTCCTCGCGACGACGGGCAATCTCGGACTCGGGCGTCTTGAGGGCCTCGATCATGGCGTACTGGACGGGAGTCGCAACGCCGTTGGTGGAGTAGAGCACCATCTTGCGCATGCCGGTCATGAAGGGCTCCGCAGCCACCGCGTAGCCGGCGCGCCATCCGGTCATGGCGTAGGTCTTGCTGAAGGTGAAGCAACTGATGGTGCGTTCGGCCATGCCCGGCAGCGAGGCGATAGAAACATGTTCGCCGTCGTAGACCAGGTCCTCATACGCCTCGTCGGCAAAGACGATCAGATCGTGCTTGACGGCAAAGGCGGCCACCGCTTCCGTCTCGGCGCGGGTAAAGACTACGCCATTGGGATTCTGCGGGGTGTTGAAGTAGATGGCGCGGGTCTTGGCGGTGGAAAACTTCTCCAACGTGAGGCGAATGCCGTGACGGCGCGCGGTAACCGTGGCCACTGCCAGAGGACGCGCCTGCGCGGCTGTGACCAGATCGCCGATGGGCGTCCAAAAGGGCGAAAAGACCAGAACATCGTCACCGGGATCAAGCACCGCCTGAAAGGCCGCGAAAAGCGCCTGCATGCCGCCGACGGTTACGATGACATCCTCGGGTGTGGCGGCGATACGGTTCTTGCGAGCCAGCTTCCCGACCAGTGCCTGGCGCAGCGCCATCAGGCCGCTGGAAGGCGCATAGTGCGTCTGGTTCTCAGCCAGAGCGCGGGTGGCGGCGTTCTTGATGGCATCGGGCGTCTCGAAAAAGGGTTCGCCGCCATGCATGGCGTGCACTGCAACGCCCTCGGCGCGCAACTGCGCGACCTTGTTGCGAATCTGCACGATGTCGGAAAAGCCAACTTCTTCCATGCGCCGCGCCAGGCGGATTGCGCTTCTCTTGCTCGTCATGATGCACTTCCTTGCAACTTGAAGATGCGGGAGATAGCTTCACCTCCGTTTGTCTTACGCCGCTGTGACTACCGGCACAGTGC
>Ga0181519_10004685_pt1 | contig 11020 bp, 10 predicted proteins | sample PEATcosm2014_Bin_26_FD_121102 | JGI IMG/M metagenome (GOLD analysis project Ga0181519, IMG submission 121102) | Peatland microbial communities from MTU Mesocosm Facility, Houghton, MI, USA - PEATcosm2014_Bin02_10_metaG | ecosystem: Environmental > Terrestrial > Soil > Wetlands > Peat | place... | reverse complement strand
TAAAAACCTATCCGCAAATTGTAGCGCCGGTCTCCAGACCGGCTGTAATGTGGACCTCCTGGTCCACGTTGAGTCTCAAACAAACCAGAAATACGCTGGAGCCATCACTCAATTCAAAAAGGCTTGAAACCAGAAGCCGACAACGCCAGCTCGCCCGCGCCGTAGGCGCAATGTTGATTAGCCCACCGTTTCAACGGTGGGAAAGGATCACAAAGAAGGCCGCCGGAGTCCCGTAGGGACGGCGCCTCAAATTTGCGATGAGGCCATATTTCGAGGGCCAATGAGAAGACACAAACCAATAACGACTCTCGTAACCGTCAAACTACGACTGCCACCATCGCAGTATCCGGCTACGCTATTCGGAGATGCCAACAAGCCAGCATTCCCAGATATCTCCATTGGGAAGAAGAATTTCATATTCCTGAGAAAGACAGCCGCTATCCTTTTCAGATTCATCTTTTTTGAGGCGAATCTGATAGTCACCCGGAACAAGAATATGAGGTGTTGCCAGATTGTGCATTTTGCTGTTGGAGGGACCGGGATTATCGATTGCAAGTTTCACTTTCTTTCCATCCAATATCGCGTCTGCATAGAGAATAAAGTAATTCATTCTGGGTAAAATTTGAGTCGCAGAGATATGTATCTTGATGTTGAAGTCAGCAGGGTTGGGCTTGTCTTTTGCCTGCAACGTGGCGGCGCAGAGCAGGAGGCAGAATACGGCAACAAACTTTTTCATCAGTCATTTCCTCAGGGGCGGAAGCCCACCCCGATATTACAGCATTCACGGCATTCCGCGAACTCGCCCCGCACCGCTTGAATCGACAGCGGCGAGCTTCCACGATCAATCAGTTCATGGCGCAATTACAGAAATTCCGCGTTCTGCCGATTCCTATATTGTAGGTAGCATTGGCCTACGGCGATCTACCCTGAGGATTTCGGATGAACTTGAGCGGCGATCAAACCGATATGGCTTTTTATCGTTACGGCTATGGAGACTGGAGCGCTCCCTGCTGGTTCCTGGGAACGCAGGAGGAGTCGCACCCGGATGAAGGCAGCGACCTGAAAGAGCGGATCGAAGTCTGGCGCTCTCTGGGCAGCCGCGATTTGGACGATTGCCTCCTCTTTTTGCCGGAGATGGCGCGCATCCTCAAACTAAAGAACAAGATGCAGGGAGAAGATGCAATTGTGAACCCCACCTGGATCAAGCTGCAACTGGTGCTGCGGGCCTATTGGGGGATTGCCGAGAACACGTTGAATCACAAAAGTCGGCAGCAATTTCAGGAAGAGAGATGGGGCCGCCATGCAGGCATATCCTGTATCGTTCATCTCTCCGGCCTGGCCGCAACCGACGCCAACCGCGATCTTCCAGCCGACCTCTTTCGCCCGGAGCGCTTCGCCTATCTCCGCGAAAAAATTTTTTCCAACCACCCGCAGTTTGTCGTCATGTATGGCATGACGCGCAATGATTCCCTGGAGAATTTCTCGGAGTTCTCAGAAAAAATTCCCCGCGCGGATACGGCTCTGGCCAAGTTCCGCAGAGTCGAGAGGACGATCTTCGCCCTGACGCCGCATCCCACCGCCTTTGGATCTACCAATGCCGACTGGATCGAGCTGGGCGAAACGCTCCGCCGGCTGGTGAATGAGTCGAGCTAAAAGCCGCTGTCGATTTTGTAGCGCCGGCCTCCTGGCCGGCTGTCGCGTGGACCTCCCGGTCCACGCCTCATCCTGCAATATTTTATACGCCAACCCATTGCAGCACGGTCTCTTCGATCCGCTTGCAGGCTTCGGGCAGCGCGGCGGTCACCGCCTCGCTGAAGACTTCGCCCAGCTCCGTTGACCCGGCGCCGATGGTCAGTTGCCGCGCATTGCGGGGAAGGGAATTGTAGTAGTCGCGGGCCAGCGCCAGCAACTCCGCCGCGCCGGAGTGGTGTGTGGACATTCCCGGCTCAAGCACAGCCGCTTCAACCGGCGACAGTTGAACCGATCCGGGCTGCGAATCAACCGAGCAATCGATGAACAGCACAGACTCGGCGCGGGCCACATCCTCGGAGAGTTCCAGGGTCCATTGGTGGCGGGCAATCACGCGCACTTCGGCATTCTCCGCGAAGCGCTTGATGGCCCACTCAGCAAGCCATAGCCCAACGCCGTCATCGGAGCGCAGCGTGTTGCCGCAGGCGAGAATCAGGCATCGGTCTTGGGGTTGAGTCATAAAAGTCCTTTTGCTTTGTAACAGGGCACGACTTTACAGGCCGAAATACGCTTCGGTAAGCAGGCTTTGTAACAGGGCACGACTTTAGTCGTGCCTAAAGTTGCCCCCAAAAAACTTGGGCTTTAGCCCCTGCGGAAATGTAAATTCAATCTCTCACATTTCCGCAGGGGTTAAAGCCCATTCTACTATCTGCTTCATGGCGGCACGACTGAAGTCGTGCCCTTTCAAAACTGCGCTTCTTATGGATTTGTTCCAATGAGTTTGTGGTTTCCCATCCATTTCACAAAGAACGTGAAATGGATGGGGCACGGTATTCCTTTTGGGATTGTGCTCGACGGTTACCGGATCAACTGGTCCGCAACCTCGCCGCCGGGCCTGACGAGCGTGACTACCAGCGGCATCTGCCCAAAGGCGTGCGTTGAGCAGCTCAGGCACGGATCATACGTGCGGATCACGGCCTCGATGCGGTTCAGCGCGCCCTCGGTGAACTTGCCGTCCTTGACGTAGGCCCTGGCCGATTGCAGCACGCCGTTGTTCATCGCCTTGTTGTTGTGGCCGGTGGCGACCACCAGGTTGGCCCAGGTGATGATGCCGTAATCGTCCACCTTGTAGTTGTGCACCAAGGTTCCGCGCGGCGCTTCAATCTGTCCCGCGCCTTCCAGGCGGTTGACGCCGGCAACAGCCCGCACGTGCTTGTCCAGAATCAGCGGATCGGTGAGGATGCGCTCGATCATCTCCACGCCGTAGAGCGCCTCGACCAGCCGCGCATGATGATAGTGGAAGCTGCTCTCGATGGGCCCCACGCTCATCTGCTTGAAGAGCGCAAGCTCGGCGTCGGCCATCGGCGTGCCCATCGATTTGACGATGTTCAACCGCGGCAGCGGACCCACGCGATAGCTGCCCTCCGGGTAGCCAAGCGGCTTGTAGTAGACGAACTTGGTGTAGCTGTAATCCTCCACCGCCTCGCCAAACTGCTCGGTAAAGCGATGCGCGGTGATGCCGTCTTCAATGATCTTGCCCGTGGGATCGATCAGCCGCAGCGCGCCGTCGGTGAATTCGATGCTCTCGTCCTCGTTGATAAGGCCAAGATAATTCGACGGGAAGTTGGCAAAGACCTCAATCTCCGGCTTGAAGTTGCCGGCGATCTGCTTGTAAGTGGTCAGCGCAAGTTGAATATTGCGATAGGCTTCGGGCAGCATGGCCAGAATCTCGTCGCGGTGCTCGGAGGAGAGCGGCTCGGTGACGCCGCCCGGAATTACCCAGCCGGGATGAATGCGCTTCTTGCCCAGCAATTCAATGATGTGCTGGCCAAAGCGGCGCAATCCGATGCCGGCCAGACCCAGGTCAGGCCGCGCCGCCGCCACGCCAAAGATGTTGCGCTTGATCGGGTCGGACTCCATGCCCAGCAGCAGATCCGGAGACGAAAGATGAAAGAAGCTCAGCGCGTGCGATTGCACCATCTGGGCCAGATTCAGCATGCGGCGCAACTGCGCGGCGGTATGCGGAATGCGCACCGCCATGATGGCCTCGCAGGCCTTGGCCGAGGCCAGCAGGTGCGAGACCGGGCAGATGCCGCAGATGCGCGCCATCAGCGCCGGCATCTCATAAAAGGGCCGGCCCTCAGAGAACTTCTCAAAGCCGCGCACCTGTGTGACGTGGAAGTTCGCGTTCTCCACCTCGCCCTGGTCGTTGAGGTGAATGGTGATCTTGCCGTGGCCTTCAAGGCGCGTGACTGGATCGATGGTGATGGTTTGGCTCATGATTAAAGCTCCAAATTTGAATACTGGGGCTAACACCCCAGTTTCGTTTCGGCCTCTTTTAATCAGCTAAGGTTGCGTCCTGATCAAGAGGCCCTGGTTCAATTACTCCCGCGGCCGTCTTTGAGTCGCTTTCCGACAAGGAGAGACTCCGCGAGCATTGAGATTACAATCAGTGTGAGAAAAACAAGAGACCCAACGAAATAATATGAAATGGTTCCAAAGGCGATTCCCAGACGCTCGTCAATTACGTCCGCAATCGGAATAGCGACAATCAATGCGATTACCCTTCTGACGGTCTTCGTCATGCGGTTCACCCAAATGGAGAAACGTGAGATTCGGCCTTTCTGTGCGTCTCCAAGTTCACTCAAAACAGTGCAGGCCTGGAGATCTGCGCGGTATCCCGTTAACCACCCCACCAAGCAGCGTTCGCTGGCTCGGAGACTTGCCTGGAGACTGGTGCTGCGTCATGCTCCAAAACGGGTGAGCGCCGGAATATCGAGCGGGGCGCCGGTGACCAGCGCGGTCAGCGCTGCGTAAAAGGTATCAGCCGAGGGCGGGCAGCCGGGCAAGAAAACGTCCACTTTGACGAACTCATGAATCGGGCGAACGACCTTGAGCAGCTTGGGAACCACCACGCAGGGAATCTGCTGCTGCGTGCTGGCGTTCTCCATGTAAGCGCGCTCCAGGACGGCCGCCGGACCGACCGGGTTGCGCATCGAGGGCACATTGCCGACGACCGCGCAATCGCCCATGGCAACCAGAAGCTTGGAGTGGGCGCGCACCTTTTTGATCTTCGCCTCATCGTCCACCGAGGCCACCGCGCCCTCGATGAGCGCAATGTCTACCTCGTCCGGGAAGATCTTGGCGTCCACGATGGGACTGTAGACAACATCAATCAGTTCGGCCAACGCGAGCAGCCGTTCATCCATGTCAAGAAAGGACATATGGCAGCCGGAACAACCGTCCAGCCAGACTGTGGCAACCTTCAGTTTGCTCATTGCGCATCCCTCATCAGGTTCAGGTAAGGCAGAAAATCGGGAGACTTGGGATGATCGGAGCCAATCTTGCTCTTGTCAGTGAGCGCTCCGGTGGGGCAGACCTGGACGCATTTTCCGCAGCGCGTGCAGGCGGACTTTCCCCACTCCTCATGCAGGTCAGAGATGATGATCGAGTCAATGCCGCGGCCCATCAGATCCCAGATGTGCGCGCCTTCCACCTCCGAGCAGACGCGGATGCAGCGCGTGCACAGTACGCAGCGGTTGTGGTCCACGGTGAAGCGCTCATTCGATGCGTCCACCTCCAGCTTGGGATTGCGATAAGGCAGGCTGATATGTGTCAGCCCCAGTTCATGGCTCAGTGCCTGCAATTCGCAGTGGCCGTTGGCCACGCAAACCGCGCAGATGTGATTGCGCTCGGCAAAGAGCAGCTCCAGGATCATCCGCCGATGCTTCGTCAGCCGTTCTGAGTTGGTGACCACTTCCATGCTCTCGTGGATAATGGCCACGCACGCCGGGACCAGCTTGTTGCTGCCCTTGATCTCCACCAGGCAGAGGCGGCAGGCGCCCACGTTATGCAATCCGTCCATCTGGCAGAGGGTGGGAATGTGGATATCACTCTCCCGCGCCGCCTCCAGAATGGTCTGGCCGGAGCGCGCGCTCAGCTCATGCCCGTCAATGATAAGGGTTTTTACGCCCATGCTTTCGCTCATGCCAGCACCTCCGCAGTTTCTTCAGCCGCGGGCGCCACAATGGTACAGACGCCGGCCGGACAGCGTTTATGCACGATATGCTCAATGTACTCGTTGCGGAAGTACTTGATCGTGCTCAGTACGGGATTGGGCGCCGTCTGCCCCAGGCCGCAAAGGCTGGTCTCCTTGATCGTCTCGCAGAGGCTGATCAGCAAATCCAGATCATTGATGGTTCCATGCCCCTCGCAGATGCGGGTCAGAAGCGTGTACATCTGCGCCGTGCCCGCGCGGCAGGGGATGCACTTGCCACAGGACTCGGAGCGGCAGAAATCCACGAAGTATTTGGCCACGTTGACCATGCAGGAGGTGTCGTCCATCACGATCATGCCGCCCGAACCCATGATCGAGCCGACTTTCATCAGCGCGTCGTAGCTGACGCCCAGATCCAGCATCTCGGCCGGAATGCAACCGCCGGAGGGTCCGCCGGTCTGCACTGCCTTGAAGGTATGCCCGGCCGGCACGCCGCCGCCGATCCCCTCGATAATCTCGCGCAGCTTGATGCCCATCGGCACTTCCACCAGGCCGGTGTGGGTGATTTTGCCGGTCAGCGCAAAGACCTTGGTGCCCTTGCTCCGTTCCGAGCCCATGCGGGCAAACCACTTGCCGCCATTGCGTATGATGGGCGCAATGTTGGCGTAGGTCTCCACGTTATTGAGCAGCGTCGGCTTGCCCCACAAGCCGCTGACGGCAGGATACGGAGGCCGCGTCTTGGGTGAGCCGCGCCGTCCCTCGATGGAGGCGATCAGCGCCGTCTCCTCGCCGCAAACAAAGGCGCCCGCGCCCAGGCGAATCTCAATATCAAAGCTGAAGGGTGTGTTGCAGATGCTGTTGCCCAACAAGCCCCGCCGCCGTGCGTCGCGGATCGCCAGGGTCAGCCGCGATACAGCCACCGGATACTCGGCGCGCACATAGATGAAGCCCTTGCTGGCGCCCACCGCGTATGCGGCCAAAGCCATGCCTTCGATCACCCGATGCGGATCGCCTTCCATCACGCTGCGGTCCATGAACGCGCCGGGGTCGCCTTCGTCGCCGTTGCAGACCACGTACTTCAAATCGCCCGGAGCCTTGGCCACGGTGCCCCACTTCAATCCGGTGGGATAGCCGCCGCCGCCGCGCCCGCGCAGGCCGCTCTCGGAGATGCGATGAATCACGCCGTTGGGCGTCATCTCGGTCAGCGCCGTCAGCAGCGCCTTGTAGCCCTCGCGGCCGATGTAATCGTCAATCTTTTCCGGGTCAATGTGGCCGGCATTTTCCAGCACCACACGAACCTGCTTGTCAAAGTGATCGTTCAGGTCGCATTGCAGCTCTGGAACAGGCTCGCCGCCCAGGTGGGTGACAATCTCCTCGGCATTCTCGGCCTTCACATGATGGTACAAATGATTATCAGGTTCAACGCGCACCAGCGGCCCCGATGAACAAGGGCCCATGCAACCGGTGCGGCGGACCAGAATACTCTTGCTGGCCGCGCTGGCGGCCTTTTCCAACTCATCCCGCAGGAGGTTCGCGCCCTGGCTCATACAGGCCAGGTCCATGCAGACATCCACCTCATAGTCGTAACTCGCGTTCTCTGCGGCGACGCTCTTGGCTATTTGTTCCAGCTCTTCAATCGTCATTCCACCGCCCACCTTTCCAGTTGCTCGATTACCCGCTCAGCGGGCGTCTCGCCCGCCACCGTGCCATCAAAGAGCACCACGGGCGCGCGGCTGCATGCGCCCACGCAACGGGCCGTCATCAGGCTGACCAAGCCGTCCGGCGTCATCTGCCCTTGGCTGATGCCCAGCTTCTCCTCGGCCGCGGCAATCAACTTGTTCGCGCCCTTGATGTAGCAGGCCGTTCCTGCGCAGATGGTCAAGGTGTGCTTGCCCGGCGGCTTCAAACTGAAGTAGTGGTAAAAGGTCACCACGCCATAGGCCTGGCTCAGCGGCACGCGCAAAGAGCGCGCCACAAACTGGATCGATTCGTCATCCAGGTAGCCAAAGGCGGACTGTACGGTGTGGAGCGTCTCAATCAGCGCGTGACGGGCAAAGCCATTCTTACGCATGGTGCCGTTCACGATCTTCCATCGTTTATCGTCACTTGGCAGCGGCGGCGGAGTGAATGCTGGCACAGATACCTCCCAAACCAGAGAGCGGATGCAAACAACGTGCAGACTTCTTGCTCCGCTTTCGTCAACGTGAGTTTAGGATGTGGGACGACAATTTGACCGTGATACCGGTCACTGCATAGAGTTTAATTTGCCTTTTTTTAGACTCTTGTTAAAAGAGGCGTTTGCAAAGCCCTCTTCAGGCCTCTCAAACGCCTCTGTGCACGGCCTCCGCCGTGACGGCAAAGCCCGTAGAATCAACATGATTTCAGCCATGGCGAGAGGCATCTCTGGATATTTGCCTTGACGCGTGCCTTTTCTCACGCCCGCCCAATCAGGCTGCTCAATGAGCAGGAGCGAGCTGAATCCCATAATTCAGGTAGTCGATCTTGATCACCGTCCGCCCAAAGAGCGTGCTGTCGGCCACCGCGCGTGCATGGGTCGCCATCGCATAGCCGTCCATGCCGGCGTACTGCCGCATCATCTGCGTGGGGCCGCTGAAGACCGAGACGCTCTTGGAGGCTATCCCTTCAATCTGGATAATCGAACCGTCTTTGGCGTCCACCCACAGCGTGCCATCGATCAAATTGGGCGCCTTCCGCTTGGGCGAAATCTCCAGCACGTAGCAATCCCGGCCATCCAGCCGCTGCACGCCCCCCGGCCTCATCATCATCAAATAATTGGCCGAGGTGATCCATGAGGCCTCGCGGTTTTCGGGTAGATTGATGTGCTTCTCATTGTCCAGAATCTCGCGCAGCACCAGCTTGCGCAGAATCTCCGAGCCGCTCTCCGCCTGGATGATGTAGGTCTTGCCGGTGGACTTCCGGTAGATCGTCTTCACCGTCATCTCCGCCGCCGGATGCTCTTCGTCGCCGCCCCGGAAGACGGCATAATGCTCCGTCACCAGGTAGCCCTCAATCCCATCCGTCCGCGCATGAACCGCCGCGTCAATCATGCGAATCAACGCTTCCTGGTCCAGCGGCTTCGGCGCTGCCGCATCAGGTTGCTGGGCTGCCGGCGCAGCATTCGTTTGCTGCCCCCAAGCAGGTACCCCCATCATCAAAACCGCCAAACAAACTCCCGCGCTCCAAATTCTGCCCTGTATCATGTTGAATCTCCGTGCCTTTCTCTAACAGCATAACTCTCGCCAGATGCGCAATGCGCGTCTTTCGTGAGAATCTTGTACCAGATGAATGACTCCCCGCCAATCCGCGAGCGCCGCGCCGTACAAGTTCAGGGTGTTGTGCAGGGCGTGGGCTTCCGCCCCTTTGTCTACCGTCTGGCGCTGGACGAGGGCCTCTGCGGCTTTGTCGGCAACGACACAAATGGGGTGACCATCCAGATTGAAGGCCCACCGGAGCGCCTCGATGCCTTTCTTGCTCGCCTGCGCACTCAACTGCCGCCGCTGGCGCGCATTGACTCCATCTCAATCCAGTCCATGCCGGCAACCGGCAACCCAGACTTTCAAATCATCACCAGTCAATCCGCAGGCGCTGTCACCACCGGCATCCCGGCCGATGCCGCCACCTGCCCCGATTGCCTGCGCGAACTGATGAACCCCGCCGACCGCCGCTACCGCTATCCCTTTCTCAACTGCACCAACTGCGGACCGCGCTTCACCATCACCCGCCGCATTCCCTACGACCGCCCGCAGACCTCCATGGCCGCCTTTCCCATGTGCCCCGCCTGCCAGGCAGAGTACGACGATCCGCTCAACCGCCGCTTCCACGCACAGCCCAATGCCTGCTCGATCTGTGGTCCGCGCGTCTGGCTGGAAGTTGCGAATGTCTCCCGCGTGAATAGCACCGCCAACTTGCCAGTTCCAAAGCACAATGAACCAAACGCGAACCCGCCAACTCGCGATTTCCGCAAAGCCGAAGCGAACCCGCTAACTCGCGATCACCACAAAGCCGAAGCGAACCCGCTAACTCGCGATTTCCGCGAAGCGGAAGCGAACTCGCTGCCTTTGTTAAACACCGTCTCAGCCGCGCGGCAATCTTCCATTGGAGATGCGCAAAGCCTGCCCGCCATCCAGGACGACCCGATTACTCAAGCCATACAGCTCCTGCTCGACGGCCAGATCGTAGCCATCAAAGGCATCGGCGGCTTTCACCTCGCCGTCGACGCCACTAATCAGGAAGCGGTAAACCGCCTCCGCCAGCGCAAGCACCGCTATGGAAAGCCCCTCGCCGTGATGGTCCGCGACCTCGATGCCGCGCGCCAACTCTGCGTGCTCACCGCCGAGGAAGAAGCCCTCCTCACCACGCCAGCCCGCCCCATCGTTCTTGCCCGCCGCCGTAACCATTCCAGCATCACAAACACTCTGGGTGCCCCCGGTCCCGATTTTGGGACCGGGGAAGGAATCGCCGAAGCCGTAATGGGTGCCCCAGATCCCGATTTTGGGATCTGGGATAACATCGCCGAAGCCGTAGCGCCCGGCATTCCCTGGCTGGGCATCTTCCTCCCCTACGCACCCCTCCAGCATCTGCTCTTCGCAGGCGCGCCCTTACCAACCCGTGCCCCATCCATTCCGCGCTCTTTGCGGAATGGGTGGGATACCAGGAACCCTATCCATCCCACCTCCCAACAGCCGGGTGCTCCATCCATTCCGCGCTCTTTGCGGAATGGGTGGGATACCAGGAATCCCACCCATTCCACCTACCTCCAAGCCTTGGTCATGACCTCCGCCAACCTCAGCGAAGAACCCATCGCCATCGACAACGACGAAGCCCGCGCCCGCCTTGGTCAAATCGCCGACGCCTTCCTCATGCACAATCGCGAAATCCTTCAGCGCTGCGATGATTCGGTTGCCGCCATCGTAGACGGCGCTCCGCAACTGCTGCGTCGCGCGCGCGGTTATGTCCCGCTCGGTGTGCCGCTGCCTCTCGACGCCCCGCCGCTGCTCGCCGTCGGCGGCCATCTGAAAAATGTCTTCACCCTCGCCCGCGGTCGCTTCGCCTATCAGAGCCAGCACATGGGTGACCTCGAAAATCTCACCGGCCTTGACTTCTTCCGCGAGTCGCTCGATCACCTGATGCGCACCTTCGAGATCAACCCGCAAGCCGTCATCCACGATCTCCATCCCGGCTACCTTTCCACCGCATGGGCCAAAGAGTGGGCAAAGGAGCGCAACCTTCCACTCATCGCCGTGCAGCATCATCATGCGCACATCGCCGGCTGCATCGCCGAACATGGCCTCACCGGTCCAGTCATAGGTCTCG
>Ga0181519_10004684_pt1 | contig 11024 bp, 11 predicted proteins | sample PEATcosm2014_Bin_26_FD_121102 | JGI IMG/M metagenome (GOLD analysis project Ga0181519, IMG submission 121102) | Peatland microbial communities from MTU Mesocosm Facility, Houghton, MI, USA - PEATcosm2014_Bin02_10_metaG | ecosystem: Environmental > Terrestrial > Soil > Wetlands > Peat | place... | reverse complement strand
TTTTCTTGCAAATGCTCCACCCCTACGCAATGGAAGGAGTGGCGCAGCATTCGCACTATCAAAATGACCCACTCGGGCGTCTCTTACAGACGGCCAACTTCATCGGAGCCACCACCTTCGGCACCAAAGAGGCCGCGTACGCCTCGATCGAACGAGTTCGCGCGGTGCACGTCGCGGTGCGCGGCGAGGCCGACGACGGTGTGGCCTACGACGCGAACGACCCGCACTTACTCGCCTGGGTCCACGCAGCCGAGACCTCCATGTTCCTGCGCGGGTACGAGCGTTTCGGTAAACACCGCATCTCGCGTGAAGACGCAAACTCCTACGTGGCCGAGATGGCCACGCTCGCCCGCGACCTCGGCGCGGAGGATCCTCCGGTAAACGTCGCGGGTTTGGACGCGACGCTGCTGCGCTTTCGCCCGGAGCTGCGCCTCAGTGGCGACGGCGTCGCGGCCCGCGACTTTCTGCGCGACGGGTTCGTCGAGGGCTTCGTCACTAGAGCCGCCTACCACCTTCTCGTGCTCAGTGCACTCGATCTGCTCGATCCCTGGGCGCGCGAACTACTCGGCGTAAGAAAGAGCCGCGCGGTAAAGCGACTCGCCGTACGAGGCGCCACGCACGTACTGTGTTCGCTGGTTCGAGTCTTCGTCCCGCCGCCCGAGCGCTAGAGCGAGGTCGAAAGGCCGCCGTCAACGACGAAGACTTGTCCGGTCACGTAGGGCGAAGAGGCCAGCGCGAAGATTACGTCGGCAACGTCGTCGGGCGTCCCGCTTCGATGGAGCGGGGCCACCGCCGAGACGAACGAACGTTCCAGGTCCCAGTCTTTGGTCCAGGGCGTGTCGATGAGCCCAGGCGCCACGGCGTTCACGCGAACATCGGGACCCACCGCTTTGGCGAGCAGGGCGGTCACGTGATTGAGCGCGGCCTTGGACGCGGCGTAGGGGATGGACGAGCCCGTCGGGCGCACGCCCGCGACCGACGACACATTCACGATCGAACCATTGGACTTTCGAAGTTCGTCCATCGCCGCCACGCACATGTTCCAGGTCCCAAAGACGTTGACTTCGAAGATCTCGCGCCACACGTCGACACTCGCCGACTCGAGGTCCTTGAGGGCGATCTTTCGCGTGATCCCCGCGTTGTTGACGAGCACGTCAAGTCGACCGCACGATTCGATGACGTCACGAATGATCCGCACACACTCATCAGGTCGCGCAATGTCACCCTGGACGTAGTGGGCGTTCGGCGTGGACGACGCCAGACGTATACCGGCTTCGACGCTGCGCACCGAATTGAAGACCACCCGGTCGCCGTGATCCGCGAAGCGTAAGGCCGTCGCCTCACCGATACCGCTCGTCGAACCGGTGACCAGGACGACCCGACTCGTCATCGGCGCCGGCGCAGGCGCCAGGAACCCGCCCAATGTTGACCGGGCTCCAGCACGACGACGTCCTTGCCGCTGCGCAAGGCGTCGGGGGGACACGTCATTGGTTCGACGGCGATGCCGGTGCGGCGCCGGCCCTTCTCCAGGGTGTCACCGGTGAACACCTGCACGTAGGGGAAGTTACGGTCTACGCTCAGCTCCACCTCGCCACCCGCACCGTCGAGAACCACGACGCTCGTCATGCCCGAATCATCGCGCACGAGTTCGGTGTAGGTCACGTCGAGTTCGTGACCGCTGATCGACTTCATGGCCGAGAAGTCCAGTTGAGAGGCGGCGAGGGGAAGGATCTCGCCGGTGGGCAACTTCCTCGCGTTTACCGCGACGTAGCCCTTGGCGGGCACCTCCATTTGTGCTCCTTCAATGGTCGGCGTCGAGACCGCCAGGTAGGGATGGAACCCGACACCGAAGGGGATCTGCACGTTGTCGCGGTTGGTGACGGTCGTCGTAACCGTGAGGCCCAGCGAACCAAGATGGTAGGCCACGCTGATCTCAGAGAGGAACGGGTAGTCCGGAGTGGGATGAAGGAGCAATGTCAGAACGCAACGATTCTGGTTCACCGAGTCGATGCGAAAGGGCCGCCACCGCACGAGACCGTGGATCGCGGTCGCGTGCTGGACGTCATCAATGGTCGGGTGCGCGGTCCGCTTCGAGAACGTCCATTCTCCATCGCCAATTCGATTCGGCCAGGGATAGAGCACCTGCCCACGAGCCCCCGTGGGCACTTCGTCGTTGTCGAAACCTTCGACGACGGCCACGCCGCTTTTGACGTAGGAGCGCAGCGTGGCCCCGACCTCGGTGATGACCGCCCGTTGGTCGCCGTGGGCAATGGAAATCTGTTCACCCGAAGGCAGCATTAGTTGGTTTTCCCTCTCGTCACTGACCAGTAACTTACGACAGTTACGCTACGTCAGATGCGTATTTTGATAACGAACGACGACGGTGCCCTCGCTCCTGGCATCGCGGCACTCACCCGCAGTGTCGCACAATGGATCGAGCGTTGCCCCGAAGGCGAGGTTCGCGAGGCGATCGTCGTGGCCCCGTACCAGAACTACTCGGGCATGTCCTCAGCGGTGGGCGACGTCTTTGATCACCCTTCGGTCAAGTACAAGCGCCACGTCATCAGCGGAGCCGAATCCATTCCCACCTACGCGCTCGAAGCACCGCCTGCGCTGTGCGTCATCGTGGGGGCGATCGGGAGCTTCAATTTTCAACCCGACCTGATCCTTTCGGGCATCAACGCCGGTGCGAACGTCGGGCGTAGTTTGTTGCACTCGGGCACCGTCGGGGCGATCCTCACCGGTGCGCAACTGGGCCTCTCGGGCTTGGCGGTCTCGGTCCAGTGGGGTGAGGACGTCCACTTCGACGCGGCCAGTGAACTCGCGATCGAAGTACTCGAAGAACTTTTGAGTGCGCCCTCGCGCACGCTGCTCAACCTCAACGTGCCGAACTTGACTCTCCACCAGATCAAGGGCGTGCGCCGAGGTCGCGTGTCGACCGCGGGCATCATCAAGGCGGCTGGTCCTCGGGCGGGCGGTGAGCCGCTCGCCGACGAGGGCGAACTGCCACTGCGACTCGGCGCCGCAAGTCCCGAGCTCGGCGACGTGAGTGACGAGGACGCCGACGAGGACGGTGCGTTGCTCGCGGCCGGTTACGCCTCGATTACGCCGGTTCGCGGACCCCACGAGGACACCGATCCGGCCCTCGACGGACTTATTCACGCCGCGCTCTCGGCTATTGATCGGCACCTCGAGAAGTTCTAGTCCTCGCTCGGGCGGCGACGTTGCTCCTTCACCCGACTTCGCGCCTTCTTCTCATCGACACGACGTATCTTTGAGGCGCGCGTGGGCTTACTCGCCCGACGAGGTGCCTGCACGGTCAAGGCGTCGGCGATCTTCTCGGCGAGGTGGAGCAGCGCCGCTGCCTTGTTCTGGCCCTGGGAACGAAAACGACTCGAACTGGCGCGCACGACCGGACCCGCCCGCTCCTCGAGCAGCTCGCGACTGGCCTCTGAGAGCACCGCGGACTGGCGAACGTGGAACGACGCGACCACCCGCGTCAGGGAACGATTGGCGTGTTGACCGCCCGGACCGCCGGGCGTCGTGACCCGCAGGTCGATCTCCTCGGCGGGGATGATCAGACGCGAGCGGATCTGCAGCGAGCCGTTTTCCAGAACGCGGGGCCCGACGACCATCTATTCGGTGGTCGGGAAACGTACCATCGCGAGTTGCGACGAACCCGCCACGAGTTCTCCCCTGACGTCGAACAACTCACAGCGCTCGTCGACGGATCCGTCGGCGATGACGACGCACCATTGACGTACGCGCAGCCATTCGCCTCGCGGAATCCTACGCACGTAGGACGTCAGTTGTAGCGTGGGTACCCACCCCGACGAACCGACCGCCATGGTCGCCGGGGGCATGGCGTCGCACGCGAAGAGCACGCTCCACGCGTCCCAACGGGCCTGCCCGTCATTGAGGCGCATCCAGCCCTTCACCTCGGCGCGCTCGGACCGCTCACCAAACCACCATCCCACGCAGGCGGGATCGAGCCGTAGGTCCAACATCTGCATGAAGGTCGCACCAGCGCCCTCGGGGATCGCGTGACACTCCTCGAGTGGCGCCACGTCAAAGGGTGTGGCGTCGATGTATCGCGCGGGCGAATCCTCGCCCAGGAGACCCAAGGTCACCAAGGATTCGCTCTTGACGTCGTCTCCTTGGCACAGGGTCGCGTGCACGAATGAGACGTCGCGCCCGACACGTCGCACGTCGACGTGAACCTGCGCGGGACCAAGGTCGGCGGCGTGCACGAAGTTCGTCGTGATCGACGTCGCGTGCACGTGCTTGGCGCCAGCTTCTGATCCCGCCGCCAGGGCAGCGTTGGTCATGACGCATTGCAAATAACCGCCGTTGGGTCGACCCATGACCGTATAGAGGGCTGAGAGTTCCACGCGCCAGCGCCCGGGGCCCGCCGGTTCGACGGCGGCGGCATCACGCAACGCGCGGCCGGTCTCGGTACTGGTCACGAACCAACCCTAACGGGAAGCCGACACTTCACCAGTAGATTTGGCTCGTAGAAAGGTAGTGACCATGACCACCATTCCCCATTTCGTAAACGGCGAGCGGGTGAGCGCTGAGGGTACGTTACCGGTGTACAACCCCGCCACCGGCGAGGTGAGCGCGACGGTGCCCGTGCCCGACGCGGATTTCGTCGACGACGTTGTCGCGAGCGCGCGCGAGGCCGCGACCACCTGGCGCGACTCTTCGCTGTCCTCGCGCACGAACATCTTGTTCACGTTTCGCCAACTGCTCGTCGAACACGCCGACGAGTTGGCCCAGCTGATCACCAACGAGCACGGCAAGACGCTGCCCGACGCGCACGGCGAACTCGCCCGGGGTCTCGAGAACGTCGAGTTCGCGTGCGGACTCACCGAACACCTGAAGGGCGGATTCTCGAGTCAAGTGGCAGACGGCGTCGACGTGCACTCGCTTCGCGAACCCGTCGGGGTCGTGGCCGCCATCACGCCCTTTAACTTCCCCGCCATGGTTCCCCTCTGGATGAGCGCGAACGCCCTGGCGACCGGTAACGCGGTCATCCTCAAACCCTCCGAACGCGACCCCTCGGTTTCGGTTCGTCTGGGCGAGCTGCTTCTCGAGGCGGGACTGCCCCGGGGTGTCTTTAGCGTCATCCAGGGCAACGCCAGCACCGTCAACCAGTTGCTCGTGCACCCGGGCATCGACGCCATCAGCTTCGTGGGCTCGACGCCCGTGGCCCGCCACGTCTACGAGACGGGCACCGCCCTCAACAAGCGCGTGCAGGCGCTGGGCGGGGCGAAGAACCATATGGTCGTGCTGCCCGACGCCGACCTCGACGTCGCCGCCGACGCCGCGGTGAACGCCGGCTTCGGAGCCGCCGGTGAGCGGTGCATGGCGATCAGCGTCGTTGTGGCCGTCGGCGACATCGCCGAGGAATTGATCTCCAAGATCACCGACCGAATGGACAAACTGTCAGTCGGCCCCGGGAGCAGTCCGGGAAGCGACTTCGGACCGGTGATCACCAAGGAACACCGCGACCGCATCGTGAATTACGTCAAGACCGCGCCCGCCGACGGCATCCAGGTCGTGCGCGACGGCACGGCACTCGCCAGCGCACCGGGATTTTTCGTCGGGCCCTGTCTGCTCGACGGCGTACGACCGGGCACCAAGTCCTACGACGACGAGATCTTCGGTCCCGTGCTGGGGGTTGCACGCGCGGCGAACTACGCCGAAGCGGTGGCACTCATCAATGCCAATCCCTACGGCAACGGCACGGCAATCTTCACCCGTGACGGCAACGCGGCGCGGTGCTTCACCAAGGAGGTGAGCGTTGGCATGATCGGGATCAACGTCCCGATCCCGGTACCGGTGTCGTCGTACTCCTTTGGTGGATGGAAGAACTCACTCTTCGGTCACGCGCATATCTACGGTCCCGAGGGATTCGCCTTCTACACCAGGGCCAAGGTCATCACCACGCGCTGGCCTCAACCGTCGGAGTCCCAGATTGACCTCGGGTTCCCCACGACGCGTTAGACCCTGAGCCACGGTGCGCCACGCGCTCGACTGGTTTGGCGCGGGACTACGCGAAAGTCTCGCCATGCTGTGGGCCACCTTCTGGCCCCTGGTCCTGGGTTTCAGTCTCTCGGGTCTGGTCCAGAGCATGGTGCCACGCGACGGACTGCGAGCGGCGCTGGGCAGAACGACGCCGCAAAGCACGGCGCGCGCCACCGTGCTGGGGGTCGTGTCCTCGTCGTGCAGCTACGCCGCCAGCGCGATGTCGCGCGCGCTCTTCGCGCGCGGGGCCTCACTTTCCAACTCCCTCGTCTTCATGGTCGCTTCGACGAACCTCGTAATCGAACTCGGACTCGTTCTCTACTTCCTGCTCGGCTGGCAGTTCGTCGTCGCCGAGTTCGCGGGTGGTTTGTTGATGGTCGTGGGTCTCGCCCTTTTGACGAGGCGCTACTTCAGCGCCGAGCGCGAAGAACAACTACGAATCCGAGTGCGCCGCGACGTGCCCGATGAACACCCCTCCTCGGCGCGAGTGGGCGAACGCCTCCGTGACCCGCGGTACTACCGCGAGGGGGCGCGCTACAGCCTCGGCGACGTCACGATGCTTCGCAAGGAGCTCGTCGCCGGCTTCGTCGTCGCGGGTTTCCTCAGTGTGCACGTGCCCACGACGTGGTGGTCGCACGTCTTTCTTTCAGGACACGGCATTTGGGGACTGCTTGAGAACGCCGCCGTGGCGCCGCTCGTCGCGGTCATCTCCTTCGTGTGCTCGGTGGGCAACGTTCCCCTCGCCGCCGCTTTGTGGATCCACGGTGTCGCGTTCGGCGGCGTAATCAGTTTCGTGTTCGCCGATCTGGTGACGCTTCCTCTGCTCTTCATCTACCGGCGCTTTTACGGTACGAGCGCGGCCCTCCGACTTCTCTTCTTGCTCTGGCCACTCATGAGTCTCGCGGGGGTGTTGGTGGACCTCGCCTTTCGGGCCGCCCGACGGGTCCCGAGCACGCGCCACTCGGCGGCGCTGTCGGGCCACTTCCCCCTGGGCGCGACCCTCGTGCTGAACTGTCTGGCGGCGCTCGTGGCCCTGGTCGTGTGGGTACTCGCCCACCACCGTGACCACGAACTCGGGGCGACCGACCCGGTTTGTGGCATGCGCGTGGACACGGGCGCACCACCGGCGACGAGGGAACTCGAAGGAATTACGTACTACTTTTGTTCGCTGCGCTGTGCGCAGAAGTTCAACCAGGCGAAGGACCACACGCGCGGCGACGACGGCGAGCTCGATGCCGTCGATCCGGTCTGCACCATGCGCGTACGCTCGAAGGTCGCTCCCTTTGTCCCGGGAACTAACGGCGTGACCTACTATTTCTGCAGCCCGGGATGTCGCTCGACGTTCCTAGCGGCTTCGAGCACTCCCCCCGGCTCGACGACCATCGAATGAGGATCCACCGCGTGAGCCGACAACACACCAGCGTCCGGGCCTACGGGGTGCTGATCGACGAGCACCGCATCGCCCTCGTGCGCTCGTCGAACCCTCGACACGTCCCCGCGTTGTGGTGGTTACCCGGCGGCGGCATCAAGTTCGGTGAAGCGCCCGAGGACACGCTCGTGCGCGAGTTCAAGGAAGAGACCGGCCTCAGCGTGCAAAACCCTTCGTTACTGGGCGTCACCAGTGACGTGAGGAACCGCGACAACGGCGACCAGAGCCACACCGTGCGCATCCTGTTCACCGTGCAACTCGCCGGCGGTGAACTTCGCCACGAGATTCACGGCACCACCGACCACGCCGCCTGGTTCGATCTGAGCGAACTGGCCACGCTCAACGTCGCCGACTACGCGCGCGAGGCCATCTCGTCGGCTCAGCTGAAATAGATCCGGGGCATCTCTCGCTTGAGGAACTTGCCCGCCGGGTTTCGCGGTAGCGGCTCGTCGGTGAACGAGACGCGCGTGGGGATCTTGAAACTGGCGAGACGCTCCGACAGGTGCGCGTGCAATTCTGCCTTGCTCAGGTGCTTTCCCGGTTTTAACATGATCGCGCACGCGACTTCTTCACCGAGTCGTTCGTCGGGTAGTCCAAAGACGGCGGCTTCGTAGACGCTCGGGTGCTCGTAGATGGCCGACTCGACTTCAGCCGAGTAGACGTTCTCGCCCGCGCGAAGGATCATGTCCTTGAGGCGATCCTCGATGTAGAGGAATCCCTCCTCGTCGATGTAGCCGAGATCGCCCGTGCGCAGCCAGCCCTTTTGGATCGCCTCGGCGGTCGCTTCGGGCTTCTGCCAGTAACCGCGGATGAGCGTCGGTGACTTCAACCAGATCTCGCCGCTCTCGCACCTGGGCAGGACACGATTGTTCTCGTCACGAATTTCCACGTCCATCACGATCGTCGGCGTTCGACCGGTTGAGGAGGCGTGGGCGACGTAGTCGTCGCCGTAGTTGCCCGGACCGTACGCGTTGGTCTCGGTCATCCCGTAACCAAGGGTCGGACGACCGTGGACGAACGAGTCGTTCACTCGCGCCACCAACTTGACCGGCGCCGGCGCACCGCCGCCGCCGACCGCGGTGAGCGAGGAGGTGTCGTACTTGGCGAAGTTCGGACTCTCGATCATGTCCCAGGACTGGGTGGGCACGCCCACGAAGGCGGTGACCTGGTGGCGCTCGATCAACTGAAGGGCCCGCTCGGGTTCCCAGCGGTACATCATCACGAGCTTGAAGTGCCACGAGAAGCAGGACATCATCACCGGGATGCAGCCCGTCACGTGAAAGAGCGGCACGATCAGAATGAAACACGGCGCCTGCCCGCTGCCGTCCCCGTCGGGCCCTCGACGAGCGGCCTGGATGGCGGCGCCCGACGAAAACGCCATGATCGTCTGACAGATCGCCCGGTGCGTCGACACCGCACCCTTGGGAAAGCCCGTCGTGCCCGAAGTGTAGAGAATGGTCGCGTCCATCTCGGGGGTGATCTCGACGTGGGGCATCACGACACCCTTGATCACCACGTCCTTCCAGTGTTCGACGCCGGGCGCCAAAGGCAAGAGTTCGTCCAAGCGGACGCCGAGGATATTCACGCCCGCGCGTTGGCACGGGGCGTCTGCGCGCGCGACGCGCTCGGTGTCGGCGATGAGCACTCGCAGACCAGAGTCGTTGATCGCGTAATCGAGTTCGTCCTCGGTCCACCAGGCGTTCAGCGACACCGAGACCGCCCCAATCGAGATGATCGCGGCGAACGAGACGATCCATTCGGGTAGGTTGCGCATCGCGATGCCCACCCGGTCACCGGGTTTGATGCCGTAATGGTGCACCAGGGCGTAGCCCAGGGCGTCCACCTCTCGCATCACGTTTTCAAAGCTCCACTCCTCGTCCTCGTAGACGAGGAACTTCTCTTCAACGCCGCGCGCCAGATCGAAGAATCCACGCAAGGTCTCGGGCGCGTTCTTGAACTCGCGGTTCGTGACACCGTTGCGCTCGACCTCGACGACCTCGAACGGCTGACCAGCTGCGGCCACCGCGGCGATCGCCTCGTCTACGCTCAGTGCCACTCATCCCCCTTGGTGTCCCCAAATCCTACGCAGAACCGCGACGTCATTCGTTGCATTGGTAGAACGGACGAGTGGGAATCGCGACAACGTCTACTCGCGACGCCGAGTGATGAGGGTGCGCGTGCACGTGCACCCCGGCGCCACGCGTGCGCGAGTCGGCGGCAGCTACGACGGCGCGCTCAGTGTGCACGTACGCGCCCGAGCTCGCGAGGGCGCGGCCAGCGCCGAAGTGCTCGAGGCGCTCGCTCGAGCCTTTGACCTGAGCCGCGCCGACGTCCACCTCGTTCGCGGCGCGCGCTCGCGCACGAAACTCGTCGAGCTACGAGGTGACGACGGCACCCTCGACGCTCGACTACGCGTATTGCTCCAGACCTCGACGGACTGAAGGCCGACTGTGCGAGTATTGGATTCCCAATCGAAAGGAACCCCATGCTCGCCGCTAGTTATCCGCTCTGGGACGTCTTTGTCTCGACGCTGTATTTCGCCTTGTTCATCGTCTGGCTCATCATCATCTTTCACGTTGTGGTCGACATCATGCGAAGCCACGACCTCAGTGGTGCCGCCAAAGCCGCGTGGGTCCTGTTCATCTTGATCCTGCCGCTCGTTGGCAGCCTGGTCTATCTGGTCGTGCGCGGAGGCTCGATGCACGAGCGCCAGACGCACGCCGTCCAGGCCCAGCAGAAGGCCTTCGAGGACTACATCCGCAAAGTGGCGAACTCGAAGGAGTAGTTCGTTACAGCACCGCCGGCGCGGCGCCGGCGGCCTTGTGGGCCATGCGCTCGACGGTCTCGGTGATCTTGGTGACCACCGTCTCGAGGTTGAGTCGAGCCTTCTCCGCTTCGGGGTTCAGCCCCTCGAGGTGTTCGAGGTCCCAGAGTCCGAGCACGGGGGCCAACACGTCTTTCAGGTACTGTCCCAACCCGTAGATGCCCTCGCGCGAAATTCGCACGGCGTGTCGCGTGAAGGCGGGGATGCCCGTGCCGGGCATCGCGAAGGCACTGATCTGCTTGGTGGCGGCGATCATCATGGTCGAGGGATCGATCGCGAAGCCCGCCAGCGCCAAGTCGCGATAGAAAAGGTAGTGCTTCGTCTCGTCGCCCGCGATGAGCCCGAGCACGTTTCGACCGATCTTGTCGTCCTTGGGCAACTTGGCTCCGGTATTGCGGTGAGCGATCTGGGTGGCACGCTCCTGGAGCGACACGTAGGTGATCATGTCGGCGAAGGATTGGGGCTGGGGAACCTCGCCCTTTCGCATCTGGACCCGTCGACCCTCTTCGAGCAACGTTGGGTCGATGCAACGGCTCACGTGGACCCAGTCACGCATCACCATGGCGTGACGGTTCTCTTCCATCGTCCACTGGTTGTTCCAGTCACGAATCGGGTGTCCCTTGGGCGAACGCTCGGACAGCGCCGTCGTGTAGTAGGGCAGGTTGTCGTCGGTGAGCCGGTTGACGTAGATCGAACTGCGCACGCCGTCGCTCAGTGGATAGTCCGTGGCTGACCACGGTC
>Ga0181519_10004682_pt1 | contig 11027 bp, 13 predicted proteins | sample PEATcosm2014_Bin_26_FD_121102 | JGI IMG/M metagenome (GOLD analysis project Ga0181519, IMG submission 121102) | Peatland microbial communities from MTU Mesocosm Facility, Houghton, MI, USA - PEATcosm2014_Bin02_10_metaG | ecosystem: Environmental > Terrestrial > Soil > Wetlands > Peat | place... | reverse complement strand
GAACCTGAAACCGCTGCCCTCGATCAAGAACGTGGTCGCGGTCGCCTCCGGCAAGGGGGGCGTCGGCAAGTCCACCGTGGCCGCGAACCTCGCGCTCGCGCTCGCCGCGCAGGGCGCGCGGGTCGGGCTCCTCGACGCCGACATCTACGGGCCGAGCCAGCCGCTGATCATGGGCCTCGCCGGCACCCGCCCGACGACTGCCGACGGCAAGCACCTCGAGCCGCCCCGCGCGCACGGCATCGCCGTCATGTCGATCGGCTTCCTGATCGACCCGGACCAGCCGATGGTGTGGCGCGGCCCGATGGCGACCCAGGCGCTGACGCAGCTGCTCGGCGACACGCTGTGGGGCGAGCTCGACTACCTGATCGTCGACATGCCGCCCGGCACGGGCGACATACAGCTCACGCTCGCGCAGCGGGTGCCGGTCAGCGGCGCGATCATCGTCACCACGCCCCAGGACATCGCGCTCGCCGACGCCCGCAAGGGGCTGATGATGTTCCGCAAGGTGTCGGTGCCGGTGCTCGGGGTCGTCGAGAACATGGCGACCCACATCTGCTCGAACTGCGGCCACGAGGAGCACGTGTTCGGGCAGGGCGGCGGCGAGCGCATGGCCGCGGAGTATGGCGTGCCGCTGCTCGGCAGCCTGCCGCTCGACATCCGCATCCGCGAGCAGAGCGACGGCGGGCGCCCGACCGTGGTGGCCGAGCCCGACGGCCGGCTTGCCGGTGCCTTCGGCGCCACCGCGCGCCGCGCCGCGGCGACGCTCGCCGCCGGCGCGGTCGCTGCGTTCCCCACGATCACCGTCAGCGACGACTGAGGGCGGCAGGTACTTTCGGCGGGCGCCGCGCCGCGCGCGACGTCCGGCAGCACACGGGCGGCAAAGTCGGGAGAGGCATGAGCATCAAGTCAGACAAGTGGATCCGGCGCATGGCGGCGGCCGGCATGATCGAGCCGTTCGCGCCCGACCAGGTGCGCTCCGTGAACGGCCAGAAGATCGTCTCGTACGGCACCTCGAGCTACGGCTACGACGTGCGCTGCGCGAACGAGTTCAAGATCTTCACCAACATCAACTCGACGATCGTCGACCCGAAGGCCTTCGACCCGCAGAGCTTCGTCGACAACAACGCCGACGTCTGCATCATCCCGCCGAACTCGTTCGCGCTGGCGCGCACGATTGAGTACTTCCGCATCCCGCGCAGCGTGCTCACCATCTGCCTCGGCAAGAGCACCTATGCGCGCTGCGGCATCATCGTCAACGTGACGCCGCTCGAGCCCGAGTGGGAGGGACACGTGACGCTCGAGTTCTCGAATACGACGACGCTGCCGGCGAAGATCTACGCCAACGAGGGCGTCGCGCAGATGCTGTTCTTCGAGTCCGACGAGGTCTGCGAGACCTCGTACCGCGACCGCGGCGGCAAGTACCAGGGCCAGCGCGGCGTGACGCTGCCGCGCACCTGACGCTGCTCAGCGGGCGCCGCCGGCTGCCGGCAGCCAGCTGAACCGGCTGATGGCGAGCGTGAGGCGGGCGTGGCCGTCCTCGCGCTGCTCGGCGCGCACCGGCAGCCAGCCGAGCGCCGGTGCGAACCAGTACTGCCAGATGCGGCCCTTGCCGTCCGAGCCCTTGCGGTCGCTCGTGTAGACGACGGTATCGAACTCGCCGAGCGCGGTCTTCAGCCGCTCGCTGCCGACGCGCGCGTAGAGGTAGTGCTTGACCTCGCGGCCGTCGAGCAGCGCGTACTCGCGGGGTTCGCGCCCGGCGAGCAGGTCGACGACCGGCGCGATGCGGATCGACAGCACGTCCTCTAGCCCGGCCTCGAGGGGCAGGTCGAGCGGCGCGCCGCGCGCGATGCCCGTGATCCGGCCGCGGCTGCGGTCGTAGGTGAGGTCGCTGCTGTCCTTGTGCTCCGCGGTCCCGTCGTCCAGCAGGTAGTGGTCGGGCTCGACGCCCGCGGACGTGACGTGGAACCAGCAGCGCTCGCGCGAACCGGAATTGACGACGAGGCGCGCGAGCAGGCTCGGGTGCGCGAGGGTCTCGTAGACGAAGCTGCCGGGCTCGGTGCCGGCCTCGAGCCTGAGCTCGAGCTCGCCGGCGCCGATGCCCTTGAAGGCGAGGTGGTAGGTCGCATCATGCGCGCGCAGTGTGTCGGCCGCGGCCGTAGCCGCGGCCGCCGCTGCGAGCAGCACCACGACCGCGGCCCTAGCGGCTGCCATCGCCGTCCTCGATCAGCACCGGGCGCTCGAGTGGCTGCCCGTCGAGCCATGCATGGCCGGCGCGCTCGGCGAGCCGCCCGGCGGCGAACCAGCCGAGCACGCGCGGGTAGAGCACGTGCTCGCGAAGGTGCACGCGCTCGGCGAGCGTCTCGGGCGTGTCGCCGGCGACGATGGGCACCCGCGCCTGCGCGATCAGCGGCCCGCCGTCGAGCTCGTCGCTCACGAAGTGCACCGTGCAGCCGTGCCAGGCGGCGCCGGCCTCAAGCGCGCGGCGATGCGTGTCGAGGCCGCGGAACTCGGGGAGCAGCGAGGGGTGGATGTTGACGAGCCGTCCGGCGTAGCGGGCGATGAAGGGCGGCTGGAAGATGCGCAGGTACCCGGCGAGCACCACGAGGGCGGGCGCGTACGCGTCGATGCGTGCCATCAGCGCCGCGTCGTGCGCGCGCCGATCCGCGTAGCCGGCCGGCGCGACGGCCTCCGCCGGTATCCCGAGCGTGCGCGCGCGCTCGAGCCCGCGCGCGGCCGGGCGGTCGCTCAGCACCGCGCGGATCTCGACCGGCAGCGTGCCGGCGGCCGCGGCGGCGGCGATCGCCGCGAAGTTCGAGCCGAAACCCGACAGCAGGACGACGATCGGCAGGCGCCGCTCGCCGTCAGCCTTCGAGGACGACACCGCGGCTGCCCGTGCGCACCTCGCCGATCGCGCTCGCGGTCTCGCCGAGCGCCCGCAGGCGCGCGAGCGCCTCGTCGGCCGCGCTCGCCGCCACCGTCACCGTCATGCCGATGCCGCAGTTGAAGGTGCGGTGGAGTTCGGTCTCGTCCATGTTGCCGGCGGCGCGCAGCCACTCGAACACCGCCGGGCGCTGCCAGGCACGGCGGTCCAGCCGCACCTCGAGGCCCTGCGGAATGACGCGCGGGATGTTGTCGAGCAGTCCGCCACCCGTGATGTGCGCGAAGCCCCGTACCGGCAGCGCCGCGGCGAGCGCGAGCAGGTTCTTGACGTAGATCCTGGTCGGCGCGAGCAGCAGGTCGTAGAGCGGGCGCCCGTCGACCAGGGTCGCCGCGGTTGCGCCCTTGAGCGCGAGCAGCTTCCTGATCAGCGAGTAGCCGTTCGAGTGGGGGCCCGACGAGGCGAGCCCGATGAGCACGTCGCCGGCGCGCGTCTGGCTGCCGTCGATCAGCCGGTCCTCCTCGACGATGCCGACGCAGAAGCCCGCGAGGTCGTAGTCGGCGCCGTGGTACATGCCGGGCATCTCGGCCGTCTCGCCGCCGACCAGGGCGCAGCCGGCCTGCACGCAGCCCTCGACGATCCCGGCAATCACGCGTTCGCCGATCGCGACGTCGAGCTTGCCGGTGGCGTAGTAGTCGAGGAAGAAGAGCGGCTCGGCACCCTGCACGACGACGTCGTTGACGCACATGGCGACGAGGTCGATGCCGATCGTGTCGTGCCGGCCGGTGTCGATGGCGAGCCTCAGCTTCGTACCGACGCCGTCGGTGCCCGAGACCAGCACCGGCCTGCGGTAGCGATCGAGCGGCACGCGAACGAGCGCGCCGAAGCCGCCGAGGCCGCCGATGACCTCGCGGCGCATGGTCCGCCGGACGTGCGGCTTGATGCGCTCGACGAGTTCATCACCGGCGTCGATGTCGACGCCGGCGTCGCGATAGCTTACGGACGGACGCGGTTCTTGCATGGGTGGGCCGGGGGAGGAGGGTGGCGAGGCTGTGGTATTTTACATGGCCGTACGCGTCGCCGCCGGCCGCCCTTCCCGGGTCCCTTCCCGAATGAAATCCATGGCTTTTGCAAGACACCTCGCCCTCGGCCTGATCGGGCTCGCGCTCGCGACGGGCGCCTCGGCCGCGGTCGTCGACGGGCTCTACGACGGCACCGTCCCCGGCGACGGTGCGAGCGCGGCGCGCGCCGCCACCGCGGGCGATGCGCTGCGCCAGGTGGTCGTGCGGGTGACCGGCCGGGGCGCGGCGGCCGGCGATCCGCTCCTCGCGCCGCTCTATGCCGATGCGCTGCGCTACGCGCAGAGCTACCGGGCCGTGCCTGGCGGCCAGGTGGTGGTCGGATTCGACGGCCGGGCCATCGAGTCCGCGCTGCTCGCCGCCGGGCAGCGCCTCTGGCCCGCGCAGCGGCTCGCGACCCTCGTGCTGCTGGTCTCCGACCGAGCGGGCGCCGGGCTCGCGGGCGCCGCCGACCCGGAGGTGCGGCACGAGCTCGAGCGGGTCGCCCGCGAGCGCGGCGTGCCGCTCGTGTGGGCCGGCGGCCTCGACGCGGCCACGCAGTCGGCGCGCCAGGCCGACGCGCTCGCCGGCCGGCTCGAGGCGCTGAATGCCTACGGCCGCACGCTCGGCGCCGAGGGCCTCCTGCTCGGGCGCCTGACCGCCGCCGGCAGCAGCTGGTCGTGGACCGGACCCGCCGGCGCGGGTGTGTTCACGGGCCCGGCCGCGGAGGCCCTCGCGCAGCTCGCCGATCGCTACGGCGCGCTCTATGCGGTCGACTCCGCGCGCGTCGCCGGCAGCGCGCGGATCCTCGTGCGCGGCGTGCGCGACCTCGCGGGCTATGCGCTCGCGGGCCAGGCCGTCGGCGCGCTCGGCAGCGTCACCGAGGTCGCGGTCGAGGAAGCCGCGGGCGACCAGCTGTGGCTGCGGGTGCGCTACAGCGGCGACGAGGACTCGCTGCGGCGCGCGCTCACCGCCTCCGGCCGCTTCGTCGCCGACGGCGAGGCAGCGGCGGACGGCCTCGTGCACGTCGTGCTCGTGCCATGAGCCTTAGCTGGCTGCCGAACGCGATCTGCGTGGTCCGGATCCTGCTCGCGGCGCCGGTCGCCATGGCGCTCGTGCACGGGCGCTTTGAGCTGACGCTCGGCCTGTTTGCCGTGGCGGCGCTGTCGGACGCGCTCGACGGCTGGCTCGCGAAGACCTTCGGCTGGACCTCGCGGCTCGGCAAGATCCTCGATCCGATCGCGGACAAGCTGCTGCTGATCACCGTGTTCGTGACGCTGGCGGCGCTCGATCTCGTGCCGCTGTGGCTGGGCGTCGTCGTGGTGCTGCGCGACGTCGTGATCGTCGGCGGCGCGACTGCCTACCACTTCCTGATCGGCTACCTCGAGGGCCGCCCGACCGCGGTCAGCAAGCTGAACACGACGCTGCAGCTGTCCTTCGTCCTCGCGGTGATCGCCGCGCACGCCTGGCCCGCCGTGCCGCCCGAGCTCATTCTCGCGCTCGGTGCGGCGGTGTTCGTGACCACGGTGGTCAGCGGCCTCGACTACGTGCTCACCTACGCACGGCTCGCCTGGGCCGAGAGCCAGCGCAACGCGGCTGCCGCGCGCTGATGGAGCAGCTGCCGCTCGGTGTCCGGCTGCGTGCGGCCTCCAGCTTCGCGAGCTTCGAGCCCGGCGAGAACGCGGCGCTCGTCGCCGCACTCGAGGCGCGCGCGCGCGACCCGGGCCTGCCGCCGGTGTGGCTGTGGGCGCCGCCGGGCTCGGGCCGCAGCCACGCGCTGCAGGCCACCTGCGCGCGCGCCGGCGAGCGCGGCCGGCGCGCCGGCTACCTGCCGCTCGCCGAGCCCTGGCCGGCGCCGGCGCTGCTCGCGGGCCTCGAGTCGCTCGACGTGCTGTGCCTCGATGACCTCGACCAGGTGGTCGGGCGCGCGGACTGGGAGGGCGCGCTCTTCGCGCTCTACAACGAGCTCGCCGAGCGCGGCGGCAACCTCGTGATCAGCGCCGCCCGCCCGCCGCAGGCGCTCGCGGTCGCGCTGCCCGACCTCGCCTCGCGGCTCGCGGCGGCGCTCGTCTGGCAGCTGCGGCCGCTCGCCGAGCCCGAGCAGGGCGCGGCCCTCAAGGCGCGCGCGCGCGCGCTCGGCATCGAGCTCAACGACGAGACGCTGCAGTATCTGCAGCGCCGCCTGCCGCGCGACCTCAAGGTGCTGTGCGACGCGCTCGACCGGCTCGACGCCGCGGCGCTCGCGCAGCAGCGCCGCCTGACCGTGCCGTTCGTCAGGTCGGTGCTGGAGCTCGCCGGCGAGTGAGCCGCAGGCAGGCGATCGCGGCAACCGCAAGTGCGAAGCTGAGGAACACGAGCGTCGCCGCGTAGGCGCGTGCGCCCGGGTTCGCGAGCACCTCCATGAGCCCGTAGCCGAGGTACGGCGTCGTCAGCAGCAGCGCCGCGAGGCAGGCCTGCGGCCGGCCGCGGACGAGGCCGCCGGCGAGCAGGAGCCACGGCAGCACGCCGGCGGCGCCGGCGAGGAGCGCGGTGCCCCGGCTGAAGCGCGCGAGGTGCCACAGCACGAACCATCCGCACAGCAGCACCACGAGCAGCAGCACGACGGCGCGTGCGCGCCGCGCCGCGCGGGACAGCTCGCTCTTCATGCCGCCGGCGCGGCCGCGAGCCGGCGGGCGAGATCGGCGACGCGCTGGCCGAGCTGTTGCGCGAGTTGCTTCTCGTCGGCGCTGAGACCGCCCGCCGCGTGCCGCGCGACGTGGCTCGCGCCATAGGGCGAGCCGCCACCCTCGGTGCGGGCGAGGGCCGGCTCGGTGAACGGCAGCCCGACCAGCAGCATGCCGTGGTGCAGGAGCGGCACCAGCATCGTCAGCAGCGTCGATTCCTGGCCGCCATGCTGGGTGCTGGTCGAGGTGAAGACCGCCGCGGGCTTGCCGACGAGGCTCCCCGAGGCCCACAGCGCACCGGTGCCATCGAGGAAATGCTTGAGCGGAGCCGCCATGTTGCCGAAACGCGTCGGACTGCCGAGCACGAGTGCATCGCAGCGGGCGAGCTCATCGACCGTCGCGTACGGCGGGCCACTCGCCGGCACCGGGCTCGCCGGGGCCTCGATTGCCGCGGAAACAGGCGGAACGGTTCGGAGTCGCGCCGTCACCCCGGCCACGCTCTCGACGCCCCGGCACACGTGGCGTGCGAGCTCGGCGGTCGCGCCGTTGCGTGAGTAATACAGAACGAGAACTTCTGGCATCGGCGATTCTTGGGATTATCCGGGGAGCGCTTGCTTGACGCCGGATTCTGGCGCTTGCTAGCGTCCTTGAAGGTCTGACGAAACGGATGATCGCATGTTTCCTAGTCTGAGGCTCTGGACGTCGTGCGGGCTCATGCTGCTCGCGGGCGCCTGTGCCTACGCACCCGTGCAGACCATGAGCGACACGCGGCAGGCGATCCAGGCGGCCGAGGCCGCCGGCGCGCAGACCGCGGCGCCCGTGCCGCTGGCCGCGGCGCGCGACGGCCTGAAGCGCGCCGAGGACCTGATCCGCGAGCGCGACTACCGCGCCGCGAAGCGCGAGGCGCTCGCGGCGCGCGCGAGCGCGGCCGAGGCGCTGGCCGCGACCCAGGCGGCAGCGACGGCACCGCACTGAGGCGCGTTCAGCCGCGCCAGCGGGTCGACAGGCGCGTCAGCACGAGGTCCGGGTATTCGCGGCGGCCGGGACTGCCGTTGTAGCGCGCGAGTGCGCGCCGGTAGTCGTTGCCCTCGCGCAGCATGTAGAACGCAAGGATCTCGCAGCCGAGCCGGACGTTGAACTCGACGTTGCCGAACAGGCGGTTCTCGACCCCGAGCACGCGCGGCCAGAACGGCATCACCTGCATGAGCCCCACCGCGCCCGCCGACGACACCGCGTAGCGGTTGAAGCGGCTCTCGACGTCGATCACCGCGAGCACGAGCTCCGGCGTGAGCTTGAGCTCGATGTGCCGCTGCCGCCGGTAGCGCTCGACGACGAAGTTCGCCTCGCAGTAGACGTTCCGCAGGATGTCGCGGCGCAGCTCGATGTCGCTGACGATCTTCGCCAGCCGCGGCTCCTGCAGCTTGAAGAACACCTCCTGGCCGAAGCGGTCGTCGTGGTCGTTGCAGCGCGAGGTGTCGATCGCGTCCTGCACGACGGCGCGCAGTTCCGGGTCCATCTGCCGGTCGGCGCGGGCGGCGAGCGGCCAGACGAGCGCCGCGGCCAGCACGAGCCGGGCGACGCGCCCGGGCGCGCCGCCAGCGGCACCCCGCGCGCGCGCCTCAGCGGGCGCGACGGTCTTTGAGGAAGGCCACGGCATCGGCGAGCGCGAACTCCTCGCTGTCGGTCGCGGTGCGGTGCCGGTACTCGAGCCGCCCGGCGTCGAGACCGCGCTCGCCGACGACGATGCGGTGCGGGATCCCGTAGAGCTCGGCGTCGGCGAACTTGACGCCGGGCCGCGCATCGCGGTCGTCGAGCAGCACCTCGATGCCCGCCGCGGCGAGCTCGGCATACAGGCGCTCGCTGGCCTCACGCACGCGCGCCGACTTCTGGAAGTTGATCGGTACCAGCACCACGTCGAACGGCGCGAGCGGCTCGGGCCACACGATGCCGCGCTCGTCGTGGTTCTGCTCGATGGCCGCCGCCACGACGCGCGTGACGCCGATGCCGTAGCAGCCCATCAGCATCGACAGGCTCTTGCCGTCCTCGGCAAGCACGCTGGCGCCGAGCGCCTCGCTGTACTTGCGGCCGAGCTTGAACACGTGGCCGACCTCAATGCCGCGCGCGATCTGCAGCGTGCCTTTGCCGGTCGGGCTCGGGTCGCCCTCGACCACGTTGCGCAGGTCCGCCGCCGCCGGCTCCGGCAGGTCGCGGCCCCAGTTCACGCCGGTGAGGTGCGCATCGCGTTCGTTCGCACCGCAGACGAAGTCGGCCACGGCGAGCGCCGCGTGATCGGCGTACATGCGGCAGGCGAGGCCGACCGGACCGAGGAAGCCGATTTCGGCACCGAGCTCGCGCGCGATGCGCTCGGGCGCCGCCATGCGCAGCGGATTCGCGACTCCCGCGAGCTTCTGCGCCTTGACGGCGTTCAGCTCGTGATCGCCGCGGATCACGAGCGCGACCAGGCCGCCGTCGCTGCCGTCGACGACCAGCGTCTTCAGGCACACGGCCGGCGCCACCTTGAGCAGCGCCGCGAGCTCGGCGATGGTCCGCACGTGCGGCGTCGGCACGAGGGTGCGTGCCGCGGCGGGCGCCGGACGCGGGCCGGGCGGCGGCAGCGCCTCGGCCTTCTCGATGTTGGCGGCGTAGTCATCGCCGTCCGAGAACGCGATCGCGTCCTCGCCGGAGGCGGCCAGCACGTGGAATTCCTGCGAGCCGGTGCCGCCGATGGCGCCCGGGTCGGCGAGCACGGCGCGGAACTTGAGGCCCATGCGCGTGAAGATGCGCATGTAGGCGTCGTACATCAGCCGGTAGCCCTCGTCGAGCGAGGCCTCGTCGGCGTGGAAGCTGTAGGCGTCCTTCATGATGAATTCGCGCGCGCGCATGACGCCGAAGCGCGGCCGGATCTCGTCGCGGAACTTGAGCTGGATCTGGTAGAAGTTCACCGGCAGCTGGCGGTAGCTCTTGAGCTCGCGGCGCGCGACGTCGGTGATGACCTCCTCGTGGGTGGGCCCGTAGACGAAGTCCCGCTGGTGGCGGTCCTTGAGCCGCAGCAGCTCCGGACCGAACTGCTCCCAGCGGCCCGACTCCTGCCACAGCTCGGCCGGCTGGATGGTCGGCATCAGGCACTCGAACGCGCCGGCGCGGTTCATCTCCTCGCGGATGATCGCCTCGGCGCGCCGGAGCACCCTGAGGCCCATCGGCAGCCACGTGTAGAGTCCCGCGGACAGCCGGCGGATGAGGCCGGCGCGCAGCATCAGCTGGTGGCTGACGATCTCGGCGTCGGCCGGGACTTCCTTGAGATTCTGGATCGGGTAGGCGGACAGGCGCATGCGGAAGAGAGCCTTTCGGGGTATTTGAGCCGGCGCAGCGACTGCGCCGGCGCGCATCTTAGCAGGCGGGTGCTGCGCCGCGGTTGTTGCCGGCGCACGCAAGGCCCTATGATCGTGGCCGTATGGACCCCGCCGACCTCGTGCCCGACAAGCCCGCCAGCCAGCGGCCCCGCCGCCGCGGCGTCTTCCTGCTGCCGAACCTGCTGACCACCGCGGCGCTGTTCGCGGGCTTCTACGCCATCGTCGCGGCGATCGACGGCAATTTCGACCGTGCCGCGGTCGCGATCTTCGGCGCGATGCTGTTCGACGGTCTCGACGGGCGCGTCGCGCGCTGGACGCATACCGAGACCCTGTTCGGCAAGGAATACGACAGCCTCTCCGACATGGTGTCCTTCGGGCTCGCGCCGGCAATCGTCGTGTACCAGTGGGGCGTCGCGCGGCTCGCCGAGTACAACCAGACCTGGGGGCGGATCGGCTGGCTGGTGACGTTCTTCTACGCGGTGGCGGCGGCGCTCCGGCTCGCGCGCTTCAACACCCGGACTGCCGCCGTCGACAAGCGCTACTTCGAAGGCCTGCCATCGCCGTCCGCGGCGGCGGTCCCGGCGGCGTTCATCTGGTGCGCGCACAAGTACGACTTCGGCGGCATCAACGGGCTCGTGACGGCCTTCGTCGTCACGGGCGCGGCAGGCCTCCTCATGGTCAGCCAGTTCTACTACTGGAGCTTCAAGGGCGGCGTGCTCACCGGCCGGGTACGCTTCGCCTACGCGATCCTGATCCCGCTGACCTTCGTCGTGATCTTCCTCGAGCCGCCCGTCATGCTGCTCGCGCTCTTCGGCGGCTTCGCGCTGTCGGCGCCGGTCGCCTGGCTGTGGCGGCGCACGGTACGTCGACCGGCCGGCCGCGCGGGCGGCGGCGGCTGATGGACGCGCGCCGCGCGGCCGTGCTCGAGGCGCTCGGCGTGGAGCGCTTCGAGCCGCGTGCCCGGGCCGCGCCGGGGTCGGCCGCGGCCGGCGCCGCCGAGGTCGCGACCCTCGGCTGGGAAGCGCTCGAGGGCGCCGTCAGCGGCTGCACGCGCTGCACGCTCGCCGCGAGCCGCACG